>FWPU01010352.1_pt1 | contig 13923 bp, 11 predicted proteins | sample 2228361 | NCBI WGS metagenome assembly FWPU01 (sample SAMEA103939777, study PRJEB20133) | metagenome | reverse complement strand
CGGCCGGGTCGGTGACGATCGGGCACACGGGGAGACCCGGCGACGTGCTGGCGCGAGGACGCCTGGAAGACCGGGCGGTGCGATACGCGGGGGTGGTGGAGTTTTCGGATCCGGCGGCGGACGGCAGCAGCGAACTGCACGGGACGGGACTGCGTCTGGGCTGGTTCGAGGGCCGGGCGGTGGTGCCGGTGCTGGTGGTCCGCAACACGGCGGCGCAGCCGCTGGAGCTGACGGTGGGTCTGCCCTGGACCGACGCTTCCGCCGGGACACGGACGGTGGAACTGGGTCCGGTGACGCTGGAGGCGGGCGAGGTGCGGGAGCTGAGCCGGGAGCTGCGGGAGGCGGTGGGTGGTCTCGGGGTGGACCAGTGGCAGTCGGCGGGGTTGGAGCTGCGCTGGACGGGGCCTCCCGGAGCGGTGGTGGCGGCGGCCCAGGCGGTGAGCCTGGACGGGGAGTATGCCTTACGGGTGCCGCTGGTGGATCCGGCCACCAAGGGCAGCGCCGGCAATTATCCCTGGCGGCTGGACGGGGACACGACGACGTGGGTGTACCTGAAGAACACCAGTCGCGAGGTGCAGTCCTACACGGTGCAGGTGGATTTTGCAGGGGGCAGCTACGTACTGGGGTTGCGGGAGCTGGAGGCGGGCGAGACGACGGTGCTGGATCTGCGGGAGCTGCGGGACAGCGGGCGGGCGGACGAGCACGGGACGGTGCTGCCGCCGGACGTGGCGGGGGGACAGGTGCACTGGTCGGTGGTGGGAGCGGACAATCACGTGATGGTGGGACGGGCGGAGTACGTCGACCGCCGCCATGGTCTGGTGACCACCTTCGCCTGTTCGAGCTGCTGTCCGGACAGCTACTACGGAGCTTGGGCCAGTCCGGCGGGCATGCTGTTGCCCATCACCAGCTACGACACCCTGAATGCGTTTCAGCAGAACATGAACTGCTACGGGCAGCTTCTGGTGCCGTTTCAGTTCTATCCGATCTGGTCGAGTTCGGATCCTTCCATCGTGGGAGTGACCTCCGGGGGTACGGCGACGGGGCTGTCACCGGGGACGGCGCAGGGAATAGCGCTGAGAATCGTATGTGTACACTCCTATCGGCTGATGCCGGCGCCCGGCTGCTACAGCAACTGCTTCACCATCGCCGTGGCGAGCCAGGCTGAGGTGCCGCACCCGGTCCTGACGGGTCCGGCCGCTGTGACGCGAGGCCAGAATGCGCGGTTTGAGATCCTGAACCTGGGTGCCGCTGCGGTGCCGCAGTGGACGTTTGTGGGTGGTGGCGGAACGGTGCAGAAGAGCGGAGGGCATGCGTGGGAGGGAACCATGGCCGTGGGCGGGGTTGTCAAGGCCCAGGTGTCAGGGCTCCCGCAGCCGTTGCAGAGAAGCATTACGGTCAATCCGCGCAGTGGATGGACGACGCAGGCGGTGGCAGCGCAAAAGGTTGCGAACGGCTCTGCCCCGGAGTTGACGGTGCCGGACCCGCCCACGAACCCGGGTGAGGGGAACATCACGGCCGTCGCCAAGACCCATCTCATTCAGTCATATAGCGTGACACCCGCCCTTATCGGAAGCGGCCCCAACCAGGGGTTCAAGTATGCGGCGTCACCCCCCTCAAACGGCACGACCTACCGCTGGGTCATCACGCAACAACTCGACAGCACCTCCGGAGAGTTCTATCAGAAGCAATGTGGGAACTACCACCCCCAGTCGAACCCCGGCGGATTCATCAGCGGTGCCGCGCTGCGCAGCAACGCCATCCACCACGAGTCGGCCAATGCCCCCAACAGCCACTACTACCAGTACCGGGTCGCTCAGGATGACCCCTCCAACAACATCGCTGTGGCGGTCGAAACCGTTGTTGCCGCGCCACCAGAGGACTTCGACGCGAAACTCAGAAATGCAGTGACAGCGAAGGCCCAATCTATTCAGAGTGCCACGGCTCTTGAACCCTGCGGAGGGATGGTCAACCGGGACCATAGCTCGGGATGCGCACCGCTCGGAAACATCAATTACCCACCTTATCAACCATGTCCATGAGACGTGCGATGACTTCGACCTGGGTGATCGTTCTTTGCGCAACGGCGTTGGGCGGTCCGAGTCCGTTGGGAGAAGTCGGGTTCCTCGATCTGACGACGGCCGAGCGACCCGACGAGGACCTCCCCTTTCTTTTCACGCTGAGCGGAGTACCCGGCTTGAAGCCCATACCGGCGTTCCGGCTTACCCTGGATTTACCGGCCGGGCGCTCGGCTCGTCCCGGCGACACGATTGAGGTGGTCTTCCGGCTCGAGAACATCACTCAGGAAACACTGGCGATCCCTTGGGCGGTAAACTGGAAGCGCGTCCTTGGAGAGGTGCCCCCCGATACGGTGGAGGAGTTCCCAGAAGGGTACATCTGGGCAATCCTCGAAGTTGGAGCAGAGTTCGGGGCCGAACCGGAGAAACGCCAACAGTTAATAGTCATCAAGCTCTACGGATGTCTCAGTAAGCCGGAGACGATCCGGCCGCTCTCCCCCAGGGAGTATGTCAGAATCCGTGCGCTTGCTCGAATTCCGGTACATGTCGAACAGGGAACCTGGACTCTGATCTCGGAGCTGGCCCTGCCATCCGGCTTCGACACCACACGATTCCAGCAAGCCACCTCATCCGAGCCCATCTCCTTGGAGGTTCTCGCCGCTTCGCTGGAGGCCGACACACCTTGAAGGCTTGTTTGCCGGCGATTCAAGTCTGCCGGACCTACCGCTGGGTTGTTTCCAGACTGCCTTTCGCCTTCGATGGCACGCTCTACGGGTGTCTGTGCAGGCCGGAGTCGGTCATGCAGCTGGACCCGGGCGAATCGGTCAGGTTCCGCGCTCTTGCCCTGGTTCCGCCCGGGCTGAGACAGGGACCGTGGACGTTGGCAGTCGAGGTGCAATTCATGCACGGCTTCGATACCGCACGATACCAAAGAACCGTTTCATCCGCGCCTGTCTCCCTGGAGGTCCTCGACCTTGACCCTGCGGGTGCGACACAAGCCCCTTGAGGGGTTCGGGCCATTGCGACATCTGATGCTCCTGCTGATCGTCTTGACACTGCAGTCGCAGGCCGGTTGGGTGATGCCCCCGGAAGAGGTTGGGTTTCTCGACCTGGCCTCGGCGGATCGGGCCGAGCGGTGGATGAGGAGGGGGAGGAGTTGGGCAGGACGCGTCAAAGGACTAACGCCGGCTCCCCCCTTCAGATTGAGTCTCCTGCTGCCGGAGCGTGTCACGGTGCGTGCGGGAGGGACCGTGGAGCTGGTGATGCGGCTGGAGAACATTGCCCCCGAAACGCTGGCGATCCCGTGGGAAACGATCCGGGGCAATGGGTGAGGTTTCGGGTGGTTGCACAAGTCCCCGAAAGCGAATTTCCGGCCGGTGAAGCGGGTGGCCGACACCGTCCGGCTGCTGGCACGACTGCTTCCGAAAGTGCCGGCCAAGCTCCTGCTGGTGGGAGAGGGACCCGAGCGGCTCTTTGTCCAGCAACTGGTACGGGAGCTGAAAGTGAGCGGCCAGGTGGTCTTCCTCGGGCAGCAGGACTATCTCGAGCAGCTGATGGCCTGTGCCGACCTCCTGTTGCTGCCCAGCGAGACCGAGAGCTTCGGCCTCGTGGCGCTGGAGGCGCACGCCTGCGGGGTGCCGGTGCTGGCCAGCCGGACGGGGGGGATCCCGGAGGTTGTCCAGGACGGGGAAACCGGCTTCCTGGTGCCGGTGGGAGAGATCGGCGAGATGGCTGAACGCGCGGAGAAGCTGCTCACGGATGAGGAGCTGTATCGGCGCTTCAGCGGCAACGCCCGCCGCGTCGCCGAGGAACGTTTCCGACAGGAGCAGATCCTTCCCCAGTACGAGGCGCTCTACGAGGAAGTGCTGAGCCGCGTGCGCGGAGGGTAGGGGTCAAGGGTTCAGATGCGGTGCCCACACGCCGGACGGGGTCTTCGCCCCTGATTGCTTGCGCACTGCAAGACCGTTCAGCAACTTGCAGGCAGCGTTAACCATGAGATGGTGGATTCCAGCGGCGGTGGTTTTGTGAGTCTGTTTCTTTCGCCCAGTATGGGCCCTGGAAGTCGCCGCCACGGCCGAGGTCCTCGAACGGATCCTGGGCTCGCGCCCTCACCCGGAGCTCGGCTACCGCTCTGGTCTGGGTGTCCTGCGACTGGGCAAGCAGTATAGGAACGAGAGGCGCGAAGCCGCCTGCCGGCGAGCCAGGTCGCTCAACACCAGCTCCTGTCGCAGCATCCGCTCGATTCTCTCGACCGGGCTCAATCGACGGCCGGCTGGGGGGCGGCGCGCCTGCCCGGCGATCCAGTTCCGGAATGAGTCCGTAGCGACCAAGGCCGAGGTGGACCTTGCGTCCAGCCTGCGGGCGGAGGATGCTGGGGTCTCAAGGAGGGCTCGATGTTCGCAACCCTGCTGGTCGTTACCTTTGTGATCGCACTGGTGGTGGCAGCGACGGTGGCGGCGCTGTTCCGTCCCGCCATCAGCCGGATCATGCAGCGGCTGCTGGCCGACGAGATCTACACGGCGTGGGTCCGCTACCTTATGTTCGGCATCATGGTGGTGGGGATCTCCAGCGGAGTCCGCGTCTGGGAGCTGGAGCGCTACATCAACCCCGGAAGAGGCCCGGAAGGCGGAGCGCCGCTCGTCCTCAACGCCGACCGCTGGCTGCTGGAGGTGTACCGGACCGTGATCGGCACGCTGTCGGGCATCGCCTGGCTGCTGCTGGTCTTCTTCATCTTCACCCTGATCGGATACATCGTGGTGAAGATCGCCGAAATGCGTCACTCCGCCGGGAAGCAGCCGTAGCCGCCGCGGGGTACTCCGGAGCCCACACTGCTGTCGCCCGGAACCTCAAGCTCTTGAGCCTCTAGACCTGGCCCTCTGAACTTTGAACTAGCGGACCTCGACTCAAGCGCAGCGTGCCGCCCGCAGGATCTCGTTGCGCAGGAGATCCCACGCCCGTACCGGATCCACAAAGGCGTCGGTGTAACGCTCCGGATGCTCCTGGATCTGGCGTGCCGCCAGTTGACCGGCCAGACGCAGTTGTTGGCGTTCATCTCCCAGACTTCGCAAGGTCTCGATCACCTCTCGGGGGATGATCAGTCTGGCCATCACCGGCGCCGGATGGGTTTCGGGCTCCTGGCCCTCGCCACCCGTCCCGTTACCTCCCGCCGAGGCGGCCGCCTGGGTCGGGTGGCTGCGGTTCATCGCCGGCAACTGGCAGATCACCACCGTGTCGGATTCCTCCGCCGGGGGGCCGGGGGGAGGCTCGGCCCCGACGGCGAAGGTTTCCGCAGACTGGGAAACGGAGTCCGGCAGCGGAACGCTGTCGCCTGACGACTGGTGAATGGTCTCCCTGCAGCGGTGGGAAGCATCGGCATGCGACTCCTCCGCCGGTGCTTCCGTCTCAGCCCCTTCCAGAGCGGCAGCCTGGTTCAGCGGAGTCTCATGTCCCGGCAGCGCTTCGCCCTGCGGCTTCATCATCCGCACACCCCGGTGATGAGACTCGAAACGGGCCGCCACCGCTTCCACCACGTCCGCTCCGATCAGCGTCAGGCTGTTGGTCTCCCCCGCCTTCATCGCCAGCTTGCAGAGGCGGTTGATCAGGCGTGGGATGCCCTGGCTGTAACGGTAGATCGCTTCGAACGAGCGGTCATCGAAGATGGGACCGGCGGCGCCGGCCTGGGCCAGCCGGTGCTCCACGTATCGGCGGACTGTCTCCACGGAATCCAGCGGCTCCAGCCGGGTGTAAACCCCGATACGCTGAAAGAGGTTGGCCCGGCGGGGATCTTCCAGCATCCGTGCCAGTTTGGGTTGTCCGGCCAGGATGAGGGTCATGAGGTTGCGGGTGTCCTCCTGCATGTTGGTCAGCAGGCGCAACGCTTCGAGGTTGGCCCCCCTCATCGCGTTGCCTTCGTCGATGAACACCAGGACTTTACGGCCTTCGTCCGCGGTCTGGAACAGGATCCGGTTGAACTCCTCGAGCAGGTGTTCCCGGCTGCGCAAGGTGCAGGGCCGCCCCTGCAGTTGTCCAATGATCTCGCGCAAAAGCTGGACGAACGTCACGGAAGGATTGGTGACAAATGCAATCCGGTACAGTTCCGGGTCCAGGGAGTCCAGTACCACGCGCAGGGCCATGGTCTTGCCCAGACCCACCTCCCCCACCACCACGGCGAGACACTCGTTGCCCTCCTCGATGGCGAACAGGAGCTCGGCGACCGCACTTTCGACGGTGGCGTGGTCGCTGAAGTACATGCCCGGATCCGGGACGCTGTCGAACGGGTTCCTGGCAAGACCCCAGTAGCGCTGGTACATGGTCAGCTCCTTCCGCCGTCCAGGCAGCCGGCCAGGAACTGGATGACATCCTTGGGGTCGAATCTGAGGACGCGACCGAACCGATAAGCCGGCAGCTTCATCTCGCGGGCCAGGTGATAGACATACCGGCGGCTCATCCCGAGCAGCTCGGCCACCTGGCTGCAGCTCAGCAGCCGCCGGGCATGAGTCGGGCTCTCGATCCGCAGGATCAGGACCGGACCTTGCCTTTGGACCGAAGCCGTCAAGAAACCTCGACCATCATGGGCAGGCATCGCCATCGCCTCCAATCTCCGGGCCTGCAGTTCCGAGATGGGGAGAGCCAGGGCTTCCGTCTCCCGGTCGGAAAAGGGGGCCGGACTGCCGGCCGAACCCGGTTGCACGACCTTGAAGATATCGGAGGGACGGAAGCGAATCCCGTCGGCGGATGAATTTCCATAGCGGAGGTCCAGTCGGCGACGTGCGATGCTGATCTTGCCCAGTCCCATGTACGGCTTCCTCCGACCTCGCAGGAGGGCACGGACAGATGGTTCCGCCCCGGCCCGGCGACCCGATCAGAAACGGAGGATAGCCCGCCGGCCGGCAGCCGCACTGTGAGCATCGTCACGATCCGCCGGCCTCAGCCCCCCGAACAGCCTTCCAACCCTTGGGTCTAAACCTTTGTTCTTCCGGAATTTCCGTGAGTGAACCGGCAGCGGCGGGCCGGCAGTGTCGCCCGGCGTCCGGCAGCAAACCGCGCTGAAAGCCCGGAGAGTCCCGGAGGGACCTCCGAGGGCAGCTCGGGAGTTCGCTTGGGGACAGTCCCCATCGGAAACAGGAGGGACGTCCGGGCCGTATGGGAGGGCCCCGGAACTTCACGATCGCACCCCGCTTTCGCCTTGGAGGGCGCGGCTTCTGCCGAGGCTGATGCCGGGGGAGGCTAGACCTCTGAAACCTTGAAGCTTTTGAACCGCTCTGCCCCTACTTCGGTTTCTTCACCTTCCTGAACAGCTCCAGCTCGCGCTGGGCGGCATCCCGCCGTCCCTGCTTCATGTAGATTTGGGCCTTCAGGTAATACGGCTCGGACAGGCTGGGGTCCAGGCGCGACGCCTCTGCCAGGGCCACGAGGGCTTCGTCGTGGCGCTGGAGTTCGTAAAGCGCTTTGCCGAGGTAATAGAGGACGTCCGGATCCCGGGGCGCCAGCTTGCGTGCCTCCTCCAGGTGGATCAGCGCCGCCTCGGGACGTTTTTCCTTGAGGTGGAGTTCACCCAGTTCCTTGCGCGCCGGGAGGTAGTCGGGGTTCAGGCGGACCTCCTCCTCCATTTCCACGATCGCCTGCTTGTTGTCACCCACCGCCTTGTGCGCGAACCCGATGTGGTAGTGGAGAGAGCGCAGTTGCGGATCCAGGGCTTTCGCCTGCTCGAAGTACTTCATGGCGGTCTCGGTGAGGCTCCGGTTATGGTAGATCCGCCCCAGCAGGAGGTAGCCGATGGCCAGGTCGGGCTGCAGTTCCAGGGCCGCCTTCAGCTCGGTTTCCGCTTCGTCGCTTCGGTTCGCCCGCAACAGCACCAAAGCCAGATCGTAATGCAGGCTGGCTTTTCCCGGGGCATACCGCAGGGCGTCCCGCAGCGACGTTTCCGCATCGCTTCCCTGCTCCAGGGCGAAGTAAGCCAGTCCCTGCAGATGGAGGTAGTCCGCGTTGTCCGGCACCAACCGGACCGCTTTGCGAGCGGCAGCCAGACTTTCCAGGTAGCGGCTTTCACGGTAGAAGGAGGCGGCGGAGCTGAAGTACGCCGAGGCCAGCTCGGTTCTCACCTCCGGCGTACGGGCGCCCGACTCCCAGCTTTCCTCGAGCTGCCTGAGGCGGACGGGGTCGGGCTTCCCCGCAGACCCCGTTTCGACCTGGCGCGCCAGGGCGGGGGCCGCCGTCAGCAGACATCCCAACAGCAGCGCCGGCACACGCTTCCGCGCACCGCGCCACCTGCAACCTGCACGTCCTTCCATGGGATGGCTCCGACAACCATATAATAGCCAGTTCCGAGATCCCTGATGTATTCGGAACCCTGGTCGCGGCTAACGACTGCCTGTGTGGCGGCGGCGATCCTCGGAACCGCGATCGCCGCCACGATCCCGGCCGAGCCGGATCCGGCCTGGCCCACCTTCAGCAACCTCGCCCGACGGGCCGGATTGACCGTCCCCATGACCAGCGGTGATCCCAACAAGCCCTATATCCCGGAATCCATGAGCGGCGGTGCCGCTTGGATCGATTTCGATAACGACGGCTGGATCGACCTGTACCTGGTCAACGGCTCCTCCATCGAGGCGGAGCGCGCCGGCAACAATCCCGCCACCAACCTCCTGTACCGCAACCGCGGCGACAGCACTTTCCAGGATGTCACCGCCCAGGCCGGTGTGGGCGACCGGCGGTGGGGGATGGGCGCCTGTGTCGGCGATGTCAACAACGACGGTTGGGACGACATCTACGTCACCAACATGGGGCCCAACGTGCTCTACCTCAACCAGGGGAACGGGACCTTCCGGGAGTGGTCCTCGGCCACCTGGCAGGCCGACCCCTCCTGGAGCTCCTCCTGCGGCTTCGGCGACTTCGACAACGACGGCGACCTGGACCTGTACGTCAGCAATTACGTGGAATTCGATTTCAACAACCTGCCCCAGGATGGTCCCCACTGCACCTATCGGGGCCTCAAGGTGCAATGCGGCCCCCGTGGGCTCCCCTCCCAGGGAGACCGGTTCTACGTCAATCTGGGAGACGGCACCTTCGTGGACCGGACCCGGGAAACCGGCATCGAGCAACCCCAGACCTATTACGGGCTCGGCGTGATCTGGGCCGACTACGATGATGACGGCTACATCGACATCTTCGTGGCCAATGACTCGGTCCCCAATTTTCTGTTCCAGAACAACGGCGATGGGACTTTCACGGAGGTGGGGCTGCTGGCCGGCGTTTCCTTCAATGAGGACGGACGGGAACAGGCCGGGATGGGCGTCGATTTCGCCGACTACGACAACGACCTGGATCTGGATCTGATGGTCACCAACTTCTCGGACGATACCAACACCCTGTACCGCAACGAAGGGGACGGTCATTTTCAGGACGTCACCTACCGGGCCAATCTTGGCGACGTGAGCTGGCAGCGCCTGGGTTGGGGCGTTGCCTTCGTCGATTTGGACCTGGACGGCTGGAAGGACCTGGTGATCGTCAACGGTCACGTCTATCCGGAGGTGGACAGGTACGAGATCGGGACCGCCTTCCGCCAGCCCCGCTTTGTCTTCCGCAACCTCCGCAACGGCGAGTTCGCCGAATATACCGCCCGATCCGGCCCGGGCTTTGCGGAGGTGCGCAACAGCCGGGCCCTGTTGCCGGGCGATGTCAACAATGACGGACATGTGGATTTCCTGATTACCAACCTGGACGAGGAACCATCGCTGCTGATCAACGACGCCCGGGTACCCGGACACTGGCTGCAGTTGAAGCTGGTGGGCCGGAAATCGAACCGTTCGGCGATCGGCGCCAAGGTCATCGTGCGGACGGGCGAGTTCCGCCAGCTCCAGGTGGTCCGCGGCGGAGGAGGATACCAGTCCCAGCCGGACCTGCGGCTCCATTTCGGGCTGGCGGGAGCTTCGGTGGTGGACGAAATCACGATCCGCTGGCCCAGCGGGGCCACCCAGCGGCTGACCGGGGTCAAGGCGGACCAGATCCTGCGGGTGCAAGAACCCCCGGAGGAATGACCTGCCGCCCTCGGCAGGGCGACGGACGCAGGCGGCCTCAGGGTGGCACGGCGGCGGAAGGCGGGCGGCCTGCATTCCTGCGGCTGCCCGGGCGAGACGCCCCGGACGGGGCCGTGCCCGCCCTGCCCTGGGGACGGCTTGCGGCGAACCGGAACCTGGTCTATCGTCAGGGTATGCGGTTCGAGGAGCTGGACCTGGTCCGCAGCACCCTCCTGGAAACCGTCAAACGTCAACTGGACACCCAGGATCCCCCTGAGACCCGGCGGGCCTGGCGTCGCCTGCAGGCAGCGGGGTTCTCCGCCGACGAGGCGCGGACGATGATCGCTGCCGTGCTTTACGACGAGATCCGCTCCATGTGCGAAGAGGATCGCCCCTTCGACCGCCGCCGCTTCGCCCGACTGCTGGACCGGCTGCCGGAGCTGCCGGAAGGACAGGAGGGGTAAGGGTTCAGCCAATCGGATTTGCTTTTTCAGGCGGGCCTCTTGCAGGAAGCCCTTGGACCCTTCGCCCCCCGGACAGCCCTCCGCCTGTAATAAACTCTTGCGCTGGCAATTTCCATGTCCCGACAGTCCAGGATCCGCAACTTCTGCATCATCGCGCATATCGACCATGGGAAGTCCACCCTGGCCGACCGGCTGCTGGAGGCAACCGGCACGGTCGAGGCCCGTGAGATGAGGGAGCAGCTCCTGGACCAGATGGACCTCGAGCGCGAGCGCGGCATCACCATCAAGATGGCGGCCGTCCGTCTCCACTATCGGGCCCGCGATGGTGTCGACTACGAGCTGAATCTGATCGACACACCGGGCCACGTGGACTTCACGTATGAGGTCTCGCGCAGTCTGGCCGCCTGCGAGGGAGCACTGCTGGTCGTGGACGCGGTGCAGGGCGTGGAGGCCCAGACCCTGGCCAATGTCAACTTGGCCATGAACCACAATCTGGCCATCATCCCCGTGATCAACAAGATCGATCTCCCGGCGGCCAATCCGGACCGGGTGCGACAGGAGATTGAAGAACAGCTCGCGCTGGACGCCTCCGAGGCCCTTTTGGCCAGCGCCAAGCAGGGGATCGGGATCGACGGCATCCTGGAGGCAATCGTGCGGAGGATCCCTCCTCCCCAGGGCGATCCTGAAGCACCTCTGCGCGCCCTGGTCTTCGACAGCCACTTCGATTCCTACCTGGGTATCGTCGCCTACGTCCGGGTGGTGGACGGCCGGCTGGAGCCGGGAATGGAGATCCGGATGATGGGCTCGGGACACGTCGCCGAGGTGGCGGGCGTCGGCGTGTTTGCGCCGGGGATGCGGGCGTGTGAACGGCTGGAGACCGGCCAGGTCGGTTTCGTCCACGCTGCCATCAAAGAGATCGGGCTGTGCCGGGTGGGGGACACCATCACCGAGCACCGGCGGCCGGCGGCAGCCCCGCTGCCCGGCTACAAACAGGCCAAGCCCATGGTGTTCTGCGGCCTGTACCCGGTCGACAGCAACCAGTTCGGAGAGTTGCGGGAAGCCTTGGGCAAGCTCCAGCTCAACGACGCCTCGCTGCAGTTCGAACCGGAAACCTCGGCGGCGCTGGGCTTCGGTTTCCGCTGCGGCTTCCTCGGCCTGCTGCACAGCGAGATCGTGCAGGAGCGTCTGGAGCGCGAATTCAACCTGGATCTGGTGGCCACCGCACCGTCCGTGGTCTACAAGATCCTCCTGCGCAACGGCGCCGAGGTGATGATCGACAACCCGGCCCGCTGGCCGTCCGCCGGCGATATCGATCGCGTCTTCGAGCCCTACGTCAAGGCGGTCATCATCATGCCGGCGGAATACGTCGGCTCGATCATGGATCTGTGTACCGAGCGGCGGGGCGAATTCGTCAACATGGAATACACCACCACCGAGCGCGTGATGCAAACCTGGCAGTTGCCCCTGTCGGAGATCCTGCTGGACTTCTTCGACGCCCTGAAGAGCCGCTCCCGCGGATATGCGTCCTTCGATTACGAGCTTTCCGGGTATCGGGAGAACGACCTGGTCAAGCTGGATATCCGGATCAACAACGAGCCGGTGGATACGTTAAGCTTCATCACCCACCGGGACAAGGCCTATTACAAAGGCAAAGCCCTGGTGAGCCGCCTGCGGGAGGTGCTGCCCCGCCAACTCTTCGAGATCCGGATCCAGGCGGCGATCGGCTCCAAGGTGATCGCGGCTGAACGCGTCCCGGCCATGCGCAAGAACGTGCTGGCCAAGTGCTACGGCGGCGACGTCACCCGCAAGCGAAAGCTGCTTGAGAAACAGAAAGAAGGCAAACGCCGGATGAAAAGCGTAGGGCGGGTGGAAATCCCGCAGGAGGCGTTTCTCAGCGTGCTGCGGGTGGGAAACGAGTAGCCGCCCAAGGGCGGCGGCGTTGGCGAACCGCGGGCAAGGCTCTTGACTCCCCGGAGCTCTTCAGGCTAAGCTTTGCGGTCAGCCGTGATGATCAACCGCAACCGCGACAGAGCAGACGCAGCCGCCGGCCCGGGCCGCGCTGTCGCCATCGGCATCATTATCGGCATCGGCATTATTCCTTCCGCCGGGTGCTAGCGGAACGCCGGCCTGAAACGACCGACACTCCGCAGGGCGACCCGGGATCCCACCAGGTTCTCAGCGGCTGTCGTGTTGTTCAGGCCGTCACTGCCGAAATCAAACGATGGGAGTGACGAATTTGAGCGACGAATCAGACCGAACCCAAACCTTGATCTACGACTGTACCCTCCGGGACGGAACCCAGGGGGAGAACATTTCCCTGAGCGTTCACGACAAGCTCCGGATCGCCGAGAAGCTGGACGACTTCGGCATCCACTACATCGAGGGCGGTTGGCCGGGCTCCAATCCGAAAGACGCCGAGTTCTTCAGCCGGGCCCGGCATGTGGCCTGGAAGCGGAGCCGCATCGCAGCCTTCGGCAGCACCCGGCACTGGAGGAACCCGGTGGACCAAGACTCCAACCTGCGCGCCCTGCTGGAGGCGGAGACGCCGGTGGTCACCGTGGTGGGCAAGAGCTGGGATTTCCACGTCCACCATGCGCTGGGGATCGAGTTGGACCAGAACCTCCAGATCGTCCGCGAGAGTGTGGCCTACCTCAAATCGTTCGGCAGGGAGGTGGTTTTCGACGCCGAACATTTCTTCGACGGCTACAAGGCCAACCCCGATTACGCACTGGCGGTGCTTGACGCCGCGTCCAACGCTGGGGCGGACTGGCTGGTGCTGTGCGATACCAACGGCGGGAGCCTGCCCTCGGAGGTTTTCCGGATCGCCGAACCCATCTGCCGGCGGTTTCCCAACGTCGGCATCCACACCCACAACGACGCCGAACTGGGCGTCGCCAACTCGCTGGCCGCCGTGGAGGCGGGCGCCACGATGGTCCAGGGCACCATCAACGGGTTCGGCGAGCGGATCGGCAACGCCAACCTCACTTCGATCATTCCGAACCTGGAACTGAAGATGGGCCGGCGGGTGGTGGGTCCGGAGAAGCTGGAGAGCCTCAGCTCGCTGGCCCATTTCGTCAGCGAGACCGCCAACGTGGCGGTGCCCAACAACCAGCCGTATGTCGGCAAGAGCGCCTTTGCTCACAAGGGAGGGATCCATGTCAGTGCCATCCTGCGGGACACCCGAACTTACGAACACATCCCGCCGGAGGCAGTGGGCAACAGCCGCCGGGTCCTGGTGTCCGACCTGTCGGGCAAGAGCAATCTGCTCTACAAGATCCGCGAGCTGGGCGACATCGACCTGGATCAACTGGACCTGAACTCGCTGGTGCAGGAGATCAAGCGGCTGGAGTACGAGGGCTACCAGTTCGAGGGAGCGGAGGCCAGTCTGAAGCTGCTGGCGAGCCATCATCTGGCCGGAAAGACGTTGCC
>FWPU01006408.1_pt1 | contig 13931 bp, 4 predicted proteins | sample 2228361 | NCBI WGS metagenome assembly FWPU01 (sample SAMEA103939777, study PRJEB20133) | metagenome | reverse complement strand
TTCCATCGAGAGTCAGGAGGGCGTCCGCCAATCGAATCCGAATGCCTCCACCGCGCTGCGTGGCACGGGTGCGAGGACGAAACGCCAATCGCGGATTCTTCGCCCCCGCGCGAATGACATAGGCGTCGGTCAGCCGCAGGGCCGGACCGTCCGGACCGCGCAGCCGCTCCTCCAATTGAGCGCGCCGCTGGGTTTCGGCCGGCTCCACCTCCTCGGACTCGGTGACGACCACTTCGTCGCGCCCGGCGTTTTGCAAGGTCACCGCCTGAATCCCCATGCGCACCGGCGGGCCGTCCGGGATGATGATCTCGGTCGGCACCGAGGCTCGATGCGGGGCATCGGTCACGGGAAAATCCTGCTCCACCAGGATCCGCATCAGGCCCATCATTTCATCCTGAAACTCGATATTGACCCATACGTCCGAATCCGGTCCGTCCTCGCAAGGAGTGATCGATTTCGAGCGCGGCATGGGGGCTTGAATCCGGCAATCCCGCATACCGGACGGCAACCGAAACCGCAGGTCGCGAATCCCCGCCTGCTCCACCGATAGCTCCAACAGCACCGTCTCTTCGATGGCACGATCGGTAAATCGCACGTTCCCGACCGTCTCGCAGGCCACCACCGGCGTCCGAGGGCGGAGACCGATTACCGCCTCCAAGGGCGCATTTCCGAATTCCAAGGCCAAAGGCGTATTCGTTCGCCGGTCTTCCGGCAACCATGTCAATCGAGAGACAAGTACCGGTACGCAATCGCGCGTCGACCGCAATTCGAGTGAATATCGCGATTCCACACGGACCGCCATTTCGCCTTGGAGGGACCGCACTCCCGGGACTTCGATCGCGGGCACGCTCAATTCCGCGGGCAAGTCATCGACCGACAAGGTGGCGCGGATCACCACCGGCACATCCCCCAGGACGCCGTCCTTGAGAAAGATGTTCAGACGTGTGTGATCTTCCGCGGACTGGATGTCCCAAGTCCCTTCGCCCGGCAACTCCACCTGGTCGATGCGATGAATTCGGGGCGGAAGCAACACGGTACCCTGATAGAAGGGCCGATTCGCAACGCGCCAAATGACTCGCGCCTCCAGCGACCTGCGGAAGGAACCCACGCGAAAGACCGCTTGCACGAACGCTGATTGTCCCGCCTCGCGAACCCGTACCCGAAGTCGCAGTCGATGCGTCTTGGAAAAGAAGGAATACGCGACCTGGGGTTCCACTCCCAAGGGACTTACACGGGCATTTCCCACGGCCGGAGCATACTCGGCCTGATCGGGGAGGGCCGCAACGGCCAAGGACACGGCCTCCGTCGCCGTGACCTCCAAGTAGGGGCTTCGCCGCACGATGATGCGCCCGCTGTGAGACGCCGCGCCCGGTACCGTCAGATTTGGGGCCTCGAATTCGGCTTCGGTCTCCCCTGCTTGAAGCAACGCTCGCCGCAAATGAAGCACGATTCTTTCTTCGGTACGTGCCGCCGCCAGCAATGTGACGGTCACGCCGCGTTTCCCCGCGGCCTCGGTAATATCCCAACTCTTGACGTTTTCCCCCTCGATTTGCTCGATTTCCCAGTCTGCGGGAACCAGGAATTCGAAGCTCCGGCGCTCGCCCTGACGCAAGCGTAACGTGGTCGCCCAGTGACACAGGAGATCCTCTTCGCGAACGTCGAGCACGACGAAGGAAGTCGCCGAAAGGGATGGATCGACGACCGCCTCGAATACCTGAGGTCGCCACTGGAGTGACAGATTTCCGGGCGGCAAGAGCGACCCTTCAATCGAGGCATTATCCTCCGCGGTGACCGTCCTCAACCGGCCCGTGCCCACGGGAAAGGACACTTCGCTTCCGGCTTGGGGGACCACAAGTCTCAAGACCCCGGGCGCGGGACAGGGCAGAACGGCCTCCGCCTTCCGCAGACCGCCGGTGCGATGCACCGGGATAAGCACATCGATGTCCACGCGATGGCGGCCCTTGCCGGCGACGGGAAGGGAGACCTCGATCGGCGTCACGGGATCGCCCACCGCCTGCGGAGCAGCGATTTGGCCGGGCGATTCCGAGACGGCAGGAGTGCCGGGCTCCAAAGCCGCCGGCCGGCCGTCCAGTCGGACCGCGATCGGCGAGGCATTCCCCAAGAGCAGCGGTATCCGCACCGGCTCGGCGGCATAAACAAACACCTCGAACCCGCCCTGGAGCCGCAGAACGTCGGCCGAATCCAGCGAGCCTTGGTAGGCGACGCCGCCCACCGCGAAGGGGCGCAACGGCCGCGTCTCGACGTGTCCGACACGTTCCACCGCTTCCCATAATTCCAGATACTTGGCCAAAGGAATCAGGACTCGCCGCCCCGTCGCCTCCCAACCCACGGCCGGGTCATAGGGGATGATGACGGCATCTTCGGGCGGGTTCAACGGCGGCTCCGCGTCGAGAATTCGGACCGTCAGGCGTCCGGAGGGATCCGTCACCACGACCGCCGCCTCTTCCGCGTCGTCCTGTTGGGCGACGGCATGGCCGCCTTGTCCCGGAACGAGCAGCGCTACGGCCATCACGATACCGGCCTTCGCCGAAGACGATCGCCGCGGCAACTTCGTCCAAGCGCGACGTACCCAGGCGTAAGCCTCGGCCAGGTTATTTCGGCAGTAGCGGTAGCCCGTCGCTATCGGCGGCAGCAGGAACCAAGCCGCCCAGGCACCCACGACCCCAAGAAAGAAAAGGTTGCCGGTCTCCGTCAGGATCTCCAGACCCGGGATGAGTGGAATTAAGGATGCCGCCGTCAAGAATGCCAGCAGCGGCCCGTGACCGTGGCCTCCTCTTCGCGCAGCCCGCATCTTGAAATAAACCGCCGCCATGCCGCCCAACAACACGGCGGCCAAGGCGAAGACATCATGCGATCGTACTAACGTCAGGCGTACCGTCGGGCGGGAGCCTAAGTTACTCAACGTCACAATCTGGTATCCGTCCGGAGTCTGCAACGCCATGGGCAAATGACCGAACCCGACCTGCATGCGTCGCGTGGCGGGAACCTGAGCCGGGAATTGAGCCTCTTGCCGCCCCCCGTGTCCTGCGTGTGTCCCCGGCATCGCGGCGGCGGGCGGCTGTTCTTCCGGCCGGGGAGTCGCGGGTGGGATCCCCGGCGCCGCGTCCAACGATGCCGCAGCCCGCCTCATCTCCGCGTCCGCCTCCGATAAGACCACCGCTTCGCGTCCGTCCGCCGGCAGTTCTTCCTGTACCGCCGCTTCCGCTTGGGGAACGGCCGGTGTCTTCACTGCGTCATCAACAGCCCCATTCACAGTACTGCTATCCGCCGTGGGAAAGTGCTGAGCCGATTCCCGCGCAGCCTGAATGCCGCAACCCGCTCCCAGGTACGCCAGATCGAACACCTTCAACGCCGAAAGGAGAATCGGTGCCGGATCGGCTTGCAGTCGCAAGACATTGCCGCGGCTGCTCACCACCGCAAAACCCGGCGGTAACAACACCTCCCAATGCAAATCGGCGCAGGCAAGCTCTTGCGGCGGACGTCCGGGAGCCGCCGCCACCGAGAGCCATACACTCCGCAGCTCCGTCGCCCCCCACAAACGGAATCCGCTGAGACGCTGCCCGTAAACCAACCGCAAATGCCGTATCGTATGCAGGTCGCCCGCCGGGATATCGAGCCAAGATTCCTTTTCCACCCGCCGGACCCGTACAGGCCGGTCGTCCAAAAGCGCGCTCCACAGTTCGCCGTCCCGCGGCAACTCTAAACGTAAAGCGGCGCCTCCTGTTAGTAAGAAGAAATCGGCTTGGCCCACCAAGGCCCCGCCCGCATCGAGCTGCGTTCGCAGGATGGCCCGCTGAACCAGCAGCGGCGGCGTTTCCAGTACCTCGTGGCGACGTTCTTGAATCCGCAAAGGCGGCGGCTCCCCCCCGTAACTCATAACGGCCAACAGGCCGGGTCCCGGCTGGTACTCGGCGGCGGCCAGTTCGCCCTCGTCCACCCGCCGAGCCTCGCCCACCAGATCGACTTCCAATTCGGACGTGGCTTCCAGGGAAACGATACCCGTCTGGTAAACCACGTTTTCGCACTTCACCAGCGGCAAGGGCGCAGGTGCATCGCCGCTCGATTGTCGCTCCTGCCGCCACTCGGCGACGAGACGCACCGGGCCGACCGTCGGTTCCTGCAAGCGAACCGTCCAGTACCGCCGTTCGCCGCGAACCTCATGCGATACCTGCTTCACGGCTTTTCCCTCGCCGGCAACCACACGCACGCCTTCCGGAGCAAAGAGCGGCAAGCTGAATGAGAACGTATCCTCTGCGGCGCCCTCCACTCGATAGGCCAGCTCGACATGGGCGTGCAACGCCACCGTCTCCAATCGAAAACACTGAAACAGCTCCGCGCTGATCCGCGGCCGCGCCTTGAGTATCTGGAATCGAGCCGAGAAGGGCTGCTCCACCACACGATATGCCAGAGCGGTCTCGACCGCGGTCAGGCCGAATTCCTTGCGATCCGCGGCATTGAGGGGCGCCAAGCGATCCAGCAAGACCGGCCGAGCCTCCAAATCCGTCGCCGTGGTCAAAGCCGCGGCACCCCGCTCGCGCGTTGCCGATGCGACCCGGAATGCTGGAAACACCACTTCGCCCGGTTCGTCCCATGAACGAGCGGGCAACATACTCACCGCCTGAAAATCGACCCGCAATTGCTCCCCCACGGCTATTCCCTGAGGCAATCGCACCACAACCCGACCTGCCTCGTCCAGCCGCCCGAAGTTCTCGAAACGCAAGGGCGTGCCATCCGGCAACGTCACGCGCAGGACATGCCAATTCGCCGGCCGAATCAGCACCGCTTCGTACAACCTCTCTTCCAGCGGCGTCAGGAACACTTCTCCCAAAACGCTGAGTTCCGTTTCCTTCACCGTAAGCACTAGGTTCATCAAAGCATCGAGCTGAGGTTGCGGACGCTCCACGCGAGCCGTAACCTGCGGGTTCCCCCAGGGCGCATACCAGGCGGCGATCCCACGGCCGCGCGACGCTCCCTCGGCGGTCTCCGTCAACGGGGCGAGCGCCGCCGAGAACGCGGAACCGTCGATCCGCACCACACCGGCCTCGCTGAGGCTCTTCACCCGCAGATTCGCGTCCAGCAGCAATCCCGCCACCGCCGCATGCGTGGTTACGTTCAGCGGCTGGAAGAGAGCGATCGGTACGTTCGGGTCGCCCGCCGCAGTCTGCACGCCTTGAATCCGGACCGTGATCCGCCCGGTCGCCGGTTCACGCAAGGCAAGTATCAGCTCACGACGATCGCCCTCATGCCGCTCCTGCCAATTCGCCGCCGCGGGGCAGTCCACGGCGGTCACGGCGTATCCATCGGGAATCGAGACTTCGAGCGAGGATACCGGTTGGTCGAGGACATCGAACGCGATCTCGCCGCATATCCGCCGCCAGGCTTCTCCCACCTCCACCACGTTGACGCTGCGCGCGTGAACCAACCGGCGATTCTGCCGCAATCGGCTGTTCAAGGTAAGCACCAAGGTCGTTTCGTCTGCCGGGAGAACCAAGTCGAAGCGAGTTTCTCCATTCGCTTCCAAGCGCCGCTCCAGCACCACGGCGCCGGCTTTCAATTCCACGTCTCCCGGCACGACGGCCCGGGTTCGGCAAGATGCGGCTTGGGGAAGCCGGAACGTCAGACTTTGCCGGACCGACGAGATCTGAAGTGCAGCCGCAGCCGTAAACGTAAAGGTATGTTCCCCCACTCCCTCCACGAATAACTCGATCGCGGTAGGCGTGCCGTTCTCTTGTAACAAGGAGAGCGCGGCCGGTTGACCGTCCATTCGCGCCAGGTGAATGACGGCTCCTCGCATAGGAAGCCGAATCACGTGCAAACCGTCGGTCAGCAACCGCAGATGCAGCGTGCCCTCCATCCACGCCCGATCGCGATCGAAACGAAGCTCGTATTCCGCATCGGTCAGCGCCCAGGGGCGCGGCGCGGCGGCCGGTTGCGGCGTTTTTCGGGCTTTGGCCAGGAGTCCGTCGTATTCTTCGCGAGACAGAAAAACCCGCTCGGGGCGGTTCGCCAGCAGGGCCGCCCACTCGCTCTCCGGAACGAAGATCTCCCGTACGTGAATCGCGGGCCGCCCCTCTTCCGGCTGCCTTCCCTCATCGGCAGACCCCGACGTCGTCGCCGGCAACGCGAACCAAGCCGCGGTCAAGACTGCGACGAGCAGCCGCCGCACCATCGCGCCCGGAACCAAGGCTTTGCGGGAAGGATCACTCCGAGTCATGGCGGCGTTCTCCTTCCTGGGAGCGACGGTCTTCGGAAGCGGTCGTCTCGGTCTGCGGCTGATCGGCCGCATCCGGGGGGGCTTCCGACCGTGATGTCCGCTTTTCGATCATGACCTCGTCATCTTCCAGCACCACCGCGGCGGATAAGGCGGCATCGCCGCTTTCGCGAGCGGCCGCGGGCACGGCTTCCGCAGGCAGTGGGGGGATCTCCGCCGGGAGCGGGCCGCCCGCAGGCGGCGGTCCTCCCGATACTTCAGCAGGAATGAAACCGTGCGGCGGCCCTTGCCGCCGTTTTCGGACGGCATCCGAAAACAGCCAGACCACGAATACGCCGGTACCCACCAGGAATAAAGTCCGATCCACCATCTGGGCGGCGGCAATCGGGAAGACGACCGACGCGATGCACCATAGCAGCGCCAGCCAAGACAAAATCCACAGGCGCGTACCCCAACGGAGCCGGAGGAGCGCCGCACCCACGATCAGCCCGCCGACCATCAATAGCCCGTTCCAAAGCCGGCCGTCGCACATCCGTAACTTCAACGCTCCTCGATCGCCCGGCGGCGGATCGATGGCCGAGTAGACCAGACCTGTTCCATCGACCGCGAAGTCACCCACCGTCACGCTCGCCCCCTCCGTAACCCAGTCCATCAGGGACTGGGGATCGGCCGCCTGCTTCACCCGCGGTTGCAGCCCTCGGCCCAATCGCATTTCCCAGTCGAATTCCTCCGTCCAGGGCCCCGTCTTCGCCAGCACCCGCATCTCCTCGGGGACATACACGGCCAGATAGACCCGCTGCACCGCCGGGGCGGAAGGTTGTACATCTTGGTCGATGGGAAACTCCGGGATCATCAGCCCGGGTCTCTGCAATGGGGTATGGTATCGCAGTTCGAGTATGGCGACTTCGTCGGGCGAGGTCTGGGCCAGAGGGACGTAGTACAACCCGCGTCTCGGCTCGCCCGCCTGGGGCTGAACCACCTCCGGCGCCAATTCCAGATCGAAGCGCCGACCGTTGAGACGCTGTTCGTTGGCCGGTTCGGCCCCCGGCGGGAACGCTACTGCAAGACGTTGCTGCACGCTGCGAATACGATAGAGAGCCTGAACTGCGATCCGATCGCCGCGCGTCACGACCATCCGCACGAAGGCCCGCTCGATCGCGGCCTGCTTCGCCGGTTCGACCCGGTAACGCAACGCATCCAAGACCAGGCTCCATGAGCCGGTGAACTCGAACGCGCCGGCTGCTTCGGGCATGCTTCGACCGCGCATCAGTTCGCGCTGGGGATCGATGGGCCGCAAACCGGATATCTCGCCGGCCTCTCGCACCTCGATGTTCTCGGACTTCACGACGACGATCTGCCCCCAGGCTTGGTCCGCTCCGTAGGGCTGCAAATGCGGTACCGTCACGCGCAAACTCGCGCCCTCATCCAAATCTCCGGATACCGGCTCCTCCCAGGTCAGTCGAATCGTAAACTCGCCCAATAGCTCGGTGGCGGCCGAAAAGCCGAACGCCGTGCATCCCGCCGCCACGTCCTCCGGTTGCGGCGTCAATCGCGTTTCTCGAATCTGCGGCGTTTGATTGCGGAGCCTGTCGGCCACGGATTCGGGAACATCGATCCGCACTTCCTTGACGCCGCTGAACTGCACATCGCCGAAGAACGTGCTCTCATAACGCACGACGCGGTCCTCGATCCTCATGACCAACAGTTGAGCCAGATTCAATTGCGGGCGTCTTCGCTGGGCCTTCAACTCCAACGTGGAAGCCGGCTCCGTGAAGGCATAGGCAACGACCGGCGTCAATCCCGCGGGACGATCCGGCGGCTGCGGTTGCGAGGGGATTTCCGAGAGAGAGATCAAGTGCAACCCGGCGCCGGGCTTGGCGTCCACCTGCAAGTACTCAGGAGCGAACAGCGCCACCCGCCCGGTACTGCGTTCCACCATCTCGGCCGTAACGCGGGGAAGAGGCAAGCTCCACTCCCGTGCTTCCGCCGGCCGGTCCAAACGTTCCGCATCCGGAAGATCGCGCCGCAACGCAATCTCCACCGCGGCTTGCCCCAAGGCCCGTTTACGGAAGTTGATCGTCAACCGATCCTTTCCTTCGCCTTGCACGCGCCAGTCCGCGATCTCGACGGCCGGGGCGTTCTCCATCGCGCGACCCTGGACGCGACTCACCTCGAACCCCGGCGGAATCGCCCACTTCACTTGGAAAATGCCGGCACGTTCGATGGTGAAAACGCCCACCGCGGAAAGCTGAAGCACCCGGTCCGTCACGTCCAATTCCACGGTTTCATCGACGGTCACACGCGGCGACACCGGCTCGGCGATCAAAGCCAATTGATAGGGAACCGCGATATATCGATAGACCCAATCCCAAGACTGCTGCCGGTTCGAGGTGGGCAACTCCGACGGATCGGCCTGCATCAGCCCCCGCGAATCCGTAATCTCTCCGCGGAGGCCCTCGCCCAACCGGAGGGCCACGTAGCCCTCGTGTCGCCCCACTCCCACGGGCTGTACGACGGGCAACATCATGGTCTCGCCGGTTTTCGTGGGCAACGAATAGACTAAGGAAAGGCGCTGCGTTTTCCGTGCCGGCTCGAATAATTCGACGTCGATCTGCTGGAATTGGGGCGCGTCCTCGGGAAAACTCCGCGTCCAACGGCGAACGTTCGGATCGAACACACCACCCACCGAGCACTCCTTGGGCAATCGGATGTGCAGGGATGCCAACTCCGCCCGGCTGACCGAATAATCCAATTGCGTTTGTATGCGGGTCTCCGTGACGGCGACATAGACTTCGGCGCTTGCTTGGACCGAGGCCAAGGCCTCCAACCCCGCCGCCCCTTCCGCGGTCGGTGTCCAGCGGATTGTGACCGAGGGTCCGAGCGCAGCGTAGGCCGTCACTTCGCTGCCGAGATTTCGCTCCCCGCCCCCATCACCCGGCGCGTCTTCCGACGAAGCGGGAGCGGCATCGGTCGCACCGGACTCCCGGTCCGGCGGCGTCGCGGCCGGTGTCACTTCAATGCGAACGCCCGACTCGCGCGTGCGCACATGCCATCGACTAACCGGGACCGACGGCGTCTCGAACGTGACGATCCGATCTCCGGAATCGCGGGTGATCCCCTTGGCGAATTCCAGTGTCAGATGCAGATCGCGCGGCTCCGAGTCCTCGTGATGAACCAGCAGGAAATAGCCCTGCTCGAAAATCAGGTCGGCCTCCGCACCGTCGATCGTCGCCCGCCGAACGGCTGCATCGGACATGCGCAGCGGTATCAAGTGCCACCCCTTGGTCAAGGCCACGATGTCCAACGTCATGGTCCCCGATACCGCTTCCTTCCCTAACTCCAACTCGGTGGACGCGGCTCGAACGAGGTAACCGACGGGAGGCGGCGGCACGGGTTGAGGCTTTGAAGCAGATTGCGCGGCTTGCCACAATTCCCGAAATTTCTCATACGGCAAAAAGACTCCGCGTCCCTCTTTTTCGAATACCGCGCGAAATTTTTGGTAAGGCACGTAGATCGTCTGTTCGCGAATCACCGCCTCGCCCGGGGGGAACTCCTCCGTCGCCGTCGCCGTTGAGGGCGGCGAAATGGACGGGGCGGAGGTTCCGCTTTCTTCCCCCGGTACCGGAGACGCGACAATCGTCATTGCCGTCGCCAAGCACCACGCCCACGCCGGCCGGAACCAGCGGACGGCACGGCTGCCGTGCATTCCGAGCGTTGACATGATCCGCTGACCCTGCACAGGCGCATTCATAAAAACCATCCTCAACGAGTGATGACGGCCGACCGGCCCGGAAATCCCGCGGCGGCAGAGCGTGCCCCGATGCACGCCGCCTCACAATCAAACAAGCACAGCGCCGGCTAAGGCTGCGAAGCGGCCGCGCCTCCGGCGTCTAAAATGTAGCTCTCCGTCGGCCTCAGCGATAGTGTTTGCGCAAAAACCTCGCCGCCTTTCCCGCGTTTGGAAACCAACTCTCTACGGCGGCATTCACATCTCCCTACTCCGGCCTCACCCCGATGAGGAGAGCGATTACCGAACGCTTCAAGCCAACCATTCCGCCGTGGGGCGTCTTCAGAACTTCCGGCATCCAAATCCAAAAACCCACCGAAATCGCTCGATCCGAGAAAAATGCAGCATATCGACCGGTGATTCGCGCAAGCTCACGCGGAGCTATGCACTTGGATGCCGTTACCAGAGGAAAAGTTCGAGCCGACCGGAGTTCAGCGCCGCCGGCTCGAGAGGCAGGCCCTTACCTGTGAGAGGTCTTCTGCGCGAATCGGTTGGGCGGACTAACGTCGGCCGGGCCGGACTGACCGCGCTGGAGAATCCGAAGTTCGTAATGAGAGCGGAAGGCCGATAGCGGGTTTGAGGTCCTCAGATCAAATCGCCCCCTGACAGAACGGACTCGAGCGGGGCTATGACTTCTGCTTGATTCACGATCTCCACGTCGCCCAGGTCGGAGAGCGCCGCTTGCGCCAATTGCTTTTGGAAATAACTACAGACTTTCCCATGAATAACAAGCCGACCGTCATCAAATCGACATCGCAGGCGTCGCAAAGCTGGATAGCTACTGCGATCGAATCGCAGTTGAGCTGCCCGAGTCCATTCGTGTTCAAAAACCTGCGGCGTTGCCATCCCGTTGTGATTTCCCCGCGACACTTCCTCAGACATGATCCCCCTCCCTTTTCCGAATTCTCGAATCCGCCTTCTCGGTGGTCGCCGGTCGCACGGATACAAGGACTCTACGTTCATTCGTCCGCGTCCGTCACACCTCCACAAAAAAGGACGAATCTCTGATTTGATCCATTACTGACGAATCGGACAACTCGCATGAAATCTTTCGCCAGATGCTACAGCTTGCCCTGTTGTGCATATGTTTCTCATGTTGACGGACGGTACGTTTGATACAGCCATCGCGTCCGAAACGGTTTTCTCGAAGAGACGACTCACCGGACCTCGGGAGAAATGTGGGCAAGAAGAAACTCCGACGGCTTTGGGGGGCTGCCATTCGTCGATACCCAAGAGGTCCGATCATCATTCCATTTCGGGAATCGGTCCCCGTCGATGACGGCTCCAATTTGACCGACCAAATTGAGAACCGTATCATTAATCCGGTCGTCGGTCGGGAATTCGGAAAAGTAGGTCTTCCCCGTGCCGACTCCTATCCGCATTCGATGTCCCGGTTGCTGTTAGTTCGAGCCAACGGCCTCATTCCCGAGAGGAGCAAGACGATGAGCCCTTCGACGCGCCGCGAATTCGTTCAGAGTGTTTTGGCGGGCCTGGCCCTAGGATCGCGGATGGTCTTGGCCCAAGAGAACAGTCCCAACGGCTTGCCGACACGTCCGCTGGGCAAGACCGGCGAACGGATTTCCATCATCGGATTGGGCGGTTGGGACATCGGTGCCGTCAAAGACCAAAATGAAGCCGTGGCCATCATGCACGAGGCGATCAACGAAGGGCTTACGTTCTTCGACAACTCGTGGGACTACCACAACGGCGGCAGCGAGGAGGTCATGGGCAAGGCCCTGTCCGTCAACGGCTACCGCGACAAAGTGTTTCTGATGACGAAAGTGTGCGGGCGAGACTACCGGACCGCCAAATCCAACCTCGAAGACAGCCTGCGGCGGCTGCGAACGGATCGGGGTTCCTTATGGCAATTCCACGGGATCCAATGGGACGACGATCCCGACCTGATTTTCGGGGACAACGGAGCGCTCAAGTTCGCCTTGGAAGCACAAAAACAAGGCAAAGTTCGGTATATCGGCTTCACCGGCCACAAGCACCCGCGATTCCACCTCGCCATGCTGGCCAAGCCGTACGATTGGGCCTCGGTGCAGATGCCCATCAATGTTCTCGACGCCCATTACCAGAGCTTTCAAAAGCAGGTCTTGCCGGAATGCAACCGGCGCGAGATCGGAGTGCTCGGGATGAAAGCATTGGGGTCCCAAAACGGCCGTATTCCGCGGGACACCGGTATCGAAGCTACCACGCTGCGACGTTTCGCCCTATCGCTTCCGATCACCAGCCTCGTCTGCGGCATTCAGTCCCGAGAGAATCTCCGCCAAGACGTGCACATGGCGAGGAACTTCCAGCCGCTGACGGAAGGCGAGGTCGCGGCCTTGCTGGAACGGACCAAGGAGCCGGCGGCGTCGGGCGAAATCGAGCAATACAAGGTCGGTAACTACGGATGCGACTGGTGGCACAACCTCGAAAAGTCTCCAAGCTGAGCGGACTTTCGTGCAGAAATACTTCCCCGGCGGCGTTCCACGGGTGAATCGTCGAGCGTGTCTTCCGGCGGGATGAATCGCGAGCGGAATGATGCCAAGCGTCGTTCTCGTCAACATGCCGTTTGCCAATCTCGCCTGGCCCAATCTCGGGATCAGCGTCCTCAAAGCGTCCGCGCTACGGCAGGGCATTCCTTGCCGCATCGCTTACCTGAACTACGATTTGGCGGAACTCATCGGAGCGGACGATTACCAATGGATCGCCGATTGCTTCGCCTTCGCGCTCGGCGGGGAACGGCTTTTTGCCGAATACTACTTCGGTGAACGAATTCCCCCGGCCGAGCTTTACGATCGCCAAGTCCTCCGGCGTACGGATCAGGAATTCAGCGATCTGGATTACGCCGCCTATCGACGCGTGGGGGAGTTCATCGGCCCCTTTCTCGACCGGTGTCTCCAGGCCGAACCTTGGAAGGAGTGCGCGGCCGTCGGATTCAGCGTCACTTTTCAGCAGACGCTTGCGTCGGTTTGCCTGGCCCGTGCGTTGAAGGCCCGTTATCCGGAGCTTTGCGTACTCTTCGGCGGAGCGGCATGCGAAGGGGAGATGGGCGAGCAACTGCTGGCCGCATTCCCGGAAATCGACATCGTCTTCACCGGCGAAGCCGATCTGACGTTCCCTCCGGTGGCCGCCCAAATCCTTGCAGACGGACGTTGTCGGCAACCGCCGCCAGGCGTCTTGGTACGCGGGCATTCGCCGTTCCATTCGCCGGACCGCGGGTTACAGGAACAAACGTCGTCACGCGACGTCGGCCGATCTTCAAGTCCCTCCAGTCCTCCACCGCAACCTGCCCACGACGGCGGTAGCGAAGCTTCTCCGCTCCTGCCTATGGCAGAGAAGCGGTATCCGCACGCCCCCCTCGTCGAGGATTTGGACGCCCTGCCCTTTCCGGATTTCGACGATTACTTTTCCCGTCGCGATGGGAGCCCGCTGCGTTACGACATCGAGCCGCAACTATTCTTCGAGATGTCTCGCGGTTGTTGGTGGGGACAAAAACACCATTGCGCGTTTTGCGGTCTCAACGGCGATTCCCTGCGTTACCGCAGCAAGTCGCCGGATCGGGTAATCGAGGAGTTGCGATACCTCTGGGATCGCTACCACGTCGTCCGGGCTTCGGCGGCCGATAACATCTTGGACCACCGCTATTTCGACAGTCTTCTTCCACGGTTGGCGGAAGCGGCTCTGCCGATCCGCTTCGCCTGCGAACTGAAAACCAATCTCACGCGTCGGCGGGTGGGAATGCTCTTGGCGGCCGGGCTTCGAGCGCCTCAACTCGGGATCGAAACTTTTGTCGATCGCGTGTTGAAAGAAATCCACAAGGGCGCCGGAGCGATTCAAAATCTGCAAACGCTCAAATGGTTCAGCGAAGCCCGCGTGGCGGCCGAGTGGAACATCCTCTACGGCCTGCCGGGCGAAATGCCG
>FWPU01010351.1_pt1 | contig 13932 bp, 13 predicted proteins | sample 2228361 | NCBI WGS metagenome assembly FWPU01 (sample SAMEA103939777, study PRJEB20133) | metagenome | reverse complement strand
CCTCGGCTGTGCTCGGGGCAGGCTCCGAGCCTGCCGAGGGGAAGGGGGCTAGACCATGCATCAAATCACAGGTGACAGACTACTAGTATTGCGTCAACATGCGTTCTGAGGAAAGGGGTGCAGTGCTCCCCACAGTATGCTCGTCCTGCAGTGTCGGGTTATACTTGTTCCGAGAGACACAAAGGGGCCTGAGTTGGCCGGGCAAGCGGTTCACCAGTGGAAAGACCACCAGAGGTAGTCAGTGATTAGCATCGAGCTTCTCAGAAGGGACCCGGATATTGTGCGCGAGGCCATGCGGCGCAGGGGCCAGGATGCCCCCATTGACCAGGTGCTGGAGCTGGACGCCCGCCGGCGCGCCTGCATCGCCGAGGCGGACAACCTGCGAGCGCGCCGCAACGAGGTGAGCAAGCAGATCGGCCAGATGCGGACAAGGCCGCCAGAGCTTATCGAAGAGATGCGGCAGGTAGGCGCCAGGATCAAGGCCCTGGAGGACGAGACCAAGGAGCTGGACGAGAAGATCAACACCCTGCTGCTCACCATCCCCAACATCCCGCGCGATGACGTGCCCCTGGGGGCCAACGAGACCCAGAACGTCGTGGTGCGCCAGGTAGGGGAGCCAGCGCCGCTGCCCTTCGAGCCTGTGCCCCACTGGGACCTGGGCGAGAGGCTGGACATCATAGACTTTCAGCGGGGCGTCAAGCTCTCAGGCTCTCGCTTCTACGTGCTCAAGGGCAAGGGCGCCAAACTCCAGCGCGCGCTGATCCAGTGGATGCTGGACGTGCATACCAGGGAGCATGGCTACCAGGAGCTATATTTGCCCTACCTGGTCAGCCGCGACATTCCCCTGGGCAGCGGCCAGTTGCCCAAGTTCGCCGATACCATGTACCACGACGCCGAGGATGACCTGTGGCTCATCCCCACGGCGGAGGTGCCCATCACCAGCATGCACAAGGACGAGATCCTGCCGCCAGGGGTGCTGCCACTGTACTACGTCGCCCACTCGCCTTGCTTCCGGCGGGAGAAGGCCGCCGCCGGCAAAGACACGCGGGGCATCAAGCGGGTCCACCAGTTCGAGAAGGTGGAGATGTACAAGTTCGTGGAGCCGGACAGGTCGGACGCCGAGCTGGACAGGCTGGTGGCTGACGCAGAAGACCTGTGCGTGAGGCTGGGCATCCCCCATCGCGTGGTGCAGCTCTGCACCGGCGACCTGGGCTTCTCGGCGGTCAAGACCTACGACATCGAGCTGTGGGCGCCGGGCAGCAAGGAGTGGCTGGAGGTCAGCTCCTGCTCCAACTGCGCCGACTTCCAGGCCCGCCGGGCCTACATACGCTACCGGCCGGAGGCTGGCGCCCGCCCGCAGTTCGTACACACCCTCAACGGCTCGGGGCTGGCCTTGCCCAGGGTTATCATCGCCATCCTGGAGAACTTCCAGCAGCCCGACGGCTCGGTCATTGTGCCCGAGGTGCTGCGCCCCTACACGGGCTTCGACAGGATAAAGTGAGGCGCCCCGGACTACCCCTTGGCCTCTATGGGGTAGCCGTACTGCTCGCGCAGGACGCGCTTGAGGACTTTGCCCAGGGGGTTGCGGGGTAGCTCGTCCACGAAGACCACCGACTCGGGCTTCTTGAAGCTGGCCAGGCGCTGGCGGCAGAACTCGATGATCTCCTCGGGCGAGGCGTTGTGGCCGGGCCTGAGCACCACGATGGCCCGCACGCGCTCGCCCCAGTCCACGTCGGGCACGCCGATGATAGCGGCCTCGTCTATGGCCGGATGGGACATGAGCACCTGCTCCACTTCCTCGGGCGAGACCATCTCGCCGCCGCGCTTGATGAAGTCCCTGGCGCGGCCGGCCAGGTAGATGTAGCCGTCCTCGTCCATGTAGCCCAGGTCGCCGGTGTACAGCCAGCCGCCGCGGATGGCCTGGGCCGTGGCCTCGGCCTTGTTCCAGTAGCCCTTCATCAGCCGGGGGCCTCGGGCCACGATCTCCCCCACCTGCCCGCAGGGCACGGGCCTGCCGTCCTCGTCCACGATGCGCACCTCCATGTCCTCCAGAGGCTTGCCGATGGACGACAGGCGCCGCAGCTTCTTCTCGATCTCCTCCTCGGTCCCCTCCAGCACGTGGTCCTCCGGCGGCAGCATGGTGATGGTGGCCGCCGTCTCGGTCTGGCCGAAGGCGTTGATGAAGCTCACGCCGGGGAAGGCCTTGATGGCGCGCTTGATGACCTCCATGGGCATGGGCGCCGCGCCATAGGTGATGACCCGCAGGCTGCTCAGGTCGTGCTTGTGGAAGTCCGGGTGGTCCAGGAGCATCTTGAGCATGGTGGGCACCATCATGGCGCGGTGGGCACGCTCGCGCTCCACCAGCTCCATCCACTGCTTGGCCTCGAACTGGCGCTGGATGACCAGGGTGCGCCCGCCGTAGATGGCCGACATCACCGCCTGCACGCCGGCGATGTGGTACAGCGGCACGGTGAGTATGTTGCGCTCCTCCGTCTCGGGGTCGGCGGGAGTGACGTTGCTGAGGATATAGGAAGAAAAGCTGTCGTGGCTGAGCATGACGCCCTTGGGCGTGCCCGTGGTGCCCGCGGTGAACATGATCATGGTGAGGTCGCCGCCATCGCCCTGGGGGAACAGCTCGTCGTCCTGGGCCGAAGCCAGCAGCTCGTCATAGCAGCGCCAGCCCGGCACCGCCTCTTCCAGCGCAATGAAATGCTCCACCGAGGGGAGCCTGTCGGCCAGGGAGCGCACCAGGTCAACGTAGCGCTTGCCCACCAGCAGCACCCTGGGGGCGGCGTCGCTGACCATGTAGGCCAGCTCGTCGGCGCGAGCGCGGAAGTTCAGGGGGACATAGACGCCGTCCAGCTTGGCCGTGGCGAAGTAGGTCTCGATGTGCTCGTTGCAGTTGACCTGGAGCATGGCGACGCGGTCCCCGGGCTGGACGCCCAGCCCGGCCAGGGCATTGGCCAGCCGGTTGACCCTGTCCTGGAGGCCCTGGTAGGTGATGCGCCTGCCCTCGAAGACCATCGCCACCCTGTCGGGCACTATGGCCGACGCTATGGTAAGGAACTCCGTCGTGTTCATCTGGGCTGCACTCCCCGGAAGAGACGTTGCGCCGTAAGATTACCACCAAAACTCCATGAATTCCACTTCAGCCTTCAGCGTCAGGAAGCGAGCACCTACGATAAAAGAGGCGGTTATTTCCTCTCCCTCGACGGGTGAGGGTGAAGTTTCCCCCTCATCCCCTCGGCAAGCTCGGAGCCTGCCCCGAGCACAGCCGAGGGGGCAGGCCCTGACCTTCTCCCGCCAGGGGAGTAGGGACTTTACCGCGCCCTTGAGGGCGCCTGCGCTACCTCTCCGTCCTGACCTCCAGGCTGTGGCCGTCGGAGATGACCTCAATGGTGCCGTGGTCGCGGGTGAGGAAGGTCAGCTCTGGCGGCACGTAGCGGCGCAGCGTCGCCAGCGTCTCGGGGTGGGGATGGCCGTAGGGGTTGTTCTCGCCAGCCGAGATGACGGCCACGGCCGGGCTTACCCGCTCCAGGAAGCCAGGCGTACTGGAGGAGCGGCTGCCGTGGTGGCCCACCTTAAGCACGTCGCTGTCCAGCGCCGCGCCGGAGGCCAGCAGCGCCGCCTCGCCCTCGCTGAAGGCGTCGCCGGCCAGCAGAAAGCTGGTGTCGCCGTACACCAGGCGCAGCACCACCGAGGCGTTGTCTATATCGGACTCGGTGCCCTTGAGCAGCGCCTGGGGCGGGCCCAGCACGTGGAGCGTCACACCGTCGTCCAGGGCAATGGCCTGGCCCGGCTGGGCCTGGACCACGGCGGCGCCCTCGGCGGCCACGGCCTGTCGCCACGCCTGGTAGGGCGGGCTGTCGTACTCCGCCTGGCGCTCCAGGATGAGCTTGACAGAGTACCGGCGCAGTACCTCCAGCAGCCCGGTAACGTGGTCGCTATGGCCGTGGGTCAGCACCACGACCTCAACGTCGCGGTCGAAAAAGGGCATGTGCCCTCCCAGGGCGCGGGCCGCGCCCAGCGGGTCCGGCCCGCCGTCAACCAGGATATGCTGGCCGCTGGGCGTGATGATAAAGATGGCGTCGCCCTGGCCCACGTCCTGGAAGACAACGTGCAGCCTGCCTGGCCCCGACGAGAGCGCGGCCAACCACGCCAGCGCGGCCACGGCTATGGTCGGCGCCAGCGCCCACCAGGGCACACCCCGGCCCTTCCACAAGCCCAGGACAAGACCTGCAACGCTCTTCGCCAGCCCGGCAAGCTGGACACCCCGCAGCCGGGGCAGCGCCGGCAGCAGGGCCAGCAGGACGTAGTAGGCCCAGACGAGAGCGGGGGCCAGGCGTCCGGTGGCCACCGACGCCACGGGCAGCCTGCTGAATAGCTCCACTACCCCGGCCAGGTACGCCGTGGAGGCCCACGCCAGCCAGCCCGGGGGCCGCGCCAGGGCATCGCTCACCAGGCCAGCCAGGCCGGTCAGGGTGTGGGACACCAGGAGCAGGGTAAGCGGCGGCAGCGCCAGCGCCGTGGCTGGCAGGCCCACCAGCGACACCCTCTGGAAGTAGAAGGCCGTCAGCGGCAGCGTCGCCAGCGTGGCGGCGATGGTCATGGCGACAGTGTCGGCGGCCCAGGCCACCAGGGCGGGGACGCTCCCGGCCTTGCCGGCAGGGTACAGAGAGCGCAGCCAGCGGCCCAGCGGCTCCGACAGCAGGGCTATGCCAGCCATGGCCGCGAAGCTGAGCTGGAAGGAGACGCTCCAGAGCAGGTTGGGGCTGATGGCCACCATGACCGCCGCCGCCAGGCCCAGCGCCGGCAGTATGCTGCCAGGCCGCCCCAGGAACAGCGCCGCCAGGTACACGGTGCCCATGATGGCGGCCCTGACCACTGGCGGCGCCATCCCCGACACCAGGGAGTAGAGCCAGACCAGCGCCAGGGGAGGCAGAAGGTAGAGGTGCCAGCGGCGTCCCAGGGCGAAGCGGCCCAGGGCCAGGCTTACGGCCAGCACGATGCCGGTGTTCAGCCCGGAGATGGCCAGGATGTGGGACGTGCCGGTGACCTGAAAGGCCTCCTCTAACTCAGCGGGCATCTCGCCGCGCAGGCCCAGCACCATGGCCTGGCCCAGCGACGCCTCCGGCTCCGGCACGACTCGCGCGATGGAGGCGGCCAGCCGCTGCCGGAGGCCATAGAGCCAGCGGTAGAAGGCGGAGCCCTCGTCTTCGGCCAGCAGCGTCACGCGGGGGAAGGCCATCACGGAGCGGATGCCCTGCCGCGCCAGGTAGGCGGGATAGTCGAAGTCTTCCAGCGGGCGAGGCGCCTCCAGCACGCCCTCCAGCAGCAGCCGGTCGCCATAGCGGAAGTAGGGCTTCTCCCGGGCCTGGACCAGCGACAGGGACTCGCGGGCAGTGACCAGCACATGGCCGGAGGCATCGGCCCACTGGCCGCCCTGGCCCACCCTTTCCGCCCTCAGCCTGGACCTGGTGAAGGCCCCGATAGCCTCCGGGTCGCTGACGATGACGCCCTCCACCCGCACCGGCTGGCCGTGGTAGGCGGCCAGGGTATCGCGGGGGCCGCCGGCGCAGGCATCGGCGCGCAGCACCCCCAGGAACAGGGCCAGCGCCAGCAGGCCGGGCACCGGCGTGCGTCGAGCAGAGGCCAGGAAGGCAGCCAGCAGGGCTGACCCGACGGCAAAGAGGACGGTAGCCGGCGGGGGCGCATCGGTGTAGAATGCCAGTAGCACGCCCGCGGCCCAGGCGACGGAGAAGGCCAGCACAACCATAGCCAGCGCCCTGGCGCCACCTGCTAGCGCACTTCCACCAGGTCACGGACTGCCGCCAGCGTCGCGGGGCCTATGCCCTGGACCTCCAGCAGCTCGTCAACGCTGGCGAAGGGGCCATGGGCCTCCCTGTAACGCACGATGGCCTCGGCCAGCGCCTCGCCGATCTCCGGAAGCGCTACCAGCTCCTGTGTGGTGGCGGAGTTGAGGTCTATCCTGCCAGAGGGCGTCGCGCCGCTGGCAGTGGAAGCCGGGCCTGCGGGCGCTTCGCCCTGCCTGGGGATATGCACGTGGTCCTCGTCCCTGACTCGCGCCGCCAGGTTTACCGCCTCCAGGTCGGCGTCCTCGGCGGGGCCTCCCGCGGCCTGGAGGGCCTGCTCCAGCCGGTCGCCCTGGGCGAGGGTGTACACGCCTGGCCGCCTGACGGCGCCGGTCACGTACACTTTTACCTGTACCTGGATGGCAGGCGCTGGCGTGGATGTAGGAAGAATGACCTGTACCTGCGCCCCCCGGGCAGGCCCACCCAGGAGCAGGACGGAGCCTCCCGCGATGGCGGCAGCGACGGACGCTATCAGAAGCAGGTAGGAAACGGGCTTCATGGGCAGGGCGCGCACGGGTAAATCGCGCCCAAATATAGCCGCCCTCCGGTGTTGTGTCAAGAAATCAAATTGACACTGGTTTTTGAAAGCCGCTATAATCGTGGGATGTGAGGTTTAACCAGAGATGCCCAAGAGAACGTACCAACCCCGCAAAAGACGGCGCAATCGTGTACATGGTTTCAGGGCCCGCATGAGCTCGCACAGTGGCAGGAACGTGATCAAGCGCCGCATATTCAAAGGGCGCTACAAAATCACGGTCTGACGCTGGCGCTTGGGCTTGGGCTGACAGGTAATGCGCAAGGAGCAGCGCCTCACCAAGTCCCGGGACTTCGAGACTGTGCGAAAGGAGGGGCGCAGTTGGGCCGACAGGTACCTGGTGCTGGTGGCCCGGCCCAATCACATGGGAGTGAGCCGGTTCGGCTTCGCGGTGGGGAAGAGGATAGGCAAGGCGGTAGTGCGTAACAAGACCAAGCGGAGGCTGAGGGAATCAGCCCGCCTGACTCCAGTGAAAGAAGGATGGGACTTGGTTGTCATAGCCCGCAAGGACGCATCAACTGCGGACTTCCACCAGCTCAGACAGTCCATGACCAGTCTCCTCCGGCGCGCGGGAGTCCTGGCACCTGGCCACGACGGCCCTGGCCCCTCCGAAAGGACGGCATGATGCGGGGCCTGGCCCTTGGCGCCATACGCTTCTATCAGCTTGCCCTCTCCCCCTACATGGGCCGCAATTGCCGCCACGTACCTAGCTGCTCCAACTATGCCTACGAAGCAATCCTGAAGCATGGCGTGGTAAAGGGTGTCTGGCTTGCTGCCAGGCGGCTTGCCCGCTGCCGCCCCCTGGGCACCAGCGGGTATGACCCGGTCCCGTAGCAGCGGCGCTCCCAGGTACACGTGCGCTCATGGTCAACTATGTCTATGATAGAAAGGCTCTCCCGCAATATAGCGCCCGCGACGGGCCGGGGCCAGGCCCGCCGGGGCTTCCTTGTGTTCCTGGCGGCCCTGCTGCTGGCGCTGACCGCATGCACCGGCCGGCTGCCCGGGCCTGAAGGCTGGTCCGCAGGCTCAGTGGTGGGCGATGCCCTCTACATTGGCTCCATGGAAGGCGTGCTTCTGGCCCTGGACCGGGCCAATGGGCAGACCATCGAGAGCATAGACCTCAATGGCGATGACCCCAACCCCGGCCTGTATGGCAGGCCCACCATCAGCGACGACATGATGTTCGTGGGCGACTACGCCGGCGTGCTGCACGCCCTCAACCTGGAGGGCAACAGGGTCTGGCAGGAGCCAGTGGGCGGGCGCATCGTCGGCAGCCCGGTAGTGGCCGATGGCGTGGTCCTGGTAGGCTCCTCCGACCATGCCCTGTACGCCTTCAACGCGGCGGACGGCTCCCGGCTGTGGCGGTTCGAGACTGGCGGCATGGTCTGGTCCACGCCCGTCGTCGCCGATGGCAACGTCTACTTTGGCTCCCTGGACCACAAGCTCTATGCCCTGAGGCTCCAGGATGGCGGCAAGCTGTGGGAGTTCAACACCAATGGCGGCATCACCGCCGCGCCAGTGGTAGCCGACGGGCGGGTGTACGTCGGCTCCTTCGATAGCGTGTTCCACGCCCTGGACGCCCAGACGGGGGCCGAGGTCTGGCGGTTCGCGGACGCCAGGGGCTGGTTCTGGGCTGGCGCGGTGGCTACCCAGGACACTATCTACGCGCCCTCCCTGGACGGCAACCTGTACGCGCTGGACATGGCCACGGGCCGCCTGCGCTGGAGCCTCAAGACCAATGGCCCCATCGTTGGCTCGCCAGTCGTCGTCTTCGACAGGGTCGTGGTAGGCTCGGACGATGGCACTGTGCGCCTGGTACGGCTGAGCGATGGCGGCGACGAGTTCAGGTGCAACATCGGCTCCCAGATCAGGGCCTCCCTCACCAAGTACGAGGCCCCGGAGGGCACGCTGGTGTACCTGGCCGCCCGCGACCACTCCATCCGCGCGCTGCGCGTCAAGCCCAACGGCAGCCCTGACGAAATATGGGTGCACTTTACCAACAGGGAAGATGCTGTTCCCGTAGGCAGGACACCCGCATGCTAGGAAGATGTAAGGTTTAGTCAGTGGAAGTAATTGGCGATATCTGGAACCTCATAATTATCCAGCCGATGATCAACGGCCTCGTGCTGTTGTACGATATTTTCTTCAATAACTTCGGCCTCAGCATCATCGCCTTCACCCTTCTGGTCCGCGTCCTGCTTATACCCCTGACCATCAAGCAGAGCAGGCAGCTCAAGGCGATGTCCGCGCTCCAGCCCAGGCTCAAGGAGTTGCAGGAGCGCTACGCCAAAGACCGACAGCGGTTGTCCCAGGAGACCATGCGGCTTTACCGGGAGCAGGGCATCAACCCCATCGGCTGCCTGGGGCCGATATTCATTCAGTTCCCCATCTGGATAGGGCTTTACCAGGCCCTGGTCCAGACGCTGACGCCGACGCCGGAGAGCCTGGTCAGGCTGTCCACCCACCTGTACTCCTGGCTCCCCAGGTTACACCAGCTAGTGCCACTGGACAGCTCCTTCCTGTGGTTCAACCTGGCGGAGCCTGACCGCTACCCGCTATTGCCCATCCTGGTTGGCGTGTCCATGTGGCTCATGCAGAAGATGAGCACCCTGCCCTCGGCGGACCCGAAGCAGGAGTCCACCAACCGGATGATGCTCTGGATGCTGCCCATCATGTTCGGGGTATTCACGTTGCAGTTCCCCAGCGGGCTTGCTCTATACTGGATAATCTCGAATATTATAGGAATAATAATCCAGGGGTTCGTGACAGGCTGGGGGCCAATCACCTCACTGTTCTCATTCCGGCGTTCCTCCAGGGAGCAGGCTGAAGCCCCCACGTTGGTGCCCCCAGCGCAGGAGGCGGTAAGCGATGCGCGTGATAGAGACCACAGCCAAGACGGCCGAAGAAGCCATCGAAATCGCTCTAAAGGAGCTCGGCGCCGAGCGCGATCAGGTCGAAATAGACGTCGTTAGCCGGGGCAAGTCAGGCATACTGGGCATCGGCGCCGAGCCTGCCCGCGTCAGGGTCACCTTGCTGGACGCCACGCCCGACGTCGTCAAGGTCACCACCGATGTCCTTCAGAATATTCTCTCCAGGATGGGAGTCTCCGCCGTAGCCAACCTCAAGCACGCTCAGAACGATGAACTGGGAGGCCCTGTCTTCGAAATCGAGGGCGACGACTCGGGGCTGCTCATCGGGCGCAGGGGCGAGACCCTGCGGGCGCTCCAGTTCCTGGTCAAGTTCATGGTCAGTTGCAAGCTTGGGGACAAGGCCAACCTGGTCGTTGACGTGGAAGGCTACCAGGAGCGACGCTACAAGGCCCTGAACAACCTGGCCCAGCGCGTGGCCCAGCGGGTGGCCACCACGGGCCGCCCCATATCCCTGGAGCCTATGCCGCCCAACGAGCGGCGCGTCATCCATCTGGCCCTGGCCGACCATCCCCAGGTGACCACCGAGAGCACGGGCGTGGGCGAAGCGCGCCAGGTTGTGGTCAGGCCCAGGGAGCAGGCCGCCAGGTAGGAACGAAAGCGGGGCGGCTGCCATTCCTGCCCCGCAGTGTATTCACGCCAGCCATGTCCCCTGACTTTCTCGCCATCGGCCACGTCGCCAGGGACGTTACCCCGGAAGGCTTCAGGATAGGCGGCGCGGTGACCTACGGCTCCATCACCGCGCTCAGGCTGGGCCTCAAGCCCGCCGTCGTCACCAGCGCCGAGGCCGGGCTTGGCCTTGAGGCGGCCCTGCCGGGCGTCCAGGTGCACGTGCTCCCCGCTTCCGGCACCACGACCTTCCACAACCTCTACTCCGGCGGCAGGCGCAGCCAGACCCTCAGCGCCGTTGGCGGCCCCATCGGCGCGGCGGACATCCCACCCCAGTGGCGCTCGGCCCCGCTGGTACTGCTGGGGCCGCTGGCCAGGGAGCTTGACCATGGCCTGGCCAGGGCCTTCCCGCGCTCCATCGTAGTGGCCTCCATCCAGGGCTGGCTGCGGCAGTGGGACGCCCAGGGCCGCGTCACCCCGGCCTGCTGGGACGGCAAGGACGTGCTGCCCAATATACACGCCGCCATCGTGTCCAGGGACGACGTGGGAGACCCTGGCCTGATTGAGCTGTGGAAGGGGCTGGCCCAGGTGCTCATCGTGACCCAGGGCGCCGAGGGCGCCCGGCTGCACCTGGACGGCCGCTGGCACCACGTACCAGCCTTCCCGACGAAGGAGGTGGACCCCACGGGCGCAGGCGACGTCTTCGCCGCGGCCTACCTGGCGCGCTACCGCGAGACCGGCGACCCGCTGGAGTCGGCCCGCTTCGCCAGTTGCGCCGCCAGCTTCTGCGTGGAGGCCGAGGGCACAGCCGGCATCGCCACACGGGCGCAGGTGGAGGCCAGGCTGCGGGGCATGGGGTGAGGGATGCAGGTGTTGGGGCAAGCGCCGCAAGACCTCACCCCCAGTCTTCAAGAGCAATGCGTCGGCTGAGCTATGGCCCCCGCTCCACATGTGGAGCGGGGGCAACGGGGGTGAGGTCCGTCGCAGGCCCCAGGGGGTATAATAGCTGTGTCGCGCTGGCCCATGGTGCATAGGCGCTGGCCCAGCGCCACAGTCTTGTTTGCGAGTGGCGAATGTCCAACTTTAAAGCTGTGCTGTTCGACTATGACGATACCCTGGTGGACACCTTCCAGGCCCGGGTGAAGGCGGCCCAGAAAGCGTCGCAGGGCATACTGGACCCGGCGCTGGACATGGAGCGCATCATGCGGGAGTGGGCAGGCCGGCCCCAGGCCGAGATCTTCCGGGACCTGGCCGCCGGGGACAGCCAGAAGGCCGAGGCGCTGACCGCCAGCTACGTGCGCTGGTACTGGCGCGAGACCGCCAGGGAGGTGCGCGTCTTCCCCGGCGTGCTGGAGACGCTGGAGGCACTGAAGCGCAGGGGCCTGGCGCTGGCCCTGGTCACCTCCAAGGCACGGCTGCTCCAGGGCGAGGACGGCCCCTACGGCGTGGTCATCGAGATGCAGCGCCTGGGCATGGACGGCATCTTCGACGTGGTGGTGGGCTGGCCGGACGTGAAGGAGAGCAAGCCCGCGCCGGCGCCGCTGCTTTACGCCCTGGAGAAGCTGGGCATGCAGCCGCGCGACGCCGTCATGGTCGGCGACAGCCACATTGATGTTACCGCCGCCAGGAGGGCGGGCGTGACCGCCGTCGGCGCGGCCTGGGGCACCGTGGCCCGCCACCTGCTGGAGCAGGCAGGCCCCGACTATATTATAGGCCAGCCCGCCGAGCTGGTACCCATCGTGGAAAATCACCGGGGAGTGGGCCAGGGCTGAGGCGCTCGCTCCCTGCCCCTTGGGATGCCCATGCGCTTCCAGACCATCCAGGTACAGGCCGAAGGCCACGTGGCTACCGTCACCCTGGCCCGCGACGTCATCACCGAGCAGGTGGCGGCTGAGCTGCGCGACGCCTGCGCCCAGCTTGACCAGGAGGACGACACCTGGGTAGTCATCCTCGCCGGGGGCGAAAGGGCCTTCTGCCTGGGCACCGACTACGGCCCGCTGCTGAAAGGAACGCCGGCGTCCGTTGCCCAGGCCCTCCGCAGGCTGCGCGCCGCCGATAGCGTCGCCGCCATCCAGAGGCCGGTTATCGCCGCCATGGGCGGGGATGCCATTGACCAGGGCCTGGAGCTGGCGCTGGCCTGCGACATCCGTGTGGCATCGGCCGGCGCCAGGCTGGGCCTCACCCAGGTCAGCACCGGCCTGGTGCCCTGGGATGGCGGCACCCAGCGCCTGCCGCGCGTCGTCGGTACCAGCCGGGCCATGGAGATGGTGCTGACCTCCCGGCTGGTGACGGCCCGGGAGGCCCTGGAGATGGGCCTGGTGACCAGGCTGGCGCCCCAGGGCCAGGACGCGCTGCGCCATGCCCGCGAGGTCGCCGCCGTCATCGCCAGCCACGGCCCGATAGCCGCCCGTTACCTCAAGGAGGCCATTTTGAAAGGCATGGACATGGCCCTGGAGCAGGGCCTGCGGCTGGAGGCCGACCTGAACTTCCTGCTCCAGAGCACGTCCGACCGAGCCGAGGGCATTCGCTCCTTCCTGGAGCGGCGCAGTCCTACCTACAGGGGCCAGTGAGGCAGCATGTCCACGGCTGAGGCGACAGTCCTCTACTTCAAAGAAGGGCCGGTGGCCCACGTCGTCCTGAACCGGCCCCGCGTCATCAACGCCTACAACCTCCAGATGCGCGACGAGCTGTACCAGGTGCTGGAGGCAGTGCGGGATGACCCCGATGTGCGCGTGGCCGTGCTGCGCGGCGCTGGAGCGCGCGGCTTCTGCGCCGGCGCTGACCTGACCGAGTTCGGCACCGCGCCATCCCTGGACATGGCGCGGCGCGTGCGCTGGGAGCGCGATGTGTGGGGCCTGTTCCTGAGCATCCGCAAGCCGCTGGTGGCCGCGCTGCACGGCCACGTCATCGGCTCAGGGGTGGAGATGGCCTGCCTGTGCGATGTCCGCATCGCCGCCGAGGACGCCGTCTTCCGCATGCCCGAGGTGGCGCTGGGCATGGTGCCCGCGGCCGGCGGCACCCAGACCCTTCCCCGCGCCATAGGCCGGGCGTGGGCGCTGGACATGGTGCTGACCAACCGCCAGGTGGACGCGCAGCAGGCGCTGTCCATCGGCCTGGTGCACCGGGTGGTGCCCAGGGAAAGGCTGCTGGCGGCGGCGCAGGAGGTGGCCTCGGCCCTGGCCTCCCTCAGCCCGGCGGCGCTGGCCGCGGCCAGGGCGGCGCTGCTGGAGGGGATGGACTTGCCCCTGGCCCAGGCCCTGGAGCTGGAGTGGCGGCTGGCCCTCCAGGTGCTCGCCGGAGAGATGCCATCAAGACCGGCCTGAGACGCCGGCCCTGACGTGGGTATGCTATTGAGTAGGCGTGACACTTCCGCAGGCGGCAGGGCCGCACGACACGGCCCGCCGTGCAGGCCACGCAACCTTTCGAGGCAATAGCTTGCCAGAATCCCAGGCCCACGATACTGGAAAGACGAAGGCCCAGCGCGAACCTCGCCAGCGTGCTCCTCAGTCCAGCAAAGCTGGCCCCGGCCTATGGCCAGACATGGCTAGCCTGGGCGAGGCCCTGGAATTGCTGGGGCATGACACCGGGCAGAGCGCCTTCCAGCGCCACGCCGCCATGCTGGGGGACAGCCGCATGTCCCAGCCCGCCTACGCTCGCCAGCGAGCGGCCCTCGTCCAGCGCCTCCAGCACCAGTACGGCAACCTCTACGTCCAGCGCCTGGCGGAGTACCTGGCCCGGCAGACGGCGCGGCGCCTGGACACTGACCAGGACAAGGCTCCAGTCCAAGGGCAGGGCAAGGCTCCAGCCCCGGCCCAAGGCCAGGGCAAGGCCCCAGCCCCGGCCCAAGGGCAGGGCAAGGCTCCAGCCCCAGCCCAAGGCCAGGGCAAAGCTCCAGTCCCAGTCCCGGCCCAAGGCCAGGGCAAGGCCCCAGCCCCGGCCCAAGGGCAGGGCAAGGCTCCAGCCCCAGCCCAAGGCCAGGGCAAAGCTC
>FWPU01010346.1_pt1 | contig 13934 bp, 13 predicted proteins | sample 2228361 | NCBI WGS metagenome assembly FWPU01 (sample SAMEA103939777, study PRJEB20133) | metagenome | reverse complement strand
GATCGACCGGCGAGGTCGATCCTGGCCCCCGAGCGACAGGGGGTCGACGGCCGCGGCTTAGCCGTGGCCCACGTAGATGGTCTTGGTGCGGGTGTAGAACTCGATGGCAGCCTGCCCCTGCTCCTTGAAGGTGTTGGCGCTGGAGTGTTTGAAGCCGCCAAAGGGAGCTTGCAGGGCCAGCCCGGTGGTGGGCTCGTTGATCTTGACCACGCCCGCCTCGATGCGGTTGGCGAACTGGAAGGCCCGCTGCAGGTTATTGGTCACGATCCCCGCGGAGAGGCCAAAGCCAATGGCGTTTGCCTTCGCGATGGCGTCGTCGAAGTCCCTGGCCCGCATGATGCCGATCACCGGGCCGAAGATCTCCTCCTGGGCGATGCGCATCTTGGGCTCCACAAAGTCGAAGACCGTGGGCTGCACGAAGTAGCCGCCGTCCCGAGCCCGGCCGCCGCCCGCCAGCAATTTGGCCCCTTCGGCCTGGCCGATCTGGATGTACTCCAGATCCGTCTGGAGCTGATCCTCGCTGACGGCGGGGCCCATCTGGGTGCCGCTCTCCAGGCCGTTGCCCACCTTCAGGTTGCGGGCTGCGTCGGTGAGGGCTTCCGCGAACTCGTCCGCAATTCCCTCTTCCACGATGACCCGGCTGGTGGCGGTACAGGCCTGGCCCGTCACCCCGAAGCCGCCGGTCACCGCCAGCTTCACGGCCAGATCCAGGTCGGCGTCGTTCAGGACGATCATGGGGTTTTTGCCGCCCATCTCCAACTGCACCCGGGTCAGGTTCTTGATGGCCTTTTCGTAGATGCCCAACCCCACGCTGTATGAGCCGGTGAAGCTCACGCCGTTGATGTCTGGGCTGGTGACCAGGGTGTCCCCCACCACCCGGCCGGAGCCGGTCACGTAGTTCACCACGCCCTTAGGAATGCCGGCCTCCACCAGGGCCTCCACCAGCAGCAGGCCGATGTGGGGGGCGAAGGAAGCGGGTTTAAAGACCACGGTGTTGCCGTAGACCAGGGCTGGGGCCATCTTCCAGGCAGGGATGGCGATGGGGAAGTTCCAGGGGGTGATGAGGGCGACCACGCCCAGGGGCTCCCGACGGGTGTAGAGCAGCTCGCCGTTGACATTGCTGGGCAACACGTCGCCGCCCATGCGCCAGCCTTCACCCGCGTAGTACTTGAAGATATCCCGGGCCCGGGCCACCTCGCCGGTGGACTCGGCCAGGGTCTTGCCCTCTTCCCGGGTTAGGGCCCGGGCGAACTCGTCCTGGCGGGCCTCAATGATGCGGGCGGCCTTCTCCAGGATGGCGCCCCGGGCCGGCGGCGGGGTGTTGGCCCACTCCCGGGCTGCCTCCCGGGCCGCGGCGATGGCCCGCTGCACGTCCTCCTGGGTGGCGGAGGGAAAGGTGCCAATCACATCGTTGGTGTCCGCCGGGTTGCGGTTTTCAAAGGTCGCGCCATCAGAGGCGTCCACCCATTCGCCGTTAATCAGGTTTTTGAACTGCTGCATGGTTATGCTCCTCACCTGTTCTTTTCTGTTATCCATTATCCACAAACTCAGCCTGGCCCGGCATCCTCAGATGCCGACTCCGCGTCACCATGGTTGCCCAGGCTCATCCGCCACAAATGTGCGCCCCCCACCCCGGTTTCGCAGGGAACCAAACAGATTCGCACACATTTGGGAGATGAGCCGTTGCCCATTTGTGGCATGAGCATCCTCAAATGCGGCGCCGTCCTCAGGCCACCGCGTTTTCCAACACCGTGTCGCCGATGGCGATACGGATGAGGTCGCCATGGGCCAGGGTAAAGTCGTCCGGTGGGACGATGCCGGTGCCGGTCATGAGCAGCGCACCGGTGGGGAAGTCCAGCTCCCGGTACAGGTAGTCCACCAGCTCCTGGAAGGGGCGCTTCATGTTGCTGGTGGCGGTGTCGCCGGCGAAGACCACCTCCCCGCCCCGCCGGATCTCCAGGCGGATGGTGAGGTCGGTCAGGTCTTCTGGGGTGGCCACATGGATGCCAGGCCCCACTGCGCAGGAGCCGTTGTAGGTCTTGGCCTGGGGCAGGTAGAGGGGATTTTCCCCCTCGATGTCCCGGGAGGACATGTCGTTGCCCACAGTATAGCCTACGATCTCGCCCTGCGCGTTGATGACCAGGGTCAGCTCTGGCTCGGGGACGTTCCAACGGGTGTCCTGGCGGATGCGCACGGGCTGGCCATGGCCCACGGCCCGCCAGCCGGCAGATTTGAAGAAGATCTCCGGCCGGGCGGCGTCGTAGACCTTCTCGTAGACGTCGGCGGTGGTGGATTCGGCCTTTCGGGCCTCCCGGCTGCGCAGGTAGGTGACCCCGCTGCCCCACACTTCCTGCTCGGGCTCCACCGGCGGCAGCAGGTCGCCGGTGGCGGCCTCGCCGGGGGGCAGGGCCTCCAGCACGGCCAGGAACGCGCTGCGGGGCAGGGTCAACAGGACGGACAACTTCAACCCCCTGGGCAGAAACCAACCATTGCGCGCCCAACGCGCGCCGTCTGGTGTTTGATGTCGCGTTAGATACATGGATCTGAACTCCGTCTTTGCCGTCTATGGTTATTTATGATGGCGAATCCCCAATCTTCAATCTTGAATCTTCAACCTCTCCCCCTCACACAGTCCTCAATCCCGCTGACGCCGCCACTCCTCGTACTCGGCCAGGGTCTGCTCATCCGGCGGGTAGACGCCCAGGATGCTGGCGCCGGCAGCCACCTTGGCCTGGATAAACTCTTCTAACCGCTCCTGCTCGTAGGCGTCGTGGGCCACTTCCTCGGCCACCTGGGCCGGGATGGCCACCACGCCCTCGCCATCGCCCACCATGACGTCGCCGGGCATGATCAGCACCCCGGCGCAGCCGATGGGCACGTTCATCTCCATCGGGTGGTGGATCTCGAAGGAAGTGGTGGCGTGGGCTGCCTTGACGTAGGCCGGGAAGCCCAGGGTCTTGAAGCCGGGGGTGTCCCGCAGCGCGCCATCGGTGACCAAGCCGGCCGCGCCCCGCACCTTCATGCGGGTGGCCAGGATGTTGCCCAGGGTCGCAGCCCGGATATCCCCCCGGGCGTCGATGACCAGCACGTCGTCCTTGCCCACGGCCTCCACCGCCAGCCGCTGGACATTTTTGGTGTTGTCATACAGGGTGTCCACCAGATCCTCCCGGGCCGGGACATAGCGCAGGGTGAAGGCGTAGCCCACCATGCGCAGCTCCGGCTGGAGGGGGTAGAGGCCGGGGAGGAAGGTGTTGTGGAAGCCCCGTTTGATGAGCTGGCTGGTCAGGGTGGCGGTGGAGACGGTGCGCAGCTTGGCCACGGCTTCTTCGCTCAGGGTGACAGGACGGTGGGATTGGGCCATCGCTCAGTTCCTTCTGGTGGCAATAGCTGGTGGCGATACAGGTTAAGATGAACAAATTTATTTTACCACAGGCCAGCGTGAATGTGGGTTTCCGGGGCGTTGTGGGTATACCCGGCCTGGTCGGTGCCGTATCCATACCCCGCGGATGTCGTCCCGGGTGGATACGGCAGCTACGCCTGGGACCAGGCGCGTGGCGGGAGACCGGCGAGGCGACAGGGGGGCGCTTTCTGCCCCCCTGTCCTCCAATCCATTCAGGAATATTCCACGAAGCCGGTGCAGTTGCGCTCCACCCAATCCCAGTTGATGGGCACGCCCAGCCCCGGCCCCTGGGGCACCGGCACGTGCCCCTTCCCGTCAATGGCATCCAGCGCGTCCCGGTAGCCGTCACCGTAGAGGTGTTCCGGGTGGCTGGCGGGCGCCTTGGGGTGGACCAACCCCATCTCGTAGTAGTTGGTGTTGCGGATGGCAGCCATGCACTGGCGCTGGGCCGGCCCGGGCCCGTGGAACTCGATGTCGATGCCCAGGGCCTCGCAGGCATGGGCCAGCTTCATGACGCCAGTGATGCCGTCGTAGCCCACGTCGCCCCGCACGAAGTCGGTGGCGTCGGCAAGGACGAAGTCGATGTGGGGCTCCAGGGAACGGACGTGTTCGGTCTGGAGCAGGGGTGTCTTGATGAGCTGGCGCAGCTTGCGGTGGGCGAACTGGGAGATACCGCCATCCCGGTAGGGATCCTCGTACCAAAAGAAGCGCTCCTCGTCGCACGCCCAACCCACTTTGAGCGCGTCGCCGAAGGTGATGTACTCACAGGCGGGGTCCAGCATCAGGTCCATCTTGCCGCCCACCCGCTGGCCCACCGCGTGGACGTTGGCGATCTCCTGCTCGATGGGGGCCCGGCCCCAGCCGTGGATCTTGAAGGCGGGGTAGCCCATCTCCAGGCACTGCTCGGCGAAGTCGGCGTACGCCTCGGGGCTGGAGAGGCCGTCGGGCTGGTGGTCGCCGTGGTAGGTGCTGGCGTAGCAGGGCAGGCTTTCCTTGTAGCCGCCCAGCAGCTTGTAGATGGGCGCGTCGTAGTACTTGCCGGCAATGTCCCACAGGGCGATGTCCACGGGCGCCAGGCCAATGCGGGCCACCTGGCGCAGGGCCCGCTTGACGTCGCTGTAGATGCGCTCCCGCTCCAGCGCGCTCTTGCCGATGAGGTAGTGGACGAAGCGGGGCAAGGTGGAATACTCGGCCTCGCTACCCCCGGCGTACTCGCCCACGATGCCCACGTCGGTGAAGATGCGCAGGATCTTGCCCCGGCTGACCAACTTGCCCCCTGGTTCGTAGACCAGGTTGAAGCCGTTGTAGTCCTTGCCCATATTCTCCAGGGTGTACTCGTACTCGTGGATCTCGATCTTGGTGATCTTGGGATCGGCCATGGGTTCCTCCTCCTTTGTAAAGCGTGTGGTGAATGAATATGAAAGATCTTGACGCCTCTCACTACCGGCGAGATGGGGTGCCCCTACGCCGCCAGCGGGGGCGTGGTATAGAGCACCCGCCCGTTGACCCGGATCTCCACGTCCACCAGGTATTTCCGGAGTGCTTCCACATCCGGCGTCATACCCAGGCCGGGCCGCTCCGGCAGCCGGATCAGGCCATCTTCGTCCAGGGGGATGTGTTCCCGGGTGAGTTCCACGGCTAGGGACTTCAGCTCCACCGGGTATTCACAGATCAGGTCCTGTTCCAGGCCGGCGTAGGGCTGGAGAGAGGCGCTCAAAGCCAGGTGGGAGGTGAAGGTGTGGTTGACGTAGGTCACGCCCTGCAGCCGGGCGTAGTCGGCCACCTGTTTGGCCACGGTGATGCCGCCGATGCGGCCGGCGTCGATCTGGATATAGCCGATGCCCGCGTAATCGATCATGTGGCGGGCCATGTGGAAGTTGTGGCTGCCCTCGCCTCCAGCCAGTTTTACCGGACCGGCCTGCGCGGCCAGACGACGGTAGGCGTCCAGCGCGCCGGAGACGAAGGGTTCCTCCAGCCAGGTGGCCCGGCACGCCTGGAGTGCAGGCAGGCGCTGGCTGGCCGCGTCCACGTCATCCTTCCAGACGGTGCCGGCGTCGATGAGGAGGATGCCGTCCTCGCCCAGACCCTCCCGGGCGGCCATGAACTGGTCGGCGTCGTCCTGCACCGTGCCCAGGCCGATGGGCCCCCAGCCGAACTTGGCCGCGCGGTAACCCGCCTGCCGGGCCCACCGCCCCTTCTCCAAGGTCTCCTGGGGCGTGTCGCCGAAGAGCATGGAGGCGTAGGGGAGCTTGGGGTGTGCCCGGGGGTAACCCAGCAGCCGGTAGACCGGTTCCTGAAGGCGCCTGCCCAGCAGGTCCCACAGGGCCATGTCGATGCCCGAGAGGGTATGGTCCGCCTGGAGCAGGTCCATACTGTTGGCCCGCACCAGGTTGCCGATGCGCACGATGTCGTCCACGTTCTCCAGACGCTGGCCCAGCACCGAGGCCTGGACCGGCTTGCACGCGCTGTGGGACATGGGGCAGATCAGGCTGGCGATGGAGGGGAGGGGAGCCGCCTCACACTCGCCCCAGCCCACGAAACCGCCCGCGGCCACCCGCACCAGCAAGGCATCCTGGCTGCCGTCGCCGATGTCCAGAATTTCGGGCATGGCGAGGTAGAAGAAGTCAACCGCTTCAATCTGCATAGCACCTCCTTTGCACCTGCAAAGCGGATGAGCGCCGAGGGACAGAAACCGGTGAGAATTATCTCGGTCGATCTGAATTCGATGTCGCCGGCCACGAAAGGGCGCCCGTTCCCGTAGGGGCGGGCCGCCGTGCCCGCCCGATGTCGCCAGCCGCGAAAGGACACCCATACCCGTAGGGGCGGCTCCCAGCCGCCCGATGGTGCCATACCCAGGCACGTGAAGGGGTACCGACGGCGGCGCAGCTACGAGCTGCGCCTACGAAGGGGTGGCCATGTCCCGTAGGGGCGGGCCCCCGTGCCCGCCCGATGTCGCCAGCCGCGAAAGGACACGGTTAATGGTACGGGCGCAGTCGCTCCACCGCGGCCCGCAGCCGCTCCGAGACCTCCGGGGGGACGCCGGGGTTGAAGGGCGCGCTGCCGTCGCCGGGGTCGATGTCGTCGAAGCCGCTCAGGCGCATGGCCTCCACCACCGCGGCGTAGTTGTAGGCCCGGCCGTTCATGAAGCGCACCTCCTCCAGCTCGTTCAGGTCTGCCTCCACCTGGCGTGCGGCCGCGTAGTCGCCCCGGCGCTGGGCGTTGTTGATGGCGTCTGCCGCCCCCGCGCAGAGCACCGCGGTGCCCGAGGTGTGCCCCCTGGCGCCCAGTTCCGCCGCGGCGGTGCTGCGGTCGCCGATCCCCCAGATGACCATGGCATTGTCGCCCACCCCCTGGATCATGGGGGCCACGTCTTCCACGCCGGTGCCGATCTTGACGCCGATGAAGTGGGGCGAGTCGTTGAGCAGGCGGATCACCGCCTCCCGATCCCGGGGATTGCGGAAGTAGTAGAGGAAGCGCGCGCCGTACTCCTGGCCGTAGCGCTCGGCAAAGGCCATGAACTGCCGGTACACCCCCTCCGGGCTGAAGGTGCCCGTCAGGGGCATGATCAGGTAGACGTCCGGCGGCCGGGAAAGGCGGGCCTGCTGTTCGATGAGCCGGCCCGCGGTGCCGATGGGGTTGGGCACAATGGCGGACATGAGCACGCCGTCCCGCCCCATGACCTGGCCGGTCACATCGAAGATGCGTACCTGCTCTTCCGGCTCGATATGGTGGATCAGGCTGGTTCCCGCCACCGAGATGACCCGGGGCCGGTTGTTGTCCAGGTAGTTGTGTTCCATCAAGTAGCGGACATTTTTGGCGTGCGCGTCGTAGTCGATGCGGCCGTTGCGGAAGGGGATGATGGGAATGGCCGTCACCGAGTTCAGCGCGTCCAGCAGGGTGGGCGTGTCCATGGAATGGTTTACCTCCTCAAATCTGTGGATTAACTCCCAAACGCTTAAAATTGCAGTTCGGCCAGGGCGATGCCCTGTTCTCCGGCCACGCTGTAGAGCAGGATGACCCGCTCGCCGTCTACAAAGATGGCCGGATCCCGCAGCTGGCGGGCCGGCTCGTGGACGGCCCCCCGGCGGGACGGCTCCAGGGGCAGGTGTCCGCCCTCGTACTCTTGCTCCGGCTCCAGCACCACCGCGGGGGGCGAGGCGTGCCAGGTCATCCAGTCCGGCGTCAGGTGGACCTGGGCGGCCAGGATGCGCTCCGGGCAGTCGCCGGCCCGGGAGTAGAAGACGTACAGGTCATCTCCCCGCAACAGGAGGGCCGTGTGGCGCATGTGCTCGTCGAAGAGCACGGGCCCCTGCTCGAAACCGGTGAAGCCGTCCTGGGAACGGTAGAAGATGCCCGGCATGCCCAGCGCGTAGACGTGCTCCCGCCAGCGGAAGACCCGGAAGTAGCTGCTGCCCAGGATCTCCCGGCCGGAGGTGAAGTGAATGCCGTCCCCAGAGGTGGCCACGAAGCTGCGCTGCCCCCCCAGGATGGGGAAGCGCCGGGTCATCGCCTCCTGCCTGGCCACATCCGCCGGCAACGCCGGGCCATGGTAGTACATCACGATGCGCCGGTCGGCCTCATCTACGTGGACGTCCGGCGAAGCGATGTGGCCGTGGCACGGCGTCTGGGCCAGGTGTAGGGTGCCCGGCCGGTGGATGCGCCAGGGTCCGGCCAGGTCATCCGCGTAGGCCAGGCGGATGTACTCGCCCTGGTGGTGGGCAAAGTAGAGGTAGTAGCGCCCCAGGGGATTGGGCAGCCAGTCGGGCACCCGGATCAGGGACGGGCCGTTGATGTTGGTGCCGATGCTCTCGTCCAGGGCCGGCGTGATGATGGGACGGTCCAGCAGGCGCCGGGCCACCGGAGTTGTCACCAAAGCTCGCCTCCTACGGCTGAAGATGCCCCAGCCGGGCCGCCATGGCCTGGGCCTTCAAGGCCAGCTCCGAGGCCAGGAAGCAGTGCTCCTGGGTCATGGCCGTCTCGGTACGGTGGAGGATGTCGTAGATGAGCTGGCGGCCGTAGGGCAGGTCCACGTCCCGGCAGTCAATGTACTCGGTCTTCTGGTTGTCCACCAGGAAGAGGTGGTCACCGCCCGGTCGCCCGGCCACGTCGATGTTCTTGCGCACTTCGATGTAGCCGGCCGAGCCAATGACGATGAGGCGGGTGTCGCCCCAGGTGGCCAGGCCGTCGGGGGTGAACCAGTCCACCCGGATGTAGCCCGAGCAGTTTTCCCCCCGCACCATACAGTCGCCAAAGTCCTCGAACTCCGGGTACTGGGGATGCTGGAAGTTGGCCACCTGGGCGGCCACGATTTCGGCCTGGGTGGAGCCGGTGAAGTAGAGGAACTGGTCGAACTGGTGGGAGGCGATGTCGTTGAGGATGCCGCCGAACTTCTCCCGCTGGAAGAACCAGGGGGGGCGGGTCTCGAAGCGGGCCCGGTGGGGACCCAGCCCCACCGTCTGGACCACCTTGCCGATGGCGCCGGCCCGGACCAGCTCCGCAGCTTTGACCGTGGCCCGGTTTTCAAAGCGCTCGCTGTAGCAGACCGAGTAGATGCGGCCGGTCTCGGCCTGGACCCGGCGCACCTCTTCCAGCTGTTCCAGGGTGGTGAAGGCCGGCTTGTCGCTCATGTAGTCCTTGCCGTGGCGCATGACCTGGATGCCCAGGGCTGGCCGGTCGCAGGGGATGGCCGCGCTGATCACCAGGTGAATGGACTCATCCTCCAGGATGGCCTCCGGGCTGGAGACGGGCCTGGCCTGGGGGTAGCGCTCGCCGTACTGCTGCATCAGCTCCGGCTCGGCCGCGTAGTAGGAGACCAGCTCGGCGCCGGCCCGCAGCAGCAGGTTGGTCTGGCCGTAGATGTGGGGATGGTTCATGCCGATGGTGGCAAAGCGAATGGTGGGTTGGCTGCTCATGATGGTTCCCTTCCTCCCCGGTCCCATTCCTGGAACCAGCGGTCACGATATGGGATTTGGATGCCGAAAAGCCGGAAGGCATCGTCCTGGGGACAATAGCCCACCAGCTCTCGGGTAGCGGTGATGTCCATGCGCTTGAAGCGGTTGTCCGAGACGGCCTGGAGGATGGCAAACTGCACGTCGGGCGTTTCAATGCACTGGACAAAGAGGTGGTTGAGATCCCGCGGGCTGACGTAGGCGCTTAGGGTGCGGGCATCCGGATCCTGGATGGCCCGGTTGCCGCCGTAGCCGCCCACCCGCACGGCGATGCTGGAGAGCCCCTCGGCATAGGCGAAGTAATGGGCGGTGGCCTCCCCGAAGATCTTGCAGACCGCGTACATGTTCATGGGTCGGGCAGGCATCTCCGGCCGGGCCTGGACGTCCAGGGGGTAGCCTTCGATGACCTGGATGCTGCTGGCGAAGATGACCCGACGGCAGCCCTGGTCTTTGGCCGCACGGAAGATGTTGTAGACGGCCTTGACGTTGTTGTCCAACAGGGAGCCGTAGAAATCGGCCTGGGGCGAGGGATCCGCGGCCAGGTGGAGCACCGTGTCGATGCCCTTGCACAGACGCCGGCAGGTCTCCAGGTCGGCCAGGTCCGCGGGGACGAATTCATGGCGGCCGGGGTCGCCCACCTTCTCCGGCCGCACGTCCACCAGGCGAAAGTCGTAGCGGTCGTCGGCGTAGGCGCGGAAGGAAGAGCCGATCCGCCCCCCCGCGCCGGTCAAGAGTACTTTTCTCACCGTTGCTTCATACCTTTCCAAGATGGTCTGGCCTCGGCAGCGCGACCCTGGTCAGCCCATCATTGAATCCACGGAAGAAACCACAGATTTCACAGATGAACACAGATTTTGCCAGATTTCTCTCGGGAAATCCTCTGCGCCCTTTGCGCCTCGGCGGAGATGACACCCTTTTTGCAGCAGAGTCATTGTTGACTCCTCTGCCAAAAGCGCATCACCTCACGCCATGCGGGCGGCCTGCTCCCGGGTGATGGCCCAACGGAGGGGCTCCCCGCGGATGAAGCGCTGCAGCTCCTCCACCACGATCTGCCCCATGCACCGGCACTCCTTGCCCAAGGAGCCGGCGATATGGGGCGTCAGCACCACGTTGTCCAGGGTGTAGAGGGGCGAACCCGGCGCCGGCGGCTCCGGGTAGGTCACATCCAACACGGCGAAGAGGTCCGGCCGCTGCTGCAACACCGCGATCATCTCCGCCTCCCGCACAATGGCGCCCCGGGCGGTGTTGATGAAGGTGGCGCCCTCCTTCATGGCCTCGAAGTGGGCGCCGGTGATCATGCCTTCGGTCTCCGGCAACCAGGGGGTGTGGAGGGAGACCACGTCGGCCCGGCGGAAGAGCTCGTCCAGCTCGCAGAGTTCGGCCCCCAGGGCCGCAGCCTCGTCCGCCTCCACATAAGGGTCATAGGCCAGCACCTTCAGGTCGAAGTGTTGCAGGTGCCGACAGACCAGGCGGCCGATCATGCCCAGGGAAATGACGCCCACGGTGCTGCCGTAGGCGCCGGGCACAGGCAGGCGGGGCGGGTAGCGCCCTTCCCGCTTGATGGCCAGGGCGTGCTGCCAGCCTTTCTTCAGGCAGAAGAGGATCTGGGAGAGGGTGTATTCGGCCACCGGCACGGCATTGGCCGCGTAGGAGCTGGTAATGGGGATCCCCCGGGCCCAGAAGGCGTCGGTGACGATCCGTTTGATGGAGCCGGCGCCGTAGAAGACGGCCTTCAGGTTGGGCGCCGCGGCCAGGAAGGCCTCGTCCAAGGGGGCCATGCCCCAGCCGGAGAGGATCACCTCCGCCGGCGCCAGGATGGACGGGTTCGCCCGCACGCCCTCGGCTGTCTGGGGCGGTGCGTACACATCCACCAGGCTGGCGATGGCCGCGCGCTGCTCCGGACCGTAAATGTTCTGGTAGGCGTCGGGGTTTAGGAGGTAAAGGGCTTTTAACATTTCTGTATTGTCAGAACAACTGCTGGTCGCGGTTTAGCCTGCGATAGATCAGAAAATGGCCCATCACCGAATTCCATCGACACGTCGTCATCCGGCCAGCCGGCGCACTTCGGCCACCGCGCTGGAGAGGGCCGCCAGGTAGACCGAGAAGTCGCCGCCGTAGGAGATGACGTTGAAGCCCAGCTCCAGCCACTCCTGGGCCTGGGCCACGCTGTTGGGCTGCGCCCCGATGCCCAGGCCATGGCGCTGTCCCACCTCCACCACCCGCTTGAGCGCGTCCAGGAAGCGGGGATGGTGGAACTGGCCGGGGATGCCCATGGACTGGGTCAGGTCGAAGTGCCCCACCCACAGCACGTCCACGCCCGGGGTGCTGGCGATGTCCTCCAGGTTCTCCAGGCCCTCCACGCTCTCGATCTGGCAGATGATGGTGGTGTTGTCGTTGGCCTGGGCCATGTACGTCGGGGGATCCACAGCCTGGAAATCGGTATGGGCGTTGCCCAGGATCACGCCCCGGCCGCCCAGGGGGGCGTACTTGGCGGCGTGGACGATAGCCCGGGCCTGCTCCCCGTTCCGCACGTTGGGCACCATGATGCCCAAGGCGCCGAAATCCAGGGTGCGGGCAATGAAATGGTACTCGATCTGGGGGATGCGGACAAAGGGGGCAAGGGGAGTGGCCTTGAACCAGGCGATCAGGTCGGCGAGCTGGGCAACGGTGAAGGCCGAATGCTCGGTGTCGATGATCACGAAATCCAGGCCGGCCCGCTCCAGGATCTGGGCGATCCCCCGGGTGCCGAACTCCAGGATCATGTGCCCCACGGGGACTTCTCCCGCGCGGCGCCGTTCCAGAAAGCGATTGGGTTTCATGGGAATGTCCTTCCTGGCAATGGGGTAGATGTGGCAGGGCTCACGCCGCCAGGGCAGCCAAGAGCGCCTTCAGGTAGCCGATGGAGTAACCCCAGCCGATGCTCTTCTCCGGCGTGTCACCCGGCAGCTGGGGGATGTGGTCCGGGTTGATGCAGCCCGAGAAGCCCACCTTTCGCAACTCCAGCAGCACTTTGAACAGGTTGAGGTCGCCATCATCCAGCAACGTTTCCTCGAAGGCGCCGGCCGTGGCCAGGCTGCCCCGCACGTTGCGCATGTGGACCATGAAGATCTTGCCCTTGCGGCCGAAGTGGTTGATTTCGTCCAGGACCAGGGCGCTGCCACCGGCCTCGGCCCGGGTGCCCACGCAGTAGATGTAGCCCACCTGGGGGCTGGGGTAGGCATCGATGACCCGGTGAAAGCCCAGGCTGCCCAGGGGCGTGTCGATGTTGGGCGTGTCCGACGGGTGGACGGCCAGGCGAATGTTGGCTTCCTCAGCGATGGGGACCAGGCGGTCGAAGGCGCGGCGGAAGCGATCCCACCACCGTTCCAACTCCGCCCGGGAGGGTCGCTCCAGGGGCCCGGGCGTCAGGGTCTCGCCCCGGGAGAGGTAGCCGCCCCGGTGGACGGAACGGTAGCGGACCATGTGGTGGGGGAAAACGTCGCCGGCGAAGCGCTGACGGGCGATGGGAATGCCCGCCTCGGCGTAAATGCGCAGGGCCTGGCAGGCGTTCTCCAGTTCCTCCTCGCCGCCGACCCGGTCTTCCATGAAGCGTTCGGTCAAGTTGGGCAGGGTGACCCGGTTGATATCCAGGCCAAAGGAGCGCAGCCGCCGGCGCAGCTGGCGCACGCCCTCCAGATCCGGGTAGCCCTGCTCGGCCACGCCGGGCATGTCCGTGTCCCGGCCAAAGTCGATGCAGTCCGCGCCCAGGGCGGCCATCAGGTTCAGGTAGGTATCGGTCAATTCAGCCTGGTGTTTGAAGACGGAAATGCGCATCACGGTAGTAGTCGGTGAACGGTAGTCAGTGGACGGTCGTTGGCGGTTGGGCGGTGGGGGCTAGACGGGCATGGTGCGGGCGGTGTAGCGACGGCCGATGTCCGCGGCTTCCCGGCTGCGGGTGGAACAGATCTTGACGCCCTCGTCGATCATCTGGACCACGTTTTCCGGGGTGACGCCGTTGAGGAAGGCGATGCCGGCCGCGTCGCAGGCCGCCTTGACCCGGGCCCGGGCCGCCTCCATCTCCGGCGGGTAGGGCGGGTCGTGGGCGTCCTTCCAGCCGAAGGACATCCCCATGTCCCCCGGCCCCCACTCGGCAAAGGCGATGCCCGGCACCCGGGTGCTGAGCTCTGCATTTTCCAGGGCCCGACGGTTCTCGATCTTCAACCCCAACAGGAGCTCCCCGTTGGGGTTGAGGGGCCAGACGTCGGCCCGGTCCAGGTACTCCGCGACCGACACCCCCCAGATGGCCGCCGCGTGCACCTGACCGCCGGATCCCCGCCGGCCCTGGTCCAGCCCCTGCCCCACCCCGAGGGTGTGGAAGGGATAGCGGGCCGATTCCACGAAGACCTTCACCGCGGCGGGCGTCTCCGCATGGCAGAGCAGAATGCCGTGGACGCCCCGGGCCAACACCTGCTTGACCATCCAGGCGTTGGCCCGCATGACGTGTTCGTCGGTGCCGTCGGTGGGCAACGTGACGATGACTGCGGGCGTGCGGTGGCCGCTGCGGGTGGGCCCGCCATCCACCAGCCCCCGCATGAAGGCATCCAGCG
>FWPU01002316.1_pt1 | contig 13934 bp, 8 predicted proteins | sample 2228361 | NCBI WGS metagenome assembly FWPU01 (sample SAMEA103939777, study PRJEB20133) | metagenome | reverse complement strand
TACGCCTTGCCCGGCGGCGGGCCGTTCTGCGGACCTTGACGGAACATCCCTGGCCACGCGCTGCCCAGTACCGGACCGGCATGGTGCGGGCCCAACGTGTTCTTCAGCGTCCCCACGACAACCACTTCGATCGTGTTATTGCCGGGCCGGATGGCCTCGGTTACGTCGCACTCCCACGGCTGCCAGGCGATATAGCCGGCCAGCTTGCCGTTGACCAGCACCCTGGCCACGCTACCGTACCAGCGGGGCACGCTCAGCACGTATCGGCCCGAGGGGGACGGCACGGCAAACGTCTGCGCGTACGCCACGCCAGCGGCATAGAACGGATGGCCTTGCTGGTTCCAACCTTGTTCGGCCACGGCCAGGGGGGCCGGCGGTGCCACCACAAATCCCTTGTCCGCAGCCCGCAGCGAGAAATCGCCCAACAGATAGGCCGGCTCGATCTCATGCCAGATCGTAAACGGCCGGGCCCGCAAGGTGAGCTGATTCTCCCCTACGCGGGCCAGCCGGCCAATTTCCAACCGGCCGAACGACCGATCCAGCCACCACTGCCCGCTGGCCACCACCGGCTGGCCGTTGCAGGTGATGCTATACAAGTCCGGTCGCTCGACCACGATCCACAGCGGCTGCGGCACCTGGCCCTCGATGGTGAACCGATAGGTCGCCTCGAAGCCGCTGGTGGCCGGAAACGTCTTCCGAATCAGCTCGTCTTTGAACTGTACCGCACTGTCCCAGGGATTGCGGTCCAAACCGTTTTTCTGAAAAGCGAAGCGGTTGGCGTGGTAAAAATGCAGGTCCTTGCGGCTTTCCCCCCCGGCCGAAATGTCCACATAATCCAGAGTCAAAACATTCGGCTCCAGGCGGCGAACCTGGATGGGTCCGGTGGGCGGAACGAGTTCTTCGTGCGCCTTGGTTTGCGGCGAGGCCGGGGTGCCCGGCTGCGGCCCAAAAAACAGCAAAAGGCTGCCGCACGGGGGCAGATCGAACTCGGCACGCACTGTGCTTCCTTGCGCCACAAACGGATACGGCAACACCTTGCCGGAGTGGCAGCACCACAATTCGACGCCCCTGGCTGCGGCCTCGATCCGGCCGCGCGACCGATGCTCGATGCTCGTGTTGACCAGAAACACCAGCTCGCCGTCGCGCAATTGGCGGCGATGATGGAACAGAATGCCTCGATCTCCTTCGGCCCGAATGAACTTCATGCCGAAGCCCGCCGACAGCTCGGCGGCCAGGCGCACCGCCTCGGCCGGCGTGCACTGCCTCCAACCTGCGCTTTTGGCGAGCTTCTGGATGCGGTCCGAGGGCCGGCCATCGACCATCGCCGGGGCCGGTCCGCAACACAGCACCCGGCCGCCACGCCAGACAAAAGGCTCCATCCAGCGGACCGTGGCCGTGTCGAGCGATTCCGTGCCCGGCGGGAGAATCAACAGGTCGTACCGCCGGTTGCCGATCACCAGGTCCGCCGGCCCGGGCTTGCTCTCGGACCCGGGGGTCCACGATTGCCTCGCGATGCCGAACCGGGCGATCACGTCCTCGCACCCCAGGTCGTACTCGACCTGCGCCCGCTGGAGGTCCATCACGAAATCAAAGAACCCCTTGCCGATCTGGGCCAGCCGGTCACCGGGCTGGGAGGCCCCCTGATACATCCACGCTGTGGTCGTCGGCTCGAGGACTACGATGCGATTGACCTGCTGGCCATGCGACAAGGCGGCCATCACCCGGCTGAAATACCCCGCCACCACATGGTACGCATCCCACCACGGCTCGTGATAGGAGAAGGATTGGGGATGGTCGGCCTTTCGCGCCCCCCGAATGGTGATATACGAAAGGTGTTCATCCAACAGATTGACGCCCAGCACCGCGAGCCAGTCGCCGATCCGTTTCATGTCCTCGAACCGCAGGTCCCAGCCCCCCGCCCCGTACACCTCGCACAGCACCCGCTTGCGGCCCAATTGGTTGGCCACGCTGGTCACCTCGTTGACCATCCGCACATTGCCGAACTGGGCATGCGTGTCCTCGCGATACTGGTTCATCAGGCAGTCGATGCCCGGGATGTGCTGCCAGGCATACATGGCCATATTGTCAGGAACGCCGCCGCAGTTGGGCCATTCGTGATCCCAGTAGTGCCCGGTAAAAGCGATGCCGTTCTTCTCGCACCAGTCGTAATACGGCCGCGCCCACCGCTCGATGAACAACTGCAACAGCACCGCATAATAATCGTGCCGCACTTGGCGCCAGGACCCCACCGGTCGATGTAGGCTGGCCAACACATCCAAGAGATTGTAGCCCCAACGCTTCTGGAAGACCTGGGGCAAGTCGTCGGTCCACGGCAGCCCGCCAGCCGGCCGGATGTTCGGCTCATCGGTAAAAGACCCCGGCACCCGCTTGCCGAACTGCTGGCCGATTTGCTTCCGATACGCCTCGAGCGTTACTTCCAGGAACTTCTCCGTGACCCCGGGATACATCAGGTCCACATAGCACCGGCCGCCGTGCCAGGGCGAATTGCCCGCCCGTACCACCGACGCCACCAAATACCGCCCTTCGGGAAGCGTTCCCTCGCGGGCCTGCCGGGTCACATTCTCCGCCCCCTCCCGGGTCAGACGATACACGCCCAGCACCTCCGGCCCAGGCTTGCCCGGATGGGTCACCTCGCGAAAGGCCAGCCCCCGGCCCCGCGACTGGGGCATCAACTCCGGAACCCAACCCCCGGCAAACCCCGAAGGATACGAGTTCTCGTCGTAGATCCAGATATTCATGTCGAGCTTTTCCGCCTCGTCCAGCGCCACCTTCCACAGGCGGAACCACTCGTCAGAGAGATACGGGGTCATCAGTCCCGGCCGGGGATGCACAAACGCCTGCTTGACCTTCTGGCCGGCCAGGTCGCGGAGTGTGCCCCGCACCTGCTCTTCAGTGAGCATGTCGTTCCACACCCAAAGCGGTGCAGAAGCGAATTGCCGGGGCGGGTCGGCAAACAGCTTCTTGACCGTGGCCGCGTCGTCGCCCCGGACGGACCGGCCCATCGCCGCTAGCGTCACGACCACCATCCCCGCGCCGCACACCGCCCAACGAATGATGCTGCTCATCGGCGATACCTCCAATAGCTCGATCCTCGAACCCGGGACCCTAAACGGGGGCATCTTGCTTTCTCCGCGCAAGGAGTGGCTGGCCGCCCTGAGCGCTTCTGGAAACATCCAATGTCCCCTTGACCATCCCGTGATGTGGAACCACCCATGCCATTCATCGCGACAACCCGCGGCGGTCAGGCACCCGTTGGCGGTTTGCCCGACCCGCCCCTTGCCCCCACACCCGCCCCCCAACTCGCTCGAGGGGGACCCGGCAGGCCGACCCCCCGCTACCGTTTCTCTCGGCTCAGTTGCCCGTGGCGAACTCGTCGCGGAGGAACCTGGCCGCTGTGTCCCATTGTCCGGCCGCAGCCTCGAAATCCACCTGCATCGCTTTGAAATCCCCCGGCAATCCCAACCGCTCGGGGGCCCGAAGGCTGGGATGAAGCGGAATCTGGGCGCTGGGGCCGGCCGCTAGTATCGCCTCCACCTCTGGCCGGAGCAAGTAGTCCACCAGACGCCGAGCGCCCTCTGGATGGGGACAGCCTTTGATGATCGCTACCGTGTTAGGGATCACGAGGGTCCCCATACCCTCAGGCCCCTGATCGGGATAGACCATCGCCACTGGCCGACCCGCCTCGATCTCGCCCAATACGTCGTCGGTGTCGGTCAGCCCGAAAGCCGCGTGCCCCAACCCCACCGAAATCGCCACCTGCTTGTTGCCCGAAACGACCTGCACCTGGTTTTCTTTCAGCTTCCGGAAAAACGCTTGGGCACGCTCGGGCCCCCACACCGCAAACAGGCACGCCGCATGAGTGGCTGTGGTCCCGGCTAGCGGCTTGGCCAACGCCGCCTTCCCACGCCACTTGGAATCGGCCAGGTCGTGGATCGAGTCGGGCCACTGGTCCTGCGGAACCACCCGCGTGTTGACCACCAGCACCCGCGCCCGGGCGGCAAATCCATGCCACGTGTCCCGCGGCGACCGGTATTGCGCCGGAAACGCCTCCACCCCGGCCGGCCGGTAGCTCTCCAACAGCCCTGCGCGCTCCAGCCGCAGTGTGTTCAGGATTTCGTTATTCCAGAAGACATCGCACCGCGGGCGGTCCCGCTCGGCCAGAATGGCTTGGGCCAGGCCGACCGTCTTGGTGGCCTCGGTATCGAACTTGGGCACAACCGCGATCCCGGTCTCTTCGCTGATGCGCAGCAATACCGGTTCCGAGAACTCGGCATCCAGCGCGGTATAGACGACCACCTGCGGGCCATGGCTACTCCAACACCCTCCCGCCAATAGCCCGATACAGGCTGCCAATCCTCCCAGCGCCGCTAATCCGACAATTGCCTGGCGCATCGACCGCTCCTCTATTCACACTCTCTAAATCTCTTCTGTCTGACAGCCCCCAACCGCTGCCCAGGCCGCCGTTCCGCGGCGCCATTCCAGCCCGCCATCCTAAAGGCCAAAACGCAGATCCTCGACTGCAGCGAGTCCGACTGCAACGCCCAGTCCCCGGCGGCCAGCGGCCTCCGCACTTCCGTTGCCTGGGACCCCGACTGCCATTTTGGCAACCGCGCCGGGCACGTGCCAGTACCTACACGCCGGCTGGGCAATCGCAATGCGAACTCCAAATCCGACCTGCAAGAGCCGGGGGGTCAGCCCCCGATGGCCCTCGATCAAGAGCCGGAAGGGTCAGCCCCCGGTGGCAGCCACCATACACCGATGCCCACTCCAACGCCGGCTAATGGCAGGAGCGAGCGCCCTTTGGACGCACCCGAGACCCTCGTGCAAGAGGCGGAGGCGTCAGCCCCCGGTGGCAGCCACCATACACCGATGCCCACTCCAACGCCGGCTAATGGCAGGAGCGAGCGCCCTTTGGACGCACCCGATTGCCGGCGCTTACCGTCCCACCTCCAGGCGGGGCGCCTGAGCTTGATTGCTTAGCCAAAACCCCACTTTGCAGCCGCCCCGTGCATGATAAAATAATTTGGCGACTGCCGGGATGAGAGCAGATCCGCCAAAGCCGGTCGGTTGTCCTGTCGGTAACGCAGGGACGCTGGGCCGGGCGGAGCGTAGGGTCCTCCCCCAAGCTCGCGGCTACGACGCCAACCGTGCCTTTAGCCAACGAGTTGGCGGGCAGGCAGGTCAATTCCGTCCCCCATCCGGTTGGGGGGGATGCTTGTCGTCTCCCCCACGGTGGAGAGGCTGCCCGCCCCGTAAACCCGTTGGCACCGATTTTCTTTGTTCCGGAGGGTACGCGAATGGTTAGCAGCCTGACTCGAAATCAGGTGCCGGCACAGCCGGTTGAGGGTTCGAATCCCTTGCCCTCCGCTTCTGTAACGACTAGCCACGCAAAGAGTTGCGCGGCTAGTTCCGTTTCTTGAAGTGGCCGTTAGATCCTGTGGTAGTCCGATTGGGGGCAGGCCACAAAGCAAAGCGCTAGCCTGGTTTCCAACGCCTCGCCGGCTCGCCGAACCGCTGGCAGCGGTGCAGTTGGCAAGCAGCCCGGTCTGCCCCTGAGTTCGACGGCGCACGGGGCACGACCGGCCGGGTGGCGATGCCCGCCTGGTGTTTGGCGACCAACCTCCCACCGCGCTTGCCCGCCCAGGTATGCGGTCCTGGAACGGCGCCGGTCGTTTTCGCAATGGGGCCCCCATCACCTTGGGTAGAGGGCTTGGGCTGGCTTGGAACTGCCGGGCATCCTGGCGCTGACTGAGGTGCAGGGCCCCATTGCTCCTCCCGCTGTGCGCGGACATACCAGCGGGCCAGCGCCCTAACGAGCTACCCAGACTGGCAGCCCGCATTGGTCTAACTTTGGAACACGGGCTGGCACAGTGGCAGTATGGGCGCGCAGGGGGTCGGGCGCTTGCCGGAGCGCATTGGTGCCAGGAGCGACCTGGCCGACGAGGTAGGCTGCATCGCCCGCCGGGTGTTTTTCTGCCCTCGGTGCGCGGGCGTACCGGCTGGGCCGGGCGGAGAGTCTCTTTGCGCAAGCAAGCTGGCGGGCGATAATGGCTTGTGTCGGAAGAATCAGGCAGCCCACTCTCCAAGCGAAGGTGTTTTGCTATGCCGGTGCTGGTCGTCGGTTCGGTTGCATTGGATAGTGTGGAGACGCCCACCGAGGTCCGTGAGGAGGTGCTGGGTGGTTCCGCCGTGTACTTCGCTTACGCCGCCAGCTACTTCACGTCGGTAAAGCTGGTGGGCGTGGTGGGCGAGGACTGGCCGGCCGAGCATTCCGAGTTCCTTCGGGCACGCAATATCGATACCGCCGGCCTGCAGGTGGTGCCGGGCGGACGGACGTTCCGGTGGCGAGGCCGGTACGAACCAAATATGAACGACCGTTCCACTCTGGACGTGCAGCTCAACGTGATGGAGCGGTTCGACCCTGTGCTGCCCGAGCCGTTCCGCCGGTGCCCCATGGTTTTCCTGGCCAACGGCTCGACCGAGATGCAGCTTCGGGTGGTCGATCAATGCCAGGGGGCGAGCCTGCTGGTCGCCGACACGATGGACCTGTGGATCCGCACGCAGCGGGAGCAATTGGCCGAGTTGTTCCGCCGCATCGACGGGCTGGTGCTGAACGACAGCGAGGCCCGGCTGCTGACCGGCGACCCCAATTTGGTGCGGGCGGGACTGGCGGTGCTGGAGATGGGCCCCCGCTTCGTGGTCATCAAGAAGGGCGAGCACGGGGCGATGTTCTTCAGCCGGCACGAAACCTACGTGCTGCCCGCCTTTCCCACGCCGCGGGTGGTGGATCCGACCGGGGCCGGCGACAGTTTTGCCGGCGGCATGATGGGCTATCTGGCCCAGCAGGGCAACTTCGACCCCCAAACGCTCAAAGAAGCCATGGCCTACGGCATTGTGGTGGCCAGTTTCACCGTCGAGGATTTCAGCCTGAATCGCCTGAAGCGGATCGATCGCGGTGATGTGGACCGCCGGCTCGAAGAGTACCGCCGCATGTTGACGTTTTAGGGGTGCTCGGCTGACGCCCCACATGCCGGCGGGGGGCGCGAACCAAGGGAGGAAGTCGCCGTGGCCGAATGCCTGCGCACTTTCGTGGCCGTGGAAATCGACGATTCGGTCCGCTGGCGTGTGGCCGAGTTGATCGAGCGCCTGCGGGCAGCGGTCGACGGGGTTAGTTGGGTTGCCCCTCAGAACTTGCACATCACGCTGAAGTTCCTGGGCGACGTGGCCGGGCCACGCGTGGCCGAGGTCGCCCAAGCCGTGCGCCAAGCCGTGCGTTTGGCGACGCCATTCGAGTTCGAGAGCCGCGGCCTGGGGGCATTCCCGCGCATCGAGAGGCCCAATACCCTGTGGATTGGCTGCGGTGAGGGGGCCGAAGCCCTGGTGGCTCTGGCCGACCGACTGGACTGGGCCCTGAGCCCATTGGGTTTTGCCCGGGAGTCGCGGCCGCTTGTGCCCCACCTGACCCTCGGCCGGTTGCGCCGCGGGGGCAAGGCGCCGGCCAACCTGGTGCGCATCTTTCGGGAAAACGCTGGGTTTGTGGCTGGCCGGAGTCGCGTGCACCACGTCGTGCTCTTTTCCAGCCAGCTCACACCGAAAGGGGCCATTTATAGCCCGCTGGATCGTGCCGACCTGAACGGCCCCGAGCCGGGGGCGTGAGCTTCGGTGGAAGCGGCAGGCGTGTTTTTCAAGACTCTTGGTGGCACGCCCTGCGGGCTCAGCGCGGAGTGTTCCAAAAACCGAGCCGCGACCGTAAGGGAGCGGCCGCACTTCCCAGGGTGTGTGGCTTTGGACGCGCGCTACACCATTTGCCGAACGCAAGTCAAGGGCGTGGCAGGGGCCACGGCCATCGCTATGCTCTGGCCGGGCCGCACGAGGCTGGCGGTGCCCCGCGCGGCCACCGGGGGCTGTTGCCGTGCGGCTCTAAGGCGCGGGTGCAAGCACCCACCCTGCCCTGCACGAGCGGCAGGTGCCCGGACACACACGGTCAAGTGCTTGCGATGCTCATGAATACCGAGGTACAACCTGCGAGCGTCTCCTGGTGTGGAAAAATGCGGGGCGAATTACCCCACGTCTCTCTTATAGCACCAGGAGGTTTCCTCTCTCATAGAATCATCTTGGGAGCCATCGGGGCGGGGTGGGGGTTGCGGTGGGACCGCGTATCGGCCACCATCGAATTAAGGGAAAGAGCCAATCCCCTGTCCACAACCCGGTATGGCCACTTCCACACGGTTGTTATCGCCCGAGCTGTTGGCCCAGTTGGAACGGCTGGAGCTGGTCAGCCGAAAGGTGTTCCGCGGCCGGATGAAAGGCGAACGCCGCAGCCGCCGCAAAGGGCAAAGCGTCGAGTTTGCCGACTTCCGCAGCTATGTGCCCGGCGACGACCTGCGGTTTATCGACTGGAACACCTACGCCCGGCTGGAACGGCTGTTCTTGAAGCTCTTTCTGGAAGAGGAAGACCTGCACTTTTACGCCCTGGTCGATGCCAGCCCGTCGATGGATTTCGGCCAGCCCACCAAGTTCTACTTCGCCCGGCAACTTGCCGGTGCGCTGGGATTCATCGGGCTGGTGCGGGGCGATCGGGTGAAGATCGAGACCCTGGGCGCCCCCGGGGGCAGCCGGGCGCCGGTGTTTCGCGGCCGGCGGAGTCTGTGGCGCATGCTCGACTACCTCGAAGGCTTAAAGCCCGAAGAGCTGGTCCCCCTGGCCGAGGGCATCAAACGCTTCTGCGTCCGTAACTCGGGCAAGGGGATCGTGGTCCTGTTGAGCGACCTGATGGACAAAGCCGGCTACGAAGGGGCCTTGCGCTATTTGCTGGCCCAGGAGTTCGACATCTATGTGGTGCAAATCCTTTCGGCCGAGGAAATCGATCCGGACCTCCAGGGGGACCTTCGGCTGATCGATTGCGAGGACCACGACGTGGCCGAGATTACCGTCACGGCCGCATTGCGCCGGCGGTACCAGGAGACCCTTTCGGCGTTCGTGGCCAAGGCGCGGGAATTCTGCACGCGCCGTGGCATCGCGTACTTCCTGGCCCGGAACGACGTGCCCGTGGAGCGGATCATCAGCGGTTACCTGCGCCAGCGGGGTTTGGTACGAGGTTGAATCGGGGTGGGGGATGAGCCTGGTGCGGCGATGAACCTGGAACTGGCCAATACGCTCTCCTGGTGGCAATGGGTGATCCTGGGGCTGGTGCCGCCGGCCATCGTGGCCCTGTATTTCTTGAAGCTCAAGCGTCGGCCGGTGGAAGTGCCCAGCACCTACCTCTGGCACCGGTCCATCGAAGACCTGCACGTGAACACCATTTGGCAGCGGCTGCGAAACAACCTCCTGTTGCTTCTCCAACTGGCGGTGGTGGGCCTGGGGATGCTGGCCGTCTTGCAGCCCGGCTGGCGGACCCACGCTTCCCCTGGAAGGCACGTGGTGTTTGTGATCGACCGCTCGGCCAGCATGCAGGCGGGCGACGTGCCCCCTTCGCGCCTGGAAGAGGCCAAGCGCCAGGCGCTGGCCGAAGTGGATCAGATGGCCTCGGGCGAGGTCGGGATGGTGATCGCGTTCAGCGACACCGCCGAGGTGCGGCAGAGCTTCACCGACAGCCGGGCCGACCTGCGGCGGGCCATCGAATCGATCACCCCCACAGGCCGCCCCACTTCGGTGCTGGAGGCCCTGCGCGTGGCCTCGGGGCTGGCCAACCCCTCCACCAGCGGGGACGTGGATGTATCGCAGCCGGCCGCCCTGTTCCTCTTCAGCGATGGCGGATTCGACCCGCCAAGACGTTTCGCCCTGGGGAACCTGGAACCGGTGTACCGGCCGGTCGGCCTCTCAGAAGTGGAAAACGTGGGCATCGTGGCGATGAACGTCCGGCGGCACGAGGCGCGGCCCGACGAACTCCAGGCGTTTGTCCGGTTGCGGAACTTTGGCACCCGCCAGGCCGAGGGCTCTTTAAGCCTGGAACTGGACGGACGCACCGTGGACTACAGCCGATTCGCCATCGCGCCGGGCCAGTCGCACGCGGTGGTCTTCAATCTGGGCACCTTGGATTCGGGGGTCCTCCACGCCCACGCCGCCACCGGCGACCCATTCCCTTTGGATGACGAGGGGTGGATTGCCGTCAACCGGCCGCGACGCGCCCGCGTGCTGTTGATAACGCCGGGCAACCCCGACCTTCAGCGAAGTCTGAGCACTTCCGCCGTCCAGGAGATTGCCGAGCTGGCCGTGGAAAATCCCGCCTCGCTGGAAAACGAAGGCTTCCAGCAGAAGCTGGGCACTGGCCAGTTCGATTTGGTGATCTTCGACCGGTGCCAGCCCAAACAGATGCCGCAAGCGAACACGCTGTTCATTGGCCGAGTCCCTCCGGTTGCTGGGTGGGTCCAAAAAGAACGCCAAAGCCTGCCACAAATCTTGGACGTGGATATTTCGCACCCCTTGATGGAGTGGTTGGACCTGGGAGATGTGGACGTCGTGGAGGCCTCGCCGGTCCAGCCTCCCCCTGGTGGGAGGGTTCTCGTGGACTCGAATCGGGGGCCGCTGCTGGCTCTCGCCCCTCGAGAGGGCTTCGAGGATCTTGTACTGGCGTTCGTTCTACTGGACCAGGGCGGCGACGAGGCGACTAGTTACTCCACCAATTGGGTGGTGCGCAGGAGTTTTCCACTATTTGTGTTCAATTTGGTGAACTACATGGGCGGAAGGCGGCTCTCCGGCGCGGGCGAATCGTACCTGGCCGGCCAATCGGTGACCATCGATAGCCCCGAACCGGGCAAGCCGTTAAGTGTGGAGACTCCTTCGGGACGCCGGTTGCCATTGACAGAATCGGCGCGCGGAAAGTTCGTGTTTCAGAGTACCGACGAGTTGGGGGTATACACGGTACTTGCGGGTGGCGAAGTCGTACATCGGTTTGCGGTCAATTTGTTCAACCCGGCCGAGAGCAACCTGGGGGCCAAGCCGCGAATCGAGATCGGGCAAACCGCAGTGGCGGGTCAGACTGCACCTCGGACCACCCGTCGGGGTATCTGGAAACTTCTCCTAAGTGGTGGACTAGCGATTTTGCTCTTGGAGTGGTATATCTACAATCGCCGTGTTGCCGTGTAGGGAATACGCGCACGCTGGACTGGCCCATCGATTTGGATTCCCGCAAGCGTCAGCCATGATTGGTCGTAAGTCTTCCCGGGGATCCGTTTCCCCCGCGCAGCTCGAACGTCGCCGGCGCAAGGCCCTCAACCGCCTGATCGAGGAGCCGATTTTCCAGAAAGGCTACGAGGAATACCGCGACAAAGTCCGCGACGTGTACGCTGGGGCGCGGGGGGCGCTGCTGGCCACTTGCAGTGTGCTTTCGCTGCACGTTCCCTTGGGAGAGCGATTGTTCAAGGAGCGGCGTTTTGATCTGACCGGTGCCCGCCGCATCCTGGACGTAGGCAGCGGAGCCGGGCAAATCGCCGGCCATCTGCTCAAATACGCCGATCCGCAGGCCGAAATTACCTGTTTCGACCTGTCGCACGAGATGCTTCGGCGTGCCCGGCAGCGGCTCAAGAGCAGCCGGCCGCGGTATGTGGTGGCCGACCTGACCCGGCTGCCGTTCCCGGACGGCTATTTCGACTGCGTGACGTGCGGCTACGTTTTGGAGCACCTTCCCGACCCGCGCATGGGGCTGGCCGAGTTGGCCCGGGTGATGATGCCCGGCGCCCGCATGTTGCTTTTGACCACCGAAGAGAACTTTGCCGGCGCATGGACCAGCCTGATCTGGCGGTGCCGCAGCTACAATCGCCAGGAGCTGGCCCGCGTCTGCGAGGAACTAGGCCTGGCGTGGCGCCAAGAGTTGTGGTTCACCAAGATGCACAAGGTACTTCGGGCAGGCGGCATCTGCGTGGAAATCGTCAAACAGCCAGGACAGTGGGCAGGCCCTTAGGCCGCCTGTCTTGGGGCCATCTTCGGCTTGCCAGCCTGGTCAATAGGCAGGCTCAGCGTGGCAGCCCGGCCAGACATCTCCGCGGCGTCGGTCCGTGCCGGGTGCCGACAATCCCACGTGGTTTGCTCTGCGGCCTTTGCGCGTCGGCCTGCGCCCGGCCAGTTGCAAACTCCCGGCAACCAGGCCGCCTCATTTGTCCCCGAGCGTTTTGAGGCCCTTCCAGTCGGGGACGAAATGCTCTTTGCCCGCACTGGGGGGCGCTTTGGGCTGGCCGATTTCGGCTTTTTGTGTTGCCTCTGGCCGCGGGGGCCGAAGCCGCTCCCCCCAACCGAACAGTTTGAACACCCCATAGGTCAGCCCGATGGCCAGCAATCCGGAAACGACCATGCCCACGGCGCGGACCAGCTTTCGGGGGCCGACTTTTTCCTGCGCCTGGGCGCGAGCGGCAAACGAACCCACCGCTCGCTGCGGGCCGGCAGAAAACTCGTGCAACCCTTCCCCCAAGACCCCTTGCCCGACTGAGGAAGAAACCGACTCGACGGCCTGGCGTTCCGGCATCGACGCCTCTTCTCTCGGGGTGCTCCATGGCGGGGCCACACCCGCTTGGCGCCAAAGGTCGCCCAGTGCATGGGCCAACGAAGTGGCGTCCGCACCTGGCGAAGAGTCGGCAGGCGGCTCTTCGGCGACGGCCGCCATCCCCTCGTCGGCAATTGGCAGGTCCGAAACCGCCACAGCGCCTTGTGCTGGGGACGACGCCGTTTGCTCTGCCCCCTGAAGGTCCGCGACGGCGGCGGACGTGACGGAACTTTCGGCCCTGGGCGTGGACCACTCGGTCTGGGGCACAGGCTGGCATAGCACCGCGTCTGGCTGCGGAGGGATGGGCCCGGCCAAGGCCTCGACCACCCCAACTTGGACCTCCCCCGGCAGTGCTTGCGGCATCTCTTGCCCCGGCTCGGCTGGGATACCGGGCGTATCGGGACAGGGCGCGGCCACCAGGGTACAGGCCTCCCCAAGCGTCGGCACCGCGGTTTGCCCACCACCGGCGCTCGTCTCGGAAACGACCAGGAAGCTCGTCCCCAAATCCCTGCCGGAAGGGGCCGAGCCGGTGGCCTGCACGGCCACGGCCGAGACCCCCTCGCCCTGCGCCGAGTCGCCGGAAAGGGGTTCCGCCGGCCCCGCTACCCGGGCGTCGATCGACATCAGTTCGCCGCACCATGGGCATACCGGCGGACCATCCGGCGTGACCTGTTGGGGCACGTCCACGGGCTGACCGCAACTGCCGCATCTCACCACTTGGGCCATATCCACTCCAATGGTTGCTGCAAAAACTTTCCCCCAGTGTAGCAAGCCGCCCTGTCGGCTGGCTACGGGGGACACGGGCAACGTCTGGGCAGAAAGACCGCCACAGCCGCGCCGGAAGGCCGCCCGCAGGGCTTTGGCAGCAAGCAACGGGTGATCGTGTTCCCGCCAGGCAACCGCGATGCGGCAAAACCGCCTCGTGTTGCATTTGCACTTCGGCCAGCGTGAGGTAGAGTTGTCTGGTCCCAAGGCCGCCCCGCTCCAAGCACCGTGGGCGGCCGTGTCGGAGAAAGCGAACATGAGAAAGATGACGATTCTGTGCCTTGCGGGCGTCTTTCTGGTTTGTGCCGGCGGATGCCGGTTGTGCGACCGGTTGTTCCGCGGATCGGTATTTCAGCCGGCCCCGACCGTCTCGGCCCCGGTCATCTGCCCGCCGGCGGTTCCAGTGAATCCCTGCGATCCGTGCGACCCCTGCGGCACCACGGCGGTTCCCGGGCCGGTGGTCGTCAGCCCTGGCGCGACGGGGTACGCCCCGGCCCCAATCCCGTGATGGCCGTGGCCCCTGCCACGCCCTTCACATGCGTTCAGGGCGTGCCACCCACGTAGGGTGGGTGCTTGCACCCACGCAATAAGTCTCTTCAGAGCCGCGCGGCGTAAGCTGGGTGGCACGGCCAGAGCGAAGCGATGGCCGTGGCCCCTGCCACGCCCTTCACAT
>FWPU01010345.1_pt1 | contig 13939 bp, 17 predicted proteins | sample 2228361 | NCBI WGS metagenome assembly FWPU01 (sample SAMEA103939777, study PRJEB20133) | metagenome | reverse complement strand
TCTTTACAGGTGCATTTATTGTATTAACCGCTCTCTGGAAGGGTCTCAGAAAAGAGAAGATGGCAGTTGCCCAGGAAAGATCACAGGAGGTTAGATGATGGGTAGATACAGAAAGATACTCGTTGCTATAGATGGCTCCATTACGAGTCTTCATGCCCTTGAGGAGTCCTTTAAACTTGCCCAAAATGAGGGAAGCTGGCTAACCGTGGTCTCTGTTATACCATCCTACACAGGTGACCTTGACCTCATTGCGATAGGAGATATGATGGCATCAATGAGAAAGCCCTGCGAGGAGGCATTGAGAAGGGCACAGGAACTTGCTCAGAAACACAAAGCCCTAATAAAGACAGTATGTGAGGAGGGTGAACCATACGAAAGGATAATAGACCTTGCACAGGCAGAAAACTGTGATCTTATAGTTATGGGAAGAAGGGGATTGAGGAGACTGGAGAGGGCACTTGTTGGAAGCGTCACAGCTCGAGTGATTGGTTATAGCCCTGTGGATGTCCTTGTTATTCCAAAGGATACAACTGTAGGTTTTAAGAATGTCCTTCTGGCAACAGATGGTTCGAGATACAGCAGTTCTGCTGAGAAAAAGGCAATAGACTTTGCGTTCTCCTATGGCGGGTCGCTTACGGTTATCTCAGTTGTAGATGTGCCATCTGAGTTTTATGCAGAATCGCCCGGGACAGTGGATGAACTCCTCAAAAAGGCAAAGAATTATGTTGAGACAGTAAGGAAGGATGCAGTAGCATCAGGCATTAAGGTCGAGACACTTGTGAAAGAAGGAGAGGCATACAGGGTGATCACTGATACTGCAAGGGAACTCGGCATGGATATCATAGTAATGGGTTCCCATGGAAGGACAGGTCTTAAAAGACTTCTCATGGGAAGTGTGACAGAGCAAGTGATAGGCTATGCCCCCTGTCCTGTTCTTGTTGTGAAGTAATTGTTTCTAATCTTCAAACCTCGTAGGTTGTAGGGTGTTTATTTCTATCTCTTTTCTTATGTTGTGCGGGAGATTAACATCTTGTTTTTTTGGGCAGAGCCATAAATAAAGACATCGGCAATAGTCTATATTAACTCATGTAAAAATCTATATGAAATGATTGGTGACTAAAACCAAAACTCAGGATATTTTCTTTCCTCTGGGATATTATTCACAATGAGGGCAGTGAGTAATAATATTAGGGAACCTGTAAATGCAGGTACAATGCAGTAAAACAGTCCTAGGTTATGTATCTTATCTCCACCAATTACTGCAATGAGGGCTGTTGCACCACCAGGTGGATGGAGTGTCTTTGTTATGTGCATGAGTGCAATGGCAGTTGCAACTCCTACTGCACCTGCAAGCCATGGTTCATATCCCAGTAACTGATACGCCATAACACCAGAAAATGCAGAAACCACATGGCCACCCACAAGATTTCTTGGCTGTGCAAGGGGACTCTTTATAGCACCAAATACAAGAACCGCTGATGCTCCGTATGAACCTATGAGCATGACGGTATTGCCCTCTCCAATGATCTTATAATGTATTATCCCGAGTACTGATATACCTGTAAATCCTCCTATCCAGGATAAGATTATCTCTTTCCATGAGACACGGGGAGGGCTCTTTGTAGAGCCATTCATATTGAAAAAAAATTCCTTCAAGGAAAGCATCTATTTATTGATATCCCACATCTTTAATATGTCATGTCTCGTTACTATTCCTCTGATCTTCATATCCTTATCGACGACAGGGACCCTATTGATATCTTTCTCTATAAAGAGCCTCATGATTTCCATAAGAGTAGTATCCTCAAATACCGTCACGGGTGGAGTGCTCATTATCTCCTCGACCCTAATATCACCAATGGATGATAGAGAGGTCTCACCTTTGTTTAGATAACCTGAAACAAAATCCATGAATGTATCGAATCCCATCCTTTTAAGGATATCTTTCTCAGAGACGACCCCTCTGACGACTCCCTCTTCATCAACGACAGGAAGACCCGTAATCCTCATCTTTGCGAGTATCCCAGCAACATCCCTCAGTCTCTTATTCTTCTTTACAGTTATAACATCTCTCGTCATGATATCCCGTGCAGATATCGATTTGAGCAATCTCCTCAAAGCATGTTCTGAGGCATGTTTATACAGTTCTTTGAAATCCTCTGGAGTGATATCGATGTATCCAGATATATCCTCCATCGCCTTTAGGATATCATCATCTGAAATCCTTATCTTTGGAAATAACTTATCAGACATTTTGAGTCTCTATATTATTACTGTCTCTTTGAGATGATCTCCCTTCACGCCGATTATTATCTCCTTAAATGGTATCTCCTTGCCTGCTCTCTTTAATGCCTCTCTGAGAATCGCTGTCATGCCGCCACAACATGGAACCTCCATCCTCAGACATGTGAGGCTCTTAATATTGTTATCTCTCAATATCTTTGTAAATTTCTCCACATAATACATCGCATCATCGAGTTTCGGGCATCCAATAAGGAGCTTTTTTTTGCCGAGATATCTTTTATGGAATTCCCTTGTTGCAAATGCAGTACAATCAGCAGCGACCATTAAATCAGCATCTTTTAAGAATGGTATGACCGTTCCCATGAGTTTGATCTGTATTGGCCAGTGAGAAAGGGGTGAAATCTTTTCCTCTACCTTAACATCATGGCATGATGGACATTCTATATTACCCATAAACCTACCTCCTGTGAGTTTTATTCAATTTTAAATCTAAAAAAGAAGTATTGATATGATCTAAATCATAAAAGAATAGCACCAAGGATGCCAGCTCCTATGATTACAAAGGAGGGGTCTATCCTTGTAAAGGAGATTATTATGAATGTAAGAGTTGCAATTCCTGCTGTGACCCAATCGATTATGGCTGTTCTGCCAAGAGATATCAAAACACCTGATAGTAAACCCACTATAGCAGGCTTTATGCCATTCATAATAGACCTAACAACTTTTGACTCCCTGTATGGGTGATAATACCTGCTTACCATGGTCACAATAATAATACTTGGCAGATAAGAACTCACTATTGCAAGTACTGAGCCAGGTATGCCTGCAACCTTGTATCCAATAACAGCATTCATGACAGTAAGAGGACCAGGAGTTAACTGACCTATTGCAATAGCATCTATGAATTCCTGATTAGTGAGCCAGTTATGATTATTCACGATCTCATCATACAAAAGTGGAAGCATCACATAACCGCCACCAATCGTAAAGGTATTTATTACAATAAGAATCCAGCACAATTTAAACAATACCATCATTTTCTCCGGTAATAGAATATGAAGCCCAAAATCCCTGAAAGTATGATGATGTAGATTGGATTGATCTTTAACAGCACTAAAAAAGAGAATCCTGAAAGACCGAAAAGATATGACTTAAAACCCTTTAAGGTGTTTTTTGACATCCTGTAGATTACAGAGAGGAGAAGACCGACCACAGATGCACCAACTCCTTTCATTATGGAGTTTAGAAGTGTATTATCTTTGATCTTGAAATAGAATATTGCGAGTATTGTGGCAAGTAGAGAACCTGTAAGTGAGATCCCGATGACTGCGACGATGCCTCCAATTATTCCCCTTAATCTATTTCCTATAAATATAGAGTTATTCACGATTGGAGCACCAGGGGTTATCTGGCCTATTGCGGCAGATTCGATAAATTCTTCATGTTTTATCCATTTCTTTTTCTCAACGAATTCCTTTTCGAAGAATGCCAGCATGGAGTATACTCCACCAAAGGAGAGACTGCCTATCTTGAAGAAGCTAAGAAAGATATCTTTAAGTTTCATCTGTTTTTCTGTTGAATAATTATAGCATAATAGAGAATAATATTTATTATAGAGAAGGGGGGTGATGATATAAGATGATTACTATCTTTTTTTTATTAATCATTATTTCAGTGGTCGCTATCTTTTCGCTTCAGAATGCAAACCCTGTTATGGTAACTTTTCTGTTTTGGCAGTTTCAGGCATCCCTTGCTATAGTTATATTCCTTTCTATCCTCTCAGGTGCATTGATGGCACTAATTATTGTGTTCTCAAAACAGCTGAAAAAAAAGAGTTCCATAAAATAGTTTAAAAAGTTATATAACAGAAAATCGATTTTTGAGGTCTCAACTGACAAAGTCAGGAGGTATAAAAGTTTGTTAGTAAAAGAAAGAGTATGGTATAATTTTAAAGACTTAGAAGGAGGCATGGAGTATGAAGAATATTAATGTAATATCGAGTCTCTTGCTTTTAGTGGTATTTATGCCTTCTATAACATCAGCAGAATACAACTTTAATATCTCTGTGAGTGATGAGGATACAGGCTTTTCATTCTCTGTGAGTAATTATTATAGGGTTCCTGAAAGAGAAGTAATTATCATAAGGGAAAGAGGAATAGGTGAAGAAGAATTACCTGTTGTTTATTTTATTGCTCGGAGGGCGCATGTGTCGCCTGATGTGATAATACAGTTAAGGCTGAGCGGTATGTCTTGGATGGATATCTCTCTGAGATACGGAATAGGTGCAGATGTATATTATGTCCCTGTTAGAGAGGTCTATGTTGTTGGACCGCCTTATGGTAAGGCATATGGATATTATAAAAAACATCCGAGACATATGTGGAAGGAGATAAGACTCGAAGATGATGATATCGTGAATCTCGTGAATCTGAGATTTATGTCTGAATATCATGGAGTTCCTCCTGAAGAGATTATTAAGATGAAGGGCCAGAATAAGAGATTCGTAACAATGGACAAGGAGTTTAAGGTAAAAAAGAAAAAGAAACAGAAGGGTGATAAGGGAAAGGAAGATAAAAAACGAGGAAGACATGATTGATGAGATACTTGATATAGTGAATAAGAGAGGGGAGATTATCGGAAAAGCAAGACGTTCTGAGATTCATGGTAATCCCTCTCTTATTCATAGGGTGGCACATGTGCTTGTATTTAATGAAAAGGGTGAAGTCCTTCTCCAGAAGAGATCGATGAAAAAAGATGTGGCTCCTGGGAAATGGGATACATCAGTTGGAGGGCATGTTAATCATGGAGAGTCTGTAGAAGAGGCGGTCTTAAGAGAGATGGCAGAGGAATTAGGTATTAGGTCCCTAAAGCCTGAGTTTATCTATTCATATATCCATTCAAATCAATACGAGACTGAACTTGTTTATACTCACCATTGTATATATAATGACAGGATAGACTTTAACAGGAATGAGATCGAAGAGGTCAGATTCTGGGATATTAACGCTATTGAGGAAGGGAATGGAGAATTCAGTGATAATCTTCTTCATGAGATGAGACTCTATAAGGAGTTTATAAAGAAATTATACTCTTCTTGTATCTGAGCCAAAGATATATTTATGTGTCTGGAGATTAAGCCTTACATCGAGCCTATCTTCAAGCATCCATCTTGCGAGTGCCTCTGGATGGAGTATATCATGTGCTGGAGATAAAAGGACATGACATCTTTCTATTAGTTTATATTTTTTTATTATCTCCTTTGACCAATCATAATCATTCCTGTCAACAATCACGAATTTTACCTCATCTTCTTTTCTTAAGTAATAAAGGTTATTGAAATTCATTCTGTCAGTCATTCCACTGCCTGGGGTCTTTATATCGAGAATTATTATAGCCCTTCTATCGAGATTCCTTATATCTACAGAACCATTTGTCTCAACCAAAACCCTGTAGTTATCATTTATTAATTTCTGGATGAGTGAATAGACTTCTTCCTGTAAAAGTGGCTCACCACCTGTGATTTCAACGAGATTAATACCGAGCATCGCAACCTCATTGAGGATATCAGCCTCTGACATCTCCCTTCCTTCCTCAAAGGCATATGTTGTATCACAGTATGTACACCTGAGGTTGCAACCTGTGAATCTTATTATTGTGCATAAAAGACCTGCATGGGTTGACTCACCCTGAATGGTAGAATATATCTCGCAAATCTTCACAACATATTATACATAAATCAATATAGTCATGCCCATAATCCGTAAATAAGCTTTAAAAAGATTAGAGGAAGACGGATCTATATGTTTTTTGAATAGTGAGGTGATTTTTCACTTCATGGCTACTTAAAAAGTAGCCATTTATAGTGGCAAGAAACCAATAAAGGATTTTTAAGGGTTCCAGTTCCTGTTACTGAAATCTCTTTATACTCCCCTAAAAATTACTTACGGACCAAGGTCTATTGTAGTTAGCACATATAATTATAACATTATTCAAAGTGAATTCCTTCTTTAAAACAGATATATATGCAAATACTCCTTAAGAAAGATAGATCCATCACAAGCAAAATCTCCACCTGATAGGCTCTCCAACCTATCCCATTTTCAACTCCCTTAAAGCCCTATCTAAAGCAATCTCCCTTGATTTTCCTTGTTTAAGGTTGGCGTCTATTTGACAATTCATATATTGATATTCTAAAATTTGGTTATCTTTGTGGAGGATAAAGATGGGGATATAAGGATGATAAATATAGGTATAGTTGGTGCAGGAAAGGGAGGAACAGAACTTCTCAGGGTCTTCCTCACAAATGGAGATGTCAATGTTATTGGCATAACAGATAATAATCAATCTGCTCAAGGTCTCAAACTTGCCAGAGAAAATGGTATCTTCGCCTCGAATAATATCGAAGCACTCATAGATAGAAACCCCCATATAATCATAAATGCGACAGGTGAGCAAGATGTAACCACAAGGATAAGAAATAAATGGCCATATCCTGTAGAGGTTATAGAAGGAACGAGTGCATGGTTTCTCTGGGAACTTGTAAGGAGACAACAGGAAGCAAAAAAGGATCTCGAGGTTCTGTATAAAAATAGTCTCATTATTGCAAAATCAAAGAGTCTTGATGAGGTCTTGGAAGAGGTGCTAGACTCTGCAATGGAACTCACAGAGACACCTGCAGGAAGTATAAGCCTTATAGAGGGTGAATATATGGTTATGGCTGCAACAAAGGGTTTAAGTGATGACTTCTTTAAAGAAAAGAGGTGGAAGCCAAGAGAAAGAGGACTGAGCCATTATATTTTTACTCAGCGTGAACCTGTTGAGTGGGAAGATATATCAAAGGATCCTATCTTCAGTGGCACGAATATAGAGCGTGAAGGAATAAGGTCCCTTCTTGCCTCACCTCTTCTCCTTGATGGAGGTATGGTAGGAATCCTGTATATTGATGATTTTAAACCAAGAAGATTTACAGAGAGACACAAAAACCTGATAAAACTCTTCTCTCAGTTTGCAGCCCATGCCATAGAAAAGTTCAGGCTTATCCATCAACTCGATGAATCTCTGGCATATTTTCAAGCTATCCTCGATAATTCTCAGGATATGATAGTCACAACAGATACAGAAGGCAAGATAGTTAAGTTCTCTAAGGGTGGAGAGAGGATCATCGGGTATAGAGAGAAAGAGGTGGTCGGGAAAAAGGCAGCGGAGTTTTATCTCGATCCAAAGGAAAGGGAGAAGATTCTCGAGTTCATAAAGGTAAAGGGTTCTCTCATTAACTATGAGACAAAACTACTGAGAAAGGATATGAGACCTGTTGACATCAGCCTCACTATATCTCAGCTCAGAGACAGGGATGGAAAGATAATAGGCACGGTTGGTGTGAGTAAGGACATCACAGAGGAGAAGAGGCTCAAAGAAGAACTGATAAGGAAGAATAAAGAACTTGAGGAACTTAATGAAAATCTCGAAGAAAAGGTTCTTGAAAGGACAAGGGAACTCGAGAAATTAAATAATGAACTGAAGAGGGCAAACCAGATAAAGGCGAGATTCATAGCCAATATGAGCCATGAATTAAGGACCCCCCTCACATCTATTATAGGATATTCTGAATTATTCCTTGATAAGACATATGGAGAACTTAATGGTACACAGGAAAAATACATCACCCATATACTCCAGGCAGGAAGGCACCTATTACACCTCGTGAATAATATCCTTGACCTCGCAAAGATAGAGTCAGGTAGGCTCACCCTTTCAGTTGATACCATATCAGTTCCTGAGTTAATAGATGAGGTTATCTTTGTTATGAAACCCCATGCGGATAAGAAGGATATAAGTATCAAAAAGGAGATTGATAGCGATGTAACCCAGTTTACTGCAGACAGGGTTAAGTTAAAACAGATACTCTATAATCTCCTCAATAATGCAGTGAAATTCACTGAAGAGGGAGGAATGGTTGGCATAAGGGCATCGTATGTGAGTGATGAACAAGGAGGAGTTTTATCATCTCGAAGATTTCTCAAGATATCGGTATGGGATACTGGATTGGGAATCAAAGAGGAAGACAGAGAAAGGATATTTGAGGAATTCGAACAGGTTGACCCATCGAGGTCAACAGAGGGAGCCGGGCTCGGTCTTCCACTCACAAAGAGACTTGTGGAACTCCATGGTGGTCATATAAATCTCAGGAGTGAATATGGAAAGGGAAGTGAATTTAGCATATACCTTCCTCTCAAAGAGGCGCTAAAAGAGACAAGACCAAAGATTCCTCAAATCCGTGAGGAAGTTTCTCCACTTGTCCTTGTAGTTGAAGATGATTTACCAACATCTGAACTGATAGGGATATACCTTAAGGAAGGAGGTTATCTCGTAGAATATGCAAGAGATGGCAGGGAGGCTATAGAGAAAGCAAGGATACTCCAGCCCTTTGCCATACTACTCGATATAATGCTTCCTGAAAAGGATGGGTGGGAGGTCCTGCAGACATTGAAATCTGATCCAGAAACAATGGATATCCCTGTAATAATACACTCAATCATTGAGGATAAGGAGACAGGTTTCATGCTCGGTGCCACAGACTATCTCTTAAAGCCTGCAGATAAACCAGTCATCCTTAAAAAACTTGGAGAGATTTCTCTTCTTAAAAAGAGAAATAGAGTGCCTGTGAATATATTGATCCTTACAGAAGATAGATCAACAGGAGATAAATTGAAGGAGATTCTCGAATCTGAAAACTTTATCGTACATGTACCCACTGATCTCGAAAATACCATCAACATTGCAATGGCTGTAAAACCCGATTCAATAATAGTGGATTTAACAGGCAAAAGGGCAATGGACATCATTAAGATACTGAAGGTGAGCACCTTCACAAGGTATATACCTGTATATGGACTCACAGACAGTACACTTTCACTCGATGAAAGAATAAAGATTACAGGACACATAGAGAGATTACTCTGTAAGGATGCCATCACATCAGGCGAACTTATTGAGCATCTCAAGACCCTGGAGATCCTGCATCCAATGAGGGCAGGTCTCATAGATGAGATAACAGGTGTATTTAACCACAGATACCTCCAGATAAGGCTTGCTCAAGAGATAGCAAGGTGCAAAAGATATAAGGTCTCCCTTGCCCTGTCTCTTATCAAGATAGATCACTTCGATAATTATATGGACAAAAAAGGAATATATTATGGCAATCTTGTTCTAAAAAAGATAGCAGAGATTCTCAAAAAGAACCTGAGAAGTGCAGATGTCCTCACGAGGTTCGAAAAGGACTCCTTTGCTATCATCTTACCGAATACACTTCTGAGATCAGCGATAACAATATCGAGAAGATTCATAGATATTATTCGCGACTATCCCTTTCCCTATGAAGAGATCCAGCCAGACAAAAGGATCACCATCAGCATAGGAGTCACTGAATACAGAGGACACTCACCTGAAGAATTAATATACTCTGCAGAAAAGGCATTGAAACAGGCTATTGAGAAGGGAAGAAACAGAGTAGAGTTATCAGAAGATTAACCCACAAATTTCTCTTTTCTAAAAAACCACATGGAATCATCTATAAAGAGTATATTCTCAACACTCAATAAGAGGATCGATACCATGAGCACCATCTTCAGTTTCGGTCTTGATATATACTGGCGTAAGAGACTTACAGGACTGGTCGCCATAGATAATAATAAAAACATACTTGATCTCTGTACAGGTACAGGCAGGTTCGTCTTTATGTTACACAAAAAGCTAAGAGGAAAAGAGATATCCATAACAGGAGTAGATTTCTGTAAAGATATGGTAGAGATTGCAAGAAAGAGAGGAAATGATAAAAAAGGTATAATCTTTATTGAAGACAATGCAGAAAAACTTCTATTTCCTGATAACTCCTTTGATATTGTCACCATGGTCTTTGGAATAAGAAACATCATTAATCGAAATGAGGCATTAAGAGAAGTGAAGAGAGTCTTAAAAAATAGAGGGATGTTTTATTGCCTTGAGTTGACTATGCCAGAAAATAAATATTTCAAACCCATTTACAGATGCTATCTGAGAAAGGTTATTCCATTTATCGGGGGACTGATCATCGGCTCACCTATACCATACAGATATCTTGCAAGTTCAATCGAACAATTTTATAAACCCCATGAGTTTTCAATGTTACTCGAAAAAGCAGGTTTCAATGATATAAGACTCAAAAGATTAACAATGGGTATTGTATGTATCTGGATTGCAAGAAATCAGAAATAGAGACATCTTTAGTTCCTTACAGCGATTGATAAAGAGTATCACGAGCACCTCTTGGTTATGTGGTAATCTATTTTTATTCCAAAGTAATGTGACTTTTTAAAATAGTAACGACAGAATTATACAGGGTTCTTGACAAAAACTGTCTGATTTGATAAATTTAATTATCCTAAATTTAAAATTTTAGAGGGGGGAGGATGGAAAAATTTATATGTCCCAGATGTGGCAAGACATCATATACCGCAAACAGGGAATTAATGAATCTTTGTCCATACTGTAATATCAATAAATTCCTCATATTAAGTCCAAAGATATTTACATACGGGCATGATCTGTCAGATGTAAAGATAATAATCGACAGGAGAAAAATATCAGAACCCGTTCCTGCTGAAAGAAGAGAGGATTACGAAGTGGTGCCGATTGCATGGCTTGTTATAAAAAGAGATAAAGAAATGATGATAGAGCCTGTTCAATAACTAAAGGGTTTTTAGGTGCCATTAATAGGAGCAAGAGCATAGATTGAATCTCAAAGGATCTTAAAAATAAAGAGATTGTTTCGTTTTTGGCTTGTAATACAAGATGCAATAAGTATAAATTGAAGGTACTCGTAAGTTTTTGATTTTCAAGGCTTCGTAAATTATTGAGCAGGCTGATGATATTTTAGAAGGTATACAGACTGAACTATGACTTGATCTCTATGTGGTATCTTTCCCTCAAGTTTCTGAGCCATCTTCTGTAGAGTTCATTGAATCTTTGATTTAAGAGAATCTCCCTGACATAATTCCTTGCCTCTTCAGGAGGCATCCCGCCGATCTTATCTTCAACCTTCAATATAAAAAGTCCCTTTTCAGTAAAGAATGGCTTACTGATCTCACCTGGTTTTAATCCTTGAATGGCATCGAGAAATGGTCGTGAGAGGTCATCCTTCTTTATATACCCAAGATCTCCTCCTGTAGTCCTTCTATCATCAGAAAAGAGTGTTGCAAGTTTTTCGAATGATTCCCCGCTCTTTAATCTATCCACAATTGTATCCAGCCTCTTCTGAAATGCCTGTATCTCATTCTCTGAAGGTCTCTTTAAGAATATCTGTCTGAGATGATATTTCACAGGACCTGTCAATTCAGGATGTAATTTAATATAATCATCTATCTCCTTATCAAGAACAACTACCTTTCCCCTTACATCCTGAGAAATCATTTTGCTGACGAGTATCTGCTCAGAAAGTAACTTCTTGTATGAAGTTAATGTAAAGCCTTCCCTTTTTATGGTCTCAAGGAATACATCATCTGACATGGAATACTTCTTCTTGATCCTATTTATCGCCTCATCAATCTCATCAGGTGCTACTCCAATACCTCTCGATATGGCTTCCTGAAGAATCACCTTCTTATTTATATACTCCTCGAGTATGTCATCAATATTATCCTCAAAAAATCTTCTCCTTTCTTCCGGGGTCTTACTTCTTATATCCTGTGGTGCAATAAACTCCAGTTCCCTGTAAACCTCGCTCCATGTTACAGGCTCACCATTAATTACAGCGAGTATCTTATCGATAACCAGAGCACCAGCAGACGAAGGTAAAATCGCTGTAATAATGAGAAGTAAAAGTATATACCTCATCAGAACTTGATATTATACTTTATCTTTGCTTTTTTTCTTTGGACATCAATAAGGTGAGCCTGGAGTTCTCTCCTTCTCTGATCAAGGATAAGGTTCTTAATCTGGGGCTTTGCCTCTTCATAAGAGAGGACCTTTGATGGCTCCTTCCTGGTTATTCTGAATATATAAAAGGAGCCACCCCTTCCCTTATATGGTCCATAGGGTTTATTAAGTTTTGCGGTCTTCATTGCTGTACCTATCTCTTTAGATAGGGTATCAGGCTCAAGCCAGTCATAGCCAGTCACAAATGCCTTTCCTCTGTTAAGAAGTTCATCGGCAAGTTTATCAAAATCAGCACCCTTCTTGAGGTCCTCCATGCTCTTTTTTGCATCATCCTCATTCGGTATCTCGATTATCTTCACATAAACCCTTTCGGGTTTTAAAAATGGTATCTCGCTCTTTTTATAGAAATTCTTCATATCATCTTCTGTCACAGAATCATCCTTAACAAGTTCAGACATCAATTTTAATATTATCAATCTCTCCCGTACTCTTTTCATGAAGATATCATATGTAATCCCTGACTTTTTTAAATCTTCCCTGAATTCTTTATCACTCTTAGTCCCACGCATTGTTTCTATGGCCTTCTTTAATTCATCCTCGGTAATACCAATCTTTCTTGCCCTTACTTCTCTCATGAGAAGCAAATTGGCAACAAGTTCATCAGCAACAGCCCTTTTCAAGGCTGTTTCATCGACCTTTAATCCCATTGCCTTATGACCTTCTTTTCTTTCATTCAGTGCCTGTTCGAATTCTTTCATCGATATCTTCTCTCCATCAACAATGATTGCAGCCTTTTCACATCCAATAGAAAAAATTACCAGAAAGATCAGTATTCCAAATCTTTTCATAAAACCTCCTTAATTATCTCATGGTTAAGATGTCAGTTAAACATTATACAAAAAATATAAGGTTTTTATCTTGTGAATGACTTCAGACATATCCTAAAAGGCAGCTCATCAGGGATCCTTCGTGACCATCCAAGATGTACCATATCGATCCTTCTAATACCATTCACCATCACATCCACAGTGATGCAGTACTCATTCCCATATGGTTTAATCTTAAAATCGAATCCTTCCACATCATTATAAGGCCTAAAATTAAAATTAACCATATCCTGATACATCCTCACCTCATTGAATGGTCCCTGATTGATCCTCACAGGTCTTACTGGTATTCCCCTCTCTATACTAATTGAACCACTAAACTCAGGTACCTGTGGCCATTTAATCCCTGCAGATTCCTTTTTTGCTATCCTCACATGCCATGTATTACCTGTCTTCCATATGTAAAATCCACCCTCCACTGTGAGGCTGAATTGCGGCTCTCCTTCAATAATCGCCTCATAATGCAATGCAGAATTCGGAATCATAAAATCCGAATCATCCTCGGTCTTACCCGCTATCACTGCACATCCTGAAAGGAATAGTAAAAGAGAAAACAAAAATATGACCTTATGTTTCTTTCCTCTCATATCAATAGAAAAACATTTTCAGAAAATTTATGTCAAGAGTTTATAGCATGACCTTGCTCCGTAAGTAATTTTTAGGGGAGTAAAAAGAGATCTCAGTAGCAGGAACTGGAACCTTCAAAAATCCTTTATTGGTTTCTTGCCACTATAAATGGCTTCTTTTTAAGGAGCCCTGAAGTGAAAAATCACCTCACTATTCAAAAAACATATAGATCCAGTCTTCCTTTAATCTTTTTAAAGCTTATTTACGGATTATGGGCATGACTATATTGATTTATGTATAATATGGTGTGAAGATTTGCGAGATATATTCTA
>FWPU01006431.1_pt1 | contig 13943 bp, 16 predicted proteins | sample 2228361 | NCBI WGS metagenome assembly FWPU01 (sample SAMEA103939777, study PRJEB20133) | metagenome | reverse complement strand
CGGGCTGTCGGCCCGCGCCGAGGAGCGGAAATTCTGGAGCGCATTTCTGCTAGCCAACAACTCTCCTCGTTTGAAATTCTACGCAGTGCAGACCCCGCTCAGGTAGCCAACTTGCTTGCCGAAGAACATCCGCAAACCATCGCCTTAGTTTTATCCTATCTTGAGGCAAAATTAGCCGCAGACATTATGACTCATCTACCTCCCGAGTTGCAGGTTGAGGTTACCTTGCGCTTGGCGAAGATGGATCGGGTTTCTCCCAATGTGGTGGATGTCATTGAACGGGGGCTGAAGCATAAACTGAGCGGTGTGATCAGTGTGGCTGGTTTTCGCGAAACGGGTGGTGTTTCCTTCTTGGTCAAAATGTTGAACAACGTTGATCGAGGTGTTCAGAAAACCATCTTTGAGGCTTTGGAACCAGTGAGCCCTTCCTTAGTGGAAGAAATCCGCGCCAACATGTTCACCTTTGATGATTTGGTCAAATTGGATGACAAGAGCATCCAGCGAGTGTTACGAGATGTGAATAAACAGGATTTGGCGTTGGCACTCAAAGGGGCTCCGGAAAAGGTTCGCGAGTTGATCTACCGCAACCTGTCAGAACGGGCAAGAGAAACCTTGCAAGAGGAAGTGGAGTTGTTGGGACCGCAGTTAGCAAAGAATGTCTATGCTGCTCAGCGGCGGATTGTGGAGGTTGTCCGATCGCTAGAAGAGGCAGAAGAGATTGTGATTGGTGGTGCAGGAGCTGAATATGCCATCATCGTCTAATCAAATGCACAGGAATGCTTCTCGTTTGCAAGTCCGAGAGTGGAATCCCTTGGAGTTTCAATCAGCCGCTCAGGAGGCTCAGCAGCCCTCCAATTATTTGGAACCTCAAACTGCTCCAGAGCGAAACGATTTTGTTGAATTAGTAGACATTGTCCAAGAGAAAATTTCTGCACCCCAAAATTTCAAAAGTCAAGGTGTCCTCCAACCTTCAAAGGACATTCGTCAATGGCAACCAGAAACGTTGGTCGCTATCGAAAATGTGGTAGGGGATACCCATGATCACCTTCGTAGCCGTGAAATTGTCCAGCAAGCAGAAGCTAGACTGCAGCAGGCGCAAACAGAAGCTGAAAGGATCCTTGCCCAAGCCCAAGCCGAGGCCGAACGTATTCTGCAGGAAGCGCAAGAAAAGGCGATCTTGATGCAACGGCAGGCTTATGCCGATGGTCAGGCAGCGGCAAATGCCGAAGCACAAGGGATGTTGCAGACCGCCCGATCCATCGTGGATGAAGTCCAGAAATGGAAAGAAAATCTCTTCGAAGAGGGGGAAATGATGATGTTGCGCTTGGTGATCGAAATTGCCCAAACGATTTTTGGGGATGGTCTGCCCCTTGATCCAGATGCTTTGGGTCAGGCGTTCACCCGTGCTTTGAGTCGAGCCAAATCACTGGGTGACCTAAGGATCTATTTACATCCTGAAGATGCTGCGGTTTTAAGTGCTCATTGGGATAAGCTACAGGGTGTAACCGCTGGTCAAAAGGTGGAGCTGATCCCTTCAGAAATGATTAAGCGGGGTGGATGTTATATCGAAGGGCAATATGGTACGGTGGACGCGCGGGTGGAGACCCAATTCCAGTTAGCAACCGATGCTTTGCTGGAAACCTTAGAAAAGAATCGATAAGGCGAGCAAAATGAGCGATATTCACACCCTGCCAGACCTCACCCGCTATCACTCGGTTCTCAATCGCCTGAACACAATCCGGCTATCGGGACGGGTTGTGCAAGTGGTTGGGCTGACGATTGAGGCAACGGGCTTAGATTGCCAAATTGGGGAGGTGTGTGAGATTCATTCAAATTCCAATCGGAAATTGATCGCTGAAGTGGTTGGTTTTCGAGATCAACGCATTCTTTTGATGCCACTAGGGGAAATGCAAGGGATTCAACCCGGCAGCCCTGTTTATCCGATGGGGAGCTCCTTTCAGGCGCCGGTTGGTAAATCTCTCTTAGGTCGTGTTTTAGATGGTTTGGGGAGACCCATTGATGGGTTGGGAGAACTAGGCGATTTAGAGATGGTGCCCACCTATCGACCTGCACCCCATCCCCTTACACGGCGCTCCATCACTCAGCCATTGGTGACCGGGGTGCGTGCGATTGATGGGCTGCTCACCTGCGGCAAGGGTCAGAGAATTGGCATCTTTTCAGGTAGCGGGGTGGGCAAGAGCACCCTGCTGGGTAGTATTGCACGGAGTTCGCGCTCGGATGTCAGTGTTGTGGCCTTGGTCGGAGAGCGCGGCCGCGAGGTTCAGGAATTTATCGAACGCGATTTGGGTTGGGAAGGCTTGCAACGCTCGGTGGTGGTTGTCTCGACATCGGATCAGCCAGCCTTGATTCGGCTCAAAGCTGCTTGGGTAGCTACTTCGATCGCTGAATATTTCCGTGACTGTGGCTTGGATGTGACTTTGCTAATGGACTCGGTGACCCGTTTTGCAATGGCGCAGCGCGAGGTTGGGCTGGCGATCGGTGAACCGCCTGCCAGCAAAGGATACACGCCCTCGGTCTTTGCACTGCTGCCCAAGCTGCTCGAGCGGGCAGGTACGAATGAACATGGTTCGATTACCGGTTTTTACACCGTTTTGGTGGAAGGGGATGACTTCAATGAGCCAATCTGTGATGCGGCGCGGTCTATTCTCGATGGACATATCGTCCTTAGCCGCGATCTTGCTGCTCGCAACCATTACCCAGCAATCGATGTTTTGAACAGTGTGAGCCGCGTCATGCCAAGCGTCACTCAGCCAGACCATCGCAGCTTTGCCTTCCAGATTCGGAAATTGATGGCCTCCTATGAAAAAGCTCGTGATTTGATCAACATCGGTGCCTATGTAGAAGGATCGGATCCAGACATCGACGCCGCGCTGCGGGCTTTACCTGCCATATTGGATTTGTTACAACAGCCACCGGATCAATTCTCACCTTTGGAAGACACCCTAAGCCGCATGCAAAAAATTTTCACAGGAGAGTCTGACTCATGAGCCCAAAATTTTCATTACAGCCGGTTTTGGATTATCGTGAGACTCGAGTTGAGATTCTTGAGATCGAACTGGGGCGCTTGGTTCAGTCTCAACAGCGGGGCAAAACATTTTTAGAAGCCTTGCAAAGTAGCCGCAGTCGACTATTAGATGAGATGGGGAAACAGCAGGTTGGTGATATGGACTTGTTTATGCTTTCCCGCTTAAGATCGAATTTACAGATGGTCAATCAGCGCATCGCGGAGCAAGAAGCGCGATTAGCTGAATTGGCACAACAAATTGCCGAAAAACAGGAGCAAATTGTCATTGCCAAGCAAGATGCTGAAGCGCTCAATAAGCTAAAAGAGCATGAGCTCGAACGCTTTCGCAAAGAAGAGTCTCAGCGCGAGAATCGCCTTCAAGATGACATCTATATCTCGCGCGCTTTTCGACAATCAAATGGAGCTGCCTGATGGATGGTTCATTCTTTAACTCTCAATATCAAATGGTTTTATATGATTTGATCTTTCGTTTATTAGATCAATATCTCAACGGTGATCAAACCGTCACCACCCTCCCCCCCGCAACTACCCGCAAGACGCAATCGACGGCGGGAGAGGGTGTTCAAGGTAAATTTGCTGATTTGATTCAACAGGCAGCTCAAAAATACAATGTGGATCCACGTCTGATTCAGGCGGTTATTCGTGCCGAATCAAATTTCAACCCAAAAGCAACCTCCTCAGCCGGTGCCATGGGTTTGATGCAACTCATGCCTGCCACGGCTGCTAGCTTGGGTGTCAACGATCCTTACGATCCTAAAGAGAATATTTTTGGCGGAACGAAGTTTCTCTATCGTTTGCTCCAAAAGTATAAACAAAATATCCCACTTGCGCTGGCTGCCTATAACGCTGGTCCCGGCGCTGTGGATCGATACGGAGGAATCCCACCCTACACCCAAACGCGTGTGTATGTGCAGCGCGTGATGCAATATTATCAAGCTGCTAAGGAATGGAGTGCCTGAGATGATTGACCCAATTCTGTTTAGCTCGACGGTTCAAACGCTCAAAACAGCCTTAGATGGCTTGTCTGCTCAACAAGAAGTCATTGGACAGAATGTCGCCAATGTCGATACCCCAGGTTATCGCGCCCAAAAAGTCGACTTCAGAGCGGCTTTGCGGCGAGCTCTAAACCAAAATGGAAAGGTGGTGATGCAAACAACCCATAAAGCTCATTTAAGTTCTACCAAACCTGTTGATCATTTTCAAGTCTCTCTTCGAGAAGGAGGTGCCTTACGAGCTGATGGAAATAATGTAGATATCGATGTTGAATTAACCCAGATGACGGAGACCGTCATCCAATATCAAGCCCTATCCCAGCTAATCAGCAGGAAATTTGCTGGGATCAAGCAAATTATCGGGAGGTAAAATGTGAAAGAAGTCTTTCTGCTACCAACAAAGATTGAAGCGCTTTTTCAGCCTTCGCCAAAGGTCTCGGAAAAGGGTTCCTTTCCAGCAAATGACGACCATACTTTTCGGGACTATTTGGAACAGGCAAAAAGCCCGCCAAATTCACCCCCTACGAATGGCGTTGACCGTCAGTCACCCACTATACACGAGAAGGGGAGGAAACATCTACCCGACAGCAAGCAACCTGAAGCGGCAGTAGAAACGGAAGAAAAGCCCTTCGATCCTCCCTCAGAAAGCCAGGATGATCAGCAAGTGGGAACCCAAGCTGCAGCGGTCGAAACCACGCCTTTGGTTGGGGTTCAAAGCCCCTTTTTATCCGTCCCCGACCTTGTCCTACCCAATGATGTTTCGCTCCAAGATAGTGCAGTTGAAGGTGTAGCGCAGGTGGGAGGGGAGGCCGGGAGAAACCTTTTGCCATCGACCGATTTTCTGATGGAGACATCAATGACTTTTGAGAAGGTGGCTCCCAAAGCGAGTCAGAGTCTCGCCGAGCAAAAAGTGTTGGTTGACGGAAGCGAAGTCAAGGATCAACCCTCCCTGCCATTGCAGGAGGTTGAGTTGGGCGATCAAAAGGTCTCGGTTTTCAAGACGAGCCTGAAAACCGTTCCCCAATCGACTCCTGAAGCCAAAGGTGAGGATGCTAATCCTTCTGCTATGGGTGGCAAAGAGTCCTCTTCATCCACCGCGACACAACCCCCTCAAACTGTAGGCGAGAAGGGTATTTCAACTGTATTTAAGGCTTCCGAACAGGGTGACCAAAAAACGCTTGGCGCCCAAAGGTATCTCAAGGAGGCTGAAGGTCAACAATCGTCTGCTCAAGAGGCAACAAAGGTTGAAGTGACTCAGGCAAGTGGACCGCCAATTCATGCAGCGACAAGCAAACCGATCGAGCCGGCCCGCTTGGCGGAAGCTCACCGACCCGAAATTGTCCAGCAGGTGGCAAGGGAACTTGAAGTCTTTAGTAAATCTGGACAGAACAGCATACGGTTCCAACTCTATCCAGAACAGCTTGGCCGCATCGATGTTCGTCTGATCTCTAAAGGCGAGGGAGTACAAATTGTCATTCACGCTGACAATGCTTCTACCGCTTCCTTGCTAGAAAAGGATTTGGGCACTCTTCGAGAAAGCCTCATTCAGGCTGGAGTGAATCTCAGCGGTTTATCGGTGGGCAATGGACAAGCCCAGAACCAGTCGAACTTGAGTCAGAGTGAGTTCCGTCTTTCCAGCGAGCATGCCACAAAGTTCGCTAATTTTTCAGATAAAGAGGGAACCTCATCCGAGCAAATTGTAAAAAGATGGCGGGACTCAAGTTCTACCCTTGATTACCGAGTATAAAGAAAGGAGTATAGGATGAACCTATCGGCTATTTCTTCTGCTACAACGGTCAATAATCTCTCTGCTTCTCAAAACACGACGTCTGCGTTGAATGGTTTTGATGCCAATGCCTTCATGGCAATTTTACTTGCTCAGTTGCGCAATCAAAACCCGCTTGAGCCAATGAATGACAAAGATCTCGTCGCTCAGATGGCCCAATTGAATTCACTTGAGGAGCTCAAAAAGATCAGCGCTGGGATAGACACTCTGATAAAACTATCCCAGACAGCATAAGGTCTTTACAGGAGAGTGTCCATGACCGATCCGATTCGCATTCAAAATACCCCCGCTATTCAGAAACCGGCTGCAAATGCCGCTTCGAAACCATCTGTCCAGAATCAAGGCTTTGCTCAAGCGCTGGAACAGAAAACCCGCGAGCAAGAAATTCGTTTCTCGAACCATGCCCAAAAGCGCTTACAGAGTCGCGAAATTGCTTTATCGGATGATGGATTGGCACGCCTGGCACAGGCGGTGGAAAAGGTAGAGAAACGCGGGGGTAAAGAGTCATTGGTGCTGATGGATGATTTGGCTTTCATTGTCAATGTCCGTCAGCGATTGGTCGTCACAGCTTTAGATGCCCGTGAACGTGGCGAAGGAGTGTTTACCCAAATTGACAGCGTCGTGCTGGCAGATTAAACCCATTCAACAGGCTGGCCCTCTTGGAGGAAGCCTGTGAAGATAATACTTCAGGAGGCAAGAAATGTTACGTTCAATGTTTACCGCAATTAGTTCCTTGAGCCTACATCAGGCTTTTATGGATGTCGTGGCGAATAACCTCGCCAATGTCAACACCTATGGTTTCAAGTCTAGCCGGGTGACGTTTCAAGATCAATTCGCTCAAACCCTGTGGAGCGGTTCGGCACCTTCAGATAACTTGGGTGGGGTCAATCCCGCTCAGATTGGATTGGGAGTGCGTTTGGGAGTCATTTCCCCAACCTTCACCCAAGGTATGCTGCAAGCTACAAACCGCAATACCGATTTGGCAATTCAAGGCGATGGTTTCTTCATTTACAGGAATGCTGTTACAAACCTCTTCTCGCGCGATGGTTCTTTAGAGATGGATTCGGAAGGCTATCTGGTCAATGGTGCCACGGGGCTACGGATTCAAGGTTGGATGGCGACACTGGTCGGTGGTGTGCCAACGGTGGATGTTGGAGCCGCGCTTCAGGACATTCAACTGCCATTAGGGGCAACGCTGGCTCAGCAGACCAGCAGTTCCCAATTATTCGGCAACCTTGATTCGCGGGCGACCGATCCTTATCAAGTAGCCATCGGTGTTTATGATTCTCTGGGCAATTTGCATTCCGTGACCCTAACGTTTACCCCAGGTGCGGGGAATACCTGGACATGGGCTGCGTCTGGAACGGGTATTACCGGCAGCGGCAATCTCGTTTTTGATGCCAACGGTCAATATGTGTCCAGCACCGGTAGTGTAGCGGTAGCTGCCAGTGGTCTTACCGGCGCAAATGACTTCACTTTCTCGGTCGATATGAGCAAATTGACTCAGTTGGCATCGGACAGTGATCTATCGATGACCTTCCAAGATGGTTTAGCAGCCGGAACTTTCTCTACTTTCTTCGTAACCCCCCAAACGGGTGAAATTGTTGGGGTTTACTCGAATGGTATGCAGCGCCTGATCGGACAATTGGCATTAGCCAATTTCGTCAACCCGGCTGGATTGTTACAGCAGGGGCAAAACCTGTATATGGTTGGTCCGAACTCCGGCGATCCAGCCGTCGGGCTGGCAGGAACTGGCACGCGCGGCACCATTGCTGCCGGTTACCTAGAGGGTTCCAATGTGGACCTTGGTCAGGAGTTTACCAACATGATCATTGCTCAACGAGGATTTCAAGCCTCGTCGCGCATTATCACCACTTCGGATGAAATGCTGATGGAGATCGTGAATTTGAAGAGATAATGATGGATAGGTGACTGCCCCCCTCCCGTAGGGTTTCGGCTAGCGGGAGGGGGCAGGAGGACGACATGAATGTAACCGGACCTGCGCCCATTGCCATTGTGCAGCGTTATGACAACACCGATTTGGTGTTGCGTATGAACCAACGCGTCGCTGCGGAAGTCTTACAGGTTTCGGGCGATCGTGTGGTCTTATCGGTAAATGGCGTCCAATTAGTCGCTCGTCTGACTTCCTCTGATCAAGCTGCTCAACTCTTGGAACGGCGTATGGCACAGTTTGTCGTGCGCGACCTCACTCAGTCTTTAGTAACTTTGCAGCTCGTGCCCAAAGGCGCGGAAAGTGAAACCCTTCCGCCATCTCTTCCCCCACGACTCATCCAGAGTCTTCTTCAGCAGGCCGGTTTGCCGATCAACGCTGAAACCGTGACCATTGCCAAGGTAGTTCTGGCGAGCGGTTTATCCGTTGAAGCTGAGTTGATCGAAGAAATCTATCGAACCCTGCAGCATATTGGCAAATGGACTGAAGGGGATGCGCTTGCGGCTGCCTTACTCAAGTCGGCTGGGTTACCCCTTACACCGGCAACGGTCGATCTAGCTCGGATGCAGATACCTTCCTTGGGCGAGATGATTCAAAACTTGCAAAAGCAGTTGGAGTCCTTGCTCAAGGACAAGCAATCTCCTGAACTCGTGGCTTTGACAAAAGAAGCCTTGAACACGCTGGCAGCCGTTCTTTTACAGGGCACTTCTCAGCCTGATGTGCTTCGAGAACGATTGCAGCTTGCGATTCAAACCATTGGACGCTCTATTGAGAGAGAATTAGCGGATTTGATTCGACAACTCCAAAATCAAGATGATCGCTTAAGCAAAGGACTATTAGGATTGGTATTGTTGCGTAGAGAACTAGCAAAAGCCAATAGCCATGCAGCATTGGTTGCCGAAATCGACCGTTTCATCGAAGGATTGCGATTGCTTCAGTTTCTAAATTCTGAACCCAATCCCACTAGTACACAAGGACAATGGTTGCGTCTGAATTTACCCATTGCAGGATTGACTTCAGGACATCATAAAGATGCCCTGCCTCAAAATTATCCCAATGTTGAGTTGCGCATAGCTTACTTGCCCGATGAATCACCCCCAACGATTGATTCGCAACAGACGCGATTTATTGTCAGGGTAGCACTTGACGATGGTTCTGTTGCGGTAGATGTGTCTGTTGCCCAAAAAAAGATTGGTGTGCAGGTTACTGCTTCCAATCAGCCGCTGCTAGAGCGCGCCGAACAGGAGCTTCCGTCTTTGCAAGTAGGTTTAGAGGGGTTGGGTTATCACGTCCATGCTTCGCGATGCGAGCTTGGTGAACCCTTTCAATCGCCAACCCTTGCGACCAATCTTTGGGCGGGGGTGACCGAAGTGCAAATTGGAGCCTAAAAGAGAAATGGACAAACGGGTCTTTTTGCGCAATACCGGTTACCTAAATCAACGCCAGCGTCCCAAAGCCACTGCCTTGGGATACGATCCTGAACGGGATGAAGCTCCAAAAGTATTAGCTTCGGGGGAGGGGTTGATTGCAGAGCAGATCATTGCCGTGGCAAAAGCCAATGGTATTCCGATTCGCGAAGATCCGATCTTGGCTGAAGCTCTTTCAAAAGTCGATATTGGGCAGGCCATCCCGCCCGAATTGTATCCCTTAGTGGCAGAGGTATTGGCATACATCTACCGTTTACAAGGCAAGACGTTGTAATCCTACGACCAATTCGCCGTAGGATGCGGGGGATTAGGAATTTACCCCATCTAGCCGATTACTCATTTAGTTCATTGGCGAGGAATTGGCGTAACTGTTCGAAATGTTCCCCATGCCCATTTTGGGCTAAGATTTCTGCAAGACGATTTTGCTCGTGGATTGCTTCCCAAACTTCTTTGCGGTGAATCGAGATTTCCCGTGGCGCCTGAATGCCAATCTTGACTCGGTCGCCTTCAATCGCCAAGATGGTCAGCGTGATTTGATCACCAATTACCAAACTTTCATCTGCTTTGCGAGTGAGTACCAGCATGACGATTTCCTTTAGCCTAAGAGATCGAAGAGGCTAAGGGCGGAGATGGCGCGTTTACCAACCTCTAGCACCGTTTGATACACGGATTGTTGGTGCTGTAAGTAAGAAATTGCCTCGGTCATATTGACGTCTTCTTTTTGAGAGAGAAAGCTTTTGAGCTCGATTTGGGATTTTTCGAGGCGATCCTTGATGAGACGGACTTGACGGTGACGCGCCCCGTTGGTAGTGAGTGCTTCATTAACGTTGCGGATTTGATCTTCCAGGGCGGTAATAGCACTCTGGATTTGATTGAGTTGGTTGGGGTCTCCGTTATTCATCAGGGCATCACGAGCGTTCATAATAGCTCCTAATAACTCATTAAATAGGTCATAACCACTAATGTTTTGAACGACGGTCATGTTGGGGCTGATCAAGCGATGGATTGTTCCGTTGTCTCCGTTGCGAACAACGGTGTCGACATAACCATCGCTGTTGTTATCGATTAACTGAAATGGAGGATTCAGTGTCCTGAAGCCACCAAAGATGTAGTTCCCTTGGTGATTGCTATTGGCAACACTGAGAACTTGCTGCAGCACCATATCTACCTCGGTAGCTAGCGTCATGCGTTGATCGGCACCCATCGTGTCCGACAGTCCCTGTTGGGTGAGATTGATCGCTCGACTTGCCAGTTGTGTGGTTTGGATAAGAGCGAAATCGGTAGCCGACATCCAGCTCTCCGTTGTTGCTGCGCTATCCAAATATGCATTGTTCATCGTCAACACAGACCGCAGGCTCAAAGCGCTGGCGACACCGCTCGGATTGTCAGAGGGGCGTTGAAATTCTTTGCCTGAAGAAACCTTCTCTTGGAGTTGATATAAGCGTTTCAGGTTTTCGTCCATGTATTGGATTGCCCTATCGGTCATCATTCTTTGGGTGATGCGCATGCTTTACCTCCGAACCTCTCGACTTAGCGTCCAACGATACCCATACCGTTAATGATTTTGTCGAGCATTTCATCCATGACTGTTACCAAGCGGGTCGCAGCTTGAAAAGCGCGCTGATATTTGATCAAATTGGCTGCCTCCTCATCTAAATTGACGCCTACGACGGCCTCTCTCAAGGAGTCGAGGGATTGGGCAACCTCTTTGCGATCGCGAGCAAGGGCTTCGGCACGCTGGATATCAATCCCTAATTCTGTGACTTGACGGATGTAATACTGGTTTAGGGTCTCGGTGCCGCTGTTCATGATCAATTGCTCGCGCAGGTTGGCTAGCGCAACAGCTCCATTCCCATCCGCCGGAGAAGAAGACGTTTGAGCGGCAGCGAGGCGTGCTGGTTGGTTTTGGACATCCGTTGAAAGCCGAATGCTGAGCGCAGTTACCCCAGTAGGGTCAAAGAAGTTCAAACCGGTTGTTGTGCCGTCTAAAGCATAGCCAGCAGAATGCAGCGAATTAACTTGGGTGACCAAAGCTTGGGCAAGATCATCCAAGCCGCTTAGAATGCGCGGGACAATAACATCTCTCGCTTGAAGTAAACCAGCCAATTCGCCTCTGGATGGAATAAACGCTACATTATCGGCTTCCCAGTAAATTGATGCCATATTGCCTGCTGTGGTTGCCAGCTTGAATGTGGTGGCGCCAATCACTAGAGCGTGACCTCCGATAGAGACGAGCGCTTCGCCGTTTTCTTGGATCGCTGCTGTGGCACCGCTCAATTCGGCTAAACGAGTGATCAGTTGGTCACGTTGATCCATTAAGTCATTTGGAGCACTGCCAGCCGATTTAACCGCTACGATTTCCACATTTAGGGAAGCGATTTTAGTGGCAAGTGAATTGATTTCGTTCACTCGTTGCAAAATTAGCGCGTTCTGGTCTTGTTGAATGCGGACGAGTGATTGAGCGCGCCAGTTGAGCGCTTGGGCTAGCGCTGTACCCCTTTCTAACATATCTGCCCGTAGAGCCATGTTGGTCGGATCGTTGCTCAAGGATTGCCATCCTGTCCAGAAGGCATCCAATTTGGCGATCAAGCCATCTTGCCCGGTTTCAGCTAGGGTGGCCTCTACCTGACGTAGAACGCTGGCTTGCATTTGCCATCCCATGCTTTCGCTGAGAGCGCGTCGATAGCGATCATCGAAGAACTCTAGGTTATATTGACGGATGCGATTGACGACCACGCCCATGCCAAGTTGACCGGGCACGACATTGGCTCGTAGCGAAGGGAAAATGTGCGGCAGGTCTGCGCTCATCATGGCTTCTTGGCGGCGATAACCCGGTGTGGTGGCATTGGCAACATTATGTTGGGTGACCTGGATGGCGATTTGCTGGCTGAGCATCGCCTTGAGCGCAATGTTGAGTCCATAAAGGATGTTAGACATTTCTCCCTCCTATGCTTTCTGATCTACATCCCAAACCATGTCGAAATGTTGAGCGGCCTTTACACCTTGCCGATCATAGGTAAGGGAAGGGCGCAACGATTCGATCAAAATTGTCTGTAGGGCGTCCACTCGCTCTAAAGCTATCATTGCCAAAGCATGATTGCCACTGGTCATAACTTTGACTTCTTCGGCGAGGGCAGAGATGCCTTCTTTGAGCCGTTTGATTCGCTGTCCAAGTTCGTTGTTCAGCTTTTGGCAGATAGCGGTAAGGGTGGGATTGGTGTGTTGCAAACCGATCTGGTCGCCGAGGTTTTGGGTAACCATGCGACGGCGATCTTCGATCTGCCCAAGCTCATCCAACACCACTTCTTTCTGCTCAAGGATCATTTCCAGGCTAGAAAGATCGTTTTTGGATAGCGCTTGCCGTTCCTCTTGGGTTAACTGATGCAAGGATTGGCAGGCGCGGAATTCTTGGACAAGCAGATCTTCGAGGGTTATAGCAAGAGAGAGAACGTCATTCATCGGTCGTCAAGCCTTTCCTGTCTGGGGTATTGAGCTAAGGGCTTCGTAGGCCTTTAAGAAAGATTGAAGCCAATTTTTCAACCGGCACTTGGTAGGTTCCTGCTTGGATTTGTTCACGCAAAGCAGAGACACGCTCTGTTCGAACGTCCGTAACCTCTTGCAGGTTTAGACGGGCTTTGGAGAGCAAACGGGCACGTTCTGAGAGCGAGGCTTGGTCTTTGTTGCTCAGGCGATCAGAGCGTTCGTTCTCCTGAAGCCGCTGCTGGCGCTCGACTGCTGCTGCGTTCTCGGCTTGTTTCTGAACGATGCGGTTGTTTTGAGAGTGCTCAACTTTCATGATCTTTCTCCTTTTACCGACAGTACAGGTTAGGCTGACGACGTTGGGGCATTTTTACCCTAACCTGTTATCGGCAAATGATCCCAAAACTTAAATCCTGCGCATTTGGATGGCTTGTTCTAACATGGTGTCTGTTTGTTGAAAGGTGCGTTGTGAAAGACTGAAAGACCGTTGCAGCAGGATCATTTGGGTCAATTCGTTGGCGATGTTGACGTTGGACATTTCCAAGACATGGTTGCGGATTTCTCCAAATCCATCATTGGCCGCTGTACCAACAGTTACCGCGCCGGAGACCTCGGTTTCGAGCCATAGGTTGTTTCCATAGCTTTCTAGTCCATTTGGGTTTGGAAAGCGCGCTAAGGGGATTGTCCCGACTTGATTCCAAGCCCCATTTTGCAGTACGAACACTGACCCATCCGTTTCTACATTGATTTCTTCGAAATCTTCGGGTATTTCACCATCCCAGACAAGGGGAAAGCCATTGCCATTTACGATACGGCGTTCCGAGTCGAGGGTGAATTCGCCATCTCGAGTATAGGCGGTGCGTCCATCGGGGAGGGTAACGCTAAAGAATCCTTGTCCGTTGATGGCCAGGTCGAGTTCTCGCGGGGTAATTTTGAATGCCCCTTGATCCATAAATCGCTGGATGGTGCGCCGCTGCTGGCGCCTTCGGATAACACCGTGCTGCGGCGCTCGCTCGAACAATGGTTTGAATCCGAGTGCATCCGGCCCAACATCGTCGCCGAGTTCGAAGACAGCGCGTTGATGAAGGATTTTGGCGCAAACGGCGCGGGCATTTTCGCCACCGCGTCGATCATCGAGGCCGATGTCATCCGGCAATATCGAGTCCGGTGTGTCGGCCGAACCGACGCTGTCATCCAGCAGTTTTTTGCCATATCGGTCGAACGCAGGATAAAGCACCCGGCGGTGGTGGCCATTTGCGAT
>FWPU01010342.1_pt1 | contig 13949 bp, 4 predicted proteins | sample 2228361 | NCBI WGS metagenome assembly FWPU01 (sample SAMEA103939777, study PRJEB20133) | metagenome | reverse complement strand
GACCGTGATGTCTTCCTGGCTGAAAGCCGCCTCCTGTGTGCTCTGGATCGTCAGCGCGCCGATGACCTCGCCACGGCTGACCAGCGGCAAGGCCAACTCCGAGCGCGTCTGGGGCAACAATGGGTTCTCGAAGCGCACGGCCTCGGCGCCCACGTCCAGGGCGATGCGCGCCTGCTTGTTGGCGATGCACCAGCCGACCATCGAGGCGCCGCCGATCTCCAACTTGTGCCCCTGCGCCAACATCTGCCGTCCCGCCTCGCCGGTGCCGGCGCGCAGCACGGCCCAGCGGTTCGGCTCGCCGCTCCACTCGCCAGTGCGATCCACCAGGAACAAGCCGGCATAGTATAGGCCGAACCGTTCACGGACCAGGTCTACGACCTGTTGGATCAGTTCCCCGGGATCGAGGGTGCTGCTGGCCGCGGATGCCACCTCGGCAGCGGTCTGGAGTTGGAGAGCACGTCTCTCCAGTGCCTCCTCCGCCCGCTTGCGCGCGGTGATGTCACGGGAAAGGCCGAAAGTGCCGACAATGTTTCCCCTCTCATCACGCAGGGGCATTTTGGTCGTCGAAACCCATGTGTCGGGGCGATCAGGCCACGTCTCTCTTTCCTCCACATTTAACAGAGGCTCGCCGGTGGCGATGATCCTCTGTTCATCCTCATATGCCTGCCGGGCATGTTCCTCTGAAAAGAAGTCAAAGTCAGTTTTGCCAATGGCCTCTGCCGGATCACTCAGGCCGAACATCCTGGCGTGAGACTTGGTGATCCTGATGAAGCGGCTTGCACGATCCTTGAAATAGATATAGTCGGGAACATTGTCCATCAGGGCTTTCATCAGGTACTGCTCTCGCGCCAGCGCCTCGTACAGCCGGGCGTTGGCGATGGCGTTGGCCACCTGGCTGGCCATGGTCTGTAGGACCGTGATGTCTTCCTGGCTGAAAGCCGCCTCCTGTGTGCTCTGGATCGTCAGCGCGCCGATGACCTCGCCACGGCTGACCAGCGGCAAGGCCAACTCCGAGCGCGTCTGGGGCAACAATGGGTTCTCGAAGCGCACGGCCTCGGCGCCCACGTCCAGGGCGATGCGCGCCTGCTTGTTGGCGATGCACCAGCCGACCATCGAGGCGCCGCCGATCTCCAACTTGTGCCCCTGCGCCAACATCTGCCGTCCCGCCTCGCCGGTGCCGGCGCGCAGCACGGCCCAGCGGTTCGGCTCGCCGCTCCACTCGCCAGTGCGATCCACCAGGAACAAGCCGGCATAGTATAGGCCGAACCGTTCACGGATGAGGTCTACTACCTGCTGGATCAACTGCTCCGGCTGCAAGATACCGCTGACCACCTGTGAAATCTCTGCCGCCGCCTGCAGTTGCAGTGCGCGACGCTCTATCTGCTGTATCAAGAGCATTTCCCACAGCGCACCCGATAACTCTCCACGCAGCATGTCGTAGATTCGACCGTCCCGTGGCCCCACTTCGAAGAGAGCAAATCCGATCTGGCGCTCTTCTGTATAGAGCGCTTCCACCACGTAACTGAAGCGTCGCTTTCGCGGCCACTCGTCTTCCGGCAACAACTGACGTGATGGGAAGCGAAGCCCGCCGGCCGGCAACTTGCGGGCACTACCCTCGTCATAGGCCAATACGAGGCGCGCCCACGTAGCCGGTGACCGCGCGTCTTCATACAGAGCAAGGTACCCGCTCGGTATGTTCAGCCGTGGCAGCCCTTCGGCCAGCGCGCTCGTCAGCACCTCCGGGTTATGCGCCCTTGCCAGCGCTTGGCCGATCTCGCCCAGCGCCTCCGCTTGCTGTTCGGCTTGCAGCGCCCGATACGCCTGCATCCGCACGGCGGTCTCGCCGATCAGGACGCGGGCCTGCTGCCACAGGTTCTCGGCCTGCGCCATCTTTTCGCCATCGCCGAGGTAGGCCAGCGCGTGCCGCCGCAGCGCCGAAAGTGCTCCCTGCCACGCAGCCACATCGCCGCCCACCGCTGCCGTCTGTCGCAGGACCTGTTCGAGGGCCGAAAGGAAAAGGCCCGGCGCTCTGCCCTCTATTTCGTCGGCAAAACCATCCAGCACTCGTTCTGCCCATGCGGGGACGATGCCGACCGAGCGCGCTCCGGTTACCTGGATCATGTCAAAGAGCGCCCGCGCCCGCGTCTCTGCAAAGGCCTCCTTGAACGTCTTGTCGCGCAACGCGCGCTTTGCTCTCGACACCGGCCGAGGGCTCGCCGCAGCCTCCGCCACTGCCGGGAGTGCACACCCGCACGATTGACGCACCACTAACTGCGAGGGCAGCGTCACCTGTTGGGGCACCTCGTCGCCCGCGAGCCGTGCCAGCAGTAGCGCGACTGCCTTGCGTCCCATCTCGTAGAATGGCGGGCGCACGCTCGTCAGCGGCGGCATGACGACACGTCCCTCTGCGTCATCGTTGAAACCAATCAGGGCTACTTCGCCTGGCACCCGCACCCCAAAAGACTGCAACGCCCTCAATGCGAGCAGGACCACCCCATCGGAGCCACCCGCTATGGCTTCTACGCCGGACTGTTCTTGCAGCCAGGCGGTCATCGGGCCGATTTCCCCCAGACCGGGGTAGACTAACTGCATATCCGATAGCCCGTACTCTGCCATCGTCTCGATGTAGGCACGATAGCGTTCCTGCATGCCCCAGTGCACCTCTTCACCTTGCAAGCGATAGCTCGGCAAATAGGCGATACGCTGATAGCCATGCACCTCGATCAGATGGATAAGTGCCTGGCGCATAGCCTGGTAGTTGTCCATCAGCACACTGGTTGTATCGGCGATCGCGTCCTCCACGCTGACAATCGGCAGCGGATGGTAGCGGGCACAGAACTCGGCCATCTCAGCCGGGCTAGAGAACGAATCGAAACCGCCGGCCCAGACGATGAGGCCGTCCACCCGGCCGGAATCCACCAACTCGTAGAGCACGTTGGCCTGCGCATCCGGCCTGATGGGAGTGCGCCATTCACGGCCGGGGAAACAGAGCAGATTGACGTCCGCTTCCCAGGCCGCATCAACGACTCCCAGCCACTGCGGCAGTTCCCACGGCTGGGAAGTGTTGGACATGATGAGGCCAATGGTCAGGCGGGCATCCGGCCGCCCGCTATGATGTCGCTTACGCTCTTTCTCGCTCATACGGGTATCTCCCTGAAACGGGGAATCCAATGCCTGGATGACTCCAGCAGGTCACCTGTCCGCCGATTCCCGCCCTCCATCCCCCGCTGCTTCTGGCAGCGGGGCCAACTGCACGAAGGCGCTGGACGCGCCCGTGACGGCAGTCAACTCGTGCAGCGCGGTTTGCAGCAGGGCATCTATGTCTACGGCCCGCCGCATCTGATCCACAACTTCACCGGTCAGCCGCTCGCGAGCCGCACGGTGCTGCGCCTCCTGGAAAAGCCGGGCGCTTTCCAGAGCAACTCCTAACTGGTCGGCCAGCATCTCCAGTAACCCGATCTCGTCAGCCCTCCATGTCTCGTCGGCTTTTGACTTGCGCACGTTCAGCACGCCGATAACCTGGTCACGTATCTTGATAGGCACGGCCAAGGCAGATGTTCCGGTACCATCCTCTGTCACGCTGCGGCCTGTCCGGGCAGCCTGAAGCATCGTGGGGGACCACCCCTCGACAGCCGGGACAATGGACGCGCCAGCATAGAGATAGCCACGATCGGCCTGGGCGCGCAACAGTTCCCTCCAGGCCTCGCGGCCGATCTCACCATAAGCGCGTCGCTCCATTTCAAGGGCTGCCTGACTCTCGGCAAACAACTGGGCGTTGCTGACAGCCATGGCTACTTGGTCGGCCAGGGTCTGCAACACGCCCATATCTTCCTCGGTGAACGCCTCCGGCTCTGTGCTCTGTACGTCCAGCGCACCCAAGATTTTCCCGCGCGCGCGGAGCGGCAGCGCGATCTCCGAGCGGGTCTCGGGCAGGTCAGGGTTGTCAAAGTAAACTGCGTCCTTCCCCACATCCAAAGCGATGCGGGGCTCGCCGTGGCCGGTGACATAACCCACAATACCCTGCTCGCCTACCCGCAGCCGGTGGCCGCGAGCCAACATGCGGTGCCCGCCCTCGCTGGAAGCAGCGCGCAACTCGGCCCACTCGCCGGTGGCATCGAGGAGGAAGATGCCGGTGTGATAGAAGCCAAACTGCTCGCTGATCAGCATCACGACCCGCGCGAGGAGTTCCTGCATGTCGAGAACGGACGTCGCATCCCTGGCGACCGCAGCAGCTGCTTCCAGATAGCGGGTGCGCCGCATCAAATCACGAGTTTGTGCCCGGAGCATGTCCCGGCTGGATACCAACTCACGGTTGATCTCGGCCAGGTCTTGGGCGTGGCGACGGGCGCGTTCAAAACCCTCCGCGATGCTGCGCACGGCGTAGCGCAGCAAGAAAGCCCCTATGGCCAGAACAACGGCCAGTAGGAACCACTCGCTGAGGTTGACTGAAACCGGCACCGTAATCGCGCCGTTGACTTGAGCATAGTACACTCCCAACGTGGCGAGCACGCTCAACAGGCCAAAGACGAGCGCCGCACGGCCACCCAAGAGCAGCGCCGCGATGGCGATAACCACCAGATAGGCAGCAGTGGTAGTGTTGCGTATGCCGTTGAAAGCGTAGATTTCAGCAGTGATCATGATCAGCAAGAGAGATGAGCACACTGCGCCTGCAATGCGCACATAGCCACGGCGTGTGAGAAGCAGCAAGCCCAGGAACATCACCGCTCCCACTGAGCCCAGCAGCAAGTTGAACCTGGCACTGGCCGGAATAGAGCTCATCGCGACTGTGATCGGAGTGAGCGCCAGGTCGGCCACGAGCAAGATGAGCAGGATAGCATTAAGCAGCGCAGCGGCGCGCGTCTTTTCTTCATCCTCAAAGACCGGCGCGGTAACCAGTTTTCTAATCCAGGCAGACATAGCCTCTCCTTCTACTCTTCACGGTCAGGCTGTGAGATGTTTACACATCATGTTGCTCGGCGCTGTCCCCCATTTTGTCAGATGCCACGCCTGTTCCCAATCGCACTTCTGCTTGTGCCAAGCCCAACTTGTCGCGTATCTCGCGTACGGCGGTTCGCAGGATGGTGTCCATGTCCAGCGTTTCGCGCATACGGGCCGTCACCTCGCTGACGAGCCGCTCACGTTCGGCGCGGCGTTGGGTCTCGTCGAGCAAGCGCAAGTTGTCGGCAGCCAGCGCGAATTGCTCGGCAATCGTCGCGATCAGGGCGATGTTTTCCTCACGCTGCGGGTGGCCGCCATCTCCCCCCTTGAATCCGAGCGCACCGATGGGCTGACCTCGCAACATAATAGGCAGCGCGAGAGTGGCCGGAGTAGCACGCTCGACCGGGCGTTGCTCCACCATCGCCTGCTGCACCTCGGGTAGTGTCTGCTCGCCGATTGGCAGCGTGCCGGCATCGGTATGCTGGTAGCCACGGACTGCCCGGTGGCGGGCATACTCGGCCCACGCCCGGCCCAGATAGCGCCGATGGACAGCCTGCAATTCCCGGAGGGTAGCCTGCGCCTCGTTGAACAGCCGCGCATTATCGAGTGCCACTGCTATCTGGTCGGCCATGGTCTGCATCACGGCGATGTCTGCCTCATCGAAGGCCGCTTCTTGCACACTCTGCACGGTCATGGCCCCAATCACCCGGCCACGGGAGCGCAAGGGCAGCGCCATCTCCGAGCGTGTCTCCGGTAGCAGCGGGTTATCGAAGCGCACGGCCTCCGCGCCGACGTCCAGGGCAATACGGGCCCGCCCTGTGGCCACACACTGGCCAACCATCGAACTGCCCCCTACCTCCAGCCTGTGCCCCTGTGCCAACAAGCGCTCCCCGGCCTCGCCCGTGCCCGCCCGCAGTACCGCAAACCGCCCTTCTGGATCAAGGAGGAATAGGCCGACGTAGTAGAGGTCGAACCGCTCGCGAACCAGGTTGGCGGTCTCGCGTAGCAGTTCATCGGGGTCAAGCAGCGCAGTGGCGACACGGGCGACCTCGGCGGCCGTCTGCAGATTGCGCGTGCGGTCGGCCACCCGCTGTTCCAGGCTGCCAATGAGTTCGCGCAACTGTGCCGTCATATTGTTGAACGCCCTGGCAAGACTGGTTACTTCAGCCGGCCCCGCGATGGCCGCCTGTATGCCAATTTCGCCCTCGGCAATCCGGCTGGCGGTTGCAGTCAGCGCGAGCAGGGGCGCAGCCAGACGCCGCGCAAGATAACTCCCCAGCAGTCCGGCCAATACCGCTCCGATCAACACGGTAGATACTGACATCACCGCGCTGCGGATAACCGGCCCATAAGCCTCCACTACCGGCAACTCGGTCACTACGGCCCAGTCAGGCGTCCCCAGTGGGACATAGGTGCCGACGATGGTAGCGCCAGTGATGCCACGCGATATACCCGCCCCGTTCTCATCGAAGGCCGCCGGGCTGCGGATGAATTCAGCGACCTCTCTTAACCGGCTGACGTTCTCGCCGAGCAGAACGCGAGAAGGGTCAATAAACGCGATCAAATCACCCTGCCTGTCCACCACGTAGGCCAGGCCCGACTTGCCGATATCCAGCCCGCCAACCAGATACCACATGAATTTCAGGCTCACCTCAGCCAACAGCATCCCCCGAACTCCTCCCTGGGCATCGGCGACTGGAACCGCCATGATAACCATCGGCGCAGAGGTTGCGGGATCAACATATACCGAACCGATATATCTGTTGCCCTTTCTTACCTGATCGAACAGATCCCTTTCGGCCTGGTCAACGAGATTCCCTCGCGCCACCCGTGGTGACCGAGAGACCTCGGCTAGCGTTTGTGATTGCGAGCCTAACAGAGCCAAGCACCGAAAGGCAGGCTCGAACTCCAGCAAATGCCCCAGGGCACCTTCTTGCTCTTCCCGAGAGGCCGAAGCCAGGTCGCTGACTTGGACTGCGGCCTCCAATATACTGAATTTCTGCTGCACAAAACCGGCGACCGTATCGGCTGCACCCTTAGCGATGAGGTGCTGCCTCTCGGCAACGATCGCTTGTTGCATTTGGAGGCTAAAGTACATCTCAAAGCCACTGGCAACCAACAGGAGCGTCACGCTCAGCGTCACAAAAGCGATGGTCAGCGTCGTCGCCAGGCTGCGCAAAGTTCTGGGCCTTCCTACTTGCTTGGACATCATCCTACCTCGCATGTAACGGTTCGGGCTTTCGTGATCAGCATCCGAGACGATGCTTCAGTTTGCCACGAAGGACAAAGTACACGAAGCAGATGTAGGGCAGGCTTCTGGCCTAGCGCCCAGATGCGGCGGGCTACAAACCCGCCCTACGTTAACTGCCTCTGGCTGGAGAGCAGTATCGAAAACCGGCGGCTCCTTCCATGCATGCTCGTCCATAGTACCGCACCTCGCAAGCGGGCCATCGTCATTCGAGTTCAACTGGCGCAGGCGTCCCATCGCCACCTTCATCATCCTGCGCGAACCCGGGCCGCTCACTGACCTGCACGAAGGTCCCAGAAATACCCAGGGCAGCGGCCAATCCCTGAGCCGTAACCTGCATCAGTTCGTCCATGCTCGTCGCACGGCGCATCTTGTCGGTGATCTCACCGACCAGGCGTTCGCGGGCCACGCCGCGCTGGGTCTCGTCGAGTAGCCGCAGGTTCTCGGCAGCGAGAGCCATACGCTCGGCGATGGCCTCGACCAGGGCGATCTCGTCGGCAGTCCACCGGCGTGCGCTGTCGTCGGCATGGACGCCCAGGGCGCCGATGACTGTGCCGCGCAAGGTGATCGGCGCGACGAGGGCGGAGTAGCCTTTTCCATCGCCGTCGCCTTGCCCGGAGCCTGCCGCGGGGGCGGCTACTACTACCACTCTACGCTGCTCCAGCGCCTGGCGGATTTCGGGCAGGACCGCATCGCCTAGCGAAGGAACGCCGGGGCGACCGGTCTCGTAGCCGACCTGCTTCGCCGCTCGCAGGTATTCCGACCAGGCTTGGCGCAGGTAGCGCTGATGAGTGGCTTCTACCTCCTGCAACGCGGCTTGCATTCGCTCTAACAAGCGCCGATTCTCGATATAAGCGCCCAGTCGCCTGGCAATGTCGCCGAGCAGCGCGCTTTCCTCGTCGAGAAAGTCATGTTCCTCGGTGTAGGCAACATATACCTGGCCCACTCGCTCACCACCGATGCGCAGGCCTCCCACCATCTGGCGTGGCAGGTGCATCGCCCTTGGCGTACCGTAGACCTGGCCGGCGAACTCGATGGCCGCCACGCACATCTCCGGATGGCGCATGGCGGATGGAATACGCTCCGCCACCCATTCCAAGAGTTCGGGCACCGATGGGGCCTCGTCAATGCGGCGGCCAACTTCGTTGAGCAGGTCCAGTTCTGTGATGCGCCTGCTCAGGAGGCTCGTGCTGCGCTGCACCTGCTCGAACAGATGGGCATTCTGAATAGCAATGGCAGCCTGGTTGGCGAGGACGGTCAAGAGGTCCCGGTCATGCTCGTCGTAGGCATGGGGAGAGGTGTAACTCTGAACACCAAGCACTCCGAGCACACGATCACCGATCATCATCGGCACCCCGAGCCAAGAAAGGGCAGGCTGCCCGACCATTTCCACCCCCATTTCGGCCAGCCGTTCGGGTAGGTTGCCTTGAATCAGCACGCTGGTGCGGTTGCGGATGATGTAGCCGGTGAGACCTTCGTCGGCGGATAGGACCTGGAATTTGTCTCTCTCCTCTTGGGTCACATCGAGAGGGAAGGTGATTTCGCCTTTATCCGCGTCATACAGGGCGAGATAGAAGTTGGTGGCATCCATCAGGCGGGAGACACCCCGGTGAACTTCGTTCAGCACCTCGTCCATGCTCAGGCGTGCGGTGAGGGCCTGGCCCACCTCGTTCAGCACGGCGAGTTCCGCAGCACGAGCCTGCGCCTGTTCTAGCAAGCGGGCGTTCTGAACGGCAATAGCCGTCTGGTTGGCTATAGCACTCAGCAGGTCACGATGATGTTCATTGTATACGCGCGGGGTCGTGTAACTCTGGACGGCGATCACGCCAAGCACCTGGTCACCCGTGATCATTGGTACACCCAACCACGACTGAGCCTCGCGCCCGATCATCTCGATGCCCAGTTCCTTCACTTGAGCCGCGATGTCCTCTTTGACAAGCAGAGGCTGACGGGTGCGGATCACATACTCCGTCAACCCTTTCCCGCCCCGGCGTGATTGTGTCTGCCGGATTCGCTCCCGCTCGACGTAGTAGAACGGAAAACTCACCTCGTCCTTCTGTGCATCGTACAAGGCAATGTAAAAGTTCGTCGTATCAATCAAACGGGACGTGTGGCGGTAGACATGCTCAAGTACAGTATCCAGGTCTAGCGTCACGGTTAAGGCGCGACCCATTTCATCCAGTACGGCAAGTTCCTCGGCGCGGACCTGCACTTGCTCGAACAGGCGGGCATTGGCAATGGCGTTGGCCACATGGTCAGCCATCGCCTGCAGCACCGCGATGTCCTCTTGACTGAAAGCAGCCTCCTGCGCGCTCTGGATCGTCAGCGCACCGATGACCTCGCCACGGCTGATCAGCGGAAACGCCAGTTCGGAGCGCGTCTGGGGTAGGAGTGGGTTCTCGAAGCGCACCGCCTCCGCGCCCACGTCCAGCGCGATGCGCGCCTGCTTGTTGGCGATGCACCAGCCAATCATCGAGGCGCCGCCGATCTCCAACTTGTGCCCCTGCGCCAACATCTGCCGTCCTGCCTCGCCGGTGCCGGCTTGCAGCACGGCCCAGCGGTTCGGCTCGCCGCTCCACTCGCCCGTTTGATCCACCAGGAACAACCCGACATAGTACAGGTCGAACCGCTCGCGGATCAGGTCTACCACCCGTTGGATCAATTCCTCGGGATTGAGGATGCTGCTGGCGGCGCGCGAGACCTCGGTGGCGGTCTGGAGTTGGACGGCACGGCGTTCTAGGGCTGCTAGCAGGCGCTCCCGCTCGGCCTCGGCGGCTTTGCGCTCGGTGATGTCGAAGAAGCTCTCGAGCAGGTACTGACGCCCATCCATGACGATGGGCACTACGGATTTGAGAATTGGCACGCGCTCCCCGCTCGCGTTCAGGAGCACGCGCTCCGATCGGTCCACGGTCTGTCCCAGGTCGGTGATCGGACACTTACCAACCTCAGCCGGACAGATGAACTTGTGACACACGTGACCGACAATCTGCTCCTTGGGCTCACCAATCAGCTCGATAGCAACGGGATTGGCATCAACGATTACGTGTGTTTCCGCATCTATCACCACAATTCCGGCCTGCACGGAACTCAGTATGGTCTCCAGTCGCCTCTCGCTCTCCTGCAGCACCTCCTCCGCTCGCTTGCGCTCCTCAAAGAGGAGTGCACGCTGCAACGCACTACTGAGTTGGCTGCGCAATGTCTCGTATACGATCCCCTCACGTGGCCCCATCTCGAAAAGCGCGACGCCTAACTGGTTCTCGCGGAAGTAGAGTGCCCCAATCACCATCGTGTAGCGTCTATTGCGGGGCAACAGGTCTGGAGGCACCAGTTGACGGGAAGGGAAGCGTTGCCCGTCGGCTTCCAGTTGAACTCTCCCATTCTCATCGTAAGCCATGACCAACCTTGACCATTCCGGAGGCGTCTCCGGCCCATCATACAAGGAGATGTAGCAACTCTTGATCCCCAGCCGTGGCAGTTGCTGCGCCACCAGGTCCATCAACCCCGCCACATCCAGGGCTGTCAGCAGTTCCTCGTTGATCGCGCTCAACACTTGGGCCGTGTGCTCTGCCCGCAGCCCACGCTGAGCCTGGACACGCTGCATGGTTTCTGCCACAAGGATACGCGCTTGCTGCCACAGGTTCTCGGCCCGTAAGAGGGCTTCACCATCGGACAGCAGGGGCAACATCTGCTGACGCAACACAGAAAGCATACCTTGCCACATCGTGACATCGCTGTCTGCCGCTACGACCTGACGCAGCAGTTCATCCAGGGTCGTCAAGAAAGCATCCGACGCTTTCCCCGTCACGTCGGCGACGAAGGCATCCACCAATTGCTCTGCCCGTTCGCGGGCAATGGGGCCGGAAGAGAGTCCAATGGCCTGTGCCACAGCAAAGACAATGCGCTCGCGGTAGGACGAGAAGGCTTTGTCGAACGGGGCACTCGTTTTCTCCACTTTCTCTGCCGTTGCCTCCAATATCGCCTGCGACAGGCATCCGCAGGACCGGCGCACCACCGGTTCCGTGGGTAGTGTTACCCGTTCGGGCACCTCCTCATCTGCCAGCCGCGCCAGCAGGATTTCAACTGCCCGCCGTCCCAATGCCTGCAGGGGCTGCCGCACTGTGGTCAAAGGCGGCGTAGCAGACCTGGCCTCGTCTATATCATCGAATCCCGCCAGCGCCACTTCGCCGGGCACCTGTATGCCTCGCGCCCGTAGCGCCTCCAGTGCACCAAGGGCCATGCCGTCATTCGCCGCCACGATGGCGTCGCAATCCACCTTGCGCTGGTCGAGAAACAGGGCAATAGCCGCCTCGCCGCCCAGTTCCCGAAAGTCACCAGGTGCAACCAGGTTGGGGTCGAGGGGAATCCCGTGCTCGGCCAATGCATCACAGTAGGCCTGGTATCTCGCGTCTGCCTCGAGGCTGCCCTCGGGCCCGCGGATGAAGGCAATACGGCGGCAACCGTGAGCCTCGATGAGGTGGCTGACGATGTCGCGCATGCCACGAACGTTATCCACCAATATGCTGGGAATACCTTCCAGTTCCTGGGCGATGTTCACCATTGGCAAGGGGCGATAGCGTTCACAGAAGCGCAAGGCCCCTTCACGGCCAATGAAATGGCTCAGTGTACCGCCCACGAATATCAGACCGTCCACGTTCTCCGCGCCCACCAAGTCATAGAGCACGTTGCTCTGGCTTTCAAACCCGTATGGCGAATGTATTGACCTACCCAGGAGGCAGAACAGATTGGCATCCCTTTCCGCGGCTGCATCGGCGATGCCTTCCAGCACGGCGACCTGATACCGCTCGTCCAACCGATCGGCCAGCACGCCGATCGTCGGGCGCGTCTTCGGATTTTGTCTCTTGCCACTGCTCATCCGCTATACCCCCTCGTCCGTGTGCCCGTCGTCTTGCGGCTGGGGCTCGGTCTCGTCGCCCAGGCGCACGTAGGCACGCAGGCCGCCCAGGGCCTGGTGCAATTCCTCCGCCGTGATACGCATGAGCATCTCCATATCCGCGGCTCTCTGCATGCGATCGGAGATCTCGCGGATGGTGCGCTCGCGGCTGGCGCGACGCTGCATCTCGTCCATCAAGCGCAAGTTCTCAATAGTCTGAGCAACTTGCTCGGCGACCGCTTCGGCTATGGCGATCTCCTCGGCATCCCAGGTCCGATGGCGCTGGGTCTCGTGCAAGGTCAGTGTGCCGATGACCTGGCCCCGCAATTTCAGGGGCACTGCCAGCGCGGCCTGGGGCGCGGAGGGCGGGTAGTCGAAAGGAGGAGAATTGGTCGTGGCTACTGTACGTTCGTGCATGATGGCAGCGCGGCGCGCCTCGTTCAAAAACCGTTCGTCCACCTGTTCCACTCCCGGCTGCACGTAATCCACCTGGGCAATCGGCCTCCTGGCGAGATATTCCTTCCACGCCTGGGCCAGATAGCGCCGATACGCGGCCTGCACGTCCTGCAGGGCGGCCTCGGTCTGACTAAACAGTCGGGCATTGCTAATCGCGGTAGCCACCTGATCGGCCATCATCTGCAGGATGACGACGTCTGCCTCGCCGAACGCCAGTTCATACGTGCTCTGCAGGCTCAGCGCTCCCAAGATGCGGCCATGGGAGCGTAAGGGTAGCACGATTTCCGAACGGGTATGGGGCATCGGTAGGCCGTTGGGTTGCGCCGAATCTTCGTCCAGCACGATATTGGCCTGTTGATGCACGATGCACCAACCGACAGGCGTTGACTCATTCACCTCTAACTTATGCCCCATCCCCAACAACAACCGTCCGGCCTCGCCAGTGGCTGCCTCCAGTACGGCATATTGACGGGTTTCGTCGAGCAGGAACAGTCCGACGTAGTACACGCCCATAGCGGCGAAACCTTCCTGAATGCGCCCGACCAGTTCGCGTGCCAGTGAGTCTGGATCCAGGATCGCCGAGCAGGCGCGGGCGATCTCGGCCGTTGCCTGCAACTGAGAGTGCTGCCGACGCAGTTGCCCATTGACGTACTCCAAGTCCTCCGATCGGGCTGCTAACTGCCGGTTGGCGGCGCTTGTTCGCTCCAGCGCTTCTAACCAACCCCGGCTAGATACCCAGAGGACCAGGGCCAGAAGTACCGCCGCGAGCGCATAGCCGACTCCCTGCGTGATCAGTGTTGCCGGTAGGGTCGGATCCTCGACCGGACCGGGGATTACCCATTTCTGGTGGATCGCCACACAGAACGAGGCGAAGAGCAGGAGGCTGACACCTCCGCCCACCGCCAGGCCAAGCCGTGGGCCAAGCAAAATGAAGGCCAGAGCCAGCGGCAGTAGCATCCAGGTGTCCACTCTATCGAGCCTGCGGTTCTGTGCGAAGAGCATTATATTGAGCATGAAGGTGACCAGGAGCAAACTCGTCGCCCGGACGTAATAATTCAGCCTGCGTCCGATCAGGGCTACTAGAGTGACAAGCCAGCCGAAGATGGCGGCAACGACGGTGCTCCGTGCCAGAGTGCCGGGTTCGTACAGCAGGCGATAGATCAGCATAGAGACGCCTATGCCACCGACAATCACGAACGCCAACGAGAGGCGGTTCAGCAACACGGTCCGACTCCGCTGAACCTCGGTTTCCCATTCACTGGATAAGGCTCGTGTATTCATCAGCACTCCTCTACACGGATGGCACTGCGCGGAGGTCAACGTCAATCGAGGCGTGGGGCACATCCAGCATATGCGAGATGGCCTCCGCTGCCACCCCCAACGCCTGCTCCACGTCCACCGCCCGCCGTATCCGCT
>FWPU01010341.1_pt1 | contig 13950 bp, 10 predicted proteins | sample 2228361 | NCBI WGS metagenome assembly FWPU01 (sample SAMEA103939777, study PRJEB20133) | metagenome | reverse complement strand
CGCCCCGCTGGCCACCGAGCCGGGCCCGTATCGCCCCGCTGGGCCACCGAGCCGGGCCCGTGAGGGCCCGGTGGGCCACGGTGCAGCGTGGCCCTCCGGGTCGCGCTTGGCCAACTGCCCTTCTGCCGTGCCTGGCGCCCGCCGCTTCCCATCGGCTCAGGCTGGGCCCACCGTCTCGGGCATCTCCAGCGTGCGGGTCTTCAGGCCGATGCCGGCCAGGATGAAATAGAGCACGAATCCCACAATCATCGCCGAAAGCGGCGGGACCGGGATCATGCCGATGAGTTCCTTGTACTGGGCCAGTTGTGGGACATACTTGGCCACCAGGCCCGCCGCGCCAACGGCAAAGCCCACGAGCCACGAAATCCAGCCGGCGGGATTGCATCCCGCGCGCGGGCCGGCCCACTTGCAGCCGGCCAGAAGGTAATCGGCAGCCATGGCCCCGCAGATCGGGCCGAAGGAAGCTCCGATCACCACGAACACGTCCACCACCTTGCCCGCCACGCCCGAAGCCGCCAGGCCGATGCTTACCAGCGTCCCCAAGCCGACGGAGATCAACGGCGGCACCTTGGGCAAGGTCGTCTTGAAGCTGTTGGCCGCAATGAACGACGAGAAGCACGCCGGCGGAAACGCGGCGATGGCCAAAAGGTACATGAAAACATTGCCCGCCGTCTCGTTGAGCAGCTTGGGCATGAGCGTCGGAACGTTCATGATTCCGACACCGAGGCCAAGTCCATGGGCCCCGGCCACGATGAGCAACGCCAGTCCTCCGGCCAGGATCGTGGCCCCGGTAATTCCCACCAACCCGCCGAGCTGCACATCGTTTTTGGTCCGGTTGTTCATGCCGAAATCCGCCCCCGCGGCCCCGGCCGTGGCGAAAAACCCGATGATCAGCGTCAGCAGGGTGGCGATCACGGCCCAATCGGTCCGCAAGGCGTCTTTCATCGGCGGCGCTTCCTTTTGCGCCTGCTGGGCCTCGGCCTCAGCGGCTTTCATGGCCTGGATCCCCGCGTCGGTGGTCTTGGCCGGGTCGAAGTCCTTCAGCCCCGGATACGCGACCACGGCCAGCACAATGAGGATCACCAGCGGGATGATGGGGAAGGGAGTGGCCACGCGGGCGACATACTTGATCCCCTTTACGCCGAGGAACGCCGCCACGATGGCCCAGACGGCCGAAACGGCCATCTGGGCCGGTGTGCCCACCGTCGCGTCCGGGTTGTTCCCGAAAAACGGCGCACAAAGCAGCTTCGATGCCTCGAACGCGCTGACCCCCAGCCAGCCGAACTGGAGCAATCCCATCAAGAAGCCCGGCATAATGAACCCGCCCACCACGCCGTAGGTCGAGGTGCCCACGATGTACAGCGGCAGGCCCGTGCGCAGGCCCAGCAAGGCTGGGGCCAGGTAATAAAACACGTGGCAGAAGAAGGCCGCGGCCACCAGACCCACGAAGGCCGGCCACAGACCCATGCTCAGCGTGCCCCCCGGCGTCCCATCGCCCTTGGGAACCGAGGTCCAAAACACAAACCACAACATGATGCCCGCGTAGGTCTGGGCCGTGCTTTTGTACCAGGCGATTCGATTGGCCAAGGGCACCGGCTTGGCCGACGCCACATAATCCGGCAACGTGGAAGCCATGCGTGCTCTCCTCACATCAATCGCTTTGAAAGAAGACTACCAAGCCGACCCCGCGCCGCACCCCACCCCCACGGGCTTGGCCAGCCGAGCGTGAGTATACATAGCCCGGCCAGCCAAAAAAACGAGGGGGTCCCGGAAGCCGGAAAAAAAAGACTCGCCGACGGCTACGGCCATCTAGGGGGAAGCAAACGCCCCAACCGGCTGGGAATCCATGAATGGCACTCTTCGCCCCGTCCCGGCAAGCCGTGCGGTCAAGACGCCGAAAAGCCCTGCTTGAATGCGACCGAAGTAGGGTCGTTGCTTGCAACCACGCAGATTGTCCGCCTGCTTCTTGTCCGTCGTGTGCGTGCAGAGCGATCAGCCTACGCTTCGCCCAAGCCGGGGCGCTCTTCTGGTTTCGCTCAGGCAATCCGCATTGTCAAACCGCCGTCGATGACGAAGGTCTCGCCGGTCACATAATCGTTGGTGACCACTTCGGCGATCAGCGTGGCGACCTGTTCGGGCGTCCCTTCGCGATGCAGGGGAATGCGGTTTTCCAGGTTGTGCTGCTTCTGCTCGGGCGTCATCGCGTCGTGGAAGCGGGTGCGGATGATCCCGGGGGCGATGCAGTTGACGCGGATATTGTCGTTGGCCAGTTCCCGCGCCAGGGCCCGGGCAAACTGCGGCAAAGCCCCTTTGACCACCTGATAAGCCAGGTTGAAATGCACCCCGCGAATGCCCGCCACCGAAGAAATCAGCACAATGGCCCCTTCCTTGCGGGACTTCATATCGGGGACCGCCGCGCGGCACAAATGGAACACGGCATGGACATGCACATCGAAGGCCGCGTGCCACGCCTCGGGGCTCAGTTCCAGCAGTCCGCCAGCGATGGCGCCGCCGGCCGAGTGCACCAGCACATCGACCCGGCCCAAGCGCTCCAGGGTTTGACGCACGCAAGCGGTGGCCTGCTCGGGTTGGGCCACGTCGGCGGTCATGAGAAGACCGCGGCGGCCGGCCGCCTCGATGCGGGCCAGCGTGCCCCGCGACTCGGCGTCGTCGAATCGGCCGACGATGGCCACGTCGGCACCCCGCTGGGCCAACAGCACCGCGGTGGCCGCCCCAATGCCCCGTGTGCCTCCGGTGACCACTGCCACCTTGTTCCGCAAATCCATGGCGTTTCCCGTTTTCTCTTTCCCGAGTTCATCCCGTAAGGCGGCGGGCCGGCTCCAGCCGATTGCGCGGCCTCAACCCTGGCCGAAGGGCCAGGCCTCGCCCAAGGCCTGCCGCTGGTATTCCACCAGCCGCCGGATGCCCGCCTGGGCCAATTCCAACAGCGCGTGCAACTCGGCCGCGGTGAAGGGGGCGTGCTCGGCGGTGCCTTGAACCTCCACGAACCGTCCGCTGCCGGTCATCACCACGTTCATGTCGACGGTGGCCTGGCAGTCTTCGGCGTAGTCGAGGTCGAGCAGGGCCTGCCCGTCGACGATCCCCACGCTCACCGCAGCCACCGGGTCGCGCAAGGGGTAACGTGCAGGGTCGGGGAGGCTGTCGCGGATTGCGGCCACGGCATCCACCAGCGCAATCATCGCCCCGGTCACGCTGAGCGTGCGCGTGCCGCCGTCGGCTTCCAGCACGTCGCAATCGACGAGGATGGTCCGCTCGCCAAGCGCTTCCAGGTGGGCTACCGCCCGCAGGCTCCGGCCGATCAGCCGCTGGATCTCGCTGGTCCGTCCCTCCAGCCGGCCCGAACGTTCGCGGGGCTTTCGCGGCTGGGTGCTCCCGGGGAGCATCGAGTACTCGGCGGTGATCCAGCCGCGCCCCTGGCCAGCCAGCCACTGCGGAACCGCTTGCTCCACACTGGCCGTGCAAAGTACCACCGTGCGCCCCGCTTCGATCAGCACGCTACCCGGCGCACTGCGGGTAAACGCGCGGTGGATCCGTACGGGACGCAACTCGTCGGCCCCCCGCTGGTCATGTCGCATGCGCAATGACCCTCGAACCAAAACAGCACCACCGGTTGACCCACGGTTGACCCAGGCCGCCCGGGGGGCGGCGCAACTCCGCGGCAACGCGGCCAGCGGCGGCTTTGGGCGTGGCGGCCTTCGGTCCGCCCGCGGCCACCCCCCGCTGTCCACCGAGCCGGCCGGCCGAGTCATCCCAGTATCTTGTCGAAGATGGCCGGGGTCAATCGCCACGATCCGGGCAGGCGCAGCCCGAGGAGCCCGCAATCTGGCTGGCCGGGAATCGGCCGTGCGCGGGCAAGCGGCGCTCTGGCCAGGCGGAGCGATTGGCCTGCCGCTTGGGTTGGGCAGCCGGGCCGGAAGCATCGGGTTTCTTGGGCTTGCGCACGAACCGGTTTTCGGCAAAGGGCCGGGAGGTGGGGGGTCACGGTTGGGGCCCGCCTTTTTTCCGCACGGCCTTTACACGCCGCGGATTTCCGCAGTAGGATTATGGTGCCGGCGCCAGCGGGCGCCGGCCCCGCCTGGACCTCTTCCCTCCCAGCCTCCGTCCAAGGAGTCTCACATGCCGCGTATCGGGTGCCATCGCCGTGCCTTCTTGCGCCGTGGGTTGTCGCTGGGCGCTGCCGCGTGGTTGGCCTCCGAGGGGTTCCCGCCGTCCAGCCCGGCAGCGCAGCCTCCGCGAAGCAAGAATGACCGCCCGTTGGTCGCCGCTATCGGCGTGGGCGGCCGGGGGACCGAAATCCTCAAGTCGGCCAGCCGCTTCGGCGACGTGGTGGCCGTCTGCGACGCCGACCTGAAAAACGCCGAGCGGGCCCGGGAACTCCTCGGCGGCAAGCCCGCCGTGTATCAGGACTACCGCAAGCTCCTCGACGATCGCAAGGACGTGGAGGTGGTCCTCAACGCCACCCCCGACCATTGGCACACCGCCATCAACATCGCCGCCTGCAAAGCGGGCAAGGACGTATACACCGAAAAGCCGCTCACCCTGACGATCGACGAAGGCAAACTGCTCCGCCAGGTGGTGCACCAGACCGGGCGTATCGTCCAGGTGGGAACCCAGCAGCGGAGCGATCCCAACTTTCGCCTGGCCTGCGAGCTGGTGCGCAACGGCCGCATCGGCAAGCTCCAGCGGGTGACCGTGGTCCTTCCGTTCTGGAGCACCAAAGGGGGGCCCTTTGCACCCCAACCCGTGCCGCCCCATCTCAATTGGGACCTCTGGCAGGGGCAGGCCCCGGAGCGCCCCTATTGCCCCGAGCGGGTCCACTTCAACTTCCGCTGGTGGTCCGAGTACGCCGGGGGCATCATCACCGACTGGGGCCAGCACCACATGGACATCGCCTTTTGGGGAATGGGGGTCGAGGATTCCGGCCCCCTGGGGGTCGAAGGGGCCGCCATCTTCCCCAATGAAGGCAAACCCAACTGCTACGACAATCCCGACCGCTTCTTCATCAAGATGCAGTTCCCCAATGATGTGGAGCTGTTGTTCTTCGTGGCCCACGACCAGAAGTACCGCGAAAGCATCACGCCCCAGGAAGAAGCCCAACTGTTCACCCAGACGCAGGCCGACCTGCCCGAGAAGTCGCGCAACGGCATCATGTTCATCGGCGACAAAGGCCGGGTGTTCGTCAATCGCGGCCGGGTCTATGGCAAACCCGTGGAGGAGCTGAAAGACAATCCGCTGCCCGGCAATGCCATCCGGCTGTACGAAAGCAACGACCACATGGCCAACTTCTTCGAGTGCGTGAAGAGCCGCAAGCCGCCGGCTGCCACGGTCGATGTGGCCCACCGGGTGATCACCGCCTGCCATCTGGGCAACATTGCCATTCGTCTCAAACGCCGGATTGTGTGGGACGCGGCCAAGGAGGAGATCGTGGGCGACGCCGAGGCCGCCCAATCGATCTACGTCCGCCGCCCGCAGCGCGCTCCGTATCAGATCACCGCCTGAAGGAGGCCGCCTGGGGCGGAGAAGGTCCGTGGCGTCCGGCTTGCCCGCCACGCGCCGTTCGGCACCTTTTTGGCCTGGCGGGCGTTGGGACGAAGATCCAAGCTCAAGCCGAAAGGCGGCGAACCGGGCGAGTCTGGCATCACACAGGTCCGCAAGACCGCCCCTCATGACCTGGACCTGGTGCCTGGCACTATTTCCTTTTCTGCCGATCGCGGGAGGTTGACCGATCTCCCGCCGCAGGCCTATGCTTTCTTTGTCGTCCGGTGTGCAGCGGACGGGACAGTCTCCCAGTTGCGAGGCGGAGGTGTGGCCATGCGACGGGCGTGGCTCGTAGGAATGTTGATCATCGGGCTTACGACCTGCGCGGGTTTTCGCGTGCCGATGGCGGCCGGGAAGCTGTCGGCGGCCGAGCCTGCCAGGGCGTGCGTCGAGGACTTCGACCAAGCCCCGGCCGGCGCGCCCCCAGCAGGCTGGAGCATTGCGATCACTGGCGAGGGCCAACCGTTGTGGACGGTCGTCAACGACGATTCCGCGCCCAGCAAGCCCGCCGTGCTCAAGCAATCGGCAATCGTCCCGGGTTCCAGCTTTCCGCTGTGCATCAAGAACCATCCCAAGCTCAAGGACGGCTTTGTCGAGGTGAAGTTCAGGTCCTTAAGCGGCAAGGGCGACCAGGCCGCTGGCGTCATCTGGCGCTGCGCGGACAAGGACAACTATTACATCTGCCGGGCCAATGCCTTGGAAAACAACGTCGTGCTGTACAAGGTCGAAAAGGGCAGGCGCAGGCCGCTCGACATCGTTGGGCGCAAGGGCGGATACGGCGTCCGGGAGCAGGTCGCCCCGCAGGTCTGGCACACGCTGCGGGTTGAGTTCTTCGGGAAACGGGCCAAGGTCATTTTTAACGGCAAGCACCTGTTCGAGGTCGAGGACGAAACCTTCCCGGGCGCGGGCAAGATCGGCCTTTGGACCAAAGGCGACAGCGTGATGCTTTTCGACGACTTTCGCTACGCCGAGGCGATTCCCCCGCCAGCGGCCAGCCGGTAACCTCTTATGGCGGCGCGGGCGACCGGCGTTGCCCGGAGGCCCGCAAGCGACGGCAGGAACGAGGGGTTGTGGGACGGGGGCACACCCTTGACGGCGACAGTCTGCGAGGTGCTGGCCGCCGTTCCATCGAACTCATGTCCGGTGCGTGCCGTGCACGCAGGCGCTGAACATTCCGCTCCCTGCACGAGCCGGACATTTCCCTCGGTTGCAAGGAAGCAGCCCAAATGCATTCGGCGTGGTTGTAAGCGGCACCATTTCTGCCGGTAATTTGCCAGGAACGTTCGTTTCTGGACCGGGGACTTGTCCGGCCTTGTACAACGCCACGGCTGGCAGGACCAGACGGCCTGGTGCCGCGGCCCCGACGGCGCGCCGGTCAGAATGACTAACTAGTGCCCGGGGGCGTTTGCAAGGGCAAAGGCGCGGCAGGGTGGTTGCCAGTGGTTTGGGGCGTCATGGTGACGATGGGGGATGATGGTCTTGGTCCCCCAAACAGGGACCTGCGGGACTTTGGCCCGCGCCGGCCAGCATGGGCAAGCGCATCCACCGCGCGCCGGCCCGCCCGCGGGTCCCACGACGCTTGCCCGGCGGCCTCGGGGCGGCCTTCACCGGGACCGGGTGATGGCGGCAAGCCAATGGCCTGGCGCGGGGGCCGCAACCCTGGCAACGCTGCCACCTGCCAGGGTCTGTTGCGGGCCGAACTCGCCGGTCGAGATCTCGATCCACCGAAGCACGAACGGGCCCGGCGCCTTGCGAAGGTCAAGTCCCACCTGGCCCCCGTCGGTGAAGTACAGGGCATAGGCCTGGCCGGGCCGGGCCGCCAGGTAGGCCTCGTTGGCTTCGCGCTGGCTGAGCAGATGGTTGGCGGGCTCCACCTCCCAAAGGGGGATGAGGGATTCCAATTTGCGTGCGGCGCGGAGGGCGGCCACAGCCGGCGGGGATAGGCCTAACCCCGAGTCGGGGCGATGGAACCGGGCCGCAGCCGCTCCGCCAATCACATGCCGGAAGAACCGCTCCAAACCGTCGCGGGTGTCGCCGTACCGCCCGGTGTCGGCCCCGTAGGTCTTCACCGTGTTCAGCGGACGGGGCTTTGCAGCCAGCCGGGCCCGCGCCCACTGAAAGTTGTCCCAGTGCTCCTGCCCCTTCTTGTGGTTGTTCTGCGACACATCGGCGAAATCGTACCGCTCGGGATGGTCCAGCGTGCGCAAGTGCATCGGATGCTGGAGGTCCCAGGGGTCCCACATCTCTGTGATACAGACTTTCTTGCCGGCCTCGGCGGCCCGGCGGCGGATGGAATCGGCCCAGTAGGCCCCCCACGTCTCTTCCCCGGACGTCTCGTTGTCGATGCAGTACAGCACGTGGTCGTACTGGAGCGTGTAGGACAGCATCTTATCGACGAACCGCTGCTGGTATTCCAGCACGACCCGGTTGTTGCGCTGCGTCGGTGTGGTGAAAAAGAAAGGCTGCTTGTTGGCCCCCGGGTGATCGGGATACCGCTCGGCGAATCCCGATTCTGCAAAGGTGTAATTGACGTTGTTCTTGGGGTTGTAGGGATGCGCGAGCCAGTGGTCGCGGGAATAGTCGAAGCGGTCCCAGACCTCGATCTGCACGATGATCTCCCGCCGCGCGGTACCGCGAAGCATGGTCTCGAACCGGCGCCAGTACTCGTCGTTCCACCGCGTGAGGTCATAGCGGCCGTCGGGCCGGCGGAAGAACGGATAGACCTCAAACCCCTTGTCCTTGCGGTCGCTCATGGTGTTGCGGATGTAGTTGCCCCCCGCCTGCTGGATCGCGTCGAGGTGCTTTTCCAGATCCGGTATCTGGAAGAGGTTATCGTCCTGGCTGCCGCCCAACAGCAATACGGGCTTGCCCTTGTATTGCCAGTAGCGGGGATTGTTGGGCCACGGTTGGATGCGGGTGCCATCGTCGGCCCGGGCGTGCGCCACCCCCATTGCCAGGATGGCCAGGAGGCTGCACAGGAGGGGCTTGCCTCTTGTTCGCCAGACGCGGATCGGATGCCGAGACATACGGAGGGGCTCCTGGGAGGTGCGGGGGCGTATCGCGAACGTGTCTGTGGATGAAAGGACGGACCAAGTTCAGGGGCGGTCACACTCTCGCGGCTAGCGTTTGCCCTTTTTTCCTAGAGCCCGCTGGCATTCTCGGGCAGTGACCAGGCCGTCGCGGTTGGCGTCCATGCGGGCGAACTCGGCCAGTTGGGCGGGGGTGGGCCTGGGGGCGAACTCGGCCAGGGTGAGTTGTCCGTCGCCATCCGCATCCCGGCCCACGAACCAGTCGGGCAAACCAGGAGGCAATCGCTTGGGCGAGATGTAGAACTTGGTGTCCCGGCGGGGCCTGGCAGGGGGCTCTGGCGCTTGGGCCTGCGAGGCGGTAGGCGAAGCGGGCCCAGGGGGCCTGGCCGCCGTGCCTGGCGATTCGGGCTCGCTGGCTCGGCCCGAACGCGGAGCAGCCGTTTCCGGCGACTCAGCCGGGGTAAACAGCGAAGCCAGGTTGGCAAGCGGCCCGGCGGGCGGGCCCCAGCGGAGCTTATGCTGCTCGGCGTAGGCAGCCACATACTCAGCGAACTCGTCTAGGGTAATTACCCCGTCATGGTCGGCGTCGGCACGGGCGGGTTGGCCCGCCATGGGGGCGTACTCGGCCGGTTGCAGCCGGCCATCCCCATTGCGGTCGTACTGGCGGAGGACCCGTTGGGCGTATCGGGTGATCTTCGCGGGGACCGCTTGGCGGGCCGTTTGCACCGTTTGGGGGGCATCCCGCCGCTCTCCAGGTGCATCAGCCCGGCCACTGATCGCGGCAATGCAAAGCCATAGTCCAAGTGGAAAAGCAAGCATCAAGGCCTCCCCAGCCAGCGAGGCAGACGGCTGTGCCCGCCCTATTCTAATCCATCCTGTCTGGCTTTCCACCAGTATGTCAATCTGGAGCGAGTTGATAGAATGGATAATGTTTTTCCTGGCCCTGCCGCTCGCAAAACTATTGACCGGCCGGTCCGGGTAGCTATAATCCCCGTGGACTGACGCTACCAGAAACGAGTCGCGGCCAACTGTCAACCCTCCCACCAGTGGCCGTCCCGCCGAATCCATTGCCCACCCAACTTGGAGTGACGCAGGCCAATCGGGGCCTGAACGCACTGCCGGAACAGAGGATGTGACGATCCTCGCCGGGCCGTCCTGGGGGACACGTGTCCGGCCTGAGTTTCTCGCCGACAAGGCAACACGGACCCACACACCCGAGAAGCAAGGAGGCTTTGCCCGACGGCGTCCCCAGTGGGGCCCGAGGGCCCTTTGCGGTTCACTCCGATAAACTCAGTGGATTTTCCGATGTCGATTGCCCATACCTTCACCTGGAAGGGGTCGCAGGACGCGCGCCTTTCCCCCAGTCGTGGGCTCCCCGGGGGGGAAGCCAGTTTGAGTCAACTGGCGGCCGAACTTGGGTTCGCCACCGAGACCGAGGAAGACGCCCTTCGGGCCGTGGGCGAAGCCATGGGGCTGGAGACCATCGACCTGACCACAGCCAGGGTCGATGCCAGCGTGGTCCGCGATTTCCCGTCGCGGCTCATTCACCGCTATGGCGTTTTCCCCATTCGGCGCCAGGGGGATACCCTGGTCCTGGCCATCAGCAACCCCTTGGATCTCCAGGCGGTCGATGCGGTCAGTGCCGCCCTGGGGCTGAGTGTGACGCCGGTGCTGGCCTTGCCTCGGGAACTGGCGCGGCTGGTGAAGACGCATCTGGGCGTGGGTTCGCAGACCGTCGATGGCCTGGTCGCCCAGCAGGAAGAGCGCGGCCAGGTGGAGATGCTCGAAGAGATCGAGTTCGACCATTCCGAGGCCGCCGAGCAAGCCCAGCAGGCCTCCGTCGTCCGCCTGGTCAACGAGATCCTGGTCGAAGCCGTCGAGGCCCGCGCCAGCGACATTCACATGGAAGCCCAGGCGCACGGGATGAAGATCCGGTACCGGATCGACGGCGTGCTCCAAAAGCAGCCCGTCCCCCCCGAGATCAACCGCTTCCAGGCTGCCATCATCAGCCGGCTGAAGATCATGGCCAGGTTGAACATCGCCGAGAAGCGGGTGCCGCAGGACGGGCGGATCAAGCTCAAGGTCAATGGGCGCGAGGTCGATATCCGCATCTCCATCATCCCCATGCTTCACGGCGAAGGGGTGGTGATGCGCATCCTGGATAAGGAGCGGATGCAGTTCTCGCTCCGCGGGATCGGGATGGACGAGGACGTGTACACCCGCTTCCACCGGCTGATCTCGCTCCCACACGGGATCATTCTGGTCACCGGGCCCACCGGCTCCGGAAAGACCACCACCCTGTATAGCGCCCTGAACGAGATTCGCGACGAAGAGACCAAGATCATCACCACCGAAGACCCCATCGAGTATCACCTCGAAGGGATCAACCAGATCCAGGTGCATCCCAAGGTGGGGTTGACGTTTGCGGCCAGCCTCCGGGCCATCCTCCGCCACGACCCGGATGTGGTGCTGGTGGGCGAGATCCGCGACCTGGAGACGGCCGAGAACGCCGTGCAGGCCTCGCTGACCGGCCATCTGGTGTTCAGCACCTTGCACACCAACGATGCGGCGGGGGCGTTCATGCGCCTGGTCGATATCGGGGTGGAGCCTTTTTTGGTTTCCAGCACGGTCGAGGGGGTGATGGCCCAGCGCCTGGTGCGGGTGTTGTGCCGCGAGTGCCGCCAGCCCTATGTCCCGCGCCGGGGCGAAGTCCCCGCCGATTTCCCCTTGGAAGAATGCCTTGCCCGGGGCGAGCGCCTCTACCGGGCCGTGGGCTGCCGCCATTGCCGCGGCACCGGATACCTCGGCCGCACCGGGCTGTACGAGCTGCTGGAGACCAACGACGAAATCCGCCGCCTGGCCGCGGAGCGAACGCCGTCGCAAGTGGTCAAGCAAGCGGCCCGGCAGGCCGGCATGCGGACGCTCCGCGAGGACGGCTGGCTGAAGGTCCGCCGGGGCATAACCTCTATCGACGAAGTGCTCCGCGTGACCAAGCCCGATTGAACGCAGCCCCGCCGGCTGCCGCGGGGAGAAGCGGTTGCAACAGCATGGCGAGGGCGATGGCGCCGCGATGGTGGCGGGGGGAAAGGGGGCCGGAGCAGGCCGCCGCGCACCGAGCGGGGGCTTGCCAAGTTCACACGCAGCAAAAGTTCAATGCCCGAGTTCCTTTACATCGCCCGCAATCCGGCAGGCCACGATATCCGTGGCACGATCACCGCGCCCAGCAAGCGCGAGTCGCTGGCGATGCTGGCTCAGCGCGATCTGTTCCCGCTGCATGTGGAGCCGGCCCGGCTGGGCGTCCGGCGCCTCGCCCTCCGAGGCCGGATCAAGGCCCAAGCCGTGGCCACCAATCTCCAGCAATTGGCCGACCTGCTGCAAAACGGCGTTCCCTTGTTGAAGGCCCTCGATATCCTGGCCGCCCAGGCCACGCCCCGGGAATTGGGCGAAGTGCTGATCGACGTGCGGGACCGGGTGGCCGAGGGCGCTCCGCTGGACGAGGCCCTGGCCCGCCATCCCCGCGTGTTCGGCGAGCTGACGGTCAGCATGGTGCGGGCCGGGGCCGAAGGGGCCTTCCTGGAAGACGCCCTCAAACGGACCGCCGACTTCCTGGAACTCCAGGAAGAACTCAAATGGCGCGTGGTGGGGGCGATGACCTACCCAGCGATCCTGGCCGTGGCCGGCGCGGTGGTCACCGTCGTCCTCGTCGTGTTCTTCGTCCCCAAGTTCGCGGCGCTGTTTGCCCGCCTCGAGCAGCAAGGCGGCGGCCTGCCCTGGGCTACGGTGGCCCTGTTGCGCCTGAGCGACTTTTTGGGCCGCTATGGACTGTATTTGGCCGGCGTGATGGGGCTCTTGGGGTGGTGGGCCAGGCGGGCCGCCGCCACCCCCCGCGGACGCCGCCTGGTGGACCGCTGGAAACTGAAGCTGCCGGTGGCGGGAAAAATCTTCCTCCACTCCGCCGTCTCCCGCTTCTGCCGCGTGCTGGGCACCCTGCTCCGCAACGGCGTCCCGCTGCTCAGGGCCCTGGAAATCAGCAGCCAATCGGCCGGCAACAAGCTACTGGGCGAGGCCATCCGGGCTTCGGCCGAGAACATCTCCTCCGGCGATACCCTGGCCCGGCCGCTGGCCCAGTGCGGCCTCATTCCCCGCCCCATCATGGCCATGATCACCGTTGCCGAAGAATCGAACAACCTCGATGCCGTACTGGTCAATATCGCCGATGCCCTGGATCGCAAGATCGCACGCCAGTTGGATATCATGGTCCGCCTGGTCGAACCGGTGCTGTTGCTCACGATGGGCACGGTGATTCTGTTCATCCTGGTCGCCCTGCTGCTGCCGGTCTTCGAGATGAGCGCCACGGTCGGGTAATCGCGGGAAACAACAAGACAGCCTGAAGAGCATCCAAGGGATGACCCATAACCAATGACCAGCAACCAAAAACGGAGGGCTGTGCGTCGCCTGTCCGCCATGTTGCATTCTCGATTGCCAATTCGCACGAACCTTCTTCCACCTGTTATAGGAGGAACACCTATGAGACCATCGCATCCCCGCCTGATCCGCCGCGGCTTCACCCTGGTCGAAATGCTGGTGGTGCTCGGCATCCTGGTCGTCCTGGTGTCGCTGGTGGCGCCCCGGATTATCGGCTCGCAGAAAAAGGCCGACATCAAGGCGGCCAAAACCCAGATCGGCATGATCAAAGCCGCCCTGGAACACTATGCCCTGGACACCAAGAGCTATCCCACGACCGAGCAGGGGCTTCAGGCCCTCGTCGAGCGGCCGGCCGATCTGGACGAAAGCACCCCGTGGGAAGGGCCGTACCTGAGCGGCTCGCTGCCCAAGGACCCCTGGGGCAACGACTACATGTACGAGTACCCCGGCACCCACACCAATAGCGACGAGCCGGAAATCTGGTCCCTCGGGCCCGATAAGGAGGACAACACCGAGGACGATATTTGCAGTTGGGATAAGACCGCCGAGGGAGCCACCGAGGAGCAGCCCGCAACCTCCGAAACCACCGCCAGCCGGCCGCGGACCGAGCGGAGCACGACCCGCCCCTCCGGGGCGCTGGCCGAACCCAAGATGCCCAAGGCCGCCCCGCCGCCAGAAACCAAGCCCGTGCGCAGCCCGCGGTCCACGGATTTCTAGAAGCAGGCCGCCGGCTCTGGCGAGTTAACCGGCCGCTATGAGCAGGCTTTTTTGCGCACACGGCACGCCCCGGTCGCAGCTTGCAGGTTGCATCGCGTTTGCTTTGGACGCCGGACAAGCGGTTCGAAAAACCGTCGCCCTGCCGCCTCCTAGGGTCGCCATGCCGCCACCCATGGTCCCCTTGCCGCCATCCATGGTCCCCCCTGCCGCCCTCCACGCT
>FWPU01010340.1_pt1 | contig 13950 bp, 10 predicted proteins | sample 2228361 | NCBI WGS metagenome assembly FWPU01 (sample SAMEA103939777, study PRJEB20133) | metagenome | reverse complement strand
TATTTACTCCCGGCAAAGGCGAACCGTCTTCGCTGGAAGTAACCGTTCCGGAAATGTTGTTTTGCGCAAATGCAGATGCACCCAGCAGCGTAATTGCCGTAAAGAGCAACAAGCTAAACAAACCTGAGGAGCGATGAACTAAAGGATGGCCATTCCTTCGTACAAATTTTTTCATAACAGTGTGGGTTGGGTTGTAACCAAACTCCGATTCGTGGTTTGAATCGTTGTCCAAAGGTTTATTTCTTACTTGATGTAGCGTTTAGTGTTGCATTATATATGAATGAATGTTTAACGGCAGGCATGAAAATCTTTTTAATAACTTTTGTTTACTGAAAATAAACGCATTTGATTTTCAGGCACGGAACATCAACAGCAACTTAACAGGAAATTAATACAAAAAACTGCTTGAAAATGAAACATCAGTTTTTGTATGTTTACAAAAAGTAAACACAAACGGTCATGATCGACAATGAGATTGTGGCACGAATTGCTCAGAAAATCCGCACTACCCGTTTGCAGAAAAATCTTACGGTGCAGCAGCTGGCCGATCGCACCAGAGTGAGCAAGGCGCTCATATCCAAAATTGAAAATTCGCGTACTATTCCCTCGCTGCCTGTATTTATATCACTCATTCATTCGCTCGACATTTCATTGAAGGAATTCTTCAACGATATGATTCTTACCAATGGTAAAGAATACATCTTAATTAAGAAAAACGATTATTTAAAAGTTGAGCGCGAGGGAAGAGACGGATTTGAATATCTTCATATACTTTCTCAAAACATTTCTATGTGCAGCATGGAGGCTGCACTGTTAACTGTAAACCCAGGAGCTAAGGGGCGACCCACCACTTCTGATGGTTTTGAGTTTAAAGCATATTATTTCGGGCACATGCGACTATTTTATTAACAATGAGCATTTAGTATTAGAGCAGGGAGATTCTATTTATTTCGATGCCTCCATACCCCACCTGCCGGTTAATAACAGCCATTCCAAGGTGGTTATGTTGGTATTGTATTTTCTCGCGTCTCATTAGGCTGTTTCCTGAAACTACAGGTTTTCAATTGTTCGTTCGGCTATACCAAAACTTAAGGTCATACCGGCTCCGCCTAACCCGTTAACAATCAATACTCCGGGCACCGGCTTTGAAGTAAAAAACAAACTCTTTGTTGACTTCACATAAACACCGTTCCACCGATGGGTAATTTGTAACCCAGGTAATTCGGCAAAGGTATGGAGATAGGATAGAATGAGGTTATTAATATGCTCCTCATCAAATGGCTCAAATGTTTTTCCATAGTGGTGCGAATCTCCAATTATGAATTCGCCCGTATTCAGCTGCGATACCAGCACATGAATACCATGCGCAGCAAAACCTGGTTCCTGTTGATCGTAGCGGTCGCTCATCCGTTGCAATGAAGCACATTTTGAAAATGCCGCATAATGCCTGAGCGTTAACCCTGCGCATATAGATGGCCCTAAAAGCATTCGTTCAGAGGTAACTGCCCTCATCATCTGAAGTTTACATTTCACCAAACCGCTTTGTTTAAATTCAGCGGGAAATAAGGTTTCAAAATCAGCTCCGCTGCATATTATCACCTTTTCCGATTTATAGGTACCCAAGTTGGTTATCACATTGGGTAACTCAATATCTTTAACCAGGCACCCGAATTTTATGATTAGTCCATAACGCTCCTGCAGCCACTGTGCCAGCCGGCGCACAGCCTGAGCCGAATTAATGGTACATTCGGTTTTACTAAATAATGCCCCTTTCAAACCATCTTTTTTTAAAACCGAAGATTTTCGAAGGCATTCCTCCGGGGTTAAAAGTTGACAATAAGGATAGAAGCTGCTATATAGCGATATAAATTCTTCTAGTACATTCCATTCATCCGGATAATAAGCCGCATGAAGCGAACCGTTTTGATGTAACCAAATTACGTTTTGCTCGGCCAGTTTTATCCAATGCTCACGCGAGCGCAGGGCCAACTCCAGGCCCTCGCCCGGTAGTTGCCCGATTGGCCAAAGCAACCCGAAATTTCTTACCGAAGCACCAACGGCATATTCCTCGCGCTCAAACAAAACTACTTTATAACCTTTTTGTAAGGCCATATAGGCATGTGAAAGCCCGGCAATGCCGGCACCTACAATGGCCAGGTCGGCTTTCTGTTCCATGCTTCAACCTTCGTAAATAAAATTTGCTCGACAAAATCATTAAATTATTATACCCTGTTATCATTATGTTAAACTTCATGGAAACGCTTTTATTCATTAAAGAAAAAATAAAACTTTCCAGCATATTGTATGTTATCGAACTTTCATACCCATACCTGCTTTTGCGATGGCGTTGGTACCTTGCTCGACTATGTACAAAATGCCAAAATAATGGGTTTGAAATGTCTTGGGTTTTCTTCGCACGCACCGTTGCCCTTTCCGTGCTCATGGTGTTTAAAAGAAAGTGACCTCAACGCTTATTTAAATGAATTATCACAGTTACAGGCCAATTCGGAACTTGAGGTTTATAAAGGATTAGAGGTAGATTACATTCCCGACGTTACGGGCCCTAAGAAATTTAAAAATCTTTTAGACTACACCATAGGTTCCATACATTTTGTTGATTTTTTACCCGATGGGTCGCCCTGGGAAATAGACGGATCGCAGTCTGCTTTCGAAAAAGGACTTAAAGATATTTTTCACAATCGCATTCAAAATGCCGTTCAACGCTATTTTGAATTAACACAGAAAATGGTTCAAACAGATTGCCCGGATATCATCGGGCACCTGGATAAAATAAAAATCCAGAATCGCCATAAAAAATTTTTTTCCGAGCAAGAACGTTGGTACCAAAGCGAACTAAAAACCACACTGGATTATATTAGCCGGTTTGGTGGTATTGTAGAAGTAAATACCCGCGGTATGTATCAGGGAAAAGCCACTGAGCCGTATCCGGGGTATCAGGCTTTAGCGTACATAAGGCAAAAAGGTATTCCCATAACCTTAAGTTCAGATGCGCACCACCCCAGCCAGTTAACCAAAGGTTTCCGGGCTTTGATGAAAGAGTTAAGCCGTATTGGTTTTCGCGAATTACATGTGCGGCAAAACGGAAAGTGGCAACCTGTACCATTAATTTCGTATGGTACAAGCCTCTAATCACCCTGTTACACGATGGCTGCAGCAGGCACATCCCGTGTGGTTAACGATCTATGCCTCTTTCACTGCTTTTTGTTTGTACTCATGCGTATATATTTTCAGAAAGACGTTTTCCGTTGCCACCTTCCAGGAACTTAATTATTGGGGAATAAGCTACAAGGTTTGGTTGGTTACTTTTCAGGTGCTTGGTTATGCAACTTCAAAATTTATTGGAATAAAGGTTGTTTCCGAAATACAGCATCATAAACGGGCCAGAGGAATCCTGCTGCTTGTGGGTATAGCCGGCCTGTCGTGGTTGTTCTTTGCCATTGTTCCGGCTCCTTATAATCTTATTTTTCTATTAACAAACGGCCTCCCTTTGGGTATGATTTGGGGCATTATCTTCAGCTATCTGGAAGGCCGAAGGATGACCGAGGTTCTGGGGACGGCTCTTTCCATTAGTTTCACCTTCTCATCAGGATTTTGCCGAACAACCGGCGCATATATTCTATACTATTGGCATGTTTCTGAGTTGTGGATGCCCTTTGTGGCCAGTGCAATGTTTATTATTCCCACCTGCATTTTTATTTATTTAATAGACAAAATTCCGCCCCCTTCACCACAGGATGTTGCACATCGTTCCAGGCGTAAGCCCATGAACAAAAACGACCGCAGGAATTTTTTAAAATCCTTTCTGCCAGGCATCGCACTATTTGTGCTTAGTTACATGCTGCTTACCGCTTTCCGTGATTTTCGCGACAACTTTTCGGCCGAGTTGTGGGCTTCATTAGGTTATGCCGGAAGCCCGACAATATTCATCCAAACAGAAATCATCATATCGCTGGTGGTTGGGGTAGTTATGGCAAGCATAATCTTCGTTAAAAACAATAACCTGGCCCTTACCATTAATCATCTCATCATTTTATCCGGCTTTGCGCTTCTTGGCGTAAGCACCTTTTTGTTTCAATTTCATAATCTGCACCCTTTTACCTGGATGTTGCTGGTAGGCTTAGGTTTGTATCTGGGTTACATCCCATTTAATAGCATTTTTTTCGAAAGGCTTTTGGCTGCTTTTCGGTATGTGGGTACCGTAGGCTTTATCATGTACGTTTCTGATGCTTTCGGCTATGCCGCCAGCGTTGCCGTTTTGTTTTTTAAAGAATTTGCTATGCCGCAGCCTAGCTGGCTCGACTTTATGATTAGCGGAAGTTACGCCATTGCCGGTATAGGCAGTGTTCTAACTACGGGATCATTATTCTATTTTTTACAGAAACAATACGCAATGGCAAATCAAAAAAGGCTATTAACTGCCGGCTGAGGTGGTCCACAAAATAAGCTTTTAACCCTCTATGAGAATGCTTTCCAGTTCGCTTAAATTATCAATTAAGTGTGTATGAAACTCCTTTTGCAACTGTTGTCGCGTAAAGGCCCCATCGGTAATACCAATAACCCATCTGCAACCGGCGGCTTTCCCCTCCTGTAAATCGTAAGGAGTGTCTCCCACCTTGGCTACCGCATGCACATCTTCAATACCCGTTAGCTCCATTGCCTTAAATATCAAATCCGGGTGCGGACGTCCGCGCGCTACTTCATCATTGGTAACACTTCCATCGATCAGGCCGTGCTTTTCCCAACCCATTCTTTTTAACAACGGGTTGGTAATTACCCTATCAAACCCCGTGTCCACAATTAATTTTAGTTTCCTTTCTTTCAACTTTTTAAACAACGCCGAGGCCCCGGGTTTTTCCTTTACATCCGGATTGGTCTCGTAAAACAATTTCATCAAATCGATAAAATCGTTATGAATACGTTGAACGCTTAATTCTAATTTATCTCCTCCGGCATCATACTTTGAAAGCAACTGCCTGATAGCCATTGGCTTTGGCATACCCATAACCGAGTTGGCATCTTCTTCTTTTACAAAAACACCATGCTTTTTTAAAGCCAATTGAAGAATCCGTTCAACATTGCGATTATCCAGCACAGTAGTGCCGGCCAGATCGAATACGACTAACCTGATTTTCATAGCTTTTTTCAAAACTAATTATTCGTAATTACTGCTAAACGATTTCAATATGAATTTACATTCACATTTAATCGATGGGCGCTTAACACCTGAATAACATGGGATACCTATCTTTAAACGGCAGTATGCAGTTAACTATTCATCAACGAATTGCGGAAGTTTTTGAGCTTTACGAGCAGTTTGGCCAGTATGATTACATTGGCGAGCCGGTATCGCAACTTGAACACATGTTGCAGGCCGCTCAACTGGCCATGCAGGAAGGCTTTGATGATGAGGTGGTTTTAGCAGCATTTTTACATGACATTGGCCATCTGTGCGTTGCCAAAAATACCATGAACGATATGGGCGGCTATGGGGTAATGCAGCACGAAAAATTGGGTGCAGATTATCTGCGACAAAAAGGGTTTCCTGAACGTATTGCACAATTAGTTGAAAATCATGTTCAAGCCAAGCGTTACCTTATTTATAAATATCCCGCTTATTTCGAAAAATTAAGCGAGGCGAGTAAAATAACCCTGCAATTTCAGGGCGGTCCGATGAGCAAAGAAGAAGCACAGCAGTTTGAAAAGCATCATCTTTTTAGCCTGAGTTTGTTGTTACGAAAGTGGGATGAACTGGCCAAGATTCCCCATCAACCTACTCCCAGCCTGTCAGAGCTCAAGGAAATAGCAAAGCGAGTGCTTACCGAACAGGGCAAAGTTTGAGTGCGGGCCATAATAGAAAAACAGGACAACCGTTCGCTACGATTGTCCTGTTTGAGTCGGGGTGAGAAGATTCGAACTTCCGACCCCCACGTCCCTAACGTGGTGCGCTAACCGGGCTGCGCTACACCCCGAGCCGTTAATCAGCCTGCAAATGTAATGCTAAATCGGCAATAGCCGAAATCCTGGCGGGCCATCAGAAATTTCCGGATAAAAAGTCGAGCACATCCCGGCGGATGCCCGGGTTGGCACCGGCCGCCAGCACAACCGATACAACCAGTCCGATGGAGGCATACAGAAGGTCGCGGCCTATAATTTTCAGGGCTTTGCGCTTGTGCTTCATACCCTTTTTCCTGCGGGCCAGGCTAACGGCCATTTCCCGGCCGCCTATAATACCCAAAAATACCCAGGTGGTGCTTAACGGTACGGTACTATCCAGCAATTTGTAAATTAATAACAGTACATAGGTAAAATCCACTAATGTTGCAGCACGCACGTCCGAAATACGTATTTTTTCACTTACTACTTGTTGAATTCGGTCACCTCGCAGGTAAAACAACAGCCCTAAGCCTATAAAAATGGTTCCGGTAAAAACCAAAAATTGAGTAAGCGAAAGGATTCGGGGAAGAAATACAGCTATGTTGGCTCCGTCCTGCATTAACCAAACCGACCATAATGCTCCGCTTATCAGCCATTGGATAACCGGCCAGGCCGGATGAGTTTTTCGTTTATTGAAGTATTTGCGTATGGTGTTATAGCCTGCATACCAAATAACAAACGATAGAACAAAGGCTAAGACATAAGCGGTAACACTTTTATTGATGATAGAAGTTACACCGGTTGAAGATGAGCTAAATACACTCAACAACAAAAAGGTAGTAGAAACAGGCATGCGCAGGCGCGTAAGAATTAGCAGCACCACCGGCGCAATAATTTGAAAGTAAGAAAACTGCTGCGGGTGAGGGTACTCGGTGTTTCCCTGGGCGTCCAGCAGTCTTCTATAGGTAACATCTCCGTTAAAATAAATATAACTAAAAGCAAGGGTAATAATAAGTATCAAACCGGTGAATAACCACAGTACATACCACGGTCGGTGCCGGTTGCTTTCTATAAAAGTACCAAGCGATTGGATACTATCGTTGGCTACGGCTGCATAGGCCGCAAAAGCAAAGCCAAACCACATGGCCACATTGCGGTCCAGTGTAGTAAATGCACCTAAAATCAGGGCCAGGCCGATAATAACGAGGAAGGTGCGCTCTTTTACCATCCCCTCCAAAAGGTTCAGGTATATTGTTTGGCCAAGGTTTTTGCGCCTCGATGCAAGATTACCGGCTTTGGCTTTCATAAAGTGAAAATTGTAACAAATCTGTAGTTTTATTCCGGGCAGAATATTACGGCAATGTTAAGAATTGCCGCCAAGATGGGTTACCTGCCAGGCAGTGTAGCAGCGTAGGTCAGGCCGATTTTTATCCATCGGCCCGGCAATTCCACCAGGTTGGTTTCGCGGTAGCGGGTATCGAAAATGTTGGTTACATCTACAAATGCCGTTAACCGGCTAAAAACCACCAATAGCCGGGTATCGGCCACGTGGTAGTCGGGCAGGTTCACCCTATCGGAATACCGGTACATGATGCTATGGCGGATATTTTTGCCGTAGTTGAACACGCACGATGCCACTACCTGGTGATTCAGGTTTTCCAATGCATACCGCGAAAAGGTACGGTCGGTTGCTTTTTCTCCATTAATATAGGTGTAACCTGCGCTAAACGATTGTACCCAGCTAACGGTGCGGGGTCGCCATTCAACGTTCAGATCAACGCCCTCCATGGTTACATCAATCAGGTTATCGGGGCGCCATGGGTCGGTTGGATTTTCCTTGGTCCAGTCGATAATCTTTTTTCCGTTTCTTCTGAAGTAAGAGGCCTGCAATTGTACGCCGGGCACATTTAACAGTTTCAGGCCACCTTCATACGATTGTGCAAACTCGGGTTGCAGGTTGGGGTTGCCTTCGTTAACCGGGTCGGAATAGTACAGGTCGGTATAGGTAGGTACCCGATAGGTATAACCCCAATTAGCAAAGGCTTTGAGGTAATGGTTAAGCAGTAAGCCCACATCTGCACCTGGCAGAAACACCGTGCCGAAGTCGGAATAATGATTAAGCTGTACGCCCGGTGTCATATCAAGCCGGTCGTTAAAGAAAACAAACCGATGCTCGATAAACAGTGTGCCCACGGTTCGGTTATGTTTGCCCAGGTTATTGCTGGTAAGTTTAAGGTGGCTAAGGTCAACGCCCAGGCCGGTAATGCCTGCTTTGCTTTTGTAGGTGGCGTTCCATTCATAGCCCCAATTGTGGTTAATATGCAGGTTGCGGTACAGCGAGGGGTTTCTTCGCACAAACACGTATTCATCTTCGTTTCTTCGCCAGTACAAACGGCTTTCGCTGGTTAGTAACTGCCGGGGGCTATTGTGCCACAGCGTTAAGGCCAGCAGGCTGGTTTGTATGGATTCGAACTGGTCCTGATAATCAGGGCTGGCATAAAAGCCGTTGGCTCCGAAACTGCGGTCGGTAAAACCGGCCAAAACACCAATCTTCCCTAACGCACTTCCGAACGAAGCCTGATAAAAATAATTCGAAATAACATAATCGGTGTTGTACTTGTATCCATCTGAAAAATCGCGACTGGCCGAGGCGTAATGCTGTGCATTTTTTTCGGCAACTGCGGCAGCTATCCTTCCGCCGCCTAAGCCGTTTTCACCTGCGGCCAGTTGCAGTTTCACTGCATTCTCGTTCGGGTTCTTGGTAATGATGTTAATGGCTCCGGCAAAGGCGTTTTGCCCGAATACCCTGGCGGCAGGCCCTTTCAGCACCTCTATGCGTTCTACATTTTCAATATCTACCGGAAGGTTAAGCGAATGGTGCCCGGTTTGCATATCGGAAATTTTAATACCGTTAACCAGTATCAGTACCTGGTCGAATGTGCTGCCGCGTATTCCCGCATCGGCTTGTACGCCATTGGCACCCCGCTGGCGTATGTCCACGCCGGCCAGATAATGCAGCACATCCGGCACGCTGAATACCGGCGCTGCCTGTATCTGTTCGGCCGTAATAACCAGCACACTGGCCGAGGTTTCGTTAAAGCCGGTTTGAATGCGGTTGGCCCTTATGGGTACTTCGTTCAGCATGCGCACCGAGTCATGCTGAGCCAACAGGTTAACAACCAAAGAAGAGGTAAGGGCAAGCGGTAAAAAAAGTTTCATAAGCTACTTTGCGGTACAAATATAAGGGTGCAACGCAAACGCTTACATCCACAAAGCTCTGGCCGCATACCACATCATTAAACTGCAGGTAATAAGCTTAAGTAACGTGCTGAACAAAAAGCCTATAAACGAACCCACGGCTGCGCGCAGGGCATGGTTCGTGTTGCCAGAGTGCAGCAACTCGCCTGCCAAAGCTCCTGCAAACGGGCCTGCTATAATACCCGCAGGCCCAAACCAAAAACCAGCTATCAAACCCAGGGCACAGCCCCACATACCATACCTGCTGCCTCCCATTTTTTTAGTTCCATACAACGGAATTACGTAGTCAAGTATCTGAACGATGACGACAATTACCAGCCAGATAATCAAAAATTTAACTGAAAATACCGGCTGCCCGCGCAACTGAAGCATCAGCATTCCCGCATAAGCCAGCGGAGGCCCGGGAAGCAGTGGTAGCACGCTGCCTGCTATACCGGCCAGCATTAATAGAAAGGCCAACACCGTCCACAACGAATCCATAACGGTATGAAATTACAAAAATTTAGCAGTGGCATGACCAAAATCATAGCTCCTGTGCAGCACCACCATCAATATGTAAAACATTCGGTCCCACAACTAAGGGAACTTCTTGCAAAAGTGTGTAGGGTGCATGGTGAACGTTATCCCTATTTGTACCAGAACGCAAACTGCCATTCTCTGTCAGCCAACTTACACTCACCGTTATGTGGTTAAATACATTCCTACTTTTGTTGTTTTCAGGTAAGGAATGTATCTCAACTGTCATACCTACTACAGTTTTCAATACGGCACGCTTTCGGTACAACAATTGGTACAGGAGGCTAACCGGTGCGGTGTGCGCAAACTGGCGCTCACCGAAATCAATAATACCGCTTCATACATTGAATTACTTCGCATTAAAGGTAACCTTCAGGTGGCCGTGGGTGCCGACATCCGGAATGAAGACACCACGAACGAGTGCCTGTACGTTATCCTGGCACAAAACAACAAAGGCTTCGAACAGCTGAACCGCTTTCTGTCGCACCATCTCGCATCCCGAAAGCCTTTTCCCCGGCGTTCGCCCGAACTACCTTACACCGTAACCATTTATCCGGCAGGTAGATGCGAACCCGAAACACTACGCCCTAATGAGTACATAGGCATTGGCCTGCGCCAGCTCAACACATACCGGCAACTTGTGTTACGCACGCAACTTTCACACAAGTTTGTGCTCTGGCATCCGGTAACCTGTGCTTCGCCCCAGCACTACGCCGTGCACCGCCTGTGGCGCGCTATCCATTATAACACTGTGTTAAGCAAACTAAGTCCTAATGTGCAGGCCCGCCCTGACGAGGTAATGTTACCCCTACCCGAACTGCACAACCGGTTGCAGCATTTCCCAGAATTGATCCGGAATACGGAAAACTTGCTGGAAACATGCTCTTTAAATTTTGAACTCGGCACCGATAAAAACAAAAAACACATAACCGGTAGCGCGGCAACCGACTGGGATATGCTGGTAACCCGGGCCTGGGAAGGATTTCAACAACGATACGATGCCGCAAATCCGGTTTTGCGCGAACGCTTTCAGCGCGAACTGGATATTATACGCCAAAAAGAATTTTGTGCCTACTACCTCATTGCCCGCGACCTGATTGAATTTGCCCGCAGCCGGAACTACGAATACGTAGGCCGCGGCAGCGGAGCCAACAGCATGGTGGCTTATTGCCTGGGCATTACCGGCGTGGATCCCATGGAACTAGACCTGTACTTTGAGCGCTTTCTAAACCCCGAGCGGTCGTCTCCGCCTGACTTTGACATTGATTTTTCATGGAAACACCGCGATGCCGTATACGATTACCTTTTTCAACGATACGGCCACGACCATGTTTGCCTGCTGGGAACCCACGTAACCTATCAGGAAAGGGCCGTGCTTCGCGAACTGGGCAAGGTATTCGGCCTGCCAAAAAGTGAAATAGATGCACTTGTTGATGATCCTGAACGCCAGCGGCACAACGACCACATTACCGAGTTAATTTGCCGCTATGCCGAACTGATGCGCCATTTTCCTGCAGGCATCTCCATCCATGCCGGCGGTGTGCTGATTACCGAGTTACCCATCTATGCTTATACCGCTACTTCGGTGCCCCCTAAAGGTTTACCGGTATCGCATTTCGATATGCACAGTGCCGAAGACATGGGCATTTACAAGTTCGATATTCTGAGCCAACGCGGCCTGGGACACATCCGCGAAAGCGTGGAAATTATCAAGGAGAACCGGGGCATAGAAGTGGATATTAACCGCTTTAGCGAATTTAAGCATGACGAAAAGATAAGAGAGTTGTTGCGCAGCGGCAATACAATGGGATGTTTTTATGTCGAGTCGCCTGCCATGCGCATGTTGCTGGCTAAACTGCGGTGCGAAGATTACCTTACCCTGGTGGCGGCAAGTTCCATCATCCGGCCGGGCGTAGCACGGTCGGGCATGATGCGCACCTACATCGAACGCTTCCATGCCGTGCGCAACGGTAAAACCTATACTTCCGTCCATCCCATGATGGATGAACTGCTGCGCGAAACCTACGGGGTAATGGTGTACCAAGAAGATGTGATTAAAGTAGCGCATTACTTTGCCGGACTTACCCTGGCCGAAGCCGATGTGTTGCGAAGGGGGATGTCGGGCAAGTACCGGTCGCGCGAAGAATTTCAACGCATCAAGGACCGGTTTTTTGAAAACTGCCGCCAACGGGGGTACAGCCCGGAAGTAATTGAGCGCGTGTGGTACGAAATAGAAAGCTTTTCGGGCTACTCGTTTGCCAAGGGACACTCCGCCAGTTACGCAGTTGAAAGTTACCAGAGCCTGTACCTTAAAGCCCACTACCCGCTGGAATTTATGGTAGCGGTCATCAACAATTTCGGTGGGTTTTACAAAACAGAATTTTATATACACGAAGCCCGTCGGTTAGGTGCATGTGTAGAAGCGCCCTGCATAAACCACAGCCGTTACCTAACCTGCCTGGAAGGCACCACCATATATTTAGGTTTTGTGCTTATTAAAGGCCTGGAAAGCCAGCTGGCGCAGCGTATAGCCGGAGAGCGGCAGCAACATGGGTGCTTCAAAAGCCTTCACGATTTTCTGAAGAGAACGGGCGCTTCGCTGGAACAAACCCGCCTGCTCATTCGCATCGGCGCGTTTCGCTTTACCGGTAAATCCAAACAAAGGCTATTATGGGAAGCCCTGCTGTATTTTAGCCGGCAGCGCGCAGCTGCACCTGCCGCCGAACTGTTCGATACGCAACCACCCGATTACCCCCTGCCGCCACTGGAACGCCACGAAAATGAAGATGCGTTCGATGAAATTGAACTGCTCGGCTTTCCGCTATGCAACCCGTTTAAACTGGTTAGCCCCGTACCGGTTACCCACCGGGTTAAAGATTTACCCCGCCTTACCGGGAAAAAAGTATGCCTGCTGGGGTATGTGGTAACGGTAAAAAACACGTACACCATTAAAGGTGAAGGCATGTACTTCGGAACGTTTTATGACGAGGAGGGATCGATTTTCGATACCGTGCACTTTCCCGAGGCCGCCCGCCGGCATCCGTTCAGAGGGCGTGGCTTTTACCGCATAACCGGTGTGGTAGCCGAAGACTTTGGCGTGTACACCGTAGAGGTGCAGACCATGGAAAAAGTGCCCATGGTAAACAAACGGGCCGAAACGCACTTTCTGGAAGATTTGCCTCTGGCTGCCACCGAATAACAAGGTAAGATACCGGCTGCAAAGGCACGGGCATAAACAGCAACTGCGGGCTGCCACCCGCAGTTGCTGTGCAAAAAAGCTGATGAAGCATTAGTACTTGGCCGGTTGCCCCTTTTTAGGTATGGTTTTGAGAATAAAATCGCGAAGATGGTCGTTGGCCGTTGCCAAATCTTCTTCGCGCAGGTACATCATGTGTCCGCTGCGGTAACCTTCAAACCGAAAGCGGTTGCGAAACTTTCCGCTGGGGTCCAGTTGCCACATGGTGTACTTAGCCTCGAAATAAGTAGTGGCGCCATCGTAATAGCCGCATTGAAACATCACATTGAGATACGGGTTTTGTGCCATGGCCTGCCGCAGGTTAACCCCTGTGTTGTCGTTCGAGCGGTCCCACGGGTGAACAGGTCCGAACATATTGTATTTTACATCGGTTTTGTACTTCAGCACTTCGCGCAGGTAGTAGTTAATAGCCGGGGTGAAAGAATGCAGCCAGGAAGTCAGTTCGGCTGCGTAGTCGGGGCGCTCGCCAGCATCTTTGCGGTCTATACCCAGGTAGCGCGAATCGAGCCGTCCTACCGTATAACCTTTATCGCGCAGCAGTTCTTTCCAGAAGAAAGCCGTGGGTACATCCAGGTTGTGTTGCAGGATAACTTTTTCCGACAGGCCAGAGTAGTAGGCCATGCGCGCAGCAATTTGTTTGCGTTTGTTATCGTCCAGAAAACCGCCGCGCGCAATGGCCGGAATAACTTCGTTAATGGTAAATTCTTCTACTTCCGGTAGCAGGTCGGTAAGGTCTCTGCGCTGCAGTTCGGGTGCAAGCGCCTTTTGGTACCAGGCCGCAGCGGCAAAGTAAGGCAAACGGTTGGCCGCTTCTATCTGCGGACCGCGATCTAACCCCAGCTCAGTAGGCGAAACCAGTATCACCCCGTTCAGGTACATCCACTGGGCGTTCTGCAACTCCAATGCAAGCCCCGAAACCCGTGTGGTGCCATAACTTTCGCCAATCAGATATTTGGGCGACTGCCAGCGGTTTTTACGGGTTACAAAGGTGTTCAGCCACTCGGCCAGGTATTTAATGTCGGCAT
>FWPU01010339.1_pt1 | contig 13954 bp, 10 predicted proteins | sample 2228361 | NCBI WGS metagenome assembly FWPU01 (sample SAMEA103939777, study PRJEB20133) | metagenome | reverse complement strand
GGCCTTCGGCCGCCCGCCCCGAAACCGCCAGAATTCCCCCTCAGATACCCCAAAGTGTCCGACACCTCAGGGATGCCTGGCACCGATTTTCTCCATCATCCGCAGCCCGTCTTCCCACATAGAGACGTTGTTGAACAGCACGTAGGCCATCTCAAACGGGCGACACCACTCCAGGACCCGCTCCAGGTCGGCGTCGGTGAAGCGGTATCCGTAGCCGCCGATCCCATGGAGCCGGAAGTACGCGATTCCAGCGGTGACCGTCGGCCGGACGAAAGGGTCCACGCAGTGGATGAGGTCCAGCCCGATGCAGAGCGCCGCGATGAGGTCGTCGGGCCAGGGGCCACGGGGCTCCCAGGCGAAGCGCATCCCTGCCCGGTCTATCGCCCCGAAGAACTCTCGCATCGCGGCGACGTTCTCCGGGGTCGGGGTGAAGGTGGCGGGGCACTGGAAGACGACGATAGGGGCACCCAGCGCCAGGGCGATCTCCCGCGTCCGCTCCCAGGCCTCCAGCACTTCCGGGGTGGGGCGAAACCCGCCGTAGCGGTCCCGCCTGTCGGCGGGGATGGAAAGACCGGAGCGGCGGTAGGTGGGACTGGTGGGCGGATGGGTGATCAGTTGCCAGGCCTTGAGGGTGAAAACGAAGTCCGGCGGGGCCTCCTCCCGCCAGCGGCGGGCCGTCTCCGGGCGCGGAGGTTTGTAGAAGGTCTGCTGGACCTCCACCAGTGAGAAGTGCTGAAAGCAGGCTGCCCGTCCTTTCGGGAATCCGCAGCACCCCACCCGGATCACAGGAACATCTCCATAAAGACCTCGTCGTCGTAGCGGCCGTCTATCAGGACCTGTCGGGTAAGGACACCGCGCGGAACAAACCCCAGCGAGCGGTAGAAGGCCAGCGCTCTCTCATTGCTGGCCCGTACGAAGACGACCAGTTTCTCGTAGTTATGGGCGCGGGCGAAGGCCAGGGTGTGTTCTGCCAGGCGGTGGCCGATCCCCCGGCCGCGCCATTCGGGAAGGACGAACGTCCCCAGCGTCCCCACGTGGTCAAAGGAATCGGTGTAGCGAACCCACAGGTCCAGCGACTGAAACCCGACGATACGCCCATCCACTTCGGCGACGAAAATCCCCTCCCGGTCGGAGAGAGAGGCGATGTAGGCCCGTTCCTGCTCCGGAGTGAAGGGCCGGTTGACGGCAGTGTAGACCCGTTCCGCGCAGATGACATCCCAGATGCTGGCGATGGCTCCGGCATCCTCCGGGGTCGCGCGGCGGATAAGGACTTCTGTCATTGCCGTTTCTCCTCGCGCTGGATACGGCGAATTCGTCCCCAGGGATCGGCAATAACGATGTAGTGGGTGTGCTCTGGCGGGGTGAAGGAAGAGCTACCGTCGGGCAGGAGATTTTCCACGCAGAAGGCCTTCATTCGGATGCCCCCATCCGGAGTGCGTTCCATATCTCCCCAGTTCCAGTGCTGGCAGTACTGCAGTTTGCGCCATCGGCGACGAGAAGAGAGATTCCCCGTTTGACGGGTTGTTGGAGATGTTGCAGGAGCGTCTTCAATTTCTGCTGTGCCGATGATTTGCGCGGTTCGCCCATCCGGGCGGGACAGAATCTGTTCCGCCGCTCTGCGAACCACTCTGGCCAGTCGTTTTTCGTCCAGAAATATCGGTAAAGGCAAATGTTGTCTCATCGTATTGGCGTACTTCATCGCCAGGAGCAGAGAGGAGGAATAGGAGAAGGCAACCAGAAAGCCGCTGGTGCAAAGCATCAGGATCAGCGGGAGGGCTTCGGTTACCCGATCCCGGAGTCCCACCGGCTCCTCTTTGCAGTAATTGGGTTCAAAAACGAGCCAGCAGAGCAATTCCCGCAGCAGGGGGGAGAAAACCATCCCCACAACCAGCAAAAAAGCAAGGAAGACGGTCAGGGCAGGAACGAGAACGGCCCGGGTTCGGGGGTTTTTCATCAGCTCACGTCTTCCCCGGAGCAATGGGGCCAACAGCATCTGTTCCCGAATGGCATGGCGGGCCTCGTAGGTGGCCTGCAAACTCAAGAGGCATCCGCCCACCGTGAGAAGGACGGCGATGATTTGAAAACCAGGTTGCACCCCCTTCCAAACTCCTCCCAGGCCCAGCAGGCTGCATCCGAAGGCGATTGTTGTCATCAAGAATGGGAGATAGATATGGGGTTGAGTGAATTTGAGCAGTCCCTCCCAGCCTCCTTGTTCTTCGGGATGTTGCTTTTGCCAAGCCTCCCAGGGTTTGTTGTCGGCTTTGCAGCGCGGGCAAGGCTCTCCAGGAGTGTATTCCCCCTTACAGACGAAGCATTCCGCCATGCCTTTTGCCTCCGGGTTGATAGTGCGGAAGAGCCAATACACTTCCGGGGGGCATGGAAAGGGTAGGAAAGGGAGAGATGCGCGATTGAGAGGGAAGTCGTGAGGATATTCCTCCACCCCGGCGTATGATTCGCCTATCTCCTCCTTACGGCGATGATGTGTTACAACGCCGCAACGATGTGCGGGTGGTGGTTTTCGCAAGGAAAGGAGTTTTGCAGCGGCTTTGGCGCCGCAAAACCCTGTCACTTACACATCCAGATTCTGGACTTCCTTAGCATGGGTCTGGATGAAACGACGGCGGGGCAGTACGGCATCCCCCATCAGCATCGTGAAGATGCGGTCGGCCTCCGCGGCGTCCTCCACCGTCACCTGGAGCAGAGTCCGCCGGGCGGGGTCCATCGTCGTCTCCCAGAGTTGCTCCGGGTTCATCTCTCCCAGCCCCTTGTACCGCTGGATGGTCACCTTGTCCCCATCCAGCCGCTTCAGAATCTCATCTTTCTCCGCCTCGGTGTAGGCGTAATAGACCTCTTTGCCCACGGCGATGCGGTAAAGGGGCGGCTGGGCGATGAAAAGATGCCCTTCTTCTATCAAGGGTTGCATATAGCGGTAGAAGAAGGTCAGAAGAAGGGTGCGGATGTGGGCCCCGTCTACGTCGGCATCCGTCATGATCACGATCCGGCTGTACCGCAACCCATCCAGAGTGAACTGGTCGCCGATACCAGTGCCCATGGCGGAGATGAGGGCCTGGATTTCCTTGCTGGAGAGAACCTTGTTGATACTGGCCCGTTCGGTGTTGAGGATTTTCCCCCGCAGGGGAAGGATGGCCTGGAAGTGCCGGTCGCGGCCCTGCTTGGCGCTTCCACCGGCGCTATCCCCTTCCACGATGAACAATTCTGTCCTTTTGGGGTCTCGTTCCGAGCAGTCGGCCAGTTTCCCTGGCAGGGTAGTGCTTTCCAAGACACTTTTACGGATGACCAGGTCGCGCGCCTGGCGGGCTGCTGCCCGAGCGCGGGAGGAGGTCAGACACTTCTCCACGATCCGCCGCGCGGAGGCGGAATCCCGTTCCAGAAACTCCATGAACGCCTCGGCCACCACCGACTCCACGATGGCCTTCACCTCGGCGTTCATCAGCTTCACCTTGGTCTGGGACTCAAACTGCGGGTCGGGGTGCTTGACACTGACAACGGCGGTCAGTCCCTCTCGCACGTCGTCGCCGGAGAAGTTGGGGTCCTTCTCCTTCAGCAGGCCCGCCTTACGGGCATAGTCGTTGATGGTACGGGTGAGGGCGGCCCGCAGGCCCGTCAGATGCGTCCCGCCGTCCACGGTGTGGATGGTGTTGGCGAAGGGATAGACGGACTCGGTGTACGAGTCGGTGTACTGGATGGCGACCTCCACGCCGATCCCGTCCACTTCTTTCTCCACGTAGACGGGGGGATGGAGGGGAGTGCGGTTGCGGTTCAGATAACGGACGAAGGAGAGGACCCCGCCCTCAAAGTAGAAGGTCATCCGGCGGGGAAAGTCGTCGGGCCGCTCGTCTATCAGCCGGATGGTGACGCCGCGGGTGACGAAGGCCATCTCCCGCATCCGCTGGGCCAGGACGTCAAACTGGTAGTCCACGTCCTTGAAGATGGTCGGGTCAAAGCGGAAGGTGACGGTGGTGCCGCGCCGGTCGGTTTTGCCCAGCGTTTCCACCGGGGTGACCGGCATCCCGCGTTCGTACCGCTGGCGGTAGCGCAGGCCATCCCGAGGGTTGTCCACGACGACTTCCAGCCATTCGGAGAGGGCGTTAACAGCCGAGACGCCCACCCCGTGGAGACCGCCGGAGACCTTGTAGCCGCCCCTGCCGAACTTGGCCCCGGCGTGGAGGGTGGTCATGACCAATTGCAGGGTGGAGATTTTCTTTTCGGGATGGGGCGCGGTGGGAATGCCGCGGCCGTTATCCCGAACGGTGACGCTGCGGTCTTTATGGATGACAACCTCAATCTCATCGCAGGCGCCAGCCAGCGCTTCGTCGATGCTGTTATCCACCACTTCGTAGACCAGGTGATGCAGCCCGCGGCTATCCGTCCCGCCGACGTACATCCCCGGTCGGCGTCGTACGGCCTCCAGTCCCTCCAGGACCTGCACATCTCCTGCGTCGTAGGTGAGAACGTTGTCCTCTTTCTTGGTCATTTTCCAATTCCCTCCAGAAATGTATTTTATCACAAATTGACGGGGTGGACAACTGGCTGGCTCCAGGCTGTATTCAGGGTTTTTTCAGTTCCTGCAAAGGGGCTTCTGCTTTGAGGCCAAGGTTTAGCGTCAGACGTGGCGCGGCGTTTGCGCTGAATGAGACGAGAGGTGCTCACTTGTCCGGCAGGGCAACAGACCCGCAAGCAGGAGCGCAACGGTCGGGACACCGGCCGGCGTTTTCAGTTTGTCCGCTCCCAGCGTAAGGAATGCCCCCTGCACGGCCAGTGTATGGAGCGGCTACCGGCCAGGCACGGATGCACAGTAGTCAAGGATGATTACCAGGCCGAATTTGATTGGCTGAAGGTGCAAGTGCAGACCGGGCAGTATGGCGATTTTCGCTACTGACTGCATACTCGTCCAGCAAATCGCCTTTGATGTATTGCTTACTGCGCTGCACGCACTACCCGCACCGGCGTTCCGTCCCGCATGGAACGGAAGCGGGTGGCATCTCCCAGCACGCGCCCCACCACTGTCACCGGACTGTATGCCCGTGGGTTCTGGTCGGTGCTGGCAGGGGTGGGGCCGAAAAAGCTGCACAGGGCGGGGCCCATTGGCCAGTAGCCCAATTCTCCCACCTCCGCATCTACCCGGGCGTCCTTCTTCGCTGAGATGGTCACCGGCACATCAAAATAGATTTCGTCGCCCCAGGTACGGGCTGTTGCTTCAATGGGCAGTGCATCCCAGATGAGGCGAGCAGTGGGGGGTGTCGTTCAATTCGGCAGGCAGGGTCACATTTCCGGCGGAAATGAAGATGCGCTTCATCTCAACCTCCCCATAAAAAATCAGCGCCCCACCGCCGCGGGGGACGCTGCTCTTTCAGGTGACCCGCGCAGGACTCGAACCTGCAGCCAAGGGATTAAGAGTCCCCTGCTCTTCCTGTTGAGCTAGCGGGCCATCTTTCCAGCGGAAGATATTTTACCATCGTTTCAGGCCTTTGGCAAGTTCGGGAAACGTGGGGTGTATTTCAGTTCTCTGCTCCCTTCCCCCTCTTTCGGATAGATTGGAGGCCGAAAGGCCGAAGTTCGTTTTTCCTTTCATCTCTTTGTGGTGGATTTGCAATAAAACAAAGACAAACTGTTAGAAAGGCCAAACTTCAGGGTGTCGCCGAAGGCGACGGGGTGAGGGCAAGGTCTCCCCCGCCCCTCAGGGCGAGGGGGAGAGGGGGGACAAAGGGGAGTGAGGGGGCATTTACCCCAAATCACTACTCACTGGAGTCACTACCCCTCCTTGTTGCTGGTGGAAAAAAACCTACCCATGTGAGGAAGGATGAGGAGGCATTAAAAGGACGGGTTTGGGAACATACCCTCCCCCAAAATACCTATTGGCTATCTTTCCAAAATGTGCTACAATTTTTGCAGTTTCATCTCCTCGGCGTGGAGCGTGGAATGGCCAATCTGGGTTCCGCTTTTAGGGAACGCCCTGCCCGCCCGCGAGTTGTTCGCGGGCTGCTAATTGCCCTGCTGCTCCTCTCTGTGGTCCTTCTTGTTTGGGCTGCTATCACAGCCATCCTTGTCATCTCTCTCCCTTTCCCCGGTCTTTTCACTGAACCAACCTTGGTGGTGAACAACCTGGGCTCTATGGATTGGAGCGGCTACGCGGCGGACCTCCGTCTGCCCGATCAACTGGTCGCCATAGATGGTCAGCCCCTGGACCGCCCCACTGCCCTGGTAGAGGCACTGCGCATCCGCCAGGTCGGAGAGACGGTGACCTTTACTGCCCGCCACGCCGAGACCGGCACCATCCGCCAGGTCTCGGTCCGCCTGACTCCTCTGCCATCATCAGCACTCCGGGATTTCTTTATCATCCCGTATGTCCTGGGGGTGTTCTACCTCCTCTCCGGAGCATGGATTCTCTGGACGCGGGGACAAGAAGAGGCTGGGCAGGTCTTCGCCTTATTCTGCATTTTCATCGCTTGGATCACTGGGCTTTTCTTTGACGTCTATACGACCCACCGTGCATTCCTCCTCTGGGTAGCAGCCATTCCATTGGCCGGAAGCGCGGCCATTCATTTGGGATTGGTGTTCCCTCGGCCTGCTCCATGGCTGCGGCGATTCCCGGCATTGCGGTGGTTGATATACCTTCCGGCGCTGATATTGGTCGTCGTCGGCTGGATCACCACCGTCGATATGGCCCATCCGATTGCCTACTTTGCTCCCTGGCGGTGGGGCCGGGTATGGACCGGCTTCAGCGGTCTGGTACTGATGGGTCTGATGGTCTATTACCGGCTCTCCTCCCCCTCCCCAGTATTTCGGGCCCAGACCTATATCGTCCTTTTGGGCGCGCTGCTCTCTTTCCTCCCCATTTTGGTCTGGATTCCCTCTACCTTCCAACCTGGCTCTACCTTTCAACCTGGCTTGTTCCTGCCGCCCTTAGTTCTCTTCCCGCTGGCTATCGCCTACGCTATCTACTACCCCCGAGCGCTGAACATAGACTGGGTAGTCCGCAGCGCGGTGGTCTATCTCCTGATGACCATTGTGGTTGTAGCGGCGCTTTCTCTGTTCCTGGGACTGGTGGGCCAGTGGCTCCATATGGCTTATTTACCTCTCCAGCCACTGGTATTAGCCTTGCTGGTCTTCATCGTCATCGCAGGGGCATTCCCCTTGCGCAATCTGTTAGGCCGCGTGGTAGACCACCTGCTCCTGGGGCGACGGGTTGCACCGGAACGGGCCCTGCGGAAGTTCGCTGCAGAAGTCACAGCGGCCCACACAGTGGATGAGGTTGTTGGGATCATCGCCCGGACGCTTCAGGAGGTAATGGCCTCCCATTTCGTCGCGCTCTATCTGGTGGACCCGCGTAGCGGGATATACGTACCCCGTCTACCAGGTAACCCGACGTCTTCCCTGCCTACTTTCCGTCCCGATGGGCCTCTGGCGCATCGGATGGCCAGCAGTTCGCGTCCTCTTTACCTTTCTGTAGATGATGTTCTGCCCGCAGATCTGGGGGAGGAGGAAGGCCGGCTGGCCGCGCTGGGCCCGGCGTTCTTCGTTCCGCTGCGTGGCTGGGGATGGTTGACCGTCGGCCTGACCGGTCTGGAGCGATTCCGCACCCGGGATGTCTGGTTTCTGGAGATGCTGGCTCCCCAGGTGACCGCTGGGTTGGACCGGGTTCGCCTTATCACGGATCTGGAGCGGCGGGTACAGGAACTGGAGGTCGTGGGCACCATCGCCCAATCGGTGAGTTTCTCCGTTCCCCTGGACGATCTGATGGAACTCATCTACACCCAGACCTGCCGGGTGCTGGACGCCCGGAACTTCTACATCGCCCTCTATGACCCCTCTGCCCGCACCCTGCGGTTTGCGTTTTACGTGGAAAACGGTGAGCGCCTGTACCCGGACGATGTCTGGCCGGACACGCATGGGCTGACCGGCCTTATTGTCCGCACCGGTCAACCGATCGTTACGGACGACTATCTGGCCGAGTGCGCGCGTCGCGGCGTTCAGCCTGGGGGAAAACCCGGCAAGGCGTGGATGGGGATGCCTCTGATTTCCCAGGATCGCGTGCTGGGGGTGATGAACGTCTCCAGTTTTGATCCCGATGTGACCTATACCCCGGGGCAGGTGCGGGTTTTCCAGGTGATCGCCGATCAGGCCGCGGCGCTTCTGGATAAAGCGCGCCTTTATCAGGAGACGGCGGAGTGGGCCCGGCGGCTGGAGGGCTTGAACGAAGTGGGGAATCTCCTGGCGTCTACCCTGGACCTGAACACCCTCTTGCATTTGACCGTCCAGAAGGCGGTGGACCTGCTTCATGCCGAGGCCGGGTCCCTGTTTCTGCTGGATGAGGAGACGGGGGACCTGATCTTCCAGGCGGCTACTGGCGCACCGGGATTGGAAGGGACGCGCTTGCCCGCGGGTGTGGGCATTGCCGGGCGGGTTGCCCGGGAGAACCGCCCCATTCGGGTGGACGATGTGCATCGGGACGCTCACTGGTATCCGGAGATAGACCGCCGGTCTCACTTTGTCACCCGGTCCCTGCTTTGTGTGCCGCTGACGGCCCGCGGGACCGTCATCGGCGTACTGGAAATACTGAATCGGCAGGACGGCCTTCCCTTTGACGATAAAGATGAACGGTTGCTCACCGCGCTGGCATCCCAGGCGGCCGTCGCCATTCAGAACGCCCGCCTTTTCGCTATGACGGACCAGGCACTGGCGGCCCGGGTGGAAGAACTGGCGATGATGCAGCGGATTGATCGGGAACTGAACGCCACCCTGGACTACAAGCAGACGCTGGAGACCGCGCTGGATTGGGCAATTCAGCGGACGGGCGCGGACGTCGGTCTGATCGCGGTGCTGGATGAGGAGGACGGCCGGCAGGGGTTGCGGCTCCTGGTCTATCGGGGCTATCCCCCGGAGGCGGTGGAGTCCTACCGGGATACCCTCTGGCCGCTGGACCGGGGGATTGTCGGGCGGGTGGCCCGTACGGGGCAGCCGGAACTCTCACCGGACGTCCGCCGCGATCCGGACTATGTGGCCGCGGCAGAGGGGATGGTGGCCCAGATCACCGTTCCCATCCTGCGGGAGGAACGGATGATCGGCATTATTGTGCTGGAGAGCGCCCGTCCCGGACAGTTTGATCCGGAGGCCCTGGAATTTGTTGTCCGTCTGGCTGACCACGCGGCGATTGCGATGGAGAATGCCCGCCTCTTTGCTGCGGTGGAGGCCGCTAATAAGGCCAAGACGGAGTTCATCTCATTCGTCTCTCACGAACTGAAGCAGCCTATGACGTCCATTAAAGGCTACACCGACCTTCTGGTCAAGGGTCTGGCGGGCGACCTGACCGAGATGCAGCGCTCGTTCCTGGAGGTTGTCCGGTCCAACGTGAACCGGATGGATACAATGGTACAGGAGCTGCTGGACATTTCCCGGATAGAGGCGGGGCGGCTGCGGCTGGAAGTCGGACAGGTGGCGATGCGGGAGGCGGTAGAGGAGGCGGTCCGCATCATCCGGCAGGAGATAGAGGCCCGGCGTCAGACTCTGGAGGTGGAAATTGCCGAGCCACTACCGCCTGTTGTGGCCGACCGCAACCGGGTGGTGCAGATTCTGATCAATCTCCTGAGCAACGCCTACAAGTACACTCCAGAGGAGGGGCGGATCCGGGTGGTCGTCCGCCAGGATGACGGGTTTGTCTGCTGCTCCGTTTCCGACACGGGTATCGGGATTGATCCGGAGGAGCAGGACCGGCTGTTCACCAAGTTTTTCCGCTCTCAGAACCCGGCCGTCCGGAATGTGCCCGGAACCGGCCTGGGCCTGGCCATTACCAAGAGCCTGGTGGAACTTCAGGGAGGCCAGATCTGGGCAGAAAGCGAGCCGGGGAAGGGGAGTACTTTCACATTCACGCTGCCGGTAGCGGGCGCAGATGCCGGAAGGGGGGAACAGTAAAAAAGCAGGTAGCAGGAAGCAGGTAGCAGGCAGCAGGGAGCAGGAAGCGAGGGAAAATGATTCGTGCAGAGGGACTGGTCAAACGGTTTAATGGTTTTACCGCGGTGGGTGGAGTAACCTTCTCCGTGGAACCGGGCCGGATTCTGGCCCTGTTGGGCCCCAACGGTGCAGGCAAGACGACCACGGTGCGGATGCTTTCGGCGATTCTGATGCCCACCGAGGGCCGGGCGATCGTGGGCGGGTACGACACGCGGGAAAATCCCACCGCCGTCCGCCGACAGATCGGGTTGCTGACCGAGCAACCGGCCCTCTACCTGCGCATGCGGGGCGGGGAGTATCTGGAATTCTTCGGCCAGTTGTACGGGATGAGTCCGGACCTCTGCCAGAAGCGGGGGCAGGAGTGGCTGGAGCGGTTCGCGATGCCGGAGGCCTGGGGCCAGCGGATCGGTGAGTACTCCAAGGGGATGCGCCAGAAACTGGCGCTGGTGCGCGCCCTGTTGCATGACCCGCCGGTGCTGCTGCTGGACGAACCCACTTCGGCGATGGACCCCCACAGTGCCAAACTGGTGCGGGATGCCATTCTCTCGCTGCGGGATGCGCGCCGTACCATTCTGGTCTGTACCCACAACCTGAATGAAGCGGAGTTGCTGGCGGATGAGATCGCGATTATCCGACGGGGACAGATCGTCGCGATGGGGACGCCTGCTGAGCTGAAGCGGCAACTGCTGGGACCGCCACTGATGGAACTCCGGCTATCCGCTTCTGTGGATGGAGTGCGCCCCATTGTCGCCCGCTGGGCGCTGGTGGTGGAAGAAGGGCCCAACTGGATCTGCTATCAGGCCGATACGCCGGAGACGGTGAATCCCGTTATCCTCCAGGCGCTGACCGCGGCGAAAATCCCTGTAGTAACTCTGAGTGAAGTCCCCCGCAGCCTGGAATCGGTCTATCTCCGGGTGGTGGAAGAATGAGCGCGATCCTTTTCCGGAGCGATGGGTGGCGGCAGGTGAGAGTGCTTTTCTGGCGGGAACTGCGCGACAGTTTGCGGGACTGGCGCATCCTCTTCCCCATTTTTACGATGACCCTTCTCTTTCCAATTCTGATGCGCTTCGCCACCGGGTTTCTGGAGTCATCGTTCTACGAGCGCTGGGGGGCAGAGGGAGTGGCGATTCGGCTCTTCCCCCTGATGCTTCTGATGGTGGGCTTCTTCCCCGTCTCTATCTCGCTGGTCATCGCGCTGGAGTCCTTCGCCGGGGAGCGGGAGCGGCTGAGCCTGGAGCCCTTGCTGGCGGCTCCGCTTTCGGAGTTGCAACTCTACCTGGGCAAGACGCTGGCGGCGCTGATTCTCCCGCTGATCGCCGGATTCACGGGGATCGCCTTCTATCTCATCATCCTGCCCACGGAGGCCCGCCCCGACCCGCTGACCCTTCTGCTGGCGGTTCTGCTGACGGTTGGCAAGGCGCTGGTGATGGTCTCCGGTGCGGTGATCGTCTCCACCCAGACCACCAGTGTGCGGGCGGCAAACCTCCTGGCCAGTTTTATCGTCGTCCCGATGGCCTTGCTTCTCCAGGGCGAAAGTCTGCTCATTCTGCAGGGCTGGAAAAACGTTCTGTGGTACATCCTCATCTTTCTGGTAATTGCCAACGTGATGCTGGTGCGGATGGGATTGCGGCTGTTCAACCGCGAGGAGTTACTGGGCCGGGAGATTGACGAACTGAACCTGCCCAACCTCTGGCGGACGTTTCGGCGGCATCTGGTCTGGGAGCGGTGGTTCTTTGGGTTGCCGCCGGAGCGATTGTCCCGCGGGCTGCGCTGGCTGAGCACCTGGACCGGATTCTATTTCCGGGAGGCCCCCCGTGTTCTGGGGCGTTCCTGGCTGGCACTGATGCTGGTCCTTGTCACCCTTCTGGGAGCGGTCGGAATTGGATGGGACTTTGCTGTTCGGTTTCGGCTACCGGCGGAGTATATTCCGCTGGAGCAGATTACCGAAGAGATCTTCAGCCAGGCCTCCGCGTCCACTATTTCCTGGTTGCCCGCGTTCACCGTTTGGGGGGTGCTGGGGAACAACCTTCGCTCTCTAACGTTAGCGGCTCTGCTGGGGACGTTCTCCTTCGGATCCCTGGCGGCCATTCTGCTGATGATCCCGATAGCCCTTATCGCCTATATGACGTTTCAGGTAGCCTGGGCGGGATATGACCCGCTGACCTTTGTCCTGACCTTTGTGATGCCCCACGGGGTGCTGGAACTCCCCGCGGCGATCATCGCCACTGCGCTGGCGGTGCGCCTGGGGGCGACGTTCATCGCTCCACCCCGCGGGATGACCGTGGGGGAGGGATGGCTGCAGGCGCTGGCCGATTTTGTGAAGGTTTTCCTGGGGGTGGTGGTGCCGCTGCTGGCCGTCGCGGCGGCGGTGGAGGTCCACCTGACCCCGGCGCTCGTGCTGGCGGTCTACAGTAGATAAAGTTACAGGGGATGAACGTGGTGATGGCGTTTGCGAAGGATCGCTTTGACTTCTCCACCGAGGAGGGGCGGCTGCAGTTTCACATCTTGGCGGTGCTCGCCGACTGGTACATCAACAACCTGGCGCGGGAGGTGCGGAAGGGGAAGATATCCCGGATACTGAAGGGGTTGCACAACAACCTGCTGCCGTTCGGGTATCGGAGCGGGGCCGACGGGGTGGCGGAGCCGGATTCGGAGACGGCGGAGGCGGTGCGGGAGGCGTACGAGCGGTATTCCACCGGGCAGTACACCGATCGGGACATCGCCCGCTGGCTGAACGAGCAGGGGTATCGGACGCGGCGGGGGCGGCTGTGGACGAAGGATGCGGCGCGGGATATGCTGCAGAACGAGTTCTACCTGGGGATGGTGAAGTACAAGGGGGGCGCTGTACCCCGGGCGGCATCGGCCGATCATCACGCCGGAGTTGTTTGAGCGGGCGCAGGCGGTGCGAGAGGCGCACGGGCGGGCGCCGCGGGCGGTGACGCCGACGGTGCGGGTCTATCTGCTGTCAGGGCTGGGGCGGTGCGCCCACTGCGGGCGGACGCTGCGGGCGCAGGGGGGACGGTACGGGTATTACCGGGAGTCGTCGCGGGAGCGGGGGTTTGCGGACTGCCCGATGGCGGGGCGGAGCATCCGGGTGGAGAAGGCGGAGGAGCAGTTGAGCCGGTTGATGATGGGTTTTGTGCTGCCGGCGGAGTGGCAGGAGGAGATTCGGGCGTTGCTGGAGGACGAGGATCGGCGGGCGGCGGTGCGGGCGGAGCGGGAGCGGCTGGAGGGGCGGCTGCGGCGGCTGGCGGAGTTGTATGCGGACGGGTTGATGGAGCGCAGGGAGTATGAGGCGGAGCGGGATGAGATTCGGCGGCAGATGGAGGGGCCGGTGGTGGTGGAGACGAACGAAGTGCTGGAGGCGGGGTATCACCTGGAGACGCTGGGGGAGGTGTGGCCGGTGGCGCAGCCGGAGGAGCGGCAGAAGTTGTGCCGGTTGATGTTGAAGGCGGTGTATGTGGATATGGAACGGCAGCGGATTGTGCGGGTGGTGCCGAAGGAGGACTTTGTGCTGCTGTTCCGGTATCATCCGGGGCTGGAGGAGGATGGGGAAGGGGGGTATCGGGTGCGGGAAGGAGTTACGGAGGAAGCAGAAAAGCCCGCTTGACAAATGGGAGGATGTGGTATACTGGGACACAAAAGAAAAGCCAGCTCTGTGGGGGCAGAGCTGGCGGGAGGCAAAACGCCGGGGACCTTAAAAAGGGACGGTTGGCAGGGAATAGGCGCCCTCAGTGCGAACCCTCCGACGTTTTACCTTTGGCGGGGCCGACGGGATTTGAACCCGCGGTCTCCGGCTTGACAGGCCGGTGTGTTAAACCAGGCTACACCACGGCCCCGTAAAGGCACGGCGTAATCATACCACAACCCCACAATTCCGTCAAGTTCCCCGCGATTAGGGGCTTGCGCAGTAAATCCTTTCGGTGGAGCGACACGCCCGCGAAGAAAAGGGAAAGTGGGGTTTGCGGGGGCGGCTTCGCCGCCC
>FWPU01009620.1_pt1 | contig 13954 bp, 13 predicted proteins | sample 2228361 | NCBI WGS metagenome assembly FWPU01 (sample SAMEA103939777, study PRJEB20133) | metagenome | reverse complement strand
CTAACAAAAAGGCAAATTCAGCAGCTTTTTCTCTTTTCAAACCTTTTAATAGCCCTCCTGCTATCGTAATACCCGAACGTGAAACACCAGGAAAAAGAGCAAGCGCTTGAAAAATACCAATAACTAAAGCATCAAAAAAAGACATTTTCGTTAACAATTTTTTCTGCTGACTGAATTTTTCCACTAGCAAAAAAACTAAACTGAAAATAAAAAGATTAGCAGCTACTAGAAAAGGACTTCTTAAATCTGTTCTTAAAAAAGGTTCAAGAAATAAACCAGCTACCAAAGCCGGTAAAGTGCCAAAAATAAGAAGGATCAATAAGTGATTTTGACCTTTAAGACAATCTTTAACTAGATTTACCAATTTCTGCTTAAAGTAAAAAATTAAAGCTACCAAAGTGCCTAAATGTAAGAAGATATCCAAAGATAAACCAAACTTAACTGACGATGAATTAAAAAAATTTTCCAGCAAAACCAAATGACCGGTTGATGAAATAGGTAGAAATTCGGTTAATCCTTGAACAACAGCTAGGAAAGCAATAAAAATTAAATCATTCACAAAAAAATAGTGATGTTGGCTGACTGCTTAAGTTCATTAACAAGACTTTGAATTTCTTCAGCTATCTTTTGATCACGTAAAAATTGCTTTATTTCTTCTTTTTGCTTATTTTGATCATCGGTTTGTGGTAAGTAATTTTTGTTATCTTGAATATATTTATCAACTTCGGCTTCAGTAATGTTAACTTTTTCCTCAACTAATTTAGTTGCTATAAGCTGTAATTTTATTCTCTCTCTTAAATCACTCATTTTCATATTTTGCTGTTTAAGAGCTTCTAATAATTTCGTCTCTGAACCTAAATTTTCTTTAACTTTATTAATTTCCTGATCAATTTCTGATTGAGCAATTGTAATTTTTCTTTTTTTTGCTTCATCAAAAATCAATTTTTCCACAATCAACTGATCTAAAGTTGTTTTACCATATTGATTAATCAGTCTTTGGTACCACTTAAGAGAAATAATAGGCTGTTTATTAACAATGGCTGGTACTAATAAGCCTTTATACTGATAAAAAAATGATCCTAAAACAAAAAAAAGAGAAACAACCAATACGATTAAAGCCGCTTTAGGTAGAATTTTAGCTAATTTAGTTATTTTGTCATTTTTTAAATTTTTAATCAAATTTACTCCTTTTCTTGTTTTAACTGTTTTAACTTTGACTTTTTCTGTTCTTTTTTTAGCCATATCCCTCCTTTTTAACTTAATTTTGATAACCAAAACCCGATGTAAACATGCATCGGGTTTTTAACTTACTCTTTGAGAAGCTAATAAGCCAGATTCTGTATCTCGTTGGTGATTTATCTCAAAAATGATCAAGGTCATTTTTGGTTGCGGTTAGCAACTGCCCTCAAACCTTAACGTGACTGACTAAACCCTAGTCTCTTTAGCACGTTTTTCGGAGGTTGCAGCAGGTGGGATTGCCAGCGTTTCACCCAGTCACCTTATTTGTTATAAAAACAAACTTAGGTAACTGCTCGTCTCTGTGGCTCTCTCAACCTGTCGATTCATGTTTCGTTTCTACCTTCTTTCGTTGGTAGAACACCAGCTCGTCTTTTTAAGGCCGAGTCGGAGGTTACCCTCCGTCCCTTGGGTTTAAGCTGTCTGGACTTTCCTGTTGCCTTAACAGACAACTAACCAACTTGCTTCTCAAAGAGCATTTAAATTATAACACAAAAGCCGATAAAAAGTTATTTCTTAAGATAAAAACTAAGAATTATTTGACAAACAACTACCACCGGAACCGAAAGTAAAGCACCTACTACTCCGGCTAAACGACTACCAATCATCAAAGCCAAAATAGTAACCAACGGTGAAATTCCCACTGCTTTTCGCATAACAGTAGGCACAAACAAATTATTTTCAAGCTGCTGAACCAAAAGGTATAAAACTGCCACAATCAAAGCCAAACCTGGTGAAACTGAAAGACCAACCAAAATTGCCGGAATAGAAGAAATGATTGGCCCAATAATAGGCACAATTTCTAACAAACCGGCTAAAATAGCCAAAGGTAAAGCATAATCAACTTTTAAAAGCGTTAAGCCCAAAAAGGTAAAAACACCTACAATTGTCATTAAGGTTAACTGACCTCTTACCCAAGCGCCTAATTTACTTTCAATTTCCGTAATTATACTTAAAAAAACTTGGCTTTTCTCTGTGCCTACAAAATTAAATAAATCATTTTTTAAGTTTTTCCTTTCCAAAAGAAAATAAAAGGTAAAAACAAACAGAGCAATTAAAGTAATAATGTTATTAAAAATACCCAAAGAAAACCTAATGACACCTCCACCGACCGGAATAATCTGCTGAATTAGTGTTTCTATATTCAGGTGTGAATTAGGTAAAACAGAATTAAAAAACTCTGGTAACTTAATTGCTAGCCTCATACTTTGATTAACCAAAGGCGGAAAAATCCAGGTGCCAACAAGCGCCATAATAGTAAAAAGAATTAAGTAAATCACTAAAATGGCTAAAACTCGGGGTAAACCGGTTTTTTCCACTCTTTCAACTGGCGAACTTAAAGCTGACGTTAAAATAAAAGAAATAAACAAAAGAAGGATAATATCTTTAATTTGGTAAACTAACCAAAAAAGAATTAGAAGAACAAGAGTAAAAATAATTGTTTTATGCGAAATTTCAATTTTATTCACCATAAGCTTATTTTGGCTAATAATGTTTCTTGAAAATCCTCTCTTGTTATATCATACCATATAATTCTGGGATCTTTTTTAAACCAAGTCAATTGTCTTTTAGCGTATTGATATTCGGCTATCTGCCAATTCTTAACTACTTCTTTTAAAGTTTTTTTACCCTGAAGATAGTCTTTAAATTGCCAATAACCTAAACTGGTTAAAGCGGGTAAATTCCAGCTGTATCCCTTTTTTTGTAAGTTTTTAATTTCCTGAATTATTCCTTGTTTTAACCTTTTTTCAATTCTTTTTTTAATCCGCTGATAAAGTATTTCTTTAGAAGCAGTTAAACCAATAAAAAGAGGTTTAAATTGGTTTTTGACTGGTTGACTAATTAATTTCTTTTTGTTTAGCTCAACTTCAATAGCTCTTATTAGTCTTCGGGGATTGTTTCTATCTGAATTATTCATTTTTTGTAATTTTAAGGGGTTAAGTTTTTTTAACCTTAGCTGCAATTCAGAAACAGTCTCTTGGTTCAACTTAGAACGCAATTTCTGATCGGGTAAAATCCCTAAAGTATCAAGACCGTCAATAAGCGCTTTAATATAGAAACCAGTCCCTCCCACTAAAATAGGCAGTTTACCTTGTTTAGTAATATATTTAATTACTTGATTAGCTAATTCAAAATAGTCAGCAGCGGAAAAATTCTCATCAGGTTTAACTACATCATAAAGCCAGATATTAATCCCCTTAAACTGATAAACAGGAATATTTCTTTGCCGCCAGTGGATTTCTGACAGAAAACATTTAGCCTTAACTGGTAAATCTTTACCTGTGCCTATATCCATTTCTTGATAAATTTGCCGACTATCAGCGGAAATTACTTCACCTTGGAATTTTTGTGCTAAAATTAACGCTAGTTCTGTCTTACCTACAGCAGTTGGCCCAACAATAACCAAAATTTTATTTTTCATTTGGTCGTTTGAGATTTTTTAACTTGCTAAGATTCGGCTTATTAATTAAATCTTCCAAAATTTGCCATCTTCTCTTTTTTTCCTGATAAGGAACATTATCTGAATAGATTTTGTGAGCCACCGTTAAAGGCCGATCAGAATATAAAGAAATATAAGCTTTAACAAAACCAACTTGCTGACAAAACTTCACTGTGTTTTGAAATTGGGCTTCTGTCTCACCGCAAAAACCAACAATAATATCTGTAGAAAGCTGAACTTCAGGAATTTTCTTTCTTAATTTTTGCACCAAATTAAGGTATTCCGCAGCAGTATACCACCGATTCATTTTTTTTAAAATCTCATCATCACCAGACTGAACAGGCAGATGAATTAATCGACTAATGTTCTTATATTGAGCAATTACTTCAATTAGCTCATCAGAAAAATCCCAAGGATTACTGCTTATAAAATCAACTTTTTGAAAACCCAGTTTAGCCACTTCTTCTAAAAGATAAGGAAAAAGAGTAGGAATTCGGTACTTACCTAAATGCTTAACTAAAACAGGTTTAATTATCCGCTGACCAATTTTAAAGCAGTTTTTATTGCCTTTAATAATATCAGCACCATAAGAATTCACGTTTTGTCCAACTAAAGTTAAACTGCTGTAGCCTTGTTCTTTGAGATTGCGGCATTCTTTTAAAATTTCAGAAAAAGGCCGGCTAATCTCTCGACCTCGACTATAAGGCACAACACAATAAGTACAAAAATTATTACAGCCGTTTGAAATCAACACCCAAGCATGAGTTTTGCTTGTTCTTAAAGGAAAATGATCAAAACCGATCTCTTCTATTGGTAAAAATTCATCAACTTGAGGCAGTCTCTTCTTAATTTTTACCATTAACCCACCGGACTGATCTTTTAAAGCCATACCCACCAAACAACCAGTCAAAACAATTTTTAGAGGTTTTTGCGCTTTTAACTTAGCAAGATTTCTGACTAAACCATAAACTCGGTCTTCAGCGCTTTGTCGAATCATGCAAGTATTAATCACAATATAGTCAGCCTCTGTAATTTCTTTGGCCGTTACCATTCCTTGCTCCTCCAAAAAAGCCGCCAGCCGTTCGCTATCGGCTAAATTAGCCTGACAACCAAAAGTTTGAATAAAGTATTTCATACCCGTAATTTTACCACTTGCTAAAATTTTTAGTTTAAATTAAACTTTTATTCAAGTATGGCTGTTCAATTAAACTATTTAGCACCACCAGGCTGGACACCACCTAATGCGGATGAGGATTATGTTATTGTCTTATTTAAACTGGAGTTAATGCCAGAGATTCCCGAAGACAAATTCCCAGAAGCCGCTGCTTCAATTGCAGCGGAATCTTCAACTGGTACATGGACGGTGGTCGAGGCTGGTCCGGATTCAGGAATGGATAATGCGGATTTTTATAAAGCTTTAGTTTATGACATAGATTCCTCAAATCATCTTTTTAAAGTGGCTTACAAAGCGGAACTATTTGAACTTGATAATATGTCTGGTTTTTTAGCCGGTCCTGTTGGTAATGTTGCCGGCATGAAAATGCTTAAAGGTTTAAGAATTTGCGATATTCGCTTTCCCAAAAAAATCATTGAGCGATTCCCCGGCCCGGCTTTTGGCATTGAAGGGGTGAGAAAAATTGTTGGTCACTCAATGCCAATTTTAGGCACCGTACCCAAACCAAAAGTTGGCCGAACCGCCCAACAACAAGCGCTTTTAGCCAGAAGATTATGGGCAGCTGGTGATGGCAGTTATGATTTTATCAAAGATGATGAAAATTTAACCAGCTTACCTTTCAATCAATTTGAGGAAAGAACCAAAGCTGTTTTAGCTGTAGCCAAGGAAGTTAAAAATAAAACAGGTCAAAATAAAATTTACTTATGCAATATCACCCACAGCGATATTGATGTTATGCTTGAAAGAGCTAATTTAATAAAACAGGAAGGCGGTTACTTCTTAATGATGGATGTAGTGACCACCGGTTTTGCCGCTGTTCACACTATTCGCAAGAAAAACCCAGGACTGGCTATTCATGCGCACCGCGCTATGCATGGATTTATTACCAGAGAAAGTGGTACAGGTATTACCGGTAAAGGCCCATTACAAGGATTTTCTGTTTCTATGCTTACACTGGCCAAAATCTTTAGACTCTTAGGTGTGGATAGTTTGCATGTTGGTTCACCTAAATCAAAAATGCAAGACTACGGTGAAAGTGAAATTATTGCTGAAACCATCAGTAGTGATGAAATTCTGCCTGATCCAAAATTACCAACTTTAGGCCAAAAATGGTTTGGTCTTAAACCAGTTTTTCCCACTGCTTCTGGCGGCTTACATCCGGGAGTAATGGACACGGTGGTGGCTAAATTAGGTCAGGATATTTTTATTCAACTTGGCGGCGGTGTTTTAGGTCATCCCCAAGGAGTAGAAAAAGGAGTTGAAGCTGCCCTTGAAGCGCGTCAAGCTATTAAAAATGGCATTACTTTTGATCAATTTATTCAACAAAATCCTCAGTCGGCCTTAGCTGTGGCTATTTCTCACTGGGGCCGAGAACCCCGCATTGTTTATTAAATCAAACCTAGCTTGAGGCTGAAGTATATTTGGTTAAGGCGTAATGCCAAAATTTTAAACTTAAATAAAAAAAGACAATACCAAGTAACAAAGAAAAAATTACTCCGTAAAAAGAAAGCAAACCCATCATGGCTTTAGCAGGAAAAGTCATAGTTATTCCCACCGGTAAAACAAAAGTTAATAAACTTCTTAAAGGCTCTCGGTAAATATCAACCGGCACTCTACCCATACTGGAAATATCCCGGTAAATCATAATCGTGTGGTCAACTGTAGTTGTCAAAATTCCTACAGCCAAAACAAAAATATGAAAAGAGGTTACCAAAATGAAAGCATTAAGCAAAAGCAAAATAAAGAAAAAGATATTAACAAAAGAAAAATTTGGCAGTTTAAAGCCAACATAAACTAAAGCTAGAAAAGAAGGAATAAGTAGCAAAAAATCCAACACATCAGCACCACCAAATAAAACTCGGAATAGACTATTAATCGGTTTAAGCAAAACATAATCAAAATGACCGTTAATAATCAAAAATCGGAAACGATAGACTTCTCGATACAAAAACTGACTAACATTATCAATAAAATTAAAAGTTAAAAAGAAAAAAATCAGCTGATAGACATCAAAACCGGCTAATTTTTGTGTTTTTTTGGCAATTAAAATCAGAAAGAAAAAGAAGAAGAAAAACCGCAAAATTTTCGCCAACAAAAAAATAATCGCGGTAAAACGAGAAGCAAGTTCCGCTGAAAAAGCATTTAAAGTATACTTTTGCCAAAGCCGAAAATAAAAAATTAACGTTGACCAAAAATTTCTTTTTTTATCTGCCATAAGCCTCGTAAATTTTTAAACCTTTGCGCCAAACTCTTTGAACAAGAAAATAAAAGATAATAAACCAAGTTAAGGAAACCATTAATCCTTTAATGACGAATATAATGTTAACCTGACCTAAGTAAATTTTAAGTGGAAAGAAAAGCAAATAACTAAAAGGTGAAAACTCAAGGATTTTGTAAATTAAAGAGGGTAAAATATCCAAAGGAAAAAGACTGCCGGCAAGAAATTCTAAAATAATAAACAATAATAATCTTGGCCCCCAAACTGAATTGGTCCAAAAACCAAAAAAACTAATCAGCAGACTGATTAAAAAATATAAGCTGATTGATAAAATAAGCGCAACTGCCACCAGAAACAAGAAAATGAAATCTCTCTGAATAAAAAAAGGCGGTTTAAGAATAAGAAACAAAAGAGTTATTTCCAAAATAGAAAAACTGATATTTAAGGTTTTATCACCTATATCTCTGGCTAACCAGTAGTAAAAAGGGTTAATTGGTTTTAATAGTAAATTGCTTAAATCGCCCTGACTTATTTCTTGACCAATATCTTGAGTTCTGGTGGCAAAAACAAGACTGGCGACAAAAGAGGAAAGAAGAATATAAGTTAAAATTTTGGTTTGGTCATAATCAAAAATTTTAGTTTGAGCATTAAAAACAGCCCACCATAAAAAGTAAATAACAACCAATCGCAAAACATTTCTTAAACGCCACATCACAAAATTAAGCCGATATTCCAAATACTCACCCCATGTGTTTTTAATAATTAACCACAGAACCATTAACTTATTTATTTTACTAAGCATATTTTTAACAATTAATCATCAATCCCAGTATAAAATTTTAAGGTAGAAGGCTAATTTTAAGTAATAATTATGTATTTATGATTAAGCTAATTCTCTGCCGGTAAAAACTTCCCGAATAATCTCCTCAATCTCCGGCTCCTCAATGTTTAAATCAGCCACGGGAAACTCCTGCAAAAGCTGAGCCGCGGCTAAATTGGAAATATTTCGATTAATCCTAAAAACCGCTTTAGGATAATCAAAAATTTTAATCTCACCGATTTTAGTTAATTTTTTAGGATCAATGTACTGGTTAAAAATCACTGACAAAGTTTTATATTTTGCGTATTTTCTAACTAAATGATCAAGACTACCATCGTAAAGAATTTTACCTTGATCAATAATAATTATTCTTTGACATAACTCTTTCACATCATCCATATAGTGAGAGGTTAAAATGATGGTTGACTTAAACTTTTCATTATAAGTTTTGATAAAATCACGCATTTTTTTCTGCATCACCACATCCAAACCAATTGTTGGTTCATCTAAAAATAAAACCTTTGGGTTATGAATTAAAGCGGCAATCAACTCGCATTTCATCCTTTGACCTAAAGAAAGTTTCCTAACCTGTACTTTTAAAATATCTTCTACTTCTAATAAATTCACTAGTTCCTTAAGTGTTTTAGCAAAAACTTCATCAGGAATTTCATAAATCTCTTTATTAAGCAAAAACGTCTCCAGTGCCGGTAAATCCCACCATAATTGATTTTTCTGACCCATCACCAAAGCAATTTGTTTTAAAAATGGCCTTTTTCTTTCAAAAGGTGTAAAACCTAAAACGGTAACTTTACCGGCTGTGGGATAAAGTAAACCTGATAAACACTTAAGAGTGGTCGTTTTACCTGCTCCGTTTGGACCAATAAAACCAACTAATTCACCTTGATTAATGGTAAAAGAAATGCCATCAACCGCTTTTATTTCTTGATAAGAACGGTGAAAAAGTGCTTTGAAAGAACCCAAAAAACCAGGCTCTTTTTGATAAGCTGAATAATATTTTTTAAGATTTTGGACAGAGATAGCTTTCATCATCGATATGATTTTAACACTTTTTAAAAAATAAATGACCCCTCTTTAAAAAAAGAGGGATCATTTAATCAAATAAAAAAATCCTAAATTTTTATCTTACCATTTTCTTTAACGCTTTACCGGCAGTAAAACCAGGTGTTTTTCGAGCAGGAATTTTAATTGGTGCACCTGATTGCGGATTGCGACCGGTTCTAGCTGCTCGATTTCGAACACTGAAAGTACCAAACCCAGTAACAATCACTTTTTCTCCTCTTTTTAAAGCGTCAGAAATAGCGTTAAAAACAGCACTAACAGCTTCTCTGGCTGCTTTGTTGGTAAGATCAACTTTTTTTGCCACTACTTCAATTAAATCCGACTTAGTCATGTTTTTTTATCACCCCCTTTCTTTTTAACCGCTATAAGCGGGGCAGAAAATATTTCTTTATTAGTTTAGAGCAGAAAATCAAGCAGTTTGTTTTTAAATGATTTTTTGGGGCTTGTCAAGGGGTTGTTTTAAAAAACACCGCAAAATAACAAGCTTTTTTTAATCATTTTTTAAAAAAGAGTTATTTGGCTATTTCAGTAAATCTTGATTCTCGGATAACGGTAATGTTAATATGACCAGCATAAGTTAATTTGCTTTCAATTTCTTCTTTTAATTTTTGTGTTAAGATAACACAACCGGCATCATCAAGCTCTTTTGGCTCCACAATTACCCTTAATTCTCGACCAGCCTGATAGGCGTAAGCATCTTTTACTCCTTTATGAGATTTGGCAATGTTTTCCAATTCAGTTAATCTTTTAATATATTCAGCATAATCCTCATACCGCGCCCCTGGCCGCGCACCGGAAATACTATCAGCAATATAAACAATCACTGCCTCAACTGAAGTAAAAGGCGTGTCTTCATGATGTTGCGCCACACAATCAATAACCGACTGCGGCATGCCGTATTTTTTCAACAATTCCACCCCTAACTCAACATGAGTACCCTCCTCATCGGTAATAACCTTACCAATATCATGTAATAAACAGCCTAATTTAACTACATTAGCATCGGCTTTAAGCTCTTTTGCAATAGCCACGCCAATTTTGGTTTCTTCAAGAGTGTGAGCAATCATATTCTGGCCATAAGAAAAACGATATTTAAACTTACCCAAGTGAGCAATTAAATCACGCGGTAGATTATAAACACCAACGCTATGCGCCAGTTTTTCACCTTCGTTAAACATAATCCTTTCAATATCTTTTCGTACCTGACTAACCAACTCCTCAATCCGAACCGGCTGAATACGACCATCAGCAATTAGTCGCTCCAAAGCCACCCGAGCAATTTCTCTTCTTATGGGATCAAAAGAGGAAAGTCTGATTACTCCTTCTTCGTCCAAATCAACATCAACGCCAGTGGCTTGCTCAAAAGCGCGGATATTACGGCCTTCCTTACCAATAATTCTCCCTTTCATGTCTTCATCCTCAACCTTAACGGTTGACACAGTAAATTCCGCCACATAGTCAGTAGCACCATGACGCATGGCATCAACTAAAATCTGCTTGCTTCTTCGTTCGGCTTCTTCTTTGGCTTTTTCTTCACTTTCTCTAATTTTTTTGGCGATTTCTTCTTTAAGCTTTTCCTCCCAGGCAGCAAGAATTAAACTTTTGGCTTGTTCACGGGTTAAAGAAGCGATTTTTTCCAATTTCTCTAATTGTTCTTTTTTAATTTCCTCAATTTCCTGACGCTCTTTCTCAATGGTAAAACTTCTTTGTTTAAGCTGTCTTTCTCTTTCTTCAAGAGCACCTAATCTTCTTTCGAGTGCCTCTTTAAGTTGATCTGCTTCTTTTTGGGCTTTAGCGCGAATCTGCAAAGCTTCATCTTTTGCCTCAATAATAATCTCTCTGGCTTTTGCTTGAGCCTGCAGCAACAAATCAGGAGAAACAACTGGTTTTGGTTTAACCTCTTTTTTCTTTGGCTCTTTAAAAGCTGGTGCTCCTTTTTTTCTTGTTAAAATTTGGGATAATTTCTGAAAAAGACTACTCATAAGCAAAATCCTTTCTCTGAAAAATTTTAAAAGTTAAGGAGACAGAAAAGAAACAGGTTTTAATAACCTGCAAATTGCTTTTTGGTTGAAATCATTCTTAATACAATCACAAGCCTCCTTAACAGGGTTATTTTACTCCCTTTTGGGGTAATTCGTCAATAAATTAACAAATTGACCTAAAGAAAAACCCCGACTAACCATAAAGCGAATAATTTTCTCTCGTTTTTGGGGCAAAGCTACTTTTTTATATCGACTCTCAGCCTTGGCTAACAATTTTTTAATCAGTTCTTCTTCTTTTGTTTTATTGAACAATTCAGTTAAAACTTTATCAATAATAGCCTGTTCAATTCCTTTTTGTCGTAACTCAAAAGTAATAATTTTTTTTCCTTTTGGATTTAGTCTAAGCCGATTTTCCACCCACAAATAAGCAAAACGATAATCATCAACTAAATTAAGATTTTTTAACCGGCTAAGCACTACATTAAGTATTTCTTTTTTCTCATACTCAGTAAGCAAAAATGACTGAAGCTGTTTTTTTAAATAAACCACAATCTCTTTTTCACTGCGGAAACGAAATTTCAAGAAAAAAAGTGCTTTATTAAAAATTTTTTCCAAAAGAGGATTTTGGGCGGCTGATTGATCAGACACTTTATTCTTCTTCCTCACCTAATTTGACTGGTAATTTACCATTTTGGGATTTTTTTAAAATTTCCTGTTCAATTTCTTTAGCTAAACGCGAATTTTCCGAAAGATAAATTTTAGCCGCTTCCCTGCCTTGCCCAATTATTTGATTGTTATATTTATAAAAAGCGCCGCTTTTAACAATCACCCCAACTTCCACTCCCACATCAATCAAACCAGCTTCCCGGGAAATACCATTTTCCATAATATCAATTTCAGCAATTCTAAACGGAGGCGCTACTTTATTTTTCACCACTCTTATCCGATGACGACTACCAATAATTCTTTCACCTTCTTTTAAGGTTTCAATTTTTCTGGCATCAAGCCTGATTGAAGCATAAAACTTCATCGCTAAACCACCCGGTGTTGTTTCCGGATTGCCAAACATAATACCAATTTTCTGACGAAGCTGATTGGTAAAAATAGCCACGGTTTTGGACTTAGCAATTACACCTGTTAATTTTCTTAAAGCTTGCGACATTAGTCTTGCTTGAAGACCCATTACTGAATCACCCATTTCTCCTTCAATTTCAGCTCGGGGTACTAGTGCGGCAATTGAATCAACTACCAAAACATCAATTCCACCGCTTCTGATTAAAGTTTCCGTAATTTCCAACGCCTGTTCACCATTATCGGGTTGCGAAATAAGTAAATCATTTAAATTAACGCCAATTTTTTCCGCCCAAATTGGATCTAAAGCATGTTCTGCGTCAATAAAAGCCGCTGTTCCTCCTTTTTTTTGAGTTTGAGCAATTACTGATAACGCAATACTAGTTTTACCGGAAGATTCCGGCCCAAAAATTTCAATAATTCTTCCCCGCGGAAAACCACCCACTCCTAAAGCTAAATCAAGAGCAATTGAACCAGTAGGAATAACATCGAGTTCAAGCGCTTTTCCCGCTTCTCCCAATTTCATAATGGCACCCTTACCATACTGTTTTTCAATCTGGGCCATGGCTAACTTTACTGACTGCAGTTTTTGGTTTTTGGGAGTAGAAGTGTCTGATCGATTATTATTAACCATATAATTTTAATCTCTGCCATTATGACGCTTTTTTTGCTAAAATTCAAGGGGGTATTGCAGTGCTTTGCGGAGAGTGGCGCAGTTGGCTAGCGCACCAGGCTGGGGGTCTGGGGGTCGCGGGTTCAAGTCCCGCCTCTCCGACCAAGGGAAACGTGACGGATTTTGCGGGCAGTTTGTTGGTTTTTTTTAATATAACAGCCTTAATTTTGAATTTACTAAAGATTCAAAAATGATTTATCTTTTAAGCAAAATAAAGAAAATTAACCCATGGTTAATAACAAAGATACATCTCAAGGTCAGCCAGACGCACTTGAAATAAGAGCTAATAATCTAGAGAATACTATTCTTGCTCCTTTATCAAGAGAGATTATTAAAGCAGTTATTGATCAACAATATCAACTAAATTTCGGTGATAGTAATAATATACCTTATAACATTCAACGAGGGGTAAAAGAATTGCTAACAAATGCGAACGACTATGCCCAATTACCCAACTTACCAAACGGTCAACCTGCTTTAGAATTTTTTCAACAATTACCAGAAGGTAGTACTTTTTTAGATGTTGGTTGTGGAGCAGGCAGATTTATAAAAGGAATTTTAGGAAGGGTAAATCCCTATTTGGAGGCTTATAGTTTCGACGCAAAACAATGGGACAAGAATAATCCACCACCCAATTTAAAATTAGGTAATATTGATGACTTACCTAGCATAAATTTCGGTAGAGCAGCAAGTTTTGATATTATAACCTGTGCCTCAGTTCTATATCATCTCCCTGATTATTGGGGAGCCATATTAAGAATGGCACATAAACTAAAACCAACAGGTGTATTACTCACTTCAACCATTCCCAGAATTGTTCAAGTAACAAAAGATAATGATCATATAATTTATGGTAAACCAGCTGATAACGCATTAGGAGAATTAATTGCTCCAGATTATGGACAGCTTATGTATTACAGAAGTCGTAATATCTTTGGTACTGATGGAAAAATAATTCCTATGTCGGTAGTTATCCAACAAATTCAAAGAGAAAACCCTAGCTGGCAATTCAAATATACAGTAGCTCCCTCAACCACTTTAAATGCTCAACAATATGGCGGACAGATTGCTGCAACTAGAGGTGAAAACGCTAAATGTTTAGATCTTTCTTGTTTGTATTACTGCTCTTTTCCTGTTGATAGAAACTTCGGACCAATCTCATATATTCTGGCTCAAAATCCGAATGATCACAATCAATTACGAAAAAGGGGGTTTATTTCTGTTCAAGATAGATTGTCTTAATTTTCTAAAACTATTTTA
>FWPU01010337.1_pt1 | contig 13956 bp, 12 predicted proteins | sample 2228361 | NCBI WGS metagenome assembly FWPU01 (sample SAMEA103939777, study PRJEB20133) | metagenome | reverse complement strand
CACAGTCAAAAGGGAACGGTTTCAAATCCCAGTCGGAAACGGCCTCTAACCACGACCTTTACTTGTGAATCTATAATCTCGTTTCTAGGTAGAGAGAATTTCATGCCAGCCATTCTGTTTGAACCCATCAAACTCGGCACCCTGGAGGTACCCAACCGTTTCGTACGCTCTGCCACCAATGAGTACCTCACCAACAAAGAGGATTATGTAACGGATAGACTGGGTGAACTCTACGAGGCCCTGGCCAGGGGTGGCGTGGGGTTAATCATAACGGGTTATGCCTACGTGAGAGCGGATGGCAAGAGCAGTTCCTCCCAGGCGGCCATTTACGACGACAAATTCATCCCTGCCTACAAGAAAATAATAACTAGATTGAAGCCCTATCCCACAAGGATAGTGCTCCAGATAGCCCACGGTGGGAGGCAGTCAATCCCACAGGCATGTAATGGTCAACCCATAGCCCCTTCAGCCGTCCCCTACCCTGTAACAAAACTCACACCCAGGAAAATGACAGAAGACGAAATATGGGATGTTATCCAATGCTTCGCCAGGGCGGCCAGGAGGGCGAGGGAGGCGGGCTTCCACGGGGTGCAGCTCCACGCCGCCCACGGCTACTTATTGAGTCAGTTCATCTCGCCGTTCACCAACAGACGAAAGGATAAGTGGGGTGGGAGCGTTGAAAATCGCGACAGGATACTCCTTGAGGTACTGAAGGCATGCCGTAAGGAGGCGGGAAGGGAATTCCCCATCCTCATAAAGCTCAATTCCGATGATTGCGTAAGAGGAGGGTTACAGGTGGAAGATGCCATCAAAATCGCATCCGTGTTGGGTAAGGCGGGGATTGATGCAATAGAGGTGAGCGGTGGAGTAGGTGATTCCTGGCCCAGTGCCTGCAGGCCAGACATAAAGTCCCCGCAGGAGGAGGCCTATTTCTCCAGCAATGCCCAGAAAATAAAAGAGGCCGTTTCTGTCCCTGTTGTCTGTGTCGGTGGCATAAGGTCAATGGAGGTCATGGAATCCATTATTGCTACGAAGAAGGCCGACATGGTCTCTATGAGCAGGCCCTTCATCCGTGAGCCTGATTTGGTGGAGAAATTCAGGAAAGGCCTTGCCGACAGGGCGGCCTGTATCTCCTGCAACCAGTGCTGGCATCCCAGAGGTATCCGCTGCGCACAACTCGTTAAGGATTAAGCCATCACAACTTTCTCCGGAGGGAGGTTCAGGTAGTAACCCTCCATCTTCCTGGTCTTGATAATACCCTCTGGGGAGTTGGGGTCGTTGTAAGGTGCAGGGAAGGCCTTCCTGATATTGTTTATGTAGTGCCTCAGTAAGAGGTCTTTGTGGTATTGACTGTTAATTAAACTGTAGAGTTCCTGGTGTATGATTACCTCCCCCGGCCTTTGTGCAAGTTTTCGCAATATATCAAAGTGTTTTCCCTTTAATGGGAGGAGACGGTCTTCCCAGCAGGCCATACTTCCATTCAAGACCAGTTTCAACTTTGCACCCGACTTCGTCTTCCCGTTACGGTCCTGTTTAATCTCGGATACGGTCTGTGCAATCTCATCATGTTCAACGAGGGCCAGGATCAGATCCTGATAGTCCCTCCACCTCTTTATCACCTCTTCCATAAATTCGGCAATCCCACTGCCACCAAAGTGACAACTCTCAACGAACAGCCAAATATCCTCCCTGCTTTCAATGGACCTATCAAAAAGTATGCGCGGCGATGCGGGCCCTGGCCTTCCTACAGTGTAAGGCTTTAACAGATAAGGACAACGGTCTGCGTATCTATTGTAAATCTCTATATCCTGGGGTTCCCCACTGTTCCTGCGGATTGATGGGTTCCTCTTAAAAAACCTTTCCACTACAGGCTTGACATAACTCTGAAAGTACCTGTCCACCTCCTTTAGGGAGTTGAACTTCTTATTAGATAATGGCTCTGAAGGTCCCTTTCTTCTATGGGGTATTTCTGTAAGGAAGGCGGTCTTAATCTCTATAAGATAATTATCCCACGCCTTTAAGAAGGTCTCGACCTGTTCTTTTACAGCTACTGTTGAGATAGTGGTGGACGTCATCAAAGGCACTCCTATCCCAAAGGGATTAACTAACCAATTCTCTTAGCTGAAGAAAGACTTCCTGCCAATTTTTGAGGCGATGACTTATTCTAGGGGTAAAACGTTTAACGTACCTAAACCCATTGGGTGTTAATTAGAACACGTACTGTGGATAAAGTCAACAATTACCGAAAAAGCCCGACAAAAAAGGGACAAGAATCCTCTTGAAATTTTGAAAACCCTAAAAACTTGAAAAGACTAGCCGAGAGAATTATTCTCTCGGCACTCTCAAAGGTGGGATGCAATAAGCTTGTGAAAAGCAACAGCTTAATTTCTGCACACTTTATTGAAAAAGAAGAAAGGACTGAGTTACCTAAGGTATCATCAGTCCTGTGTCCGTGGGTTATAGAAAGACTTTTTTGAGGTAACATGTTCGTAATTGAACAAGACCTAAAAAGATACGACTTTATAAGTATACCACACAGACCCCAGAGTACCAATTTCGTAATTGAACAGGACCTAAAAAGATATTCGCATATTTTGTGCCAAATAGTTAACCCTTTTTGCTATACACAAATTTTAAAAAACTCTTTTTCTCTTAAGTATTTTGTTTTCAATATCCTCTGGGGAGGCTAATCAGAAAGAACCTGTCAGCGTCCTCTACAGACAGATTTATAAAGACCACGGGATGGAATATTCTTCATAATAATAGCGAAATTTTTTCAGTAACAGAGACCCCTGCAAAACCTTATTTTGAGGTCTGCACGGAACACTCCCTCCCCCTTGCTTGTCCTGAGCGAAGCCGAAGGGATGGGGGAGGGAAGGGTGGGGGTGATTATCAATTTAATGCATATACATTTACCGCAGACTAACTTCGTTGAGTCAGAATTCTCCCTCCCCCTACCCCCTCCCATCAAGGGAGGGGGAAAATTAGAGGTATTCACAGATTTTTTTCAGAGTTCTCTGTTTATGAGAATCCTTAATTAAACCGTGCAGTTTGAGATGCGCGGGAAGCGAAGATTTACTTGCAAGGATGTGCCTATTTGATAGAATTGCTTTTGTAACCATCGCACATCGTAGAGTCGGCTATTCTGGTCCTCAATCCGCCTGAGGCGGACGTGTCCGCCTTAAGCGGGTCGGCTAAGGCCGATAGCTCCACCCGAGGTAGAGTGACGCACAACATTAATGCATGAAGAAACGTTTATTTAGTGGAATCCAGCCCACAGGCGAAGTCCATATCGGCAACTATCTGGGGGCAATAAAGAATTGGGTAAGCCTCCTTGGCCCTTATGAATGCATCTTTTCAATAGTAGACTATCATGCCATCACCGTCCCACAGGACCCAAAGGACATGCCCAAACAGATACTCCATGCGGCTACGGTGAACATCGCAGCAGGTCTTGACCCCCGGCGCTGCATCATCTTTCTACAATCACAGGTTCCTGAACACACGGAACTGGCCTGGATTTTTCACACCCTCACCCCCATAGGACACCTGGAAAGGATGACCCAGTTCAAGGACAAGGCCCGACAGCACAGGGAACACGTCAATGCTGGCCTCTTCAGTTATCCTGTCCTGCAGGCCGCAGACATCTTGCTCTACAAGGCGGAGGTAGTCCCTGTGGGGGAAGATCAGGTCCAGCACATAGAACTCGCCAGGGAGATAACCAGGAAATTCAACGCCCGCTACGGCAATCTCTTTCCCGAACCCCAGGAACTCCTCTCCACGGCCCCCAGGATTATGGGCCTTGACGCCAAGACCAAGATGAGTAAGAGCCTGAATAATTATATCTCCCTCACTGAACCCCCCGAGAGCATCTGGAAGAAGCTCTCCGTGGCCGTAACCGATGAGAACCGAAAGAAGCGTAGCGACCCTGGCGACCCTGATAAATGTAACATCTACCACCTGCACAAGCACTTCTCCAGTCCCGATGAGATAGACTGGTCGGCCCAGGGGTGCCGGACGGCAGGGATTGGATGCCTGGACTGTAAAAAGTGCCTATCAGACAATATCATCAAAGAACTCACGCCCATCAGGGAGAGGGCCATGGCCCTTTTTAAAGACCCAGGTTACGTGGTAGGAGTCCTCCAGGAGGGGGCCAAACGCTGTCAGGAAATAGCCAGAAAGACCATGCAGGAGGTAAAGGAGGCAATCGGGCTCCGGGTCTCGGCAAGTCAAACGTAGGCCATAGGGACAGACCTTTAGAGCCTGCCCTGAGCAAGGCGAAGGGTCTGTCCATAGTGCATTTGAATCCGCCTGAGGCGGACTAAAAGTCCTGTCACTACTAACATGAAAGAAAACCCCTTCATTAAAGAAATCGCCCACCTGCTGAAGTCCGAAATTGGACTGGAAAAGGAAGAGATATATCCCCTGATAGACCAGCCTCCCAATCCAGATTTGGGGGACTACACCCTCCCGTGCTATCCCCTTAAGGAGAGATTCCATAAGCCACCTAACCTCATAGCCAGGGCGCTGGCCCAGGTCCCGCTAACCCCTGGTGGACTCGTAACAACGATAAAGGCTGAGGGGGCTTACCTGAATTTCTTCGTACAGCGTCCAGAGTTGGCCCGCTGGATACTGGAAGTGATACACAAGGAAGGTAATCACTACGGACACTCCACGGTGGGCAAGGGCAAGACCGTGGTCATAGATTACTCCTCCCCCAATATTGCAAAACACCTGGCCGTTCACCACCTCCGCTCCGCCGTCATTGGTAATGCGCTTTATAAGCTCTACAAGGCCCTTGGCTACCACTGCGTAGGGATAAACCACCTTGGGGACTGGGGCACCCAGTTCGGGCAACTCATAGTGGCATACAAAAAATGGGGGAGTGAGGAGGAACTGAAGAAAGACCCGGTAGATACCTTGCACGGCCTATATGTGAAGTTCCATCAGGAGGCCAAACACGACCCCTCACTTGAAGACCAGGCACGCCAGGCCTTCAAGGAACTGGAGGCAGGAGACCCGGATGCCCGTCGCCTATGGGAACATTTCAAGGAGGTAAGCCTCAAGGAATTCAACAAGGTTTACCGTGCCCTGGGTATAAAGTTTGATTACTACACAGGTGAGAGTTTTTATAATGAGATGCTCAATGACACCGTAGAGAGGCTAAAGAAGACGGGCCTTGCCACCGTGAGTGAGGAGGCCCTGGTGGTCAACCTGGACCAGTACGGTATGCCTCCATGCCTCCTGAGGAAAAAGGATGAGGCCAGCCTTTACGCCACGCGGGATATCTCTGCAGCCGAATACAGGGCGAGGGAGTTTAAATTTTCAAAAATGCTTTACGTTGTAGGCTCAGAGCAGAAGTTACACTTTAGACAATTCTTCAAGGTGCTTGAACTGATGGGCTACCCCTGGGTGAAGGACTGCGTCCATGTGGACTTTGGGCTGATAAAATTTAAGGAGGGAAAGATGTCCACCAGGGCGGGGCGGGTCATACTGCTGGAAGAGGTGCTCAAGGAGGCCGTGGAGAGGGTGAAGGAAATTATACAGGAAAAGAACCCTAACCTACCCAACAAAGAGGAGATTGCCAGGCAGGTGGGCATAGGGGCGGTAATCTTTGCCGACCTCTCCAGCCGCCGCACAAGAGACGTCCTCTTTGACTGGAAGGAGGTACTTAATTTTGACGGCGAGACGGGGCCTTACCTCCAGTACACCCATGCCCGGCTCTGCAGTGTAATGAGGAAATATGGAAAGCCAGTAGAAACCGGGGTAGATTTCAACCTCCTCAAGGAAAAGGACGAGTATCTAATGGCCAGGAAGCTGGAGGCCTTCCCAAGGAGTATCCAGGTAGCAGCCGAGACCTGCGAGCCGGTCGTCCTTTGCAACTACCTCATAGAGCTTGCCAGTATATTTAACCGCTATTACAATCACCACAGGATAATCAGTCAGAACGAGGAGCTAACACGCTCAAGAATCCTCCTGGCCGACTGCACAAGACAGGCACTGAGGAACGGACTCTATCTCCTGGGCATGGAGACGCCGGAGGAGATGTAGCTGCAGGTCGTACCTGAGGCAGATTCGTCCGCCTGAGGCGGAGCGAACTTTAGCCTGCGTAAAATCCGCCTCAGGCGGAAACCTAAAGGTTGCGGCTACTTCTTAGAGGTGTAGGAGGAGATGTAGTCAATGGATAAAAAAATAGAGTCCATATTAAGAGAAACAAAAACAGGCCTAGAAAAGATATACGGAGACCGCCTTAAGGGTGCCTTTCTTTATGGTTCATACGCCCGTGGAGAGGCAGAAGTAGGCTCAGATATAGATATTGCTATCATCTTAGATAACTTTGACGACCCCTGGGGGGAGATTGAATCTACAGGTGAGCTTGTGTCCAGTCTTTCTTTGAAGCACGGGGTGGTACTGTGCCTTCTGCCTTTGAGAGAGAGAGATTTCCTTTATCGCAATAGTCCTCTTGTCATAAACTTAAAGAAAGAGGGGATTCCTTTAAGATGAAACATGAGGTGAATGCCTTTCTGGAGAAATCTCAGGAGAGTATAAAAGGGGCAGAAGGACTCTTTTCCCTGGGATTATATGGATTTGCGGCCTCACGTGCTTATTACGCCATGTTCTATGTAGCAGAGGCACTACTTCTAAGTAAAGGGCTGTCCTTTTCCAAGCATGGGCAGGTACTGGCCGCCTTTGGAGAACATTTTGCTAAACCGAAGGTATTAGACCCTAAGTATCACCGTTACCTTATTGAGGGGTATGAGCAGAGACAGATAGGTGATTACGAACCCCTGGAAAAGGTATCTAAAGAGGCAGCTCAGACACTCATTGAGAGGGCCAGAGAATTTCTTGCGGACGCTACAGAATATTTGAAAAAAGGTTAAAACTCCTGGGCATGGAGAGGCCGGAGGAGATGTAGGACATTTTCCAGTGTTTGATAACCGAAATCATGTAAGAAATCGTTATGGATGTAAGAGACCCAAGAAAACTTCAAAACCTTATCGAAGAATATAATAGATTACGCAATCTATCAGGATTTACTCCACAGGAACGTGGGAGGCGTCTAAATCCTTTTGTAGCAGAACTTCTAAGTTGCTGGGGTATCATGGCAACTCCTAATATTTATGGTAATGGTGAAATTGACATTGCTTTTGAGGTGAATAGTAGACAATTTATTGTGGAAGCCAAATGGGAAGATGGAAAAATTGGAACAGGACAAATTGCTAAATTACAGAAACGGCTTCGTCAACGACTTCAAGGAACAACTGGATTATTCCTTTCAATGTCTGGTTTTTCATCTGAAGCCGTAGATGAATTAAAACATGGCGAACAACCAGCACTGTTGTTACTTTCACGTGAGCATCTTGAAGCTATGCTTTCTGGCTTTGTTCCTCCTGAAGAGCTAATTAGCTGTCTAATAAGGAGAGCATCTATTTATGGTGAGAATTTTCCCCAGCTACAGTCTCTGTTTGAAACTACGCAGCCTGATAAGTTGGGTGTAAATTTTTGCACTCCAGATGAAATTACAAATGAAAACCTCGTTAAGGAATCTATACCAGGATTTCAAGCCCATGTGGTCGCATCAAACCTGCCGTTTGGCCAATCTGGTGTAGCTGAGCTTTCGGAGAATACAATCCTACTAACACTCCATCAAGGCATCTATATTATTGACCTTAGTAAAAGGAAGATGGATGTTTTCTTTGGAGTACCTGGTTGTTCAAGAAACGTGCTTATTCCTAAAAAAGGGATTGTTTTTATAGTGCGTAAAAGAGGCGTAGGTTGTCTCAGGGGAAGGAATTTTTCTATAGTTGGGGGAGGTTTTTGCGGGAATGCTTGTCTTTTCAAGGGGATAGACGACGATATTTGGGTTTTTTCTAATGGCCACATTAACAGAGAGATAATAGGCCCGCAGGTTACGAAATTAGGTGAATCTATAGGGAACGAAAAGCGTTATGAAATTGATTATCCAACGGCCCACGGGACAAATGCAGCGCTTATAAGCGAAGGGTGTTTTCTCTTAATAGGTACTACCTAAATCGCTATAGTAGAACCAACTAGTTCAAAGCGCGTCCTAAGTAGGGGTCTATCAAATCCAATGGGTTTGGCACGTCTATCAGGAAACCAATTTATTGTAGCATCAGGAGAAGTCGTCCTTTCGGAGTTAGATATTTCAAATGGAACAGTGCGCCAGGTGGCAAGACTAAATTTGCAAGGTTCAGTCTCTGAACTTGCTGAGAGTGCAAGGGGGGGTGGATACCTTTTTTCACATTATGGAAAAGCCGATAGGAAAAGTGCAGGAATCTTAATCCGTTGGCAATATTAAGCACAGACTTACACATTGTCGCAGTCAGTATCAAACCCAGCAGCTTGGATCGTTATGTAAAATAATATCTTTTTCTTTCTCCACCTCAGGCAGGCCCAAAATGACATTCTGAGGTACGGTCTTTTCTAGGCAGAATGTTTCAGGTTCTCCTCCTCACTATTCCTTAACCAAACCCACAATCCTCGTCAGCGTCTCCTTTGCATCGCCGAAGACCATCATGGTCTTTTCCATATAAAAAATCTCATTGTCTTCCCCTGAGAAGCCGGGTCTTAAGCTACGCTTGCATACGATGACAGTCCTGGCCTGGTCGGCGTTCAGGATGGGCATGCCGTAGAGTGGGCTGCCCTTTTTAAGGCGGGCGGCCGGGTTAATTACATCATTTGCACCAACTACCAGCGCCACGTCGGTAACCTTAAAGTCGGCGTTTATGGCATCCATCTCGTAAAGAAGGTCATACGGGACGTTAGCCTCGGCCAGGAGAACGTTCATGTGTCCGGGCATCCGCCCCGCCACCGGATGGATAGCGTACCTCACCTTAATGCCCCTTTTGATCAGGGCTGAGGTCAGTTCCTGTAGTATGTGCTGGGCCTGAGCCACGGCCAGGCCGTAACCCGGAACGATTATTACTGAGCCTGCATTCTCTAACATCGTGGCCGCATCTTCTGGAGTATAGCTCACCACGCGGCGCTTTTCGGCAACAGCCATCTCCTCGCTTATCTCTACCCCCACACGACCAAAGAGCACGTTTCTCAGGCTGCGGTTCATGGCCTTACACATTAACGTGGTCAGGATAAAGCCTGCAGCACCCACCAGCGCCCCGCTGATAATGAGTACGTTATTGGAGAGCACGAAACCCGTCATTGACGCCGCAAACCCGGAGTAGGAGTTCAGAAGCGAAATCACCACGGGCATATCGGCACCACCTATTGGAATTACCACAAGCACCCCCAGTACAGAACTAAGGAGAGAAATCGCAACTACCTTAAAAAGGGAAGGCGTTGCCACTACAAACGAGACCCCTGTAACTGCGGTGATAGCCAGGAGGACTAGATTTAAGGTTTGCTGTAAGGGGAACACTATGGGTGCACCTTTTAGTAGCCCCTGCAATTTGCCGAAGGCAATCAGACTGCCGGTAAAGGTCACAGCGCCTACCAGCAGGCTGAGTACCATTGTAACGCTTATGTCTACTGGCATTTGTTTCGTCATGCGGAGGAACTCGGCCACGGCCACCAGTGTGGAGGCACCTCCACCAAAACCGTTAAAGATGGCCACCGTCTGGGGCATGGCCGTCATCGGGACCCGCCTCGCCCAGACCGCACCCACGGCACCACCGATAACGATGCCTGCAATAATGTAAGTAAAATCTATGATTTGCTTGTCAAACAGCGTAACAATAATCGCCATCAACATACCCAGGGCGGCCAGGAGGTTCCCAAACCTGGCCGTCCTGGGTGAACTCAATCCCCTCAGACCAAGGATAAAGAGGATGGCTGATACGAGATACGCAAGATTTTTGACTGTTTCCATAGAAACGAGTAACCAGGTAGCCGCAACCTTTAGGTTGCGCCCCTAACGCAGGCTATCCGCCTGAGGCGGAGCGCTACTACCTTCCTTTCTTAAACATCTCCAGCATACGGTCAGTCACCATGAAACCTCCTACCACGTTGATAGTGGCGAAGATTACAGCAATCAGGCCCAATAGGGCGCTGAGGCTACTGTGCCCCGCACCGGTAGCGATAAGGGCACCAACGATGGTAATGCCCGAGATGGCATTGGCGCCGGACATGAGCGGTGTATGCAGGAGGGGTGGTACCTTGGAGATTACCTCAAACCCGACAAAGATCGCCAGGACAAAGACATAGAGCGATACAAGTAATGGTCCAACCATACGTGGCTATCCTCCACTTGGAAAAGCGCTCTTTACAATTCCACTCACCAACTCTCCATTGCTGCACACACAGCAACCCTTAGTAATCTCATCGGTAAAGTCCAGTTTGCGGTCCTTTGCCTGGAAGAGGTGCTTCACCAGATTGGTGATGTTTCTGGAATACATCTGGCTTGCGTGCACAGGAAGTGAAGACGGTAGATTCAGCGGACCACAGACGGTGACGCCGTATTTCTGCACTACCTCACCAGGTTGAGTTAATTCGCAATTTCCCCCCTGCTCAGCGGCCAGATCAACAATTACCGAGCCCTCGGGCATCGTCTTCACCATCTCTTCTGTGATTAACAGCGGCGCCCTCTTGCCAAAGACCAGGGCTGTGGAGATTACTACGTCGGTCTTGGGTAGTCTAGAACCGATGGCCTCCATCTCTTTCTTTATGAACTCAGGCGACATCTCCTTGGCATAGCCACCAGCAGTTTCCGTCTCTTTAGGCAGTTCCATCTCCACAAAGCGTGCACCGAGGCTTTCCACCTGTTCCTTCACCGCCGGGCGCGTATCAAAGGCCTCCACCCTGGCCCCCAGACGCTTAGCTGTGGCAATGGCCTGCAGCCCCGCCACACCAGCCCCAATTACCAGTACAGTGGATGGATGTATCGTACCAGCAGCGGTCATTAGCAACGGAAAAAACTTGCCACAATACTGTGTGGCCAGAAGTACCGCCTTGTAACCCGCTACAGTACTCTGGGAGGTCAGGGCATCCATCCCCTGGGCACGGCTGACGCGGGGCATCAGTTCCATTGAGAAGGCAGTGATTCTTTTGGCCAGTAGCCTCTGCACTAATTCCCTATTCGTAATGGGAGAAAGAAACCCGATCAAGGTAGTGCCGTCCCTCATCAAATCCAGTTCGTGGGATTTCAGGGCTTCGTTGGACATGGGCGGTTGAATCTTGAGGACTGCATCGGCCTGCTGGTACAGGCTGGTGGCATCTGGCACAATCTGTGCACCTGCCTCTTGATACTGCTCGTCTGAAAAGTAGGCCCTGCTCCCAGCCCCCTTCTCAACCAATACCTGTGCATCCAATCCCAAAAGTTCCCCTACCATTGGCGGAATCAGGGCCACGCGCCTTTCTCCTTCTTTTATTTCACAAGGTATGCCTATCTTCATAATGGCACGCACCTTTTCACGTACACACTTCAAGAACCGGATTCAAGAGATTTGGCCAGAATAATAACAGAGTGCGGTCAGGAATTGCAAATTCTTTTATTCTATTAGAGTAGAGAGAGATAAGGAGAAATTTCTCACTACATTATAAAGACCTCTGCAAAACCCTTCTTGGAGCTCATAAGAAATCATCCCTCCCCCTTGATGGGGGAAGGAAGAGCCTGCCCTGAGCGAAGCGAAGGGGTGGGGGGGCGAACTTAGATGAGTTAGATGGTTACCCTCCCCCTACCCCCCTCCCATCAAGGGAGGGGAAAAATTTAAGGAAACTGCTAAATTTTTCAGAGGTCTCATATATTGAGACCTCTGCAAAACACCCAAAAATGTCATTCCTTCTCCGCCTTAGGCGTATCAGGACGGAGTTTGATGTGCCGCAGACACCGAAGAATCTGACACGAAGTGTCACCACGAGCGGGAGCGAAGGGTCTAGAGATCGCTTCGCTTCGCTCGCAATGACAGATTCTTTGCTTCCCCTTCTCCGCCTGAGGCGGATCAGGGCTTAGGCTCACTCAGAATGAGAAGTGGCGTTAGGCGAGTTTTACAGTGGTCCCTTCCCTAGCCCCATTTCCTTCATTATCTTTTGCATATCGTGCCAGCACTTACCCTTGTCCTGGGGGTTTCTGAGGAGATAGGCGGGGTGGAAGGTTGGCAGAAGCTTTATGCCGTTATAGTCATGGAATCGCCCACGCAAAGAACTTATGCCTTCCTTGGTCTGCAGGAGTCCCTGAGCGGCGCAGTTACCCAGGGCGCAGATAATTTTGGGCTTAATCCATTCAATCTGCCACTTGAGATAGTTCTCGTAACATATAAACATCTCATCCTGCCTCGGGGTGCGGTTGTCTGGGGGACGGCACTTGACCATGTTGGTGATGTAAACCATCTGGCGGGTGAGCTTCATGGCCTCTATGATTTTGGTAAGAAGCTGTCCTGCCTTTCCCACGAAAGGTTCCCCCTGCTGGTCTTCATCATAACCTGGGCCTTCTCCAATGAACATCAGTTCTGCGAAGGGGTCACCCACCCCGAAGACCACCCTGGTACGGGACTGGCTTAGACGGCATTTTGTGCAGGTGGAGGCCACCTTGCCCAGTCTGGCGAGCCTTTCCACCCTATCGTCTTTTTCTATCTTCCGGGAGGCATAAGTCTCAGGGGGTTCTTTTATTTCACCAGATGGTTCGGGTGGCTTAGGCATGGTTTTAGGTTGCTGCCTGGGCAGGAATTCTATACCAAGGGCCTTTTCAATAAGAAGTAGCCTCTGTTTCAGCGATCTTGTGAGTCTTAGTAGTTCTTCCTGGGAATTAAAAGTCGGTAGCACCGTTCCGCCTCAGGCGGATTAGATTTTCTTTGTCTCCCCTTCCAGGGCCTTCTCTATCTCTTTCACCACTATGTCCTGCACCTCCTCAATCGTACCCTGCAGTTCGCATCCTGCGGCCCTCTCGTGGCCTCCGCCTCCGAACTTCTGCGCAATTCTGTTTACGTCCACGCTGTCCCTGGAGCGCAGGCTCACCTTCACCTTGTTAGGCTCTCCCAACTCTCTCAGGAGTACTCCTACGGAAACCCCCTCTATCGAGGCGGGGATATCAGGGAAGTCCTGGGTATCTATGGAGGGCGTGTGGGCCTCTTTCATCATCTCCCTGGTGAGCCATATGCTGGCAATCCTCTTGTTGGCGAAGAACTTCATGGTTTCCGTAGCCTTCGCCGCAAGATACAGTTGACCATAAGTGTTTGCCTTGTAAAGGTGCTGACCTATCTCTGAAGGGTCTGCCCCGCACTCAATAAGATGTGCAGCAATCCTCAAGGTCTCTGAGGTGGTATTGCGATTGGTGAAGCGTCCCGTATCGGTAACAATAGCCACGTACAGGGCCTCGGCTATGCGGGGTGTAATCTTCCATCCGGCCGACTCAAGGAGTTCATAAACCATCTCCCCCGTAGAGCATTTGCCGGTGTCCACCCAATTTACCACACCGAAATTGCTATTACAGACATGATGGTCAATGTTTATCAAGGGGGTGGAGTCCGCAAAAAGCTGACCGACCCCTCCCAATCGGTCCTTACTCGGGGTGTCCACAGAAATAACGAGGTCAAACCCCCCGCCAAGGGAAGATGATTCAGAGCCCTCGCTACCTCCCGAATGCCCCTCTGTACCACTGCCTCCGGTGGACTTGCCAGCGATGACCCTTATGTTGGCATCTCTAACTAAGAACTTATAGACCCTGGGAATGTACGAATCGTTGATGATAACCGGGTCCTTCCCCATATCCTTCAGGGCATAGTAGAGTGCAAGCTCTGAGCCCAGGGCATCACCGTCAAGGCGTATGTGCGCGGTCAGTAAGGGCCTACTGGACCTCTTTATTAATTTCTTTAGACTTTTCAGGATGCTTGTATTCATCCTCATCTCCCTAAATTTAATTATTATAACACTCTTAAGACTTTTAGTCAAAAAAGCCGTCGCTCGGTAGTGTCAAGAAAATTGTGTAAAATTAAAAAGTTTAAAAGGGTGTGCCTTCCACTTTTTATTTAGATAAGAGAAGACTCC
>FWPU01010336.1_pt1 | contig 13958 bp, 11 predicted proteins | sample 2228361 | NCBI WGS metagenome assembly FWPU01 (sample SAMEA103939777, study PRJEB20133) | metagenome | reverse complement strand
CGTTTGTGCCGGGCAGACCGCGGAAACTGAGACGGCGACGGGGCGGATATGGCGTGTTGAGACACGGCCGCGCGGCCGAGTTGCGCTACTTAAATCACAGCAAGCGAGGGGCGACACACCCTATGCGGTCGCTTGCGCACTTGCAAAACGGCTGAGACGCGAATGGTCGCCGCGCCGATCGCGGATCGCTCGGAGCTATTTGGGCAAAAAGCTCAGAATGGCATCCATGATGGAACTGTTGAGAGAATAGGGGCCGTTCCAACTCCACATGTTTCGGACCAGATCGAATGTCATCATCCCACACAGGAGCAATAGCACGGCAGTCAAGATGATGAGTACGTTCCACAGCGTGCCCCACGGTGCCTCGACGCCCATCATGGCAGCAGCAGGGGCATAGGCAGGCCCCGGAACCGCCGGCCCGGCACCGACACCCGGCGCGGGGGCGCCGAAGGGACCGCCGGGAACCCCCGTCGCGGGGGTCATGGAAGGCGCCAGCGGCGCCTCTCCCAGTAGCCCCGCCATCCCCGGCGAGGATCCCGTCCCCGGCTCAGTGTCGAGCGCGATGACCTGGGAACCGCTCTCCGTTTCTTCCCCTTCCTCGACCTCCTCGAAAGGGGTAAGCATGAAATCTTCATCCGTCTTGAGCTGGGTGGGGGCCTCCGTGTCCGCCGCCTCGTCCAGCATCAACATGTCGTCTTCGCTCAACTCCAGCGACTCGTCACCCGTCGCCAACTCGAGCGGTTCTTCCAGGGAGATCCCGCTGTCGTTGGCATCAACCAGAGAAATGCCGCTGTCGCCGCCCAGCGTGATATCACTTCCGCTGCCGCTGCCGCCGATGACGATCTCATCGTCGTCCAAACCGCCGGCCAAATTGACGGCCGAATCGCCCGAGGAGCCGGCTGCCGGCGGCGTCGCGGCCGGCGTGCCTTCCTCGTCCAGGGGCAACAGTTCCTCGTCCAAGCCGGCTCCCGCGGAAACAACGCTCGACCCGCCGCTCGGCCCGGCATCCGTTGAAGATTGGGAACTCAGCAAATCCAAGTCGCTGCCACCGAGTTGAATTTCTTCAGCGGAGGACTCGGGCTTTTTCTCGCCGCCGATCACGGTGCCCGAAGCACTGCTCCCGACGGACGGGGAGAGATCGTCGATGCCCAGCACGATCTCATCGTCGGAAAAAGAAGGCGGCACGCCCGCCTCGGAGCGCCGCTGCCGCACCATTTCCTCGATGTCTTCGGCCTTGAATTTCCAATCGGTGCCGTCACGATAGCCGCGCAACGCGTTCCTCTCTCGCATCGAATTCACTTCGGCAGGAGTAACGCCCAAGACCTCCGCGGCTTCTTTGGTAGTGTAGTACTTCTGGACCATTCCCGACTTCTCCCGATCCGTGTCGCCGCTTCAGGCCCCGGCTTCGGGAAGACCCGACACCGGAACGGTCACGGCGACTTTAAGAGTGACTCCAGTTCTCCTGGTGACGGCCGTTCGACGTTGTATTCCAACATACCCATGTCGAACTGGATATTCCGTACGCTCTTCAGCCCAATGCGTCCGGAGATCAGATCGACGTGGTAAACGGCAAGTACTCCCGCTGCCGTGTCCAACACCACAATTTGCTGGTACTTATCCGCTTGGCATGCCAAAGCGATCATTCCCTGATTCGCACGCTCGGGCATGACGGGGCCACGCGTCCGGCCCACGATCGGAGGCGGCTGATAGGTTCCCGCCCCCAAAACCGCACCTACCGCCAACGCCGCCACGCACACGACCGCAGAAATCAACGGCAACCTCATGCGTCACCTCCTTGTGACTACGCATAAGACGGCGAAAGCCTCCTTTTTCATTGTAAACAGCCCTCGCACGACTTCAACCAAAAACCTTCCCGAAGCCCTCCATTTTGCGTAGAAGGCTCGACTCAGCGGAGTGAATTCGCGGCCAGGTGTCGAACAGCCCCGAAGCACGGCTGTTGAAAGACTACCGTTTGACCGGTGAAAATAGGCGAAATACAGCAAAGCGGCGAGACTCACGCGGCATTTTCGCTTGTTATCCTAAGCTCGCACCGGAAGTTTAGCCTCGTGCCGCAATTCCCTCAAGATCGACAAGTATCACTCTTGCGACATCGAAATCGCTCGTGCCCGGGAACGCAACAAGACCACAATCCGCTCCTAAGTGATTGCTCGTGTTGCGCTGATTGACAATTTCGGCGATTCGATTAACATCACCATACTTGCAGGCAGGCACCGGTCCCCCTTCTCTTTCGGCGACTAGAGACTCGAATTGAATGGAGAATCACGTCCTGGCACGGCCTTGCCGTCGGTGCGGTGCTCCCTATTTGTCCTAGGGCTTGCGGAATGCTCTCGTCCTCCGATGCAGCTCGGCGCCGTCCGCTTCACCGTCGCTTTCTGGCGGCGTTCACCGCGATCGGGTTTCTCGCCTCATTCACGGCGTCACTTTGGATGACGCTGGCGTGGACCAATCGTGTCCAGCGGCAACGTGCGGCCACCCTGGAACGAATTTCGGAGACCATTCAAGCGACTTCGTTCCCCTTGTCGCGTCCGGTACTGATGCAAATGCGGTCGCTTACAGACGCCGAGTTCGTGACCGTAAACCGAACCGGCGCCCTGCTGGACGCCACGCGAGCGTTTTCTCCTTCCGAAAGCGAGATCCTTTCGAAATTGACGAACCAGTCGCAGACGTCGCTTTGGAGCTCCGAAATAGTCCTCTCCGATGGACGATACCGGTTCAACCTGGTACCCCTCAAGACGCCGGCTAACGTAAGTGCCGACAGAGCCGTCAAGCTGATCGTGTTGATTCCCCAGGTACCGTGGCGGCGGGAGTTCCAACAGGCCCTGCCTGCCGCTTCCTTGGCTGCGTTAGCGGCCACGTTGCTATCGGCTTCGGCGGCGGTGTGGCTGTCACGTCGGATCAGTCTCCCGCTACAGAAACTGGCAGCCCAAACCGCCGCGGCGGCTCGTGATCCGGGCTTGGGCGTCGAATTGCCTCGCACGCACGATGAATTGCGCGACTTGGCCTCGGCCCTCGACGGGTTGCTGCGCGAACGCCGAACCTTCGAGCTTCGACTTCGCGAGGAGGAGCGTCGGCGATCCCTTCAGCAATTGGCATCCGGACTGGCGCATCAACTGCGAAACTACGCCACCGCCGCACGGATGGCTCTGGAACTTTATATCGCGGAATGCCGGGCCGATTCGACTCCCGAAGAATTGGCGGTCGTCCTCCGCCAGATTCGTTTGATGGAGAACTTGTTGAGACAATTCCTGTCTCTCGACGCTTCTCCGGCGGATTCTCCCTGCGGTGCGGATCTGGTGCGGACGGTCCGGGAGGCGTCGGAATTGAGCGGGCCAGCATTTCGCCACGCCGGAGTGGACTTGCAATTGAATCTGCCGAGGCGGCGCGTGCTACTGAAGGCCGGCGACAGCGCGCTGGGCCAGCTCGTGTCTAATTTGCTTATGAATGCCCTGGACGCCTCGCGAGAAGCCCCCACCGAAAAGGTCGTTTTCGTCACGCTGCTTCTCGATGATGACACGGCGTCCGGGCGACTCGAAGTTGCCGATTCCGGTCCCGGTCCTCCGGAAAGCGTTAGGGATAAGCTTTTCCACACGGCAGTGACTACGAAGGCCGACGGTTGCGGGCTGGGTTTGTTGGTCGCCGCCCGCATCGCCGACAGATTGGGCGGCAAGTTGGTCTGGGAGCGGCGGCACCACTACACCGTATTCGCGTTTGAATTTCCGTTGGAGTGGACGCTGGAAAAGGAAGGGACCGGCGGCGATGGCGCACCTCCTGATCGTGGATGATGAGCCGGACATCTGCTGGGGGTTACAGCGGCTGACGGAGCGTCTCGGCCACTCCGCTGAGGTCGCTGCGGACGGGGAGGCGGCCTTGAAATCGGTCGCCGCGCGGCCTCCTGATTTGATCTTGCTGGATGTGCGTCTGCCGGGGCGAGACGGCCTGGAGGTCATGCGCGAAATCCGATCGCTCCGTGCCAAAGTGCCCATCGTCATCATGACCGCGTACGGCGACTTGGAAATCGCCGTGCAGGCGATGCGGCAAGGGGCCTTCGAGTATCTCGTCAAACCCTTCGACTTGGCGGTGGTGCGTCGCGTCATCGAACGGGCCTTGCAACCGCCGGCCGAAAGCGCCGACCGCGTCGCGCCGGAGTCGCCCGAGGCGGAAGGCGAGTTTCCGATCATCGGCACTTCGTCGCCGATGCAAGAGGTTTTCCGGCAGATCGCCTTGGTCGCGCCCACCGACGCCGCCGTGCTTCTTCAAGGAGAGAGCGGCACCGGAAAAGAGCTGGTGGCCCGAGCCATCCATCGCTTCAGCCGGCGCCGCGAAGGTCCGTTCATCATCGCACACCTGGCATCCCTCAGCCCGTCCTTGGCCGAGAGCGAATTATTCGGGCATGTCCGCGGAGCGTTCACCGGGGCGGAAGAAAGCCGCGCCGGACTGCTGGAGCGTGCGGACGGCGGAACGCTGTTTATCGACGAGGCGGCCGATATTCCCTTGCTTCTTCAGGTCAAATTGTTGCGTGCATTGGAATACCGGGAGTTTCTACCCGTGGGCGGGACACGGCCGGTGCGATCCGATTTCCGCTTGATTTCGGCTTCTCATCGGGACCTCGCCCGATTGGCGGCGGAAAACAAATTCCGCCATGATTTCTACTTTCGATTGGTGACGTTCGAGATTCGCATCCCGCCGCTTCGCGAGCGGCGCGAAGATCTCGAGCCGCTGGTCCGCTATTTCGTCCGCCAGCTATCGCAACGGATGGGCCTCGATCCTCCCACATGGGATCCGGGGTTTTTAGAGGAACTCCGATCGCGCCCGTGGCGAGGCAACGTGCGAGAGCTTCGCAATGCCCTGGAATACGCCATGATTCTGGCCAGAGGCGGGGCTTTGCGGCGAGAAATGCTGCCTCCGCCGCTCCTGGCCCCACCCACCGACGTCGCATCGCCGGCGGGGTCGCTGCAAGAGTTGATCCGGCGCTGGACGGAGGCGATGGTCAAGGAAAAGGCCGCGGAGGGGGAATTGTACGATCGCTTCTTGCAAGCCGTGGAGCCTCCGCTCTTGCAAACGGTTCTTCAACGTTGCGGAGGTCGGTATTTGGCGGCTGCGAAAGTCTTGGGCATGCACCGCGTCACGCTGCGACGCAAACTGCAACAATACGGCAAACGTGATTTGCCGCAAGCCGCGGATTGAAGTCGAGGGTTTCGACCATGCTGACCGTTCACATTTTCCGTCATGCTTGGGCGGAAGAAGTCGATGCGAATCGTTGGCCGGACGACGGTTTGCGTCCCCTCACGACCGAGGGCAAATCACGCTTTCGCAAGTTCGCCGCCAAATTGACCGCCCGCTCGATCCGTTGCGAACGTATCGCGACAAGCCCCCTCCTCCGTTGCGTGCAGACGGCGGAAATCCTGTGCGAAACATGCGGCGGCGCAAAGCGGCTCGAAATCCTGAAGGCACTGCGCCCGGATTCCGATTTCGAAGCCGTCTTGGCATGGATCCGCAAGTGGCACGGTCGGCTGGAAGAGGTGGCATTGGTCGGCCACGCACCGGACACGGCTCAGATCGCCGCTTGGCTCATCGGCGGAGGCAACCTCGACTGCCCGAAAGGTGGAGTGACCACCGTCGAATTCGAGAGGAGTGTCGAACCGGGAAGCGGCGTCCTCGTTCGCCTGGTCAAGCCGTCTCTCCTCAAGTGCTGATGCGAGAACCGTTTCGGCCGAATCGGCGTTTTTCGGGGGTAATGAGAGGGAATCTTGAAATCCCGCCGCGGCAAATTCGGCCGACGCCCTGCGGTAACGGCGATACAATAGGTTGTTGGCTGCGACGAGCTTCAAGGCCGGGCCGACCACGGCGGCGAACCCCCACAGTGCCAAAAGTATCCTGACTGTTGGGAGAGGTTGCAATGCCGAGGCGGCGCGGCGGCCCGATCCGCGACACGGCTCGATGTCGCGCCCGGCGCGGCGGCAGATGCCGGATGCGTTACCCGGCGGTGGGAGGCGATGGTGACTTCAACGACCGCAAGTTCATCGACTGCATGGAGAAAGGACGCTACGCCCGATATCGTCATGAAAACCACGACTTGCCCCGAAGAATTGGATCCCTCTCTGTTTCGGCCCGACTTCCCGATCCTGCGCAAGGTTCTCCGCGACGGCATCCCCCTCGTGTATCTGGATAACGCGGCGACCACGCAGCGTCCGCGACAGGTGATTGCCGCAATCGTGGATACCTACGAGCACCACTACTCGAACGTCCATCGGGGAATCCACACCTTGGCCGATGAAACGACCGAGCTGTACGAGGGTGCACGCGATCGATTGAAAGATTTTCTGAACGCCGCCGAACGCGAGGAAATTGTGTTCACCTCCGGCGCCACGGCGGGGGTCAATCTGGTGGCACGCGCTTGGGGAGACGCCAACGTCCGAGAAGGTGACGAGATTCTGCTTACGGAGATGGAGCACCATTCGAATATCGTCCCCTGGTACCAATTGGCGCAACGGACGGGGGCCGTCATCCGCCACATACCCCTGACGGAAGACGGAAGACTGGATCTACGGCCGTTGCCGCATCTTCTCACCGAGAAGACCAAGGTCTTGGCGGTGACTGCGGTTTCCAACGTCCTGGGAACCATCAATCCGCTGGATGAGTTGATATCGGCCGCGCATGCCGTAGGCGCGAGGGTGCTGGTAGACGGAGCCCAAAGCGTCCCGCATCTTCCGACGGATGTTCAACGTCTAGATGCGGATTTCCTGGTTTTCAGCGGCCACAAGATGTTGGGGCCGACCGGCGTGGGCGTGCTGTATGCCAAGCGCGAAATCCTCGAGTCTATGCCCCCCTTTCTCGGCGGGGGAAGCATGATCCACGAAGTAACGCTGGAAGGATTTGTTCCCGGGGATATTCCGGCCCGCTTTGAAGCCGGTACGCCGCCGATCGTGGGAGCCATCGGTCTGCGCGCCGCGGTCGATTACTTGCAGACGGTCGGTTTGAATCGTGTCGCGTTACACGAGCGGCGACTTACGGAAAAGCTCCATACCGCGCTAGCGGAGGTGGACGGCGTCCGCATCCTGGGTCCCGAGCCTGCCCACAAAGCCGGAATCGTCAGCTTCGTGTTGAAGGACTTGCACGCGCAAGACTTGGCCCATCTGTTGGATCGTTTCGGCGTTGCGGTTCGCGCCGGTCATCACTGCGCCATGCCGTTGCATCGCCGCTACGGCGTCTCGGCCAGCGCCCGAGCGAGCTTTTACTTCTACAATACGTCGGATGACATCGATCATCTCGTCGAGGGAATCCTGCGGTCGCAAAGGTTTTCCCAGCGACGCGCCGTTTAGTCGGGATCCCGATCTCCGTCGGCTGTGACTTGGCGAAGGGCGCCCGGCCGGAAACGCATCCGGCCGACGGCAGCCGTCCTGCGACCAAATCCCGCGGCGGAAAATCGATCTCATGCCGGCTCCATGACCCGGGCGGTCAAACTCTCCATCAGCGTCCCGGCCTGTTCCAGAAATTCGTGCAAGGCGTCGGCCGATGCGTGCGTATTCAAGGCCTCCAGCGAATCCCATTTTTCGATCACGGTGATGACGTTGGGGCGAACGGGAGGTTGGACCGGCAGTCCGGACTCGACGTCCACGACCGCCACGTATTCGATGCACCCCGGCTCCTGACGAACCTTTTCTGCCGCCGCTCGAAACAGTTCCAAGACCTTATCGCGACAGCCGGCTTTCGTCGTAATTTCGGCGACGACATGAATCATGGATTCCACCCTTTCCCTGAAGACGCTGACACGGTTCCCTATTCCCTTCGTCGATGATCGACCGAAGACGGCTTCTCTTGCGGAACGGAGAAGGCTCCCGCTCACTGCCGCACGATTTGGGCCGAATCTCGAATCAAGCCCTCCCAATCCCGAGGATCGGGATCGACGCCCAAGCCGACCGTTTCCGGCAAGCACGCGACAAGCGAGCCGCCGGCCTCATCCTTTTCGATGGGGACCGGATCCGCCAAATCTTGGCTCAACAAGTCGGACGGATTCCAATAATCGGCCGGATAGGAAAAATTGGCACGCCCCGCCAGGGCCAGCGATGCCCGGATCCCTAAGCTGCTTTGAGGATTCATACCGAGGTAATTGGGGACGCATTCGGCGTGGCAGGCATCGTAGACGGCCGTCGCAGGTGTCAAACCGCCTACCCGTGCCACGTTGATATTGACGTATTTTCCGCTGCGCAACTCCAGGGCCATGTCGGCCAGTTCCGGCGTGGTGATCGATTCATCCAAGCAAATGGGTGTTCGCAACGTCTCTTGCAGCATCGCATGGCCGACCAAATCCTCGGGCGGCAAAGGCTGCTCCACCATCCTCAGCCCGAAATCGTCGAGGCGGCAGAGGGTGTCCATGTGGTGCAGTCCCAAGGCTCCTTCCAAATCGCCCATAATGTTTTCCGTCGGAAATACCTGACGAACGGCGTTCAACATGGCCAGATCCCAGCCGGGACGCAGCTTTAACCCAACACGAGAATACCCGGCTTCGAAGGCCGCGGCAATCTCTTCCAAAAACCCCTCGTGCGACTCCGTACGATCCAACCAGATGCCCAGGGGAATGCGGGTCTGTTTTGCTTGGAGCAATTGATACAAAGGGCGGCCTTTGAGCCGGGCTTGCAAATCCCACCAGGCGACGTCCAGAGCGGCTCGCGCGTAACGATGCCCCTTGATCGGCGCCAAAAGCCCCTGCAATTGCGCGGCATCGGCGAGATCCCGTCCCACGATCCGGGGAGCCATCCAGTCGCGAAGGCAGAAAAACGTCGCGTCGCTCCACTCGGGCGTCATCAGCGGTCCATTTCCCGGTGCGGCCTCTCCCCAACCGATACCGCGGTTCGTGCGCAACCGGACCACCACCGTGCGAACGCTGGTCCATTGGGGCCAGCCTTCGGAAAACGGGACCGTCTCCGGCGTGCGAGGCTTGCGCAAAGGGAGATCGATCAAAAAGATGTCCACGCATTCGATGATCATGACGCCTCATGTATCCCGTGGTTTAGCAACCAGATTAAGAACAACGGGAAAGCGGTTGTCCGATGGGAAAACGACCTCCCCGGTTGAGCCGTCATCGTCCTCAGCCGCAACTCCCCCGTCCTCACAGCTCGCCGCCATGATGAGAAGAGAGAGCAGCAGCCGTTTTCAGTCCGATTTGGCAGACCGCCGCAAAACCTTCTTTCTAATGTCTTCCAAGTTTGGTTTGGAAGCACTGCCGACGGAAGTCGAGGCTGCGTCGGAAGGCGTGCTCTCAGCGCTTGATGAAGCCGAGTTCGGCGACGAGGGATACCCAGCTTCAGAGCGGCCCGACTCCGCCGTCGCGACGGATTTGCCGGTATCGCGGCCGGGCGAGGTGCCTCCAAAGAATCGCGAAACCCCTCCAAGCAATTGACCGAAGGCTCCTGAACCTTGGGAATTCTCGGCCGAATTTTCGGCGGCGTCCGCTTTCGGGCGATCCGATTCCCGATCTTCGCCGGAGACATCGCTGTTCTTTTCCCTCCCAGGCATCTCAATCGGTCCACGAGAGGATGCCGGGTCGGCTTCCGGCGACGGCTGGGAAGGCATCGGCATGTTGGGGGGCACAAGCAGCGGTAAGGCCGGGACCGTCGGCGCCGACGGCGCCCCTTGCGGAACGGGCGGAGACTCTTTGGCGGCGGGGACGTCTTGCGGCGCGGCAAAGGCTCTGCCGCCGTCCGGCGGTCTCAGCCACGGTCCGGGCGGCGCAGGCTGTAGCGGTTGGGGCGACGGCACAGCGGGGAAGTTCGGCTGTACCATCGGTCCGGGTTGAGCCGGATGCCATTCAGGAGGAGTCCCCTGCGGCCACTCCGGTGACGGCCGGCGAGAACCCTCCGCACTGATCGGCAATCCCATGTCGCCCAACATCCTGCGGAATCTCTCGAGGAGCGGCCGCGGTTCACTCGGGGGTTGGAGCCTCGGATAGACCGCCTCCCCGCCGGGGTTCGGCAACGCCTGCAACCCCGGGGCAAAGTTCGAGCTTGGTTCCGACGCCGCCTTGCGGCGTTCCTCAAGGCGTTCGCGAATGCGATCCCGCAAGCGCTCCCGCGGTCGCCCTGTTGCGGCTTCGCTCACGAGCAGCAAATCGCCGGGGATCTGCGGTTTTGCCGCCGAAGACTCCGGAGCCCGTGCCGCCGCCCTCGGCCGGGCTTTGGTTTGCGGACTGAAGACATCGCCCATCGCCGTTCGGCCGTTCTCGACGGAAAAGACGGAATGAAGGAATACTAGGGCGAACGTTACGAAACTCGATGATACCCGCGGCATGACTTTTCCCCCGTTCACGACCAATTCCGCGTGTATTATACCGCAGCCGCCGGGTTGCCGTGAGATCGGTTCGCTTGCCGGTTTGCGGTATCCGTTCCGGGTGACCGAGCGGAAGCCGGGCCATCTATTTGGTCGTTCAGGGGGGTGGCATTGCGGCAGAGGTGTTCGCGGCGGGGGTGGAGGAAATCTCAGGCAAGGATCGGCGCCAAGCCAGCAATTCCGCCTTCAGCCGTTCTGCGACGTGCGGAAACTCCGGCGCGACGTTTTCGTATTCATCGATCTCACCACGCGCACCGACGCGGTAGAGTTCGGGCCGACTGCCGTCTGCATTGATCAGGAACTTCCATTCCCCGACGCGCATGGCCAAGTTGGGGCTTGCGTCGCTTTCCAGCGCCGGCTTCAAGTAGAACTCGGCCCGCCCGTACTCCCAATACAGCGGTTTCGATCGTTTCGTGTTTTCGCCGAGCAGCGCCGGCAACATGTTTTCGCCGTCCAATTCTTGGACTTTGCCTTTTAAGTCAATACCTGCGGCCGACGCAAACGTGGGCAACAAATCCACCGTGCTCATGACGCTCTCGCGGTTGACGAGTCCCTGGGGCACGGCACCGGGCTGACGAGCGATCAACGGCATACGGATGCCGCCCTCGTACAGGCTCCACTTTCGGCCTCGAAAGCCCGCCGTGCTTCCCGGCGGATTCCAACCCGCCTTGTTGTACCAAGGCCAAGCCGTCGGACCGTTATCGCTGGTCAAAACGATCAAGGTTTTCTCGGCCAGCCCCAGCGAATCGACGCGATCCACGAGGCGACCGATTTGACGATCCATCTCCGTCAGCACGGCAAAGAATTTGCGTTCAAAGGGATTCTCGCTGACTGCCTCGAATCTTTCAGCCGCGCCGGGTTCAGGCTCGTGGGGATCGTGCACATCGTTCAACCACAGGTGAACGTAGAAGTTGCGATCGCAGTTTCGTTCCATGAAGTCGATGCAACGGTCGACGTAGATGCGGGTCTGTTCGCACTTGTTCACTCGCATAATACGCCCTCGGCCGAGTCGCTCGCTTTGGTCGGACAGTCTGCCGGGGGGCAGAATTCGATCTCCTAACCCTTCGAAGGAAACCAGGGATTCGTCGAAGCCGTACGCGGTCGGTAACGGAGCGTCGCCCACATCGCGTCCGCCTCCCTGATGCCATTTCCCGAAATGGGCGGTGGCATATCCGGACTCTTGAAATATGCGAGCAATGCAGTTTCCCGTGGGGTCCAACCAGTCCCGCATGCCGTGACGTCGATTGCTCGCGCGGTCATTGAGATAGGAGTTGATGAGACTTGCAGCGGGATAGCGTCCCGTTGTCACAGCCACGCGGGAAGGAGAGCAGATCGGAGAAGCCACATAGAACTGGGTGAGCCGGATTCCTTGAACCGCCAAGCGGTCGATATTCGGCGTGATGGGATAGTGATCGACGGGGCTAGCATCTTGCCTCGCGACTCCGAGGTCGCGAAAGCAGGAGAGATCTCCATAACCCAGGTCGTCGATCAGGATGAAGACGATATTGATGCGATCGGCCGCGTAAATACAGGGCGTCCACATCACCGCTGCGCACGTCAACAGAAAGTAGCGAAACACGACAGGGACCTCCCCAAAGCCTCAAGGGCACCGAGCGACCGCTCGTTGCCGCCGTCGGTGTACACGATGCATGTGACACTACTCACCGGCCGATGATTCGGCGAAAACCAGGCGCGAATCCCCTTTCGGCAGATCGAAACACACCAAGGTCTCTCGTTGTTCGCGAAGAAAAGTTCCCGCGCGGAGTTCGTCGGCACGGAATACTTCCGAAAACGCAACGGACCCCGCGTCGTTCCGCAATTCAATGTTTCGCAATCCGCCCGGCAACTCCCCGCCGCCTTCGTTCGGCAAGCCTATCGTGAAGTCGGGAGCCGCAAACGGGGCGTGCAATGCCAGGGTCTTTTGATCCCAGACGATCCGCGTGAGTTCCTTGGCCGCCCAATAGCGTGCCAATTCGCTCAATTTCATCCAGAGCAGCGAGTCGAAACGTCTTTCCAGACGTCGTACGACCTCTTGCAGCACCTGAAATCCCGACTCTTGGCCGTTGAAGTAAATCCCCGGCCAGTGGCAAACCATGACCGCCGGCTCCCCGCGCTCCAAGACCTCGATCATCCGACCGCTGTCGAGCGAAGGGGTGATGAAATAGTCGGGGTCGCCCAGGGTCATTCCGTCCCACCCTCCGAAGCGATCATCCGTGCAGCCGATGATCGACACGACGCATCGCGGATCATCGCCGTCGATTCCCGCGGCATACTCCACTCGCGGAGCTACGCTGCGATCATCGGTAAAAACGTGGCGAAAATAATGCGGAATTTCGGCGGAGAAGACATCGCGACAAGCCTCCATCGCGGCCTGCGCCAACTGCGGCAGCACACGATTGCCGAAACCTCCGGGCGTGGTGATGCCTTCGCACGCCAAATCGACGTTCCTCAGGATTCGCAAGGCGTACGCCATATAATCGGCCAGCTCGTCCGCCGACTTGCCGTCGGTCCAGCTCCAGTTCTCCATGAAACGAACGGACCGCTCCGGGTAGGGGCGCCCCGTCTTGGTATCGATGACCCAGGTATGTGTTACCATCTCGGGATGGATGTCGAACCGGGGAGTGATCCGCTTCCGCACCAGCTCGAGACTCGCCGTCAGCTTGTTCCGTTCCCAGCCCGGAAGATCGCGGTCCAGCCATCCCACGCACGCCGGATAGGGCACCAAGCTGTACTTGCCTTTTACCTCATGCTGCTCGCACCAGTCGACGAATCGTGCGACAAAGGCATCGGGAATTTCCCGCGGCATCTCGCGCCAAGGTTTTTGGTATTCTGCACGGTTCGGCCAGACCTCGGCGAATTGCGGCATGGCGAAATGAGCGAGATTTGCCAGGCACGTCGAGTCGTCGATGATGAAAGAGACTACGGGCCGATTTCTCGGGTTGAGCACGCGCAGGCCGGGGCCGCGCTGCGGCCTTTCGCCGGCATCTTGGGCCGACGCCATCCGGATCGCTCCGCCGACGTACGCGGCGCCCAGACTCGCGACGCCGGTACGCAGAAAATCACGACGAGTCCGCCGGTCGTCGTCCATGGTTGGAGTTCTCCGCCGGAAGAATACGGCATTCCCGAAGCTTATACTTATGGCCGCCGTTCCGCGTCCGTGTACGCCCGTTCGTGGAGGAAGCAAGGCGGCAACGTACTACCGACGCGATCCAGTTTCGGATGTCTCCGGGGGAGAAACAAGAGCCAAGCCCAAACCACGGGCAAAGGATGGCCGAAATCGGCGGCTGGCTCTCCGCAGCCGCGCCCCCGTATTGCGCCCTGTTGGACGGAAACGCTGTGGGCGTGACCGCGGCCGGTTCAGCGGCCGATGAAGGAATGCGTGCAACGACGGGCCGAATGGAAGAAAGCGGCAAGGAGGTGTTCTTGAGCCGCGAAATCCAAGTGAAGGAGGCTGCCCAGCACCGCCGAATCCCCGATCACGTCATATTCAAAACCGGGTTCCGAAACCAGCCCAGCGGAAAGCGATTCCGGTTCGAACCACCATTCCCAGTTGCGATAGCCGCGCACCTCGGTGCCGGGCGGCCCCAGCCAGGTTGCTCTCCGCAAGTGCAGGG
>FWPU01010335.1_pt1 | contig 13959 bp, 18 predicted proteins | sample 2228361 | NCBI WGS metagenome assembly FWPU01 (sample SAMEA103939777, study PRJEB20133) | metagenome | reverse complement strand
CCGCTATCCGACGGCGTCCTCGGGCGACGGCAATGCCGTCGCGCACCCCGGGGCGAGCCTGTGCGCGCCAGTCCCTGGCACAGGGGTCGCACAGACGCGGACGCCCCTCCTGAGGGGTTTCCGGACAGGTTCTTAGACGCGGGATTCACACCAACTGTCCTTCGAAATGCTGCCTGCGTGTGTGGAGCACCGCTGGGCAGAGGCATGGTGGGCACCCCCTAACCCCTGGGGTGGGGAAGGGGGTTATCTGGAGCTGAACCACCGCTCCGGCGGGGACGTCGCCACAGCCGGCGCGCCGGCCGAGGCACCTCCCCCAGCACCGCCAGCCCCAGCTCCTCCACCTCGGCCGCCGTGTAGATGGTGGTGTCCAGGTAGTGCAGCAGAAAGGCCAGGCCCAGCCCGACCATCAGCGCCAACAGGATGCGCAGCGGCAGGTCCAGCCGCTCTCGCAGGCCCGGCCCCACCCGCGAGACCACCGGCTTATCAATGATGGCCACCTGGGCGTCGGCCGTCCCCAGCCGGGCAAAGTACTTGCTGCTATCCTCCCGCAAGGCCTCAACGGCGGCCTGAGCGATGGCCTGAAGCTGCTCCGGGTCCGTCCCGGTCACCCGCCAGGTCACCACCCGGTGAATCTTCTCCGAGGCCGTCGAGCCCTGGATGGCTCCCGGCGGCACCGTGATCCCCTTGTCCGCCAGGCGCCGGCTCACGTCGGCGGCGAACTCCCCGCTGCGCACCAGCTCGCTGAAATCGTCCACCAGGTACTCGGCTGCCTGTGCTGCCGTGAAGCGCGGGTCGAAGTTCATGCCCTCGTGTACGGGCAGGGGTGGCACGTCAACGGTGAGGCGCATCACCGCCTGGTAGAGGGACGGGGACGGCCGGCGTAGGGCCAGGCTGACCAGGAGGACCACCAGTGGGAGGCCGGCAACGAGCCACCACCGGCGCCGGATGATCGTCCAGTAGAGGCGAAGTTCCATCTCGTTCATCGCTCCTCTGACGAGTGTGCGCGCTTCCTCGTGGTCTAACGGACTCCTTCATTACAATCGTCCGCAGATTCGTCAAGCCGTCGTTTGATGAAGGCCCGCAGTCGCTCGCGAAACACGCTCACGTCGAACTTGCGGGCGTGCTCACGGATGGTCGTGGAGTCGTAGGCGCGATGATCGAAATCTGCCACCACCTCCGCCAGGGCCTCGGGTGTGGGTGCGTGGAAGAAGGTGCCGGTCACCCCCTCCACCACGGTGTCCAGCGCGCCGCCGGCGGCGAAGGCGATGACCGGCCGCCCGGCTGCCTGGGCCTCCAGCGGCACAAGCCCAAAGTCCTCCACGCCGGGGAAGATGAGGGCCCGGCAGCGGCTCAACGCATCGCGCACCTGGTGGTCTGGCAGGTGGCCTCGGAAGGTGACGTTGGGTCCGGCCAGCGCCTCCAGCTTGGGCCGGTGGCGCCCATCGCCGATGATCACCAGGGGCAGTCCCAGCCGGGTGAACGCCCGCACCGCCAGATCAATCCGCTTGTACGGCACCAGCCGCGACACCACCAGGAAGTACTCGTCCGTCTCCGCAGCCGGCTTGAACCGATCCACTTCGACGGGTGGGTGGATGACCTCCGACGGGCGGCGGTAGAACTTCTCGATGCGTCGCTGCACCTCCCGCGAGATGGCCGCGAAAGCGTCCACCCGGTCCGCAGCCGCCCGATCCCACATCCGCAGGTAGTTGAGGAATAAGGGCAAGACCAACCGCGGCAGCACCCCGACGCCTTCGCGAGCGATGTAGTCGTGAGTCTGCCACAGGAAGCGCGTCGGGGTGAGGCAGTAGCACACGTGGAGGCTGTCCGGCGCCGAGATGACCCCGTGGCAGAAGGCGCTCTTGTTGCTGATTACCAGGTCGTAGCCCCTCAGGTCAAAGTTCTCGAAAGCCAGAGGGTAGAAGGGCAAGAACCACAGGTGATGGGTCTTCACCAGGGGCCAGCGGTCCAGGAACGAGGTGCGGATTGGCCATTGGCGATACGCAGGCGGCATCACGGCCGGCCAGTAGATGGAGGTGAAGACTGTGGCCTCGGGGTACATGGACTTGAGCACCTCGAGGACCCGCTCCGCTCCACCGTACTGGTTCAGCCAGTCATGGATGATGGCGACGCGCATCACGACCTCGCTCGCAAACCGCGCTGTAGACCCCTGCACACGACGCCAGCAAGTATACCAGATTCGCGGGGAAAAAGCCAGCAGTACCCTTTGATTTGCCACCTGCGCCAACCCGTGGTATACTCGCCCTCGCCAACAGCAGCCGCATACGTACGCCGCTACCCCGCTCCAGCTCCCACACCTACCCCGCACCACCCAACTCACCTGTTATCCGGGGGCGGCGCTGTCAATCATTTGGAATTCCACCGCAACGAGGACAACGTGGGGGGTGAGGACTACCCCCTCAACGGCAGCCTGATCCGGCAGACGGTCTTCCGCCTGGCGGACAACCAACTGCTGCGCCAGATCCAGAACACCTACGCGCAGGAGACGCCAGGCCTGCCGCAGGGGGTGACCTTCGTCTATCTGGCCGACGCTCATGTATAGCATCCTGAGAGCACACCAGATCATGTTTTGGCATATGGGTGGCCAGAGCTGCTTCAGAACGTGCTCGGGCATGCTTGATTTTGGCTTCCAAGCAAAGGAAGCCAACTGATAAGCACTATGGGTGCACTCAAGGGTTGTCCTCGGTCTACCGACCGAGGCACACTAACCGGCCACCGGGCAGACCTGCGCAAATTGGGCGCCGTTCACTCGTGCCAACAAGGACGCGGCGTCCGCCTGGAAGGCAACTTGCATCACATCCAGCATGCGACTCCAGCGGCTGTCATGGCGGCGGTTGTAGAAGAACTCGAATTGGGCCACGTACAACGGCAGATACACCTTGGACACCCCCCGATAAGTGCGGATCATCTGGCGCAGCCACGACCAGGTGCTCTCCATGGTGTTGCAATGGACTTCGCCTCGGGCGTCCTCCCCTGCGCTATGATTGACCGTGCGCTGTTGGTAGCCATCACGGGACAAGAAGTGATAGATGCTGTAGCTGTCGGTGTACACCTTGGCCCCCTGTTGGACCAGCTGGTGGACTATGGGGCGGATGGTCTCCCTCTGGACGTGGCGCAGGACGAAGAGACGCACTTGACTACCGCGCCACAGCAATCCCAAGACCGGCAAACGGTCACTGTCCCAGTCACCATGACCACGGCGCTTGAGGCCCCGTTTGCGCGCTTGGCGCTCCAGCTTCAAGCCGCCGGCTTGGCCCTTCAGCCCGGCGGTGATATAGACCTCGTCGCCTTCAACCACCTCCTCGGGTCCCAGGGCAATGGGCTCGCTTTGTAAAGGTGCGTTATGCCAGTGCGTGGCAGCCAACGTCACACGTTGCTAGACATGAGCGTTCGCGACATCATGGCCGAGGTGGAGAGCGATGGCAAGGCCGCCGACAGGACCCGGGAAGCCCTGATTAACCGCCTGGACATGGCCGAGGCCTGGAGGGTGTTCGCCGAAAATGCAGACCTGGAGAGCGGCCTGAAGGAGGATCACATTAACGTCTTGGACCTGTCCATCATAGATCCCGGCCTCCACGGCCTCAGAAACCTCATCCTGGCCCTCCTCTGCCGGGATCTCTTCGCCCGGCGCATCCGGGCCAGGCGGGAGGAGGAGCTGGGGCTGATCCCCCTGGAGCGGCGCATCTGGCTACTCATTGACGAGGCCCATCAGTTCGTGCCCACCGGCCGCTCCAGCATCGCCAAAGACATCCTCATCCGTTGGGTAAAGGAAGGCCGCCAGCCGGGTCTCTCCTTCGTGGTCGTCTCCCAGCAACCCGGTGCCATAGACACCGACCTCCTTTCCCAGTGCGACCTCTTGATCGTCCACAAGATCACCGCACAGGAGGACCTGAGCGCCGTCTCGAAACTCGGCCAGTCCTACATCCGGGGTGATCTGAAGGTCTACATCAAGCGACTCCGGCAGCCCGGCGAGGTGATCATCGTGGATGACCACGAGGAGCGCCTCTGGATGGGCCAGGTGCGGGAGCGAGAGACCCGCCACGGCGGCAGCGAACTGCCGCTGGAGTGAGCGGTAATCATGTCATAAAGCATGAGCGTGTACCTGGTGCTTATTTCATCGGCGCCGATAGGCCTCCCGACGGTGCAGGACAGCCAGGATGATCACCAGCCGCTCATCGTCATCCACGTCGTAGATGACGCGGTAATCTCCCACCCGGATCCTCCAGGCGCCACGCATCTCGCCGATCAACTTCCGGGCTCCCCGAGGGCGGGGATCCTCCGCCAGCTTCCGGATGACCCGGATTACCCGATCCCTCACCTCGTGGGGGAGGTCAGCGATCTCTTTCTCCACCCGCCGGGAAGCCGTCTTGATCCGGTACACGCTCTCACTCCAGCTCAGCAACGAAGGCTTCGAAGTCCCGGCCCTCACCTCGGGCGTAGGCCTCTCGTTCCTCCTGGATCCTGCGCCCCAGCGCCGTGTCCAGCTCGTCCTCCCGGTCTTCCAGGAGGTCCATCATGGCATTGTAGCGGTCAATGGGAAGGAGGACGGCCTCGGCCTTGCTGTAGCGGGTGATGAAGACAGGCTCCCCCGTCTCCGCAAGCCTTTTCAAGACCGAAGCGATCTTGTCCCGTACTTCGCTGGTAGGTAGGATAGTCACAGCCATAGGTTTCACCTCCTTTGTACAAAAGATATGATGCATCACCTCGAAGTATTTGTCAAATCACAATTCGCCACTTGCTTTTCGCCCCTGGGATTTGGCCATTGGCCATTGGTCATTGGGATGATGGCTCCCACCCACCTGGCCTTCGGCATCCTTGCCGCGAGCCTCTTCGGGCTGATCGCCGGCTCGCCGGTCACCCCCGAGGCCTTTGCTTTCGCCGCCCTGGGGGCACTGCTTCCCGACGTGGACACCACAACCAGCACCGTCGGTCGCCTGTGTTACCCCCTCGCCTGGTACCTGGAGCGCCGCTTCGGGCATCGGAGCATCACCCACTCCCTGGTGGGCCTGGTCATTGCTGCCCTCGTCAGCCTCATTTTCGTATCCTTTCGTGCTCTTTCGTGGCTTTCGTGGTCAGCTTTCGTGGCAGGCTATCTCTCCCATCTCGTGGCCGACAGCATGAACAAGGAGGGGATCCCCCTCTTCTGGCCCAACACCACCTATCTCGCCGTGCTCCCCGGAAACGAAGCCTACCGCATCAGGGTCAGGTCCGGGGCCGAGCTCGTTCTCCTGGCGTGCCTCTTGCCCCTGACCGCCCTGGCTGTACCTCTGAGCCAGGTTTCCCTCACCGGGGCTCTGCACTACCTCATCCGCAACCCCTCATCCGCCGTGGACGATTACCAGGCCTGGGCCGGCCAGTACCTGGTGTGGGTGGAGCTGGACGGCCGCCATAACCTGAGCCAGAAGCCAGTGTAGTGGGTCTTCGAGGCCATCGGCACCGCCGGCCAGAACGCTATCATCATCCGGGATGGGGCGGGGAATATCTATGCCGCTGGCAACTCCCGCGACGACCAGATCTACGTGCATCGCATCCGGGCCGTCAGGGGATCCCCATCCGCACCGAGGTCCAGGAGGTACGCCTGGCCGACCAGCTTCTGGGAGACCTTTTCACCTGGTTCCCTCAGGACAACCCATTGGAGCTCTGGATCGAGGGCTGGTTCGCCACCCCCGGCCGACCCGTCCTCATTGATGACGCAGGGGAGTTCAACCGCACGAGATCGGCCCCGGGAGTGGCCGGGGAGGGCCTCTTAGAGATCCGCTACTTCACGCCAGCCGATCTCGCCCCTCTCCAGGATCTCTACGTCACCCGCGCACACTTCATCCTCCGCGCCATTTACGCTCAAGGTACAGGGGAGGGAAGGTGGAGGTGAAAGGAGGAGACCAGATGTCAAGAGACTCATCAGCCCGACGAAAGACCAAAGGCCACCGACGAAGGGGGCTCACTGCGCTTCTTGTCTCCTTGCCTCTTTGTCTCCCTGTCACCCTGTTGGTGGCCTGTACCACGCTTCGCGCTCCTGGCTCCCCGCCTGGCGCAGAGCCGCGAGCCCTGCCGACTACCGCCGTTATCTTACCACAACCTGCCCCTGCTGACCCAGCCGTTTATCCGTTGTCCAATCCGTTGACCCAGGTTGTCGAGGTCCGCATCGACCACGTGCGAGACCTGAGTGAAGTCCTGGTCCAGCCAGGGGACACGGTAGAGGTCGGCGCAACGCTGGCGCGGCTTTCGGGCTACGCGGCGAAGCTTTCGCGGGAGGTGCAGCTCGCCGAGGAGCAATTAGCCGAGGCCCGGGCCAGGCTGGCCGGGACGGAGGCGGACCTGGCCGCGGCTCGCCAGGAGGCAGCCTCGGCCCAGGAGAAGATCGTGGCCGAGGCTGCGGCCCGGGTCACGAAGCTTTCGCGCAAGCTCGCCACGCTCCAACGTCAGAAGCAGGCAGCCTTCGCGAAGCTGGCCCAGGCCCGCGCCACGACCGAATACCGCCAGCGCTGGTTGGACATCCTCTCGCCCCTCCAGGAGTTCGACCCCCTGGGGCGATCTCCCCTATCTGGTCGGTACGCAATCTGGCCCTCAGGGCCTGCGCTCTGACCTGGCCTATCGGGAGGCCCTGGCTAAGGCCGAGTATGAGTTGCGCCTGGCCGAGCTGGAGGAGACCATCGCTCGCCTGGAGTGGGCCGACGCTGTAGCCGATCTGGAGCAGGCCCAGGCCGATCTGGAAGCCGCCCGGGCGGCCCTGGAGCACCTTCAGGCCACCCCCTCGCCTCCCGCTTCCCTCCCCTCACTAGATGTCTACAAAGTGGCAGTGAGGATCGGCGAGATACGCCTGGCTCAGGCCCGGGCCAGGCTGGAGGAGACGACGGTGAGATCGCTGGTGGCGGGGAAGGTGCTGGAGGTGCAGGTGGAGCGGGTGGTCGGCAACGAGGCCACCGTGGTCATCCGCATCATGGCGGAGCGATGAATCTTGCTCATCGGTTAATTGAAGTCAGCTTAAATTAACCTGGCTTATCCTACCCCAGAAGGAGCTCCCGATGAGATGGACGACAATCCTTTTACCAACTTTCTTGGTCCTGGCGACTCTGAGCCTTGCCTGCCGGGCCACGACCTCCCTGGTCCCCCAACGAGCTGACTCGCCTGGCTATGAGTCCGGCCATACCCTTCAGCAAAGGGCGAGTCAGCTCGTTGCCACACCCGTGAGCATCCCGACAGCCCGGGGGAGGTCGCCTTCGCCTGCGGCCTCGCCGCAGGCTTCGGCCACGGCCATCCTCACCCCTGCCATCACCCCTGTGCCGACGGTGACACCAACGCCCACGCCCAGGCCATCTCCATCGCCGACGGCCACACCGGTCCCTGGCCGGCAGAGGGCTCTGGTAACCCGGATCATTGACGGCGACACCATCGAGGTGGAAAGAGAAGAACCGGGAGCTGGTCGAGGGGAAGGTGGTCTACCTGGAGAAGGACGTCTCCGAGACCGACCGCTACGGCCGCCTTCTGCGTTACGTGTACCTGGCCGACGGCACCTTCGTCAACGCCGAGCTGGTGCGCCTGGGCTATGCCCAGGTTGCCACCTACCCGCCCGACGTCAAACACGCCGACCTGTTCCTTCGGCTCCAGCGGGAGGCCCGCGAAGCTCAGCGGGGCCTTTGGGGGAATTGCTACTATGAGAAACCAGCCGGCAGGAAACAAAAAAGACCGCCAGGCAGGTCCGCCACTTCCTGCATCCCTTTTGACCACAAGGGTGTGTGGAAGGCGGATTTGTCCACCTCTAGATGTACTTGCCAGCGGCCGCCAGCCCGTTGGGCAACTTCACCTCCGTGGGGCCTAGAATTACATTCGATGTCATCCATTCTACCCTCCTATGGGTATTACGACAGCATAAAATATCGTACTTGGCAGGGATGCAGGCCTGTATGAGCAAGGAGGATCATAGGGCGAGGTAACGTGCTATGTGGGAGGAGATAGAGATCATCCGAGAGCTATTGGAGAAGGAGCGGGCGTGGCGTTTCGCCGTCTTCACCGGACGCAGACAAACCGAGAAGGTCGCCGAGGTGGATCAAGCTCTGGCCGCCCTGGATCGCATCGCAGAAAAACTGCGGGAGTTGGGAGCAGCGGTCGACCCACCCCGCCAGATGGAGCTGCTTTAAAGGGATGTTAATGTGATCCTTGTAAGGGCAAACGGCCGTTTGCCCCTCGTCCGCCAATCCCTCAAGCCAGGCAAGTATTGCGCCATGGTGGTCGGAGACCTGCGTAAGGGCAACCCGGGGTTGACCTGACAGCTTTTTCACATAATACGTACCAAGCAGGGGAAGCGTCGCGGACTGAACCGTGACGTCCCATCGAACCAATCAGCAGCATATCGCTGCCCTGAGAGGCCAGCCCTCGTGGGCAACCTCGAGCGGCCTGAGCGCCCATAACTTCATCGCCAGTTGCGCGGTGAAGTGGTGGGCGCTCTTTGTTTTCGGAGAGAATGGGGCCTGAGATGAAGAGAGCGACCATCGCCTTGCTGCTCTCTGCGGCGATCATCGCCGCCCTGGTCTGGGGAGCCGTCATCTGGCAGGAACTGGGCCAGCGGGGGGTGAGGGCCGTGCCCACGCGTCTGGCTACGACACCCCTGACCGACGAAGAGAAGCCAGGGGATTTCACGATCACCCTGGTCGGCCGGGTGTTAGATGCCGTCACGAGAAACGAGATCCCGGTGGCTGCCGTGCGCATCCGCACGCCGGATAGAGTGCTGGACTTCAGCGGCTCGGGCTTCCAGGCGCAGATCTCCGCCAACCGCGTCTCGACCCTCACCATCGTTGCTCCAGGCTACATTGCGCTGGAACAGCAAATGAAACCTCACTACCGGCGGGATGCCACCCTCACCATGGACATCCCCCTGGAGCCGGTGGACCTGGAGCGGTATCGCCCCATCCTGGACGACCTCAGGGCTGCCTTCGGCCAGGCCACCTATGGCCTCTACCCCCGCCTGGTCGCCGAGTCCACTCGCATTGTAGTCCAGGACGGTATAGCCGTGATGCGCTACCCCCGCCTCCAGGGAAGCATCGAGGAGTGGCCTGAGTGGGACGGCTTCGAGGTCGCCTATGGCGTGCGAACGTATCTGGAAAGTCGGTACCCCGATCAGGTGACCGAGGTCCTGCTCAACGCCGTGGAGGTACCCAGCAGTATAGGAGACGAGTTCCACCCCACCCAGCATCTGGTCGTTCCCTGGGTGATCTTCAGGGACAACGGCGTCGTGGCGGTTGACCTGACGCCCCTGGGTGCGGACATCAATCCCCTGCACGCGCCGACGGCCATCCACGGCCGCCAGGATCGTCAGGAGGTAGATCGGCAACTGGAGGCCCATCGCCAGGGGATTCCCCTGGACAGAGGCCTGCCCATGAAGGTGGTCACCTACCGGGGCAAGACCTACTACCTGCTGGCGGCCATCAACGTCCTGGCTGACGAGTACCAGTTTCTGCTGCAGGCCTTCGAGATCCAGCCGGCCACGCCCACGGTACCGTTGGTCTTCGTCCGCGGCGCCCTCCGGGGGCTGCGCATCAAGGCCACCGACTTCGATCAGGTCAAGGCTATGATGCAGGCGGATCCCCCGTTCATCCTTCAAAAGAAGCAGCATCTGCTCAACCGCGAGGGTGACCCCGATCCCGACCTAGCCCAGGTCCTCTACGACAACCTGGACATCCTGTGGTACCTGGTGACCAGGCTTGAGCCGGCACCGGCCTCCGAAGCTCAGAACTTCAAACAGCCACCCTTTGCGACCGCGCTTGTCCGCGCATCGTTACACGCACAACCTGCCATCGGGTCCAACAGATGAGGCTTTGTCCTGTCCCCGCCTGGGCAGCACCACACACGCCCACGCATCCTCATGGCTACCGATACACCCTCTCGAATCAGACTTTGATCATCGCTCCAGGAAGCGAGAGAGAGTTCCTGAGTCAATGCCGGCACACAGGTCTATGTAGCTTTGACCATGCTCATATGCTCTCGAACAACAAGCCTGTAGCGGGGAAGCTGCACACCGGGCACAGCCGCAACGATCAGGTGGCTACCGATCTACGGCTCTACCTGATGCGGGAAACCCAAACCTACGCAAGCAACTCAGTGAGCTACAAGAAACTATCCTCACCAAGGCAGAGCGGCACCTGGACGTTATCATGCCCGGCTATACCCATCTGCAGCGGGCGCAGCCGGTGCTCTTCAGCCACTGGCTGATGAGCTATTTCTGGATGCTGCAGCAGGATCGGGAGCGGCTGGACGACCTGGAGAAGCGAGTGTCCGTGCTGCCGCTGGGCGCGGGGGCGCTGGCCGGCCACGCCCTGGGCATTGACCGCCACTTCCTGGCCGCTGAGCTGGGCTTCCAGGCTGTTTGCGAGAACACATGGACGCCGTCTCGGACCGCGATTTCGTGGCCGAGTTCCTGTTCTGGGCCGCGCTGTTGCAGGTGCACCTCAGTCACCTGGCCGAGGACCTGATCTTATGGTCGTCGGCGGAGTTCGGCTTCGTGGAGCTGGACAACGCCTACGCCACCGGCTCCAGCCTGATGCCGCAGAAGAAGAACCCCGACTCGCTGGAACTGCTGCAGGGCACAGCTGGGCGGATGGTGGGGCACCTGGTGGCTCTGCTGACCGTGCTTAAGGGATTGCCTTCGACGTACAACAAGGACCTCCAGGAGGACAAGAAACCGCTGTTCGACGCCCTGGACACCCTGAAGCTGGCGCTGCCAGTGGCGGCTGGTGTGGTGCACACCCTCAAGGTCAACGCCGAAGCCATGGCCGTCGCCCTCGACGACGCCATGCTGGCCACCGACCTAGCCGACTACCTGGTGCGCCAGGCGTTCCCTTCCGCCGGAGCCACAAACTGGTGGGCCGCGCCGTGTGGCAGGCCGAAGCCCTGGGCCTGCCGCTACGCGAGCTGCCCCTGGCCGAGTTCCAGGCCATCTCCGAGGCTTTCGAATCCGACCTCTACGCCGTGTTCGACCACCGGCGGTCTGTGGAGGCCAGGGACTCCTATGGCGGCACGGCCACGGCCGCCGTGCGAGACCAAATCGAGCGTGCCTGGGCGGTACTGCATGAGCAGGTGTCGGCCCCTCACTGATAGCCACGCCCAGCATACAGCGCGATTTGGGTTCGATGGCGACAACCCACATTCCGGGATTCATGGTGCGGCCAGAATATTCACCACGTTCCCGGCACTGTCCAACTCGAAGGCATAAGTAGCGCCATCAACGGTCAGTGCATTGATGTGTCCATAAGTGTCACGGGTTATGGGTACAATGATAAGCGTGATCTGCCCTTCAGTGTCGAGCGTGTAGAACCGAGTGGTATTGCTGCCTTGGGAATAAACTTCAGCGAAGAAGAGGGCTTGATTGATAGGCTCACGGTAGCCGTTTCGGAAGCGCAAGACGCCCAAATCCAGCGTATGGTGACTGTCGCTGAACCACTGGTTGGCGATGGAGGCAAAGAACTCCTGCGGATACTGGGTGAAGAACCCGTCCTCGAACATGCTGCGCAGGTAGTTCATGTGGTTATCGCCTGCTTGTTGAATGAGGGCGTTCCTGCGGGAATTAAGCGTTGAATCGGGAGAGATGCTATTGGCATCTACTGCATGGTTGACCTCATGGGCCAGCACTAAAGAAAAGACGTCCGAGTAGCGTGGGGCTACGTCACTGGGGAAGCCATTTTCTCTAGAGGCTCCTACGTCTATGTCGAAGATGTTTACAACGGAACGGGAGGCGAACCAGATGCTCCCACCGGTGTTCCCCAAGAGGTCATTCTGTGTGATCGCCCCAAGCTGATGCAAGGACTGTGGAATGGATGCGAGGAGGTTGTAGATGACGTTGAGTTGGACGCTGTCCAACCCAAGGTTATCAATCACAAGCACTGAAGATTGGTTCCAAATGTCAAGACGACGCCCACTCAGCCCCAAAGTCTGTGCGATTTCATCCTTGACCTGGGGGGTAAGAGGTACAGCATCCCGGAGGTTCATGTGCACCTGAGCTCGAACCACAGCGACGTAAGGTTGGGCAGAGTTGTTGATGACCACATCGGCCCGTAGAAAACCGGGGTAGCGCCCGATGTGAGCACGGTAGAAGTCGTAGATGCTTTGCTTGGTGGTCGCATAAACAATGCCCAGGACGAGGATGTGGTTGAGGAAACGATGGGAATTGATCAGGGTTTGCCGCAGATTTGCATCTGCAGCCAATGCTGGACCCAGGTCAGCAGGATGGGCCTGCATGATTCGCTCGACATTGGTCTCCATGGGCGCAACCAAGCCCATCTGCAGCCTGAGATGAACATCCTCACCAAACCACCAGAAGACGGGGTAGCCCAGGTAATTTCGTAAGTCATCCGTGAAAGGATTGGCATCGAAGTACTCGGTGAAAAAAGACTGCCAGTCCGCAGCATCGTACTGAGGCTTGGTAAGGATAACGTTGCACTGATCCACAGCAGGCTGCACCCAGCCGCTGGAAATGGTCTGCAAGCAGGCGGTCAGTTCACGGTGATCCTCGGGGCTCAGTCCCGGGGTGGGAGTGGCTGTAGGTGTAGGCGTGACAGTGGGAGTTTGGGTTGGCGTAGGTGTGGCTGCGAGGATGTCCGCAGGGTAGGATACCACGGCGCGGATGAAGTAGTTATCGCTTGAGACCACATGAGGCGGATTAGCCGGGTCGAGATCACCCAGATAACTGTGATGATAGTGAGGCAGCGTGTTGTCGAATCCCAGCCACGGTCCACCGGATGCATCTTCGAGCCATTGCCAGGCAACGTAGAACTCACCATCTGTGATAACATTTGCATCGGACACGTCAACCTCGAACCAGCCCGGGGAGGGAGTGACAGTCCGAGTGAACAGCGGCATCCAGGAGCGGTCCAGGATATGCACATTAACCGGGTCCATGTCTCCCCAGATATAGAAACGCAGCTTCTGGACGCGGGCTCCAGACGGGACAGTGAACCGCACTGCGCCCAAGCCGCCCGGCCAAGCCACGAACCCGAACTCAGGGTTACCGTCATCAAAGTAGATTTCCAGCCAAGGCAGAGGCTGCGAAGAATGCTTGGCCAACCAATCAATGGCGTTCAGGCCGAACTGAAGATTGTCATGGTCATAGAGATTGGGTGTCCCATCGCTGTCGTGGTCATCAGTGCCAAGATAGCCCTCATGGCCCAGCGCCAGCACTCGCCCCCGTCCATATAGAGCACCCACTGCGACAGGGGGATAGGTCCCCCCTGAATATCGCCCACCATTGGAATATCCATCGGGTCCGGCAGTCAAGAGAGGAAAGGCAATGGTCTGCGTAGTGGTGATAGGGGCAGCGTAAATGGGCCCTCCAAGCCCTCCTAACCCTTCCAAGACCTGATGACCAATGCGGGGATAGAAGACAGGAGTGCAAGGATTCGCATCATAAGGGTTGTCTGGGTCACAAATAGCGTCATCCAGAAAGCGGATACCGAAATGCGAGCCGATAAGGTTAGGCGGATAGTTATCCAGGGTACGCCCCTCATCTGGATTGACCCAAGACCAGCCTAATCCTGTTAAGAACAATCCTCCCCCTTCTTCGACAAACCGCGCAATAGCGTCAATCTCAGAGGAATCGAAGGAACCCCAGGGGGTGCCGACAACATAAACATCGTAGTTTGTTAGGATGCCATAGCTGATGGGAGTTGTCGTGATGCGATCAACGATGTATCCGTTTTCTCTCAGATGGTCCGCGAGTTCTCTGTAATTTCCCTCAATTGAAATCCATTCGCCATGTGCCTCATCGAACAAGATGCGGGGTTGTGTTGGCCACAGAGTTGGCGTAGGCATGCGTGTCGGTGTGCTCGTTGATGTCGGCGTGCGGGTGGGAGTTTGAGTGGCAGTAGGGGTAGTGCTCTGTCAACCATGATAATTTCATTTCGTGGCTTTTTACCTTCAAAGGTGTTTTCATGATTTGGAGGTGAAAGCCATGAATCG
>FWPU01010334.1_pt1 | contig 13961 bp, 9 predicted proteins | sample 2228361 | NCBI WGS metagenome assembly FWPU01 (sample SAMEA103939777, study PRJEB20133) | metagenome | reverse complement strand
GTCATCCAGGAGATCCTGACCCGCTACGGAATGGAGCCCGCGCCGCTCGAATGAGCGCCGCGGGCTCCGACGGGTCGGCCGTCCCGCCCCTCGCCGGCGCCGCCCCCGGTCGCCGGCGCTGCCGGCTCCAGATCCGGAGCGTCAGCACCCGCTTCACGGCGGCGCTCGTCGGCGTCGTGACCCTCCTCCTGGTGGGCTTCGCGGCCGTCGTCATCGCCGTCAACGTCCGGCAGATCGACGCCGACCTGAACGACCTGCTCGACGACGCCTCCGGGCTGGCCCAGGTCAGCCTGGCCGTGCCGCTGTGGAACCTCGACACCGACACCCTGACGAGCTTCGCCGAGGCCCTGCTGCTGCGCGATGCCCTCGTCTTCGTGGAGATCCTGTCGGAGGGCCAGTCGGTCGTGGCGCGCAGCCGGCCCGACTTCGAGGGCCAGCCGTTCGCCGACTTCGCCCGGTCGTCGGGATTCCTGGTGAAGACCGCCGACATCGCCTACCAGGGCAAGCGCATCGGCGCGGTGCGACTGGCCGTCTCGCGCGAGGGCGTCGGCGCCGCCATCCTCTGGAACGCCGCCGGCATCCTGGCCCTCACCCTGGCCAGCATCGGCGCCATCACGGCGACCTCCGTCGCCATCACCCGGCGGTACGTGGCCCGCCCCCTGGCCGCCCTCCAGGAGTCGGCCGGCCTCATCGCCGGCGGCAACCTGGACGCGCCGATCGACACCACCCATCAGGACGAGATCGGGCACCTGGCCCGCGACCTCGACGTCATGCGCGGCTCGCTCCGGGCCCTGATCGCCGAGCGGCGCCGCAACGAGGAGCGCCTGGAGGACGCCAACCGGACGCTCGAGCAGCGGGTGGAGGAGCGCACGGCCGCGCTGCAGGCCCGCACGCAGGAGCTGACGCGCACGGTGGAGGAGCTGCGGGCGCTGGGCGAGGTGAGCCGGGCCGTCAGCTCCACGCTCGACCTGGAGACGGTCCTCACCATCATCGTCTCGCACGCCGTCCAGCTCACCGGCACCGACGGCGGCGCCATCTACGAGTACGACGCCCGGACCGACACGTTCCACCTCCGCGCCACCCACCAGATGGACGCCGAGCTGATCGAGGCGCTCCGCGCCCACCCGCCCCGCCTCGGCGAGGGCACGGTGGGCCGGGCCGCCGCCCTGCGCACGCCCGTCCAGATCGCCGACCTCCACGAGGACACCTCGTACGAGCCGCGGCTGCGCGAGATGTTCGCGCGCCACGGCTTCCGGGCGCGCCTGGCCGTCCCCCTGGTCCGGGAGGACCAGATCGTGGGCGCGCTGGTCGTGCGCCGCCGCGCGCCCGGCCCCTTCTCCCCGGAGCTGACCGACCTCCTGCAGACCTTCGCCACCCAGTCGGTGGTGGCCATCCACAACGCCAGCCTGTTCCGCGAAATCGAGGACAAGAGCCGCCAGCTCGCCGTGGCCAGCCAGCACAAGTCGCAGTTCCTGGCCAACATGAGCCACGAGCTGCGCACGCCGATGAACGCCATCATCGGGGTCGGCGAGATGTTGCTGGAGGACGCCCGCGCGCTCGGGCGGGACGACGAGATCGAGCCGCTGGAGCGCATCCTGCGCGCCGCCCGCCACCTGCTGGCGCTGATCAACGACATCCTCGACCTCTCGAAGATCGAGGCCGGCAAGATGGAGCTGCACCTGGAGTCGTTCTCCGTGGCGCCGCTGGTCGAGGAGGTCGCAGGGACGGTGCGCCCGCTGGCCGAGAAGAACGGGAACGCGCTCGAGGTCGAGTGCGGAAGCGACGTCGGCACCATGCGGGCCGACCTGACCCGCGTCCGCCAGGCGCTGCTCAACCTGGCGAGCAACGCGGTGAAGTTCACCGAGAAGGGCCAGGTGCGCATCACCGCCCGGCGCGTCCGGGATGCCGCCGGCGAGGCCATCGTGTTCGAGGTGGCCGACACCGGGATCGGCATGACGCCCGAGCAGGTGGCCCGGCTGTTCCAGGACTTCACGCAGGCTGACTCGTCCACCACCCGGCGCTACGGCGGCACCGGACTCGGGCTCGCCATCAGCCGGCGCTTCTGCCGCATGATGGGCGGCGACATCACGGTCGAGAGCGAGCCCGGGCGCGGGTCGACGTTCACGATCCGGCTGCCGGCGGTGGTGGAGGCGGCGGGCCCGGACCGCAGCGGCGTCGAGGCGACGGCGGCGCGGCCGCGAGCGGGGACCCGGGAGGCGCGCCTGGTCCTGGTCATCGACGACGACCCGACCGTCCGCGAGCTGATGAGCCGCCACCTCGAGCGCGAGGGCTTCACGGTCCTGACGGCGGCCAGCGGCGTCGAGGGGCTCGCCCGGGCGCGGGAGCGCCGCCCGGGCGCCATCACGCTCGACGTGATCATGCCGGACCTCGACGGCTGGGACGTCCTGGCCGCGCTGAAGGGCGACCCCACGCTCGCCGACATCCCGGTGATCCTGGTCACGATCGTCGACGAGCGGCAGCGTGGCTACGCGCTGGGCGCGGCCGAGTACATGGTCAAGCCCATCGACCGCGAGCGCCTCGCGAACCTGCTCCTCTCGCTCTGCGGCTCGCCCGGGCACGTCCTCGTCGTGGACGACGACGACCACACGCGGTCGGTCCTGCGCCAGGCCCTGGCCGGCGCGGGCTTCAAGGTCGACGAGGCGCCGCACGGCCGAGCCGCGCTGGCCTGGCTCGGCCAGAACCGGCCCGACGCCATCGTGCTCGACCTGGTGATGCCGGAGATGGACGGGTTCGAGCTCGTCGACGAGCTGCGGCGCCGGCCCGAGTGGCGCGACATCCCGGTGGTGGTGGTGACCGCGATGGACCTCTCCGACGCCGACCGGCGCCGCCTGAACGGCGCCGTGGAGCGCGTGATCACGAAGAGCGGCCAGTCGGCGGCCGATCTCCTGCGCGACCTCGGCGCAGCGCTGGCCGATTGCGTGCGGCGGCCCCGGCACCCCGGACCCTCCGCCCCATGAAGATCCTGTACGTCGAGGACAACGACGACAACGTCTACGTGGTGATGAATCGCCTCGGCCGGGCCGGCTTCACGGTCGTCGTGGCCGTGGACGGCGAGCAGGGGCTGGCCATGGCCAGGAAGGAGCGCCCGGACCTGATCCTCATGGACCTCAGCCTGCCCGGACTGGACGGCTGGGAGGCCACGCGCCGGCTGAAGACGGACCCAGCCACGAAGGACATCCCGGTGCTGGCGCTGTCCGCCCACGCCATGGCCGGTGACCGCGAGAAGGCGCTGGCCGCCGGCTGCGACGACTACGACACCAAGCCGATCGACTTCACCCGGCTGCGCGCGAAGATCGAGGCGCTGCTGCCCGGCCGGCCGCCGCGGTGACGCCCGCCGACTGCGCGCTCCTCGTCGTCGACGACAACGAGGACAACCGCTACACGCTGACGCGCCGGCTGGCCCGCGAGGGCTACACGAACGTGGCCACGGCCGAGAACGGCCGCGAGGCGCTCGAGCTGCTGGCCGCGCGCCGCTTCGACCTCGTTTTGCTCGACGTCATGATGCCCGAGCTGAACGGCTACGAGGTGCTGGAGCGTCTCCGAGCCGACGCGCGCCTGCGCCACCTGCCGGTCATCATGATCTCGGCCGTGGACCAGGTCGAGAGCGTGGTGCGCTGCATCGAGCTGGGGGCCGAGGACTACCTGCCCAAGCCCTTCAACCCGGTCCTGCTGCGCGCGCGCGTGGGCGCCTGCCTGGAGAAGAAGCGCCTGCGCGACCAGGAGGTGCGCTACATCCACGACGTCGGCCGGGTGACGGCGGCGGCGGCGGCCGTCGAGGCCGGGGCGTTCGACGCCGCGATGCTCGCGGACGTCGCCGCGCGGTCCGACGCGCTGGGCCAGCTCGCCCGGGTGTTCATCCGCATGGCCGGCGAGGTGGCAGCGCGGGAGGCGGAGCTGAAGAAGGAGATCCAGGTGCTCCGCATCGAGATCGACGACGTGCAGAAGACGCGGCAGGTGTCGGAGATCACCGAGACCCAGTACTTCCAGGCGCTCCAGCAAAAGGCGAGGGAGCTGCGCGGGTCGAGGGGAGGGGCGTCGGCCTGACCGGAGAGGCCGGCGCCCGGACGGCGGCGTGATCAGGCGGGGCCGCGGTCGCCGTCCGGCAGCGTGATGCGGACCGTGCAGGCGCCGCCCCTCGTCGGCACCAACACCTGGCCGCCCGTCAGCTTCAGGTCGAAGCGTCGCGTCTCCTGGCCGGCCTCGACCTCCACCAGCGCGGGCAGCGGCTCGGACGCGCCGTCGGTCGTCACGCGGTGGACCCAGACCTTCAGCTCGCGCACCGGGCCCGCAGGCAGGTCGAGCTCGGCCGAGGTCAGCTTCGACAGCGCGGGGAGGGCGACGGTCGCGGCGTCGAAGCGCTCCTCGCCGGCGATCCAGGCGAGTCGAACCTGCGCGGGCAGCGGCTGGCCGCCCCGGGTCGCGGTGAGTACCCCGGCGCCGCCCTCGCGCTGGTCCTCCCGCAGCTCGACGACCGTGCGCTGACCGAACGCGCCGCGGCGCACGATGACCGCGGTGAGCGCGACGATGGCAACGCCGAAGCCGAGCGCGGCGGCGCGCGGCCACGGCTGGCGGTAGATGAACAGGCCGTGCGCGAACAGGTTCGCGACCGACAAAGCGCAGATCCCGGTGGCGAAGGCGGGATGGCCCAGGAGGCGATAGACGGTCGCCGGCACGTAGTCGCCCTTCCGCCGGCTGGCGAGGAGCAGGAGAACCGGGAAGATCCCGGCCGTCAGCGAGTTGGCGAGCACGCCCCCGAAGCCCAGCACGCCCGCGAACGACGCGGCGCCGGTGAGCAGCAGCCACTGGGCGAGGACGAAGACCAGGAGGACCGGGCTGGCCGACACCACGAAGCGGCCGCGCTCGCTCGCCAGTAGCCCGGGCAAAGAGAGTGCCCGCCGGGCGGCGGCCTGCGTCCAGGCGCCCGCTCCCGCTCCCCCGCGGGCGGGCCCGATCGCGTCGGGCACCTGCCGGGCGCGCCGGGGCGCCAGGTGTACGCGGTACCGGGCGGCGCCCCCGGGGGCCGGCTGCACGGCGCCCTGCGCCACCAGGTCGTCGAGCGTCGCGCGCGCCTCGCCGGCGTCCCCGAGATACTCGGCCACCTCGTCGGCGCTGACCTCCCCGCGCCTCGTGATCCAGGCCAGCAGGCCGGCGCGCGGGTCGGCGAGCGCCGTCAGGTCGGCCAGGTGCAGCCCGCCCGGCGGCCAGTCGCTGCCGAGGCGCGCGCTCATCGTCGTGGTCACGTGCAGCGAGACGGCGTCCGGGCGCGCCTCCAGCACCTCGAGGCCCAGGTGGACGCCGGGCGCGCGCCGGTCGCCGAAGCGCCGGAGCAGGGCGCCGGCGTCCCACGCGTCTTCCACGACGGCGTCGACGCGCTCCAGCATGCCGTCCCACGCCGCCTCCACCCGCAGGTGCGCATGCCCCTCGGCCAGCCCCAGGTACGTCACGCCCAGGCGCGGCCCGGCGCCGCGCGGCTCGAACACGAGGCTCCCCCGCCGCCGCAGCAGCGCCACGGCCGCGCGCAGGCGCGTGGGCAGGCGCTCCTGGACCAGGTTGAAGAGCACCGTGGAGGTGCGCAGGCAGGACATGCCGAGGAGCAGCGCGACCAGCACCGAGCCCACGACGCGGATGGCGGGGCCGAGCCGCTCGGCCAGCGGCGTGAGCGCGGTGCCGGACTCGGCGGCCAGGCGCTCGGCGTCGACCACGCCGTTCACCGCCAGCACCCAGGCCGCGAAGATCGCGGTGAGGGCCGCCGTGCCGGCCACGCTGCCCCGGACGAGCGAGCGCGCGCTCGGGTCGCGCGGCAGCACGATCTTGGCGCACTGGATCACGTAGACGTGGCCGATGTAGAGCATCATCACGACGCCGACGACGAGGCGCAGCAGCCCCGGCTCGGCCGGCTCGCCCGTCACGAAGGGCACGCGCATGTAGAGGAGGTTCCCCGCCTCCAGCCGGGCCAGCGCGAGCGCCGCGATGATGGCCAGGCAGGCGAGGTTCAGCGCGATCAGCGCGAACATCGTGGTGATGGTGGCGGCGGCGGACTTGCGCGAGAGGTAGTAGAGCTCGACCAGCACCAGGGCGGCGACCCAGGCCTCGGCGCGAATGCCCGTGAACGTCGCCAGCGTCAGCCCGAGGCCGATGGTGCCGGCCAGCATCACCAGGAACGTGCGCACCGCGGTCGTGGCCGAGAAGAACGCCGACGCCTCCGTCCCCAGGTAGTTCACGACCAGGCGGCCGACGAACGCGCGGCCGTAGCGGAAGTCGCCGCTGCGCGCGCACGCCTCGGCCATGCACGCCATGGTGAGCACGTTGATCAGTCCGATGGCGAGGACCAGGGCGACGCCGGGCAGCGCGCCCACCCGCGCGACGCCCATGGGCAGGGCCAGGAAGGCCTGCGAGAAGCTGAACGCGACGGTCAGCCCGAACGTCAGCCAGAACGGCGGGAGCGCGTCGACCCGCGCCGACAGGGTCGCCCACGCCCATGGCAGCCAGTCGACCGGCCGGAGCTGGGCCGCGTAGAGGGTGTCGATCCCGGCGCCGTGCTGCCGGCGGTAGGCGCGGCGCACGGCGTCGTCGTCCAGGCCCAGCGCGGCGCGGATGCCGGGGACCGCTCGCCGGGTGAACACGTACTTCCGGCCGAGCAGGTACGCGACGGCGGCGCGCACCTCGGGATTCGCCGGCACCATCGGCGCCCAGCGCGGAGCGTGGCGCTCGAGGTCGCGGATGGTGGGCGCCACCGGCGGCTCCCGGCCGGCGCTGAACGCCTCGAAGAAGGCCAGGTCGCGCTCGCGGGCCGCCTCCTCGGTGGCCAGGAAGTCGGCGGCACGCCGGGACTGGTCGGCCAGGTGGGCGGTGCGGCTCTCGATCAGGAACAGCAGGGTGGCGGCGCGGCGGGCGGGCAGGCCGCCCAGCGCCTCGTCGCGCGTGAACAGCTCGTCCGAGCCGCTCACCCGACCAGCGCGGAGGCCACCTGCCGGAGGGCGTTCGTGACGGGGTGGTCGGGGTAGCGCGCGACGAACAGGCCCGTGCTGGCCAGGGCCATCATCTCGTCGGCGTGGGGCAGCACGGCCGCCACCTCGCAGCCGTACGCCTGCTGCACGCGCGCGCGCACGTCGGCCGGGTCAAAGAGCGCGGGGACCTTGTTGACGACGAGCAGGAGCCGGGGGACGTCGAGCTTGCGCGCCACCTCGACGGTGACGCTCGTACCCTGGTAGTCCTGCTGGTCCGGGCGCAGGACGATGACGAGCGCGTCGGAGATGGCGATCGACAGCAGCGTCTCCTCGTTGAGCCCGGGGTGCGTGTCGATCATCAGGACGTCCAGGCCGAGAGCGTCGATCAGCTCGTGCAGGCCGTCGCGCAGGACGCCGACGTCGTAGCCCTGGCGCAGCACCCGCGCGATGTCCCCGGCCTTCATGCTCGACGGGATGAGGAACAACCGCCCGCGGGCGCCGGCGCCGAGCGCGGCGGTGACGTCGTGGGCCGTCTCCTTGATCGCGCAGTGGCCCCACAGGTAGTCGTTCAGCGAGTGGCGGATGCCGGCCTCGCCCAGGCCGAACAGGATGTGGATGCCCGGCGACTGGATGTCGGTGTCGACCACGCCCACCTGGTGCCCCCCGGCCGCCAGGAGCGCCGCGAGGTTCGCGGTCGTGTTCGACTTCCCGGTGCCGCCCCGATACGAGTGGACCGAGATGATGGTGTGAGCCAAGGTTGCCCGTTAATACCACTGGACCCGGCAGGCTGTCCAGCCGGCGCTCGGCGCGCGACAAGCGCTCGGGCGCCTCGGTGGCCGATGCACGCTTCTCCTTCGCGCGGTCTTCCACGCCCGTCGCAGCGACCTGATCGGGCTGCCGGAGCGCGGACCCGGAGGCCGCATCCGGCGCGGGCGGCACGGCGAGGTCGGTCCGCCCGCTGCCCTTGCCGGTTTTGGCCGCGCCAGACCATCGATTCGCCGCGAGGAGGCGCGATGCGGTCGACCGCGGTGTTTGCTCCTGGTGGCGTGCCTCTTCGCCACGCCGGTCTCGGCGCAGCCGAAGAGCCCGTTCGACTTCGATCCGAACAACCCGTTCGACAACCCGCGCCCCGGTCCGTTCGACCGGCCGGCGCCATCGACGTCCCCGGCCGCGCCGCCGCGGGGCGGCCCGCCCGTGGTCGGCGTGATGCCGCCGACGGCGGCCGACGTGAGCCCGGTCGGGAACTGGATCGCCGAGTACGTGGACTACCCCGACGTGGGCCGGGTCTTGCGCGTCGCGATGGTCGTGGCGCCCCGGACGAGGTGGCAATGTGTCGCGGCCGAAGGGGGCGGCTGCCACCTGGGGCGGGTTGCCGAGGTCGGGTCGCCCCTCAGGGTGTACCACGGTCCGCAGTACGGGAGCGCGCTCTACAGAGAGATGCCGGCGCAGAGGCAGGGCGGGATGTGGACGGTGAAGGACCTGCTGCTCCCGTCGGCGACGGTGCAGGTCCGGCTGGCCGCGGTGACCCGCGACGAGATGCGCGGCGACTGGGGGAAGCAGGGTGGGTCCCAGGCCGAGCGGCGTCCCGTCCGGTGGCGGCGGCAGCTTCCGCGCATCACGCGAGTGAAGTTCGTGTCGGAGATCGAGAGCGAGACCACACCCGGCGGGGCGCCCGCCCGGGTGCGCCTGACGTACCAGAAGGTGGACTGGGAAATACGGATGCTCGGGAACGCGCCGCGCTTTTTCGTCGAGGTGTACGGCGACAACCTGTGGGGGCACCACGACGTGCACCTGGCTGGTGCCGTCGACATGATGACCGACGCCACCGAGATGATCCGCCGCGGTGACGGCTCGAGCCCGCCCGTTGCCGACCCGTCCAACCGCTGCTCGCTCGACTGCTCGAACACCGTCGGCGTCCGCATTCCGGTCCTGATCTTCGGCCTGCGGCCGGGTCGCCCGCACGAGATACCGCGAGCGACGCCGGGCCGAAAGATGCTCGTCATCGGCGATGTGCGGATTCCCTTCGACCTCGAGATTCCAGGCTTCCCGGGCCCGGCGACGTCGCCCACCGCGAACGTCGTGATGCTCCGGTACGTGGTGCTGGGGCCGGATGGCCGGTACGTCCCCATCCAGGGCGAGGTGAAGCACGGCGCCGTGTTCTGCATCGAGGCGACGTTCGACCGGCGGCCCGAGCAGCGCGAGTACACCGTCACGCTCGACTGGGGCGGCGGCCGGGGCGCGCAGGTGACGGTGGGGCCCACGGATCAGCCGAACGTCTACCGCAGCGAGGCGCTCCGACTGCAGGCGCCGGCTGCGGGCCCGTGACGATGCGCGCGACGGCTCTCGCCGCCGGCGCGGCGCTGGTCCTGGCCGGCGGCGCGGCGCATGCACAGATCGAGCTGCGCGTCCCCGCCGGCCGCAGCGTGAACGCGAACCTGCAGGGCGTCACGGCCCGGATCGCGGTCGCCGCGGCGCCGCGCGTTGTCGAGATCCAGTTCGGCCGGCGCGACCAGGGACGGTTCGTGCCGTATGCCGCCGGCCAGCCGATCGCCTTCGACCTCCCCTTCGTGGTCCGCGTCCGCTACGACGCCGAGCCGCCCGAGCACCGCAAGCAGATCGTGCTGACGTGGGGGCCGGGCCAGTCCCGCTCGGTCGCCGTCCGGAAGACCCCCGCCGGCACGGTCTTCGAGAGCCGCGAGCTGGTCCTCGACGACCCGCGCGCGTGCACGGGGTTGCCGTTCTGCACCGACACCGAGGGGTTGGCCTATGATCCGTAGGCTCGCATGGGCCGCTCTCGCGCTCCTCGTCCCCGGCGGAGCCGGCGCGCAGAGCGGTCTTACCGAGGCGCTGCGCAGCGAGCCGCCGCGGCGGAGCGGCTCCCGGTCGAGAGCCGCCCCGGCCGGACGCTCACCGGCGCCATCGACGGGGCGGCTGTGACGCAGCCGGTCGCCGATCCCGCCGCCAATGTCCAGGTCGTGGTGCTGCCGCAGGCCGAGGACATGATGATCGGCGTGCCGTTCCGGTTCTCCGTCCGGGTGGTCGGCGATCCCACCCGCGCCGCGAACAACGTGCGCGTCCGACTCCGCGCGGCGCTCCGCCGTGTCGACGGCTCGCCGGCGCCGGCCCGGGACATCGCGTTCACCCGCGCGATCGTCCCGCAGGGCGCCCAGCGGCACGAGTGTGGCGCGCTCGGCGCCGACCGCGTGTGCCGGCTCGGCGACCTGGCGCCGGGCGCCGATGCCCGGGTGCTGGCCGAAGTGCCGCCGAGCGCCGCCGCCCAGCCCGGCGACGTCGTCATCACCGTGCTCACGCGGACGGGCAGCGTCGAGCTGGCGCCGGTCGAGACGGCCGTGAGACTGGTGCCGAAGCGCGCGCTGTCGAACGTGGGTCTCGAGGTCATGATGTCAAGCGACGCGGACGTCGCCGGCGTGGGATCGGACCTCATGCACGTCGTCAGGGTCCGGAACTCCAGCGCCGCCGAGGAGGCCTGGAGATCCGCCACCGTGCCGTCGTGCAGCGCGACGGGGCCCAGCGAACGCTGGCGGCCGAGGGCATGCAGGTGGTGGTCGCCGATCCGCGCTGCGTCCGGAGCCGGGCGATCTACCGCTGCGCGCTCGGCACGCTGCCGCCCGGCCAGGCGGTCGAGGTGCCGGTATGGATCAGGGTCCTCAAGGATTTGCCGGCCCGACGCTTCGGGAAGATCGAGACCGAGGCGCGCGCGAGGAGCGCCGAGATCGATCCCGATCCGGACAACAACTTCGCGCGCCAGGCGACCCTGTTGCTCTCGCGGCAGCCGCAGCTCGCGTTCGTCGTGCCCGAGCGCGCCGAGAACGGGCGCGTGCGCTAGGTCGAGCGCGACGTGCTGCCGAACGGCGAGCTGTTCGGCATCGGCGCCCGTTTCATGCACCCCCTGATGGAGCCGGAGAGCAACGAGATCGTGGTGCGCGTGACGGTGAACGACGGCCCGCCCATGGGCGTGCCGCTGCGCAAGCCGCTGGGCCAGGGCGCCATCTACCGCAGCGCGCCGATCCGATTGCTGCCCCCCGGGGCCCAGCCGGCGCGGGCCGGCGAGCGGCTGATCCACGCCGCGAACGGGGATGAGTTGCGGGCGCAGTACGAGCGCACGGTCACGGCCGCCCGGGTGCTGGGGACGCGATGACCCGACGAGGTGCGCCGTCACGATGATCCCGGGCCACGCGCTCCGCGCCGTGGCGCTGGGGCTGACGCTGTTGCCGGCCACAGTCGCCGCCCAGCCCGCCCAGGCGCCCGACTGGCTCGAAGGGGTCTGGGAGGTCAGCTACACCGACGCGGAGGGCGTGCCCGTCTACGGCGTCGCGACGGTGACAAGAAGCCGCCAGACGGCGGCGGACGGTTCCGCGGCGTGGGTCGCGGAGGCGACGTTCGAGCACCCGCGGACCCGCGAGCGTCTGGCGCTCCGCGGCCAGGCGACGGTGACGGGCGACGTCGTGACGGTGCGGATGGATGAGGTGTCCGGCCGGGTCACGCCGCCCGGGACGCCGGCGGACACGGCGCGGGGGCTCGGCGTCCCGCCGGGACCGCTCGCGGCGCGCCTGGGTCCGGCGTTGGCGTCCGTCATCGTGGCGCCCGGCACGCCGGACCCGCGCGCGCGCCTGACGTTGAGCCTCCACGCCGGCGCCACGCGCAACAGCCTCGTCGGGCAGTGGTCGTACGACGCGCCGGCCGCTCCCGGCGTGGCGCGCCAGCGCAGCGGCGAGCGCGGCGCCGAGGCCTGGGAACGGTCGCGGCCGGTGATCGTCATGGTCGTCTCGACCGACGACGATAAGAACGCCGAGGTCGTTCCCGGCTCGGGCTATTGGGCGTTCGAGTATCCGTTCGGCCCCGACGCGCCCCAGCCGGCGAACCGGCAGCGGACGCTGCTCGTCATGGGCCACCGCTTGCCGCTGCCGTTCGAGGAGCCGATCCACATCGTCTCCGCCGATCCCACGATCGCGTACTCCGTGCTCGGCGGCATGCCGCGCACGCCGGAGGCCCGCGCCTACTACGGTCCGCTCATCACACGCGCCTGGGATCGCGCGACGGCCGGGATGACGCCCGACGAACGCGAGGCTCTGATCCGGCTGGACTTCCTGCTCGTCCAGGCCGTGCTGTCGCCGGGCGTCTTGCCCGGGAAGAAGTCGTTCACGCTCAACGGGGCGGAAGGGTCGTGGATGCTGCAGTTCGGGGGCAACACGGCCGAGATCGCCTTCGTCCGGGACCTCGGTCGCGAGGTGGAGCAGACCGACCAGGTCTTCCTGCCCGAGGACGTGCGCGTCGAGATCCGCACGCGCGTCGCCCTGCCGCTGGACCAGCTCGAGCTCGCGCTGGGTCGCAACGGCGAGGCACTGGCGGTGAACGGCTCCACGACGCTCGTCGCCCGGCGCGTCGGGGGCTCGCCGAAGGTCTACCGGACGGCGCCGCTGAAGGTCGCGCCCGAGCAGCCCGGCTCGGCGCCGGGCCGCGACGAGATCTTCGCCAGCCCGGGCGACACGCTCAGCGTGACGGTCCACGGGCCCGACGGGCTCCTCGACGTCCGGCCTCCCTACGCCAAGGCCACCGTGTTCCGCACGCCGGGAGAGGTGCGCGGGCTCTTCAAGGACGCGCTCGTCAAGGCGGCCCGCTGCCTGGGCCGGGACATCGAGGACTGGAACGCGCTGCCGGCCGCGGAGGCCGAACAGGTGCGCAGCCGGGTCTTCGTGAGGTTCGAGAAGAGCAAGATGCCAGGTCCCCTGCCCGGGCAGGCCGGCGCCTGGGGGCCGTTGAAGTATCGCTGGTCGCCGACGGTGCACGTCACGGACGTCACCGTCGGACACGTGGCCGCCATGATCCTCCTGCGCGACGTCTTCCGGGAGATGCTCGGGATGCACGCGCTGCAGCTCGCCCAGCTCCACACCGAGGCGCACCTCCGCGGCTTCCAGAAGCTCATCGAGCGGCACATCGGGGACGCCTCGCTGCCACTGAGCTCGGTGGAGGTCACGGCGCCCGACGGGGGACGGCTCCGCCTGAGCGCGACGTTCCCCGCGATGCGCGGGTGGGTGAAGTCCCGCTATGGGCTCGGCGATGCCGCGGCGGACGCGTGGGCCCGCCGGGCGTTCGCCGAGGGGTTCGCCACGTACCGGCGGCAGGTGGATGTCGCGGGCCGTGAGGCGGCCGCGGTCAATGATTGCGACGTCTACGGGCTGCTCCAGCTCACGGGCGCGGGCTTCGGCGCCGTCGCGCGCGAGCTGGCGCCGCGGCTCATGGAGCTGCACACGACGGGCCGGCCCCCGCGGCACCAATGGCGGCCGGATCAGGCCGCGCGAGCGGCCGTGAACGACATCGGCCGCCTGGCCGCTACGCTCCAGATGCAGCGCGCGGCGGCGGATGCCGACACGAGGATCCTCCTCGGCGTGGGCCTGGCGCTGGCGGCCTTGCCGGCCGCGGCCCTGAGCTCGCTGCCCGCGCTCGTGCTCACCATCGCGCTCGACATCGCCGACGTCGCGGCCACCGCGGCCTGGGAACTGTCCGATCTGTCGAGGAGCAATCGGGAGCTGGCGTTCGCGCAGGGCGCCTCCGGCGTCCTGGGCACCGAGCGCTACGAGGAGGCGCTGGAGAGAAAGAAGGAGCTGGGCGCGGCCCTGGCCAGCATCGGCGTGGCGCTGGGCGGCGCCGGCGTCGGCATCTCCCAGGCGCTGAGCCAGGTCCCGTCGGCGCTGGCGGCGCGCACGTTCCGGCAGTTCGTCGACCAGGTGGAGCGCGAGGGCCTCAAGGGGCTCGCGCGCATGACCCCGAGGCAGCAGCGAGAGTTCCAGCGGGCGCTGACCGACGCCGTCCTGGCTGCCGACGCTGCGGGGACGCGCCTGACCGAGCAGCAGCGCCGCGCCGTCGCGCTGCTCCAGCGACTGAGCGCCGAGAGCGCGGCGCGCCGGGCGGCGCCGTCGCCCCTCGGTCACCGCCGCGCCGCCGACCACGCCGCGGCGCTCGAGTACGCGCACC
>FWPU01010333.1_pt1 | contig 13961 bp, 10 predicted proteins | sample 2228361 | NCBI WGS metagenome assembly FWPU01 (sample SAMEA103939777, study PRJEB20133) | metagenome | reverse complement strand
TAGCGTGATCATGCCGGCCTATAACGCCGAACGATATATCGGAGAAGCCATCCAGAGCGTCCTGGACCAGACCCTGGCCGACTGGGAACTTGTCGTGGACGACGGCTCCACCGATGGGACCGGCGAGTCGCTCGCAGCGCGCTAGATCGCATCCGCTGCGTGTGGCAGGAGAACCAGGGCGAGTCGGCGGCGCTGAATTATGAGTTTTGTGGATCTACCGGACAGTATATCGTATTGTTATCGGAACTAACACGGCAAGTGAGTGACGGGTGCTCTGGAAGAAGATTGAGAGGATGTGGCACGGATGGCCGGCTCTCATAGGAGGAGAAAGGCTTGGCGAGGGTCACGCTAGCATGCGTCACACTCTTACTGCTCGTGGCCTCCCCTGCAAAGGGTCAAGGCCTAGAGATTGTATGGTCTGAACCGACCAACCTCTCCCGCGAAACACCGGGGGACTCGTTTCAGCCGGCAGTCCTGGCCGACTCCTTCGGCTACGTTCACGTCCTTTGGGAAGAACGGGTGGACTTGGGGCAAGGTGTTCAGGGAGGATACCTGTTCTACACCGGCTGGGATGGCCGGGAATGGTCTCCGCCCGTTGATGTCCTTTTGACACCAGGGGCGTATTCTACCGTGCGAACCCCCGCTGCGGCGGTGGACCCGAACCGGGGAATGCTGCATATGGTCTGGACAGGCGCGAGGGATTTATACTACAGTCGGGCCAGGGTGGATCAGGCTCGGTCCGCCAGGGCCTGGGCCAGGCCAGTTCCTATCATCGGCGGGCAGGTCTATGACCCCTACCTGGTTGTCCACGACGGGGCACTTCATCTGGTCTACTTGGATATTGGGGAAGAACCTGGGATCTGGTACACCACCTCCTCTGATGGCGGAGACACCTGGCGCGACCCGGTACGTCTCTCCCAACCGACGCTGACCCAAAGGCCGCTTCCATATACTACTGAGACGGTGCAGTTACGGGCCGATGAGCGCGGACGTCTGCACGTCGTCTGGGTGGACCGTCTCGATGGGGGAATCTATTACGTCCGTAGCCTGGACGGCGGTCAGACGTGGGAGCAACCGATACAATTGGACAATGAAGGGACCTGGCCCAGTGTGGGAATCCTGGGGGACGAGGTTCATGTCCTGTGGAGCGCCACCCACGAAGGTCCCTCCTGTGCTCGCCGGGAACGCATCTCAACGGATGGGGGAGCCTCGTGGCACGAAATGACCCGGGTCCTGTCCCCTCTGATGAACTGCCTTGGCTGGATGAACATGGAGGTAGACAGCAGCGGCACGATGCACGTGGTGACCGTCGGTGGGGCAGAAGCCGGAGAGGGCCGGGATGTTCACGGCCTTTACCACGCTTCTTGGACGGGCGGCGGCTGGAGTACGCCGGAACTGATCAAGGGCACGATTGTGCCAGGCTCAGAATGGCAGCAAAGAGGGCCTGATCGGCCCAGGGCCTCCTTGCAGCTCGGCAACCGCCTTCACGTTGTCTGGTACACCAACGATGGGGAGGTCTGGTATACGATGGCCGAACTGGAAGCCCCGCGGGAATCGCCTTCGCCTTTGCCCCCTGTCCCTACCGTCGCCCCACTGCCTCCGACACCGACGGTACAGCCGACTGTGGAGGTGGCAACTCCCAGACCTTCTCGGTCGTTCACCGACAATGATGCCCCCCTGCCTCCCGCCCGATCCGGCTCTGTCCTTGTGCCAGCAGTCCTAATCTCTGTAGTATTCACCCTGGTCGGTATACTGATCGCCGTAATAGGGGTGCAAGTGAGGAGGAACCGTGTCCGCTGAGCGAAGCAACTTGGGTGGAGGTTCTCATGTCCCTCGCGTGTCCGTCGTGATGGCTGCTTACAATGCAGCACCTTACCTTGAAGAGACTATCGAAAGCATCCTGGCTCAGACCTACTCCGACTTTGAACTCATTATCGTGGACGACGGCTCCACCGACGAAACGCCCCAGATTCTGGGCCGATACACGGACTCCCGCATCGTGCGCTTGCGCAATAAAGCAAACATGGGCGTGGCCCGGGCGCGAAACCGAGGCAACGCTGCCGCCTGGGGGGAATACATTGCCATTCAGGATGCGGATGACCTGTCTACTCCGGACCGTCTCCAAAAACAGGTGGCCTTTCTAGATGTCCACCCGGAGATCGGATTGGTTGGCTCCCAGGGTCTCCTTCTAAGCAACGGCGGTGAGCATCCGCTGACGGTTCCCCTCCACAACGAGGAGATCCAGGCCTTGCTCCTAGGACAGAATTGCCTGCTTCACAGTTCTCTGATGATCCGCAAAACGCTTGTGGAGCAGGTCAAAGGGTACGATGAGACATATATGGCTACAGCGGACTACGACCTGGTGTTGCGCATTGCGGAACTCACCCAGGTTGCCAACCTTCCTGAGACCCTTTATATCAAACGAGGCGTACCAGGTTCCATCACCTATAGCCCCCGAGGATTGTGGCAAAATCGGTGTGCCTTGCGCGCTGTCGAAGACGCGCTGGAACGCCGTCGCGGCCGAGGCGAAACGGCCGTCCCGCATCCGAAATATGCGCTCACCTGCTTGGCGGCGGCTTGCGCCGAGGCCGCCTTTGGCGAGACCTCTCTCATCACACGATACGTCCGTAGAGCTTTGGAGGTAGATGCCTCACTTGTTGAGCAGCCGGAGGCTGCCCAGGCGCTGGCAGATTACGCCGTGGGATATGCTCTGCAAGCCGGTGCCGCTCAAAGCCCAGAGGAAATCATCGGGCGCGTCTTTGCCCACTGGCCCGGGACAGACCGGCCCGTCCTTCTGGTGCGCCGTACACAGGCCTTGATTTCGGCGAGCCAGGCCTTCTTGGCGTACCGCAATGGCCGCTGGAAAGAGACCATCGTCATGGCAACCCGGAGCCTGGTCGCCTGGCCTGTACGTGCTGGCAACCGGGGGCTCCTGTCCATTATGGGTCGCTCCCTCTTTCGCCTGCGATGTTCCTTGTTCCAGCAAGGGCGTCCTAGGCCAAACGGATAGCCCCCTTTTGTTCGACGGAGGGTTACAGCGTGATAGAAGGACAAGCGCTTAAGGACAAGGTGTTGCATTGGGTGCAAGAGTGCCGGAGAGGGAGACCCGAAGATGTTGGCTACGCTATCAGTGCCGGCGCGCCCGACCCGACCATCATGTCCCTTTGCTTCGCTGTTCTAATCGCAGAGCTTTACGATGGGATTCCTGATGATCATCTGCAGGAGCGGTGGCGGCAGGCCCTCATCTCGGTCCAGGATGCGGAAACAGGGCTGTTCATCGATCCCTTGCTCTTCCCGGACGACCTTAAATTTGAAAGCCCCGGGATGGATTACCTGATCCATCAGACGACCTATTTTGCCCTGAATGCCCTGGATGCCCTGGCGGCAAGGCCATTGCATCCCTTGCGGTTTGCAGACCCTTACTGCGATCCGGCCTACCTCGAAGAATGGCTGGAGGGGTTGGACTGGTCCAATCCCTGGCGCGAAAGCAACTGGGTGATGTTCATTGCGGCGTCTTTATACGTAAAGTGGCAATGGGAAGACAGTCACGCAGCGTGGGCCGCCCTCCACCGCCTGCTGGATTGGCTGGATACCCATCAGGACCCTGAGACAGGTTTCTGGGGAGTGGGCCAGGGTGCGTCGCTATTGCACGCGATGGCCGGGGCTTATCATTTCTTGCCTTTTTACTTTTGCCTTGGCCGCTCCCCCCACTATCCAGAGCGGATGATTGAGAGCACATTATCGTTGCAACAGCCGGATGGTCTTTTCAACCCTGAAGGCGGAGGGGACGCCTGCCTGGATGGGGACGCGATAGGCATTCTTGCCCTGTGCAGCCTGATAACATCCCATAAAACGGCTCAAGTGGAATCGGCCCTCGAACATGCCTTCTACGGCGTGTTCGACAATCAGAGCGAGGAAGGGGGGTTCTGCCGCGCACGCCTGCGACCATTGCCCAGAAAGACGTGGAAACGCCGGATGGCCGAGACTTTGGGGCTGGACCGCCTGCTTCACAGACCCTATCAGGTTCCGCGGCAGATTGAGAAGTACGAAGGCTGGAACAGGATGTCTTATGACATCCGCCAACCCGATCTGTGGTCAACCTGGTTTCGCTCTCACAGCCTCGCTTTGATCAGCGCCCGCTTCCCACGCAGGATTATCGATGGGATTGAATGGCGGTTCCGTCGTCTTCCCAGCCTGGGCTGGTTCGATCGTGACACTATCATGTACATCTGCAGAACGGGCTGACCGGTGCGAACCTGGCAGCCAAATCCGTTCTCTCCATCGGCCGTTCACTATTTTCCTCCACAATGTTTTCAATCGCCGCTCTTGCGACGAAGTTGCCACCGTGTTTGTGATCACCCGGGCCTTATTTTGTCTACCAACCGGCGATCGTGGGCATCGTTTATGACATTTGGATCAGGGTTCTGCTGAGGTAAACCTGTGTGTGGCATTGTCGGCAAACTATCGTTCACGGGCCCGGTAGACCAGGCGCAGATTCAGCGAATGTGTGCCTTGTCCTCCCACCGTGGACCGGATGATGAAGGAATCTACCTGAACGGTCAAGTCGGATTGGGCACACGTCGCCTCAGTGTCATTGATGTGGAGGGAGGGCACCAGCCTCTCTCGAACGAGGACGGCACGATCTGGCTCACCTGTAACGGAGAAGTCTACAACTTCACCGAACTCCGTACCTCCCTGGAAGCCAGGGGGCACCGTTTTGCCACCCGCACCGACACAGAGGTAATTGTCCATCTGTACGAAGAAGAGGGCCCATACTGCGTTGAGAGACTTAACGGGATGTTTGCCTTCGCCCTCTGGGACACTCGGTCCAGAACGCTACTGCTCGCCCGCGACCGCCTGGGGGAAAAGCCGCTTCACTACGCCGTCACTTCTCATGGATTGGTCTTTGCCTCAGAGATCGCCCCGATCCTGCAGGACCCTGACGTCGAGCGTCGTGTCAATCTCCCGGCCCTGCTCCAATATCTGCGGATCGGCTATGTGCCATCACCGCTGACCATGGTTGAAGGGATCAGAAAACTCCCACCGGCCCACTTTCTAACCTGGTATGACGGGCAGGTACGGTTGGAACGCTACTGGGACGTGAGGCTGGACAAACTCATCCTCCCAGAAGAGGAGTGGCTCGAACGCATCCAGTCTCTTCTTCAGGATGCCGTCCGCATTCGCTTGATCAGCGATGTGCCTTTAGGAGCACTGCTCTCGGGAGGGCTTGATTCGAGCATCGTTGTTGGCCTGATGAGCCGCTTCCTGGATCAACCGGTCAAGACGTTTTCGATCGGGTTTGAAGAGCAAGAGTACAACGAACTTCCCTTCGCCCGCCTGGTCGCCCGATATTTCGGCACGGAGCATCATGAAGAGATCGTTCGGCCAGAAGCGGCCCGGGTTCTCCCGTTGCTGATACGCCACTATGGAGAGCCGTTTGGTGATGAGTCATGCATCCCCACCTACTATCTATGCCGTATGGCGCGAAGGCACGTCACGGTTGCCCTGAGTGGCGATGGGGGCGACGAAAACTTTGGTGGATACCCGCGTATTGCCCGATACCTGGCCTTCAGCTCAGCCCATTCCTTGCGTGGTCTGGTCGCAACTGAGGTCAAATCGATCCTTGCCGATAAAAACCCATTTGCCGCCCTATTTAACCCAAGTCGCTGGCGGGCTTGGGGGAACGAACTAATCTACCGCCTGCGGGAGATTATCTTCCCCCTGGAGCGCTATGCCCACCATTGGGTTGTCTGGAAAGAGGAGGCGCAGAATATTCTCTCTCCTGACCTGGGAGTAACCATATATTCCCGGCAGTCTCTCGCTCCCTTCAGAGAAGCGTGGGGGCGAACACACAGGCAACCGCAGATCGATCGGCTCCTCTACCTGGATCTGATGACCTATCTGCCCGACAACCTCCAGGTGAAAATTGACATCGCCAGCATGGCCAACTCCCTGGAGGTACGCGCCCCTTTCCTGGACTATCGCCTGGTCGAGTTGGCTGCGGCCATGCCTGGCTATCTCAAGATTGACCAGGGACGCACCAAGGTCCTGCTCAGGCGGCTGGCCCGGTCCCTGTTGCTTCCAGAAATCTGCGAGCGGGGGAAACAGGGGTTCTCCCCGCCCTTGGAGCGATGGCTGGCCAGCGACTTGAAACCGATGGTTACAGACCTGCTTCTGGACAGTCCCCTGCGGCAACGGGGCTTTTTTCATCCGCCAACGGTGGAACACATTGTCAAAACACATATGGCGGGACGAAAGAACTACGGCCGTAATATCTGGCTCCTGCTCAACTTTGAACTGTGGTGTCGCGACTTTTTGGATAAAAGTCCCCAGGAACTTTTTCCATCCCCGATGGTGTGACCGGAAACTGCGGCCCTCCAAGGACGATTTTTGCGGCCAGGAAAACCATGCCCCAAGTCAGCCTGCTGATGTCCGTGTACAACGGCACTCCCCATCTGCGCGAAGCGATGGAAAGCGTCCTGAGCCAAACATTTGCGGACCTGGAGTTCATTGTCATTGATGATGCCTCCGACGACGCCACCCCAGAGATACTGAATGAGTATACCGACCCGCGTATCGTCCGGTTGCACAACGATGAGAATCTGGGATTGGCCAGATCACTAAACCGGGGGCTATCCCTGGCACAGGGTGAGTACATCGCCCGACAGGATGCCGACGACATCTCGTTGCCACAGCGTCTGGAACGACAAGTTGCCTACCTGAAAACCCATCCACGGACCGGACTTGTAGGTACTACGGCCATCTGGATAGACGAAACAGGTAAACCGCTACAGATCTGGCAGCAACCAACGACCAACGACCAAATCCAGGAACGACTTCTCTGCTACTGTTGCGTTATGCATGGTTCGGTGATGATACGGCGTCAAGCCCTGGCCGAGGTCGGCGGTTATGCCGAAGATATGCGCACTGCCCAAGACTATGATCTCTGGCTACGCATCAGCGAAAAGTGGGACGTGGGCATCCTTCCGGAGCCACTGTACTGTTACCGCTGGCACGGCCGTATGGCTACAAAGTTGCACGGTGAGGAGCAGGCGGCCAACGCCCGGCTCGTCCTGCTGCAAGCAGTAAGACGACGGTTATCCTTGGGATACCGCCTGGTATTCGCCCCACCGGGCAAAGCCCCGGCTTGGGTTCAACGCTATTCTCGATCCGAGTGGGGTCACCGCTTTCTCTGGTGGGCAGCAGGGGCACGCGCTGTTGGACAAGGGTATCCCCAGCGATTTGCTGCCATTTCTTTCTTACTCAATCCAAAGAACCCCGACTGGTGGTCATTGATGAGGGGGGTCGTCGCGCGTAAGTTGAGTGGTTACGGGAAAGGGCGGGCATAAGGTCTATCTCATGGGACAACCGGTCCAATTATGAAAGTTCTCTGGGTTACCCCCCAACTTCCCAGCCGACGCACGGCGGGGCAAGTTCGACAGTATTACCTCCTGAAATACCTCTGCCAGAGACACCAGGTCAAGGTCCTCAGCCTGGTACAACCTACCGAGACAGGGGACATCCGGCCACTTCAAGACCTGGGCATTGAAGTAATCCCAGTGCCGTTTACTCCCTCATTACCTTCAGGGGGCTGGCGCAACCGAATACGCTCCTGGGGCCAACTTTTGTTCGACCCCTGGCCACACTATGCTCGCACCTACCCCCTGGAAGGGTTGCGCAGGCGACTGAGCGACGTTTTAAGGGAATTGTCTCCAGATATCCTCCAACTGGAACACCTTTTTATGGCACCCCTTGGGAATGCAACGGATGGTCGGCCTTGGGTCTTGGCTGAACAAAATGTCGAAAGTCGGAAAGCCGAACGCCAGGCCAGGCAGGCAACCACACTCCCCCGGCGTCTGGCGGGATGGATCGAGACGCAGAAGGTTCGACGGTGGGAACGCTTGTGGGTCCGGCGTGCCCCGGTCTGCATTGCCGTATCAGAAGCCGATGCCGAGGAGTTGCGGACGATGGCTCCTGACACCGCCGTATTTATCGTCCCGAACGGGGTTGACACAGCGCACTTTGCACCGCCAAAAGAAAATCCCGGTCAACGCACGGGGTTGCTCTTCACAGGGAATCTGGGCTATTTCCCGAACTCAGATGCTGTGATATATTTCTGCCGGGAGATATTCCCCCTCATTCGCCTTCATTTTCCCGAGATAACCTTGAAGATCATCGGCCCCAACGCTCCCCAGGAGGTGGTGGCCCTGGGCGACCTGCCTGGCGTCTGTTATGTTGGGTTCGTGGAGGACATACGCCCCTATCTGTGGAGCGCCTGCATATCTGTCGTGCCGCTACGTGTTGGAAGTGGCACACGGCTCAAGATACTGGAATCGCTGGCTGCCAGATGCCCGGTTGTGTCAACCCCGACAGGTGCCGAAGGCCTGGACCTACTGGATGAACGAGATTTGCTTATTGCCAAGACCCCTCTGGCCTTTGCCTCGCGTGTGCTAGATCTGCTTCGCCATCCTGATCGGCGCCGACATCTGGCCGAGCAGGGCCGGCAAACGGTGGCCGGCCGGTACGATTGGCGGGTCATTGCTCCCTACCTAGAAGAGGCCTATGCATACGCTCTCTCCCCCTCATTTTCCCGGCCACCGACTCTGGATAGGATATTACCATAAAGATCCTCTTCCTGACCCTGGAGCCTCCCTTCCCCCCCAACGACGGCGGGCGCATCCGCACCTACAACATCCTCAAGCAGGTGGCCCGGCGGCACGAGGTGACGCTGGCGACCTTTGCCGATGCCGAGCAGGACCGGGAGCGGCTGGCGGCACTGTACGACATGTGCCATGAGGTCCTCGCCTTTGGCCGGCCGCAGATGCCGGCACGGACTCTCCCCCGCAAGGCCGCCGGCCTCTTTCGCCGGACGCCTGTTTCGCTTGCGCAGTACCGTGCGCCGGCCTTGGACGCATCGCTGCGCCGCTGGGCCGCGGAGCGGGCCTTCAACGTCGTCCACGTGGACCAACTCTACTTGGCCCAGTACGCCGGGGCACTTTCTCCGCTGCCGGCGGTGCTGACCCACCACAACGTCGAGGCCGAGGGCCAGCGACGGGGGCTCGAGCGGGCCGGCCGGAAGCCCTGGTGGCGACGCTTCCGCGCCTACCTGGAGTGGCGGTGCTGGCGCCGTTTCGAGATCGAAATCTCGCGCCGCTTTGGGGCCTTGGCCTGCGTCTCGGAGCGCGATGCCGCCTACTTCCGCCGCCACGTCCCGGAGGTGCCCGCCGTCGTCGTCCCCAACGGCGTGGACACCGAAGCGTTCCGGCCGGCAGACCGAAACAGCGATGAACCCGTCCTGCTCCACTGCGGGCGCATGGATTACCCGCCCAACGTGGATGCCGTGACCTGGTTCTGCGACGAAATCTTGCCCCAGGTCCGGCAAGCCGTTCCCGCGGCGCGGCTGCTCATCGTCGGGCGGGACCCGACGCCGGAGGTGCAGGCCCTGGCCGGCCGGCCCGGCGTCCAGGTGACCGGCACCGTACCCGATGTGCGCCCCTACTACGCCCAGGCCGCCCTGTACGTTGTCCCGCTGCGCTTCGGGGCCGGCACCCGGCTGAAGATCTTGGAGGCGATGGCCATGGGCATGCCCATCGTCTCCACGCCGCTAGGGAGCGAAGGGCTGGACCTGCGCCCCGGCCAGGACCTGGTGGAGGCCGACTCCGCCTCCGACTTGGCCCGGGCGGTCGTTGAACTGCTCGGCGACCCCGGCCGGCGCGCGCGGCTGGGAAAAGAGGCCCGCCGCACGGCCGTGGCCCGTTTCGATTGGGCGCGCATCGTCGAGGCCCAGGAAGAGGCCTACGCTATCGCCATGGCCGGGAAGGAATAGGTGCGCATCCTCTTTCTCTCTGCCTGGTTCCCCCACCCCGCCGACAACGGCTCCAAACTGCGCATCTCCCACCTATTGGCCGGCCTGGCCGAAAAACATCGGGTGGACCTGGTAACCTTTTGCGACCGGGTAGATTGGCAGGAGGACGCACGCGCCCTGCGCCGCTACTGCGCCGACATCCGGGTCGTGCCCTGGAAACCGTTTTCCCCCTACAGTGCGCGGGCACTGGCCGGCTTTTTCTCACCGACGCCGCGAGCGCTGTTGGACATGCACTCGCCGCAGATGGCCTGGACCATCCGCGAACAAGTACAGCGACAACCCTACGATCTGGTCATCGCCTCCGAGATCACCATGGCGGCCTACCGGAAGGAGTTTGACCCGCTGCCTGCCCTCCTGGACGACCTGGAACTGGGGGCGTTGGCCCCTGCGGCCGGGCAAGGGCTGCTGCACCTGCGGCGATTGCGCCAGGCGCTGACCTGGTTCAAGACCAGGCGTTATGTGGCCCGTCTGCTGCCCCACTTCCGGGCCTGCACCGTCGTCTCGGCAGAGGAACTGGCCCTCCTCCGCAAGGCCGCTCCCCGTTACCGAAGGACCGCCATCCTGCCCAACTGCATCGACGGCGCCTACTATGCCGGCGTCACCGCCGAGCGCAGGTGGGGCCAGTTAATCTTCCCCGGAGCCCTTTCCTACCCGGCTAACTATGACGCCGCCTGCTTCTTTGTCCAAGAGGTCTATCCCCGCATCCGCGAGAAGGAGCCAGACGTAGCCATGACCATCACCGGCCGCAGCGACGGCGTGCCGTGGCCGCCGCTGCCGTTGCCCGGGCCTGTGCACCTGACCGGCTGGGTCGAGGACGTGCGGCCGTGGATCGCTTCGAGCTGGGCCACGGTGGTGCCTATCCGCCGAGGAGGCGGCACGCGGCTCAAGATCCTGGAATCGCTGGCGTTAGGCACGCCCGTGGTCAGCACGCGCAAAGGGGCCGAGGGACTGGAGGTCGAGGACGGCCGGCATCTCCTCCTGGCCGACAGCCCTGCCGAGTTCGCCGCAGCGGTCATCGAACTGCTCCGCAACCGCTCTCTATGGGCCGACCTTTCCAAGCGGGGGCGCGAATGGGTCATGGAGCGCTACGACTGGCAGCGCACCCTGCCGGTCTTTCTCACGCTGGTCGAGGAGTGTGCGCGATGAGAGAGGAGCGGACCTTGGCCGATTGGCGCTCCCGGCTGATGCGCTTTCGAGACCCGGCGTTGCGTCTGCTGATCGTCGTCGGGGTTCTCCTGGTCAGCGCCTACGTCGGCTATCGCCCCCTGCCCATATCGCCGTTCCTCTTGGCCAGCGGGTTGGCAGCGCTCCTCCTGATGCTGCTCGCCCATCACTCTATGCCCACGGCGCTGACCCTGCTGGTGGCCACCTCGAGCTTGGTCAACCTCTCCCTGGCCACCGGCACGCAAAGCCCGGTCCACTTCAGCCTGATCCTGGTGGTCCTCTTTACGGCGGTCTGGCTGCTGCGCATGGTGGTGGGGAAACGCCTGCGCCTGGTGCCCTGCCCGGCCAATCTGCCCCTGCTCCTGTTCAACGGGGCCGTCCTACTCTCCTGGGCGGCCGGCTACGCCTTCTGGAAGCCGACGGTGCCCCGCCCGGCCAACGCGCTTGTCGTCCAGTTTGGCCAAGTGGCCATGTTTGTCTTCTCCATGGCGGCCTTTTTCCTGGCGGCCAACCACTCCCTGGGGGAGAAGGTGATCAAATGGTGGAATGCCCTGATTATCGCCCTGGGCCTGGGCGGGATCGCGCTGGACCTCTTCCCCCTCCTTCGGCGGCCGGACGGCATCACCGGCGGCATGCTGATGTGGCCCTTGGTGCTCCTTTGGGCACAACTGCTCTTCAACCCGAACCTCTCCCGGCGGGTACGCTTCGTCGGCTGGCTGAGCCTGCTGCTGTGGGGATACTGGGTCTGGTCTTACGCCCTCGGCTGGAAAGGCGGATGGTTCCCGGCCTTGTTGGCCCTGGGCATTTTGCTTCTCCTGCGTTCCCGTCCCCTCTTTGCCCTCTTTGTCGTTCTGACCCTGGTCTTTCTCTTCCTCCATTGGGAGACAATTTTTCCGACCACCTTCCTCCCGGAAAAGGAGGGCGGCTCCCTCTTGCGCCTGCCGATCTGGTACGATGTTCTGCGGATGACCGCTCACTCCCCGCTGCTGGGGTTAGGACCAGTCAACTACATGTACTATTGGCGCGATCCGACCTTTTCCTCCTACTCTCTCGAACGATACCCCAACTGGTGGGCCTGGTTTCGGGTCGGCTACTCCCCACCCTCACACAACATGTTCATCGATGTTCTGGCCCAAACCGGACTGGTCGGCTTCCTCCTCTTCCTGTGGGCCATCGTTGCTCTGCTTCGCCTGGGAGACCGTGCCCGACGTCGCCTACCGGCCGGCTTCCTGAAGGCCTATGCCCATGGGGTATTTGCAGGTTTTCTGGCCATGGCGGTAGCCTCCTTCACCTTCGCCGATTGGCTCCTGCCCTTTGTCTACAACATCACGATCAAGGGATTCCAGCATAGCGTTTATTCCTGGCTGCTTGTAGGCACGTTGGTGCCGCTCCTGCATGTCCAGAACCTAGAGGCCGTCCATCATCCGTAGACCGGCCCACCCCCAACCTGGAAACCCGCCGGTATGGAACCTTTGCGCTGTGGTTTGATCGTAGCCCACGAGTGGATAGGAGAACTGGAGCAGGCGATCATAGCCGGACTGGAGGAAAACGGCTGCGACGTCTGCCCGGCACTTCCCCGGTCGCCGTGGGAGTTGCAGCACTGCGATTTTGTCCTGCTCTACGGCCCCATGCAGCCCATCGTCGAAGAAGTGGCTCGCCTGCAACGATTGGAACGGTCTATCCCGGTCGTGATGTGGTTCACCGAGCAGGTGCCACCGCCTTACCTTCCCAAGGCAGCCATCGGCATCGCGGCGCGGTTGCGCTATCGGGTCGAAACACTCCGACTACCGATTCTCCGAACGATATGTCCCGCCCTGCTCCGCCTCCTGACTGCCCGTGCCGGCCGACTATTGGTCCTCGGCGAGGTGCTAGAACTACGGCGAAGCACTCTCGCGCTTGGTTCCGCTATTCTCACAGACCAACCTCGCCTACTTCCTGAGCCTGGGCCTTCCCGCAATGCTCGCTCCGATGGGCTACCACCGGAGCTTTGGGGAGCGCCTGGCCTTGAACCGCGACATCGACGTGTTGTTCCTGGGAAGTACACGCGATCGACGGCGAAGGCAATCGCTGGGGAAAATCGCCGCCGAACTGGCCGATCGGGCGATCACGCTGGAGATCAGGGACGGCAGCCCGCCCCACGGCTATGTCTTCGGCCATGACCGCACCGTATTGCTGAACCGGAGCAAAATCCTGCTGCATATCGGCCGGCAACCCTGGGATGACCCGGCTTTCCGGATGTTGTACGCCGCCGCCTGCGGGACCATGCTGCTATCCGAGGACTTGTGGCCGACCAGCACCGGCCCCTTTCGCGTAGGCGAACACCTGGCCACATCCAGCCTGTCCAGGATGGCCGACAGCATCCAGTTTTACCTGGAACACGAAGAAGAACGCCGGAGAATCGCCGAAAACGCCTACACCCTGATCACAACCCGGATGACGATGGGTCAGATGGTCCGCCGGATTCTGGATGCCCTGGCCGCAGCGTGCCGACAGACTCTCCCGTGACGCAGGAATTTATGGAACCCTCCCCCCTTCTCTCCATCGTCCTGGTCAACTACAACCAGCGCGACTACACCGCCCAATGCCTGGATTCGCTGCGCGCCGCCGCGCCGGCCCTGGCCTATGAGATTATCCTGGTGGACAATGCCTCCTCCGATGGCAGTCCCGATTGGCTGGCGGAACATTACCCCGAGGTGCATCTGGTGCGCAGCCCGGAAAACCGAGGTATCGCCGGCGGGAACAACCTGGGTATCCGTGCTTCCCGGGGGCACTATATCCTACTCCTGAACAACGATACCCTGCTCCTCCCGGGTACGCTTGAGCGGGCCGTCTCCTACCTAGAAGAGCACCCCGATGTGGCCGGGGTCGGCGGCAACCTACTCAACCCCGATGGTTCCTTCCAGGCCGGCTATGTGGATTTTCCTTCCCTCTG
>FWPU01010332.1_pt1 | contig 13961 bp, 10 predicted proteins | sample 2228361 | NCBI WGS metagenome assembly FWPU01 (sample SAMEA103939777, study PRJEB20133) | metagenome | reverse complement strand
TGCCTGGGAAGAATGCTCCCCTCTTGTAATAGTAACTCCAGATGGCTGCTGTACCAATGCCATTACCACATCCGACATCAAGGAACGACCCACGAAGCTTGAGAGCACCCGTAAAACGAAACGCAGCACGACGCAACCGCTCATATAGATCAAGGGCGAGAGTATCGTCCCAGTTGAACAGGTTCATCTCACCAGAAAATGTCATGTATTTTCCTCTCAGACGACTAGGAAATGATGCAGCACTGTCATACGTGATCTGTTCCATTGATGGACCAAAGAACCGTGGACGTTTTACAGGTTGTTCTTCAACTGGACGTGCAATTTTATAATATTCAGGGCTAGTTGTGACTAAAACGCAGTCCTCTGCGAGAACATCTAGAATCCGACCCAACATATCCCTGTCTGTGTAACCAAAATGCACACATATATCATCTATAGAACGTGACTGACTCAGAAAATCGAATAGTCCTTCTTTACGAAATGCGTTGATGAGCACACCTCTGTAAAAATTTCGGACTTCTTTTTTCAATCCCTTGACATTAAAAGCCATTCTAAGGAGTTCACTCCACGCAGCAATCTTACCTATCAATATCTCGGAACTCACCTCAAGACCTTTGTTCCTTTACCACCTTGAAAACCACCATCGGCGTAGTAAAATCTATGCTTGAAGCGCCAGATTCAAGCGCCCATCTACGAAAATCCTCACGGTATACCACACCACATGAACCCTCAAACAATAGATTATACAACTCCATGTATTTATTCACAGTGGGATGGAAACCTTCTGTACCAAACAGGAGACCACCCGGTCTCAGTACACGCATCATCTCTTTGGTGGCACGTTCTGCATTGCACCAGTGTAGTACCTGTGAGGTGTATACCATATCGAAGGTCTCAGCCTCAAACTCGATGTTCTCAGCAAACCCCCTCACAAAGGTCGGAAAGTAGTCTCGCATCTTCTCTATCTCGCCCCTATCGACACCGAGTGTACGTGCTGCATTATATGCAAACTCGTCCCGCGCAATGGTGACAAGTCCCTCGTCTGGCTCAAGACCATAGATCTTCATGTTGGTGCCTGGGAAGAATGCTCCCCTCTTGTAATAGTAACTCCAGATGGCTGCTGTACCAATGCCATTACCACATCCGACATCAATGAACGACCCACGAAGCTTGAGAGCACCCGTAAAACGAAACGCAGCACGACGTAACCGCTCATACATCTCAAGGGCGAGGGCATCATCCCAGTTGAACAGGTTCATACCACTTGAGAAGGTCACGTATCGGCCTCGGAGGCGGTCGGGATATGACATAATGCTATCACGTATGATCTGTTCCATTGCTGAATTAAATTGACGCGGTCGAATTATGGGTTCTTCTTTGACCGGGGTGACAACTTGATATGTTTCATCTTTATTTTTGATCAACATCTTGTCATTTACAAACGCATTAATAACATAACTCAGGAGTTTGGTGTCTGTGTAACCAAAATGTCCACAGATATCCTCCATAGAACGTGGCTGACTCAAGAAATCAAACAACCCCTCTTTACAAAAGGTATTGACTACATTATTTTTGAAAAATTGATGAACTGTTTCGATCGTGCCTCTGGCAGTGGGGGCCAGTTTTAGCAATTCACTCCATGCACCAAGTTTGTTAAATACCATAATGATATCACTCCTTGCTAGATCTATTCGAATAATCTACGTCTGTTGACATAATCAATGAGTTCGAATATCTCGTCACATCGTTCCAGGTATTGACCCTCAAGTAGTTCAATGAGTGTGGTGTACCCTCTGAGAATTGGACCGAGAATCTCATTAGCGATAGGAAGTCGCTCTGACACTCGTGCGACAATGTCTGCAATTCGCTCCTGATATGGAGTCTTCAGGGATGTAAAGAGCATATCAGAAGATAGAATTCTCTTGATTATTGGCAGGGAGATATCAGGTCGTGACATCAGCAGTCTCAACACAAGGGCAAGAACACGGCGCTGTGGAACAAAGTCGTCTGTCGAATCAATGACAAGTGGTGCAACTTGTGTGAGCGCGTTTTTTAACTTCGTATTACGTGAACCGATACAGATGCATTTGACGTTTGAACGCCACACGTTAAGGGTGAAATTTGCTGCGACTATCTCGAGGTACTCTGGTGGAGTGGTGTATATACGCTCGGCCTCTTCAATCTTTGATACAAGGAGATGTGCTAATTCGGTCACAACAAGCCCCTTTGGACACTTTATGTCAACTATCCAACGGTCTTGTCTGTTGATGAGCAATGCCATATCTATATCCGTCAGTGTGTCTACAGCTGGTGACTCTTCACCAAAGACCCAGTACCATTCAGAGGGCAGAGCTGCCTCGTCAATCAGTTCGGAGTACGCATCTCGATGTCCTCGAAACATGTTTTTGTCATCTACAACAATCGAGTTGTAGTGACGTTCTTTTCCGACCTCATGGGCCACTCTATATGTCACCAGGCGCATTCCGAAGAAGTCCTCATGTTGAGTCTTTGTCAGATATGTCTTTGGATCTTCAGGATTGAAACGGATTATATCACCGCACACTTTGCACACAAACTCTGTCTCAGCCTTCAGTAGAGACATCATATGTTCCTCCCTTGGTCATTTACTGACATCCTCTTCGCCAGCCATACTGTCAGTTCAGATATTCCCATGCCCGTCTTACAACTCGTTTCGAAGTATGCAATGATTGACGGGTCTGCAGACCGAATATGTTCTATGAGGGCCCGATCCATTACTGGAGGGAGATCACACTTGTTCATCAACAGAACGAACTGCGGGGTCTCATTGGTCCTATCCTTGAAGTGGGACTTGACCAGTTCCATCCAATCCTTAAGGTCAATCAATGACTGCATATTGTCTGCTGAAAAGACTAAAAGTACAAGAGATAGGTGGTCGAGTGCAATACTTGTGAGATCACGAAGAGCATGGAGTGGTAGTGCCAGCTGTCCAGCCACATCCACCATTAGAATAGAGCCCGGGCTCCCTGATCCGGATCCCTCCCACTTTGCAACAGGAATGGTCTCTAATTCCAAGAATGGAGTCCTATTATATTTCTGGTCGGTCTGCGACTCATCCATGCCTTGTCCAAACTTCAAGACCTTGACAAGGGTCGTCTTACCCACAGCACCACTGCCCGCTACAAGCACCTTCGTGACCCGTGTTCGTTCACGTGTTACCATGGTCATCATGGACCTGACCTTCTGTTGAATTATTCTTTTTGAGAAGATGACATCAATGAATAGCGAAGAGTATAGTCAGTTAGTATATACTGCTACAAACTACTATATATTAATGAGGTCTGTGAAAAAGGGGCAAACACCTAAAGATCCTGACGGGTTATTGAAATATTTTATACTGAATTAGATCCTTGTGAAGTAAATGGCCGAAATAAGAACATGTAAATGAAAGTCGTCTTAACATACGGACATATAAAGGCATATGAGACAAGTCATATATCACAGAACGCAGAACAGATGGTAGGTAGGTTCCTTTGGACAGGTCCTACAATAAAAAGATTCTAGTGAAACTGCCCTCAGACGACTTCAGTATGTCAATTCATTAATTATTGTCAGGATGACAGGGTAGTATACTACATCACAACTAGCACATGAGATGGTGAAAGTGTGGGTATTGGTTCAGAAGTGAAGAGAAAGTAGGTATTCGCGTGGTTAGTTCCCCAGAGAACGGGAGGTCCGATCTCTTGAGGGGGAGATTAGTAAAAGATGCCTTCTGAACCTCTACCCACGAGTATATGCAGATTCTTGTTTTAATAAAGGTGCGTCTTTATGCAGATATTCGCTGTGTATCGGAGGATATCATTCGTGATTTTGTATTATCGAGAACGATTGAACATATATGGATAGAATCCACTATCTAAGGAGACTGAGGGGGTGCTAGACTACTAGTAGCCCCATTCCTGTCCCAGTCGCTGGCGGTACCAACGTTGACCAGACCTTGTGAGACGATATTTTCCCTGTGTCTGTTCAACCAGACCCATGTCAATCATGCTCTGCAGAACACCGTAGAGCTTCTCATCAGAGGCACCAGTGTTCTCTCGCAGACGGGCGAATGTCAACTCACCCTCGCGTCGGAGATGTTGTGCAACATCAAACTTGCCAACCGCACGTGTCTCTGTCCGAATGATGACATGTCCACAGACGGTACACAGTAGGTCGCCCTTCAAGTCATCACGGGCCACCTCATTGCTTCCACAGACTGGACAGGTTGACTTTGCATACCTCAATGCACGTCTGTGTGACATATTTGACCAATCTAGTCTTACAAGATACTCAGATAAAAGTAGCGAAATAGTGCCAAGTATCATGATCTGCTATTGCGATGGTTATTCGTTAGACTCGCCACTCAGACGAATTACGCTCTGCTGGTCTACCTCAAAACTCACTCTACTGCCCGGCCGAACATTCTTCTTTGTGGAGTCGAACTCAAGATATCCCAGTGCAACAAGTTCTCGCACATCCTCTCGTAGACTTCTGAGTGTCTTTCTTCTGAACTCCCGGATCCTGTCAAGCGAGACCCAACCCCCTTCTTGATATGCGAGTGTCATCACCACAAATAGTGTGGCAGCCAGTCTGTCTGAGAGCAGGTTGGACATCAGCTCATTCTCCACATTTCCATAGACATCAAGATAAAACACATGCTCTAGCGGGTTGTGTCGTATCATCAACCCAAGTGGACGTAACTGTTGATTCAGACTGGACAGGAGACCAAGTACCACGTGTCGGCCCATATCTGCCGGAAGACCGAGTATGTCAACCATGTCATCAAGTGTTGCGCCCATAGGTGAACCCGGACGCGTGAGAAGCCTCATCAGAATTGAGTATTCATTCATATTATTTCAGCTCACGTATTTCAGGTCTAGAGGATCTCATATAAGTGGGTGAATAAACTCACAGACTAGGGACGAAGTATAGTCCGAGTGTGGGGGTCATAAATTACAATTCCTCTGGAGATCAGTATAAGGATCATGAGAAAACGTCTGAAGAACTCATCGATATCTCGCGCTGCAGCAACAACCTCATGGATTGGTATTGGCCTTTGGCGTGATAGAGAATCGCCAAATCGCTCCACCTCTTCAAGTGACAGAACATCCTCCGAGTGAAGAACAAGTTTGCCTGTGTGGACAGAGGTTATTGTAGGAGTGAAATAGTCAGTTCTGGGACGCAGATGTGCTACGGCGAGTTGGATGAGGCGATCAAGCGAGCCCCCTAACCGGACATAATCAATTCTGGACACTGTGACGGGACGTCTATAGACTAACATGCTTGCAAGAGTTTGGGTGTTGGTATCGCGAAGACTGCTGAGGATACGAAGAAGTTCTTGTACACGAGTCACCTTGGAGAGTAACACACTGTTGAGGATCTCGTCTACGTTCAACTGTCTGTCTAGTGATGCTGCTAGTTGCTGAAGTTGACGATAGGAGTCAGTCAGTCTATATTCTAGAGCGTCTGTCTGACCTCTTCGTATGGCCTCTGCCATAGCAATGACTTGCCTTGCAAATGTTTCGAATGGATCCATTAGTCACATCACCCTATGTTCCACAACTATGAGTTTGTCGGCACATTGAACGAGGGAACCTCTACTACAATGGATGGTTCCTTTCCGCCAGGAGCGACGACACCAATACTCTTGTCGGCATGCTTGAGAAGCTGTGTACTTCTTGGCTGGAGTAAGAGAATAAACTGACTTTTGCGTGCGCACTCATGGAACAGTCTGCTCACCATCTCGGTATTGGTGGCATCAAGGAAGATATCGATCTCATCCAATGCATAGACAGGTGCAGGATTGAACCTCTGGAGAGCAAGTATGAGACTTATGGCGATCAGCGAACGCTCTCCGCCTGAACCTGCACTGATGTTAGAATACTCATTACTCTTTATCCGCGTCTTGAAGATCACACCATACTGACCATCACTGTCACTCAGTTGAAATTTCACATCTGCTGCAAACTCAACCAGGTTAAGGACACGATTGATCTCCTCTTCTACTCTAGTGAGTGTCTTTTCCATCTCCTGCTTGTATTGTTTGTCAATGTGAACTAGTGCCTGTTCTGCCTCAGATATCTCTTCACGAATCTCCTCAATCTTAGTCATGAGCGTGGCCCGTTGTTCTTCTAGGGCAGTCGCACGTTCTGCAACAGACTCGGTAACATCAGAATACTCATCGATCTTGCCATTAACACGGATGAGTTCCTCCTGAACAATTCGCAGTGCTCGGACAACAGCAGGCCTCTCAGTACCTGCCAGTGTTGACTCTATGTTCTTCAGTTCTTCCTCAAGTATCTCAATCTTCTTACGGGTCACATCTAGGTCCCGTCTACTGGTATCTCGTGTGTGCTCTAATTCTTGTATTTGCCTGCGAAGTTCTTCCAATTCACGTTCAGTTGATGCCAACAGGTCTTTCTTCTCTGTCAACTGTCGTTGTGCATTCTTTAGACTCTCTCTGAGTGAGTCTATCACCTCAAGGACTCTGGCACTTGTGTCGCCAGACTGAGTCAGACGTTGTCTTTTCTCAATCAACTGGGTCTCGAACTGTTGAATTCTCACCTCAGTCTCGTGAATATCATCCTTTATACGTTGCTCAGTGAGTTCAAAATCAAGCTGTGACTTCTGTATTTCAGACAGTTCATATCGAAGTCTTTTGAGTCTTAAAGTGATGGCTGTTTGTTTGCCCTTGAGCTTACTCAGTTCGGTTGGCTGTGTCGAATCAATGTCCCTTAGTTGTCGTTCCATATCTTGAAGTCGGTCCTGTATTGTCTTTAGTTCGTCATTCAATCTATCAATCTGTGCCTGAAGTATTGGTATGCGTTTTTGCATCTCTTCACGTCTTGCCCAACTCGTTCGAGTCTCATACAGTGCATTGAGAAGCCTTACTTTCTCCTGACGTTCTGCTGTTAGACTCTCGGTCTCCATTAATATCTCTGAGAGCCTGATCTTAGCAGTCTGAAGACTATTCTCAACGGCGGCAAGCCTGGCCTGAAGTGGTGCTGTAGAGAGAAGACCTGTGGGTTCAAGTCGCGGATAACTTATCAAGAGACCATCCCCCGGTACCAGTATCTGCCCATCAGTTGTGACAACCCGGAGATTTTGTCTCTGTGCAAGACGAGTTGCGGTCCGATAGTCTTCCACTAATACATACTCGCCAAATGCGCTTCTGAGTAGATCACGGAGGGGGTCATCAATATCTAGTATGTCCCACAGCCAACCAATGATATCCTTTGACTCGGGAAGCACTGTTCGCTCAATTGAAGAAGACGTCTTCGAAACAAGTATGAGAGGCACTGGTGCATTCATGTTCTCTCTGAGCCGCTCGAGAAGCATGAGATCTGCAGCATCCGTAGTTATGAATGCAAAGAGAAGCCCATCTCGAAGTACACTCTCAATGACGGGTATGTATCGTTCTTCTCTTACCATCTTTAGGACTAGTGGTCCAATAACACTCTTCAGTCCGTGCTCGGCAACAGCAACTCCAAAATCACGAACGGTATCAGGGGTACGTCTTGTTACCTCTGATAACTGAGAACGTAATGACGCTATTTCGTATTCTGACTCGGTGATACTCTTGGACTCTGTGATACGTGACTCTTCTAGAACTGCAAGGCGTCTGTCAAGTTCACTTATCCTCGTGAGTAGTGTCTTCTCATCAACGTTCTCGAGTTCTGACCAGATTCTGCCCCACTTGGACTCGAGACTCTCAAGTTCTACCTTGACTGTGTGTAGCTGTTCTTGCAACCTTCTACGTTCTTCTCTCTTTGCGTCTACACGTGCCTTGAGTTGGGTAAAGGGCTCAGCTATGCGGATCCGACATTCGTTCCACCTATGAAACTCCTCCATCTCTTCGGATACTCTGTCGCGTTCCTGTTCCTGTTCCTCAATCTCAGTCTTGAGACGCTTTTCATCCTCTAGTAACTGCTCTCGTTTTTTCGATACTTGCTGGTGCTCGTCGCGGAGGCGTATTATAGTATTCTTGGCAGCGAGAAGGTTCTTCTCCAACTGCCCGATCTCTGCAAGCAAGCTCCTACTCTCTTCCTTAGACTGTGCTAGTCGCTTCTCCTCCTCCTGAATATGTGTCTCAATACTACCGATCTCCTTCTGAATGCCTGCAATCTCGCCTGTGATCTGAGATAATTTCGAAGTCATCAGATGTTTCTGTTCTTCGAGTTGGCTCAACTGCTGAAGAACCGATACCACGCCAGTCTCGGTCTTCTCCATCATTGCTCGAAGTGTCTCTACCTCCACTCGATGATTGTCAAATACTGACCAACGTCGTTCGGTCTCGAGTTGCTGTGCCACCTCTTGGAGCGCTCTCTTTTTCCGAAGTCGATCCAACTTGTCCTTCAGACCCATTAATTCATGTTCCACTAACTGCGACTCGGAGATAGCGATCTCAAGACGATGTCGTCCCTCCACGACACTCTGACCCTGGGTGAATATTCGCTGTCTGAGTTGCGAGAGACCACTACCCTCCTCTATAAGTCTACAGATCTCGTTGGGGTTCATCTCACGAAGAGCATTTATTCGTTCCTGAGGCATGAATACAAGTGGATTGTCTACATCAAGACCGAGTTCTGCCGCCCGCATCCTGAGTTCATTGGCTCCAACATGTCTGCCGTTGATGTACGACCTGGGCACACCATCACGATCCACTCGCCTCAGGAAGGAGATCGTCTGACCATCTACGAGTACTGTCACTTCACCCTCAGATCTATTGGCACCGCGCCGAATAAAATCACTCCACTTGGTGTATCTCTCTTCTCGTTGATTTGAACCCAGAGCGAACTTTATAGCGTGAAAGACGGAGGTCTTGCCAGAACCGTTTGGTCCAACAATCACATTCAGACCAGGAGCGAATGAGATGGTGCCCTCATGAAATGAGAGGAAGTCGCTCAGTCGCACAGATGAGAGAACTACCCTACGTTTTGTCATGAGTTGCGTCACCATCCATGTTATGTCAACGACCCAACATTCTATTCAGGCGGTCCATAGTCTTTTTAGCTCTGGAGAGACGTGTGAGTCTGTCTTCAGGCGAGCCAGCCAATACAAAGGGATATCGTAACAGAAACTCTCGTTCTTTAGGACCAAGAGGCATGTTTTCGTTTAGCGTCTGAATGACATGTACAGTTCCCATGTAGTCATCTCCGACAGCCATGAGATACAGTTGATCCAAAAAGTCATCAGGATACAATCGATCTAGTTTTTCCACCTCAGAAGATGTGCTCATCCCAATTTTAGCTGTCAATGAGTGTAGCGCCATTGGTGTATTCAATGGAAGCACACCACTATTCTCAAGTAACTGCGCAGGAGATAATCCAGCAGATTCTGGCGAGACCGCTTGGCCAGATACATATAGTCCTGCCACCAAGTGGAGTAGATCGGTATGGCTCCATCCCTCAGTAGACTCAGCCAATGCAACAATATCAATGGAACTACGTCCCTTGAGAAGGGATTCGAATACGTCCTGTCGTTCTTGTTGTGATGGAAGATGAAATACCTGACATCTATCAAAGATAGATGTCAACTCAGGTGTGAGATCCTCAGGACGTGTTGTGGATGCCACCAGTAGGACCTCATCGTTGTCCCAGCTCAGCTCACGGATGGCGTTCTGTAGAAGGATATCAGCAGTTGGTTCAATCTTGAGTATTGAGTGTATCTGTTCAATATACAGAAGAACCGGTCGGTTTCGTCGGGCATATTCTATCACGGTCTGCAGGAGTTCCGGAAGTCTGTCAGAAAACCGAATGAGATGACTGATATTTAGCATGGCGATTCGGATTGGGAACTCGGTGGCCAGATGGTTGACAAATGTACGGAAATCGGTACCTGCAGGACCAACAAGAAGAACTCTGCCGCCAAACGAGATCTGTAATTTACTCAGACTCTCTCTATGCTGACGTAGACCCCGGAGAATAATTAGAAACCGGTCTGCCGCAATAGCAACGGCGGGTTGCCTAATCGGTACATGGGACACCTCCTCCGGTTCTAGGAGATGGATCAGGCCGGCAACTAGTTCTTCTGTCATTGTGGGTTCCCCTGTATATACACTACGAACGTTCAAACGGATATAGTCTATTCGGATTGTCTACAGATATGGCGCCACTTACCGAAGAGACCAAATCAATATTCGTACGATGATATGAGGAGAATAGCATGAGTACACAGAGTGAGCGACTTAGACGAGCGGTATGGTCCGTCATAGGGACTATCGAGAGCAGAGGCCTCTTTGTGCACTCTACAGATCTCACTATAAGATTCAAGTCATCGGCGACCAATGCGACTAAAACAGTCAGAGTCCCATTGATTGTAGGTTCTGCCGTGTTGAATGCGCTTGTACCGAGGTCAGCCATGTTATTGATTGGAGGGCATGGAGGAGGGAAGACCACTCTGGTAAAGCTGCTGGGACGAATGATGACTGGTCATAGTCTACGAGAGATAGAAGACGGTATTCTGAGAGGGCATCCTCAGTTGACTGAGGAGAAGATGGTCGCCACACTGAAGCCGGGACCACTATTGAAAGAGGGACAGGAAGTGGTCGTGTGGCGAAGATTTGTCACGGGTTTCTGGAAGATAGTCGATGAAGTAAACCGGCTGACACCACATGCACAGAACATATTGCTCTCAATGTTGGCAGAGGGCGAACTGAAATACTATGACGAGGTCAGACGCTGTGAGGAATATTGTCTCTATGCCACAATGAATCCTGCAGACGCTGGCACATTTGAACTTGCTACACCATTCTTAGATAGATTCGGAATTGCGGTACCAATAACTATGCCAACAATCAATGACTTGGAGATCATTCTTGCATCAAGAGACGAACGACTGTTTGGATATGACGAGTTCTGGCAGGTCCCTCAGATGTTGTCTGAGGAGGATCTTCTGATTATCTGGAATATGGCGGACAAGATGCCGGTGGCACCATCCGCCTCAGAGTTTATGAGATCACTCATCAGAGAGTTTGGCGCATGCATCAGAGTCGATAAGAATCAGGTCCGCAATCCTAACGTTGAGACGGGACTATGTGACGACTGCCACTTTAACACTGCAAAGAATATCTGCAACAAGGTGATGACACCACTGAGTGTGAGAGCGGCAAAAGATCTCAACAGATATAGCAAGGCGATTGCATGGCTTCTTGATACGGAAGAGGTCACTGTAGAGATAGTGAAGTCGATAGCCCCACTGGTATTCTGGCACAGGGTGGTCTATGCACGAGAAGAACTGCAGAGGGCACCATTCTATGGGGATCACTTTCAGTATACAGTCAGTCTAGTAGAACTGGCAGCCCAACGTTTTGCTCACAGAGAACCCGCCATTACACTGCTTGAACGGTTTAAGGAGGGAGAGGGTTCTAAGAAGGATCTTGAACAGTTTGAGGAGATGGCAAAGAGCGATCTTCTTGTCAATCTTGATTATATTGAACTTGCAAAGGAACTCACAAGATCAGCCTATGCCAGTACTGTTCGAAGAATCGAGAAGAGCATAAGGGAACGAGATGTCCAGGAACTGCTAAAGATTCACGACTCGCTCATGGTCGACTCGGACTTTCCTAACAGGAGTATGCTGTTAAAGAGGGTGTCAGAAGAACTCCATAGACTCACACACTCATCATTTTCGTTACAATATGAGACATGGCAGGAACTGTGGACAGTCATCAGTCTGAAGTTTCCAAAGATGACACCGCTATTGAAGGAGACCCTGATAGCACCCAAGAGAAGAGTGATCAGAACCGAGGGGTTCACACTGGTGGTCTATGTGACTGGGGACTCACCAGATTCGGCAGTATTTCTTGAGATCTCTGGTGGACCAGCTGCCCAGACTCTGAAACGCGATATAGAGAAACATCTCAAACAAGGAGGCGCGAATAACTGATGATGACACAGACTGACAATACACATAGGATATCAAGAACAACCACTCTTATTGAGGTGGGCACACGTGCATGGAGTCAGGCACTAGAGGACTTTTATCATCCACCTCTGCCAGAACCTGTCATCGAATACGATGAAGATGCTAGTTCCTACTTCTACATAGACACCACAACATGGACCGTTCATCTCAACACGGTGGGTGTTCCTAACAACTTCAGTTCTGAGGATGCAGAATGGTTTCTGAGATCCATATGTCATCATGAGATACAACACTATATGAGATGTCCATACGATGGAGTCACTCATGGGATGATGCTGGCTAGAGCAATGAATCATCTGGATGAGAAGAGGTCCTTGTTCGTCTGCAATCTGTTTTCAGACCTTGTGGTGGACTCTTATCTGCTAAAGCGATTCAACAGACTCACTCATGACCGCATCAATGCATCGATCCATGAGTCAGCATTACGTAGTCCCTCTCAGTCACCCATGTGGCAGCTCATAGTCGCAGTATACAGGATAATGTGGGGGTTTTCACTCCCACCAAATCATGAGATAGACAAGGAGAATGTGGCGGCAGCAGAGGAGATTGTCAAGATTGCAAAAAAGTATCTAGACGATGAACGCCGATGGCACATTGCGACTGAGAAGATCGCAAAGATTGTCAAAAATTGGTTGCAAAAATACGAGCCACAGAATAACATCAACGAGTCCCTGGTAAATGAATTGCATAAGAGTTCAGACAATTCAGATAGTCCAGACAATTCATCTGGAGTGCCTCGGGATGTAGATGAGATAATGGGGGATCCATCTCAGGTCCGAAACAATGATGTGATACGAAGGTGCGCGAGAGATCGTGGTGGACTGGAGATTGAAAAAGAGATGGAACGCCTTGCAATAGAGGTAGAACGCCGTGGTGGCGACTTAAATGACCTCAATGGCGTGTATATCGTAGCGGGTGTTGGTGATCCCAACAGAGAATGGATTCGATTCTGGTATCGTGCAAAGACAAAGAGAATGTTAAGAATAGAGGGCAGAGTACAACGACGTGCGGGTTCATTCCCTCTGAACACAGATGTGTGGCGGCTGGGAGAACCAATTGAGGAGTTAGACTTTGTTCAGTCACTCCAAGCATTTCCAGTTCTCGTACCAAACATGTCCACTAGAAGATGGCTCAAAATTGAGGGGACTGAAGAGATACAGACCGCCTCATGTCCGGATGTACTCATTGTGATTGACTCGAGTGGTTCTATGACGTGGAACATGAACAGGACGTCTATATCAGGAGCCTATCACTATGCATTGCTTGCATCCTTTGCAGCAATAGAGGCAGTACTAAGCCATGGTAGACAAGTTGCTGTGATCAACTTCTCAGATGATATCAAGACCTGTCCCTTTACCAATGACAGGCACAGACTGGAGGCGACTCTTCTTCAGTATCAGGGAGGAGGCACGGTAGCACCTGTGACTAAGATTGAAGAACTCTGCAATACTGCAGAGGCACCAGTATTAATACTGGTCATGACTGATGCAGATATCAGTAACTGGGACCTGTTCTTGCAGTCAATCCAGCGGCTGTTGAGTCGTAGACATGTAATATATCTATTCCGTGTTGGTGGTCAGATGGAACGTATTGACAAGGAACTATCACATATTGGTGCACACCTTGTGCCCCTCGCATCACCAGATTACCTTCTAGCTCAACCTATCTTTTTTAACCCCAGACTGAGTTGAAACTATGTAGGTATCAACCTCTATTGTTTCGATACCTCAGGCGTCTTATTTGCCTCACGGCGCATATTCAACGCAATTGCGATAATGATGATTACTACAACAAGAATAATTCAATCCATAGATATAATTCTCAGATAGCAGTTTTGGGGGCGTGATAGAAAAATATTATATTATTGAAATTTATTATAATGCAGGATGTGGGGCTAATTATGGTCTTGATGATGCCTCATAGAAACTGGTATTGAAAGAAAGTCTTAAGATAGGTATGGACGGGCCCGCCAGTAAGTCTGTCATGAGGCGTCAACGAATGTATCGAATCCAAAT
>FWPU01010331.1_pt1 | contig 13962 bp, 10 predicted proteins | sample 2228361 | NCBI WGS metagenome assembly FWPU01 (sample SAMEA103939777, study PRJEB20133) | metagenome | reverse complement strand
GACAGCGTTGAAAGAGATAACTTATGCTTACATTGACCGAAATCTCAAATTCTGACTATTACACATATATACTAGACCAGTTTAAATAATAAATATCAACTCATATAAGCCATCCTATCAACCAATTTAAACCAACCAGCTTTCCTGGGAAGCAATACATTGGAGGTATAAACACTAATCAAAACTCAGGGAAGAATCACGTTTGACTCATAGACCTTCATCCGGCAGTTACCCGCCATCGGTAGTGTGCGGATATGTAGGATGTTTAAAGTTCGAAAATACCATCCCAGCGTTCCGGAGAACGCCAAAGACTAGACAGGATTAGCTCACGAATGAAGATAAGCTCCTTGGGCAATTTATCGTAGAGCTTTACGAATAACTCCTCGTGAGAAAGGATTTCTTGCTTCCAGAGCTCCCGGTCCACCGACATCAATTCTTGAAATTTCTCACGGGAGAAACCCTCCAGCCCCCTCCAATCACTATCCTCATAGCGAGGAACCCTACCAATAGGATTCTCAACGCCGTAAGCCCGGCCATTGGCCCGGTCTACAATCCATTTCAATACGCGCATATTTTCGCTGAATCCGGGCCAGATGTATCTTCCTTCTTTATCCTTGCGAAACCAATTGACGCTGAAAATACGCGGAGGGTTGGGAATCTTCCGTCCGAAATCTAGCCAGTAGTTGAAGTAGTCGCCCATGTGATAACCGCAAAATGGTAACATCGCAAATGGGTCGCGCCTTACCACCCCCACCTTGCCCGCTGCGGCCGCCGTTGTCTCAGAACCCATGGTTGCGGCCATGTACACTCCGTAATTCCAGTTAGACGCCTGATACACCAAGGGAACAACTTGACTTCTCCGGCCTCCGAAGATAAGCGCTTTGATGGGCACCCCTTTGGGATTTTCCCACTCCGGGTCTATAGACGGGCATTGGCTTGCTGGTGCGGTGAACCGGGCATTAGGATGAGCTGCTGGCTGTCCGGAATCGGGGGTCCAGTGTTTACCTTGCCAATCGATCAATTCAGCAGGGGGAGTATCGGTCATCCCTTCCCACCATACATCGCCATCCGGCGTGAGTGCTACGTTGGTGAATATGGTGTTTTGTCTGATCGAAGCCATTGCATTCGGATTTGATTTCTCCGATGTGCCGGAAGCCACGCCGAAGAACCCGGCCTCCGTGTTAATTGCATATAGGCTGCCGTCGTCTCCTGGCTTGAGCCAAGCAATATCATCCCCGACGGTGGTAACCTTCCAGCCCTTGAATGCAGCAGGCGGAATCAACATGGCAAAGTTTGTCTTACCACATGCACTAGGAAACGCCGCAGCCACATACGTCTTCTCTCCGTTGGGAGATTCTACTCCCAAAATAAGCATATGTTCTGCCAGCCATCCCTCCTCTCTGGCGATTACCGAGGCAATTCTGAGAGCAAAGCACTTTTTGCCTAGTAGCGCATTTCCACCGTAACCACTTCCATAGGACCATACCGAGTGCTCCTCCGGGAAGTGAACTATGTACTTGTGCTTGTTATTGCAGGGCCATGGAACATCCTTTTGTCCTGGCTTGAGTGGCATCCCTACCGAGTGTAAACAGGGAACAAATTCACCATTTCCCAATACACCCCAAACAGCTTTTCCCATTCGGGTCATGATGCGCATGCTGGCTACCACATAAGGCGAATCAGTCAGTTGCACCCCGATATGAGCAATATGAGAGCCCAGGGGACCCATGCTGAAAGGAATGACGTACATGGTTCGACCGCGCATCGAACCATCAAACAGCTCCGATAAGGTCTTTTTCATCTGCCTTGGGTCAACCCAGTTATTCGTAGGGCCGGCGTCGCTTTTACTCAGGCTGCAAATAAACGTACGATCTTCAACCCTGGCTACATCATCGGGGTCAGAACGCACCAAATAGCTATTGGGGCGCCTGTCCTCGTTCAACTTGATAGCCGTGCCCGACTTAACCATCAGCCTAAACATTTCGTCATATTCCCGCCCTGTACCATCGCACCAGTGAACCTTATCCGGCTTACAAAGGGCTACCATCTCCAGAACCCATTTACGCAGTTTTTCATTTTTTACGTAATCCGGAAACTCTATCACGTCTGCCCTCTTATTTTAGGGATTCAAGATCAATCATAGAATTTACTGGTATTAACTCCGTGAAAAGCTAATATGATAAGGCTCTCTTAATTATAACTATATTATCTAAATATGCCCCGAATGCATAGATTTCTACTCAATGACGGGTACGGCGCCCAAAACTTCTATGGTTTTAGGATAAAAGCTGCTGGAGGTCGCCCCTAGAACCGACCCTCCTTGGAGATAGGTTTTCTTGCTCTGCGGTGGCAGGGTTACCGGTAACACACCGGTTTCCGTGGCAACCTCGGTTCCGTAGTTTGTGTAGGAGGTAGAATTATAACGTACTCTCACTTTGACATTCCTATAGGCTATGTCGCTGGTATTCTCGATGGTGACGTGATGAATGATGGCCACACCGCGCGCCGAATATACGTTGAAGTCGGTAATTTTTATATACCATTCCGGGTGCATAACCTGGAAATTTTCGGTTCTCGCTTCATCCGCATCTACCGAGGCGTGAAGTAAAGAGGCCAATACAAATGCTATCATTGCCTTGCCCATATAACTTCACCTCTTGGTTTAATTTTTTCCTGAAGACTCTAAATTTAGTATTGATAGAGGATAAGAGTAAAACACAAACCGAGAAAAACAAAATGAGGACAGATGATAAGTAAAGCTAACCATTCTCCCATCCTTTTTAAGTTGACTTCAAATCAACTTAGACATAACCTTTGCTTCCCATCCGGTAGCCAGGTCTCCTAGACGCTTGGCCAGTTTCTGCCCTTGCGTATCTTTAGCAAACGCCCTATTCCACTCCTCCAAGTTGGAGTAGTCGGGAAACTCCCAAATTGCCACGTAATGCGGCCTAGAACCCAGAAGCACATTTCGGGCGTAAAGACCTACTAATTTAAATTGCGGAAGCTTCTTCTGAAAATGTTCGGCAAATTTCTTATAAGTTTCGACTACCTCTCTTCTTCCGGCTCCTTCCCTCGGGTCAAATGATACAAAGTAGTACATTGCATCTACCTCCTCTTCTGGTCTACGACTATATTCTAACCCACTTTGGTACCGAATGTGAGTTCCGAGTGTGGGAAGTTAAAGGTCTTAGAATCTGGCCTATTATCAGTGGTATTAAGCTCATCACCACTATTACCATCCATCCCTCTTTGCCCGGATGAAGCACGCGCAGTACCTGGGCAAAAACCGGAACATAGACAGCAGACAGAATCAGAATTATACATAGACCTAAGGCTCCCCATACGAAGGGATTACGGGTAACATCATTTCTAAGAAAATTTGAGCCTTTATCGCGCATATTAAAGACGTGCCATAGCTGTGCAAAAGCCAAAGTCAGAAAAGAAACGGTGACCGCTCGTTGCTCTCCCAATTCCAGCCATTTCAACGCAATCACTAGAGCCCCTATAACAGCCAGTGTCATGACCAGGCCATATACCCCGATAGCGGACCAATGATGTTGGGTTAAGATGGATTCATCCGGGTTTCGAGGCGGATACCTCATTATTTGTTTATCCCCCTCACCCAAGCCCAGCGCAAGCGCCGGAAAAACGTCGGTAACCAGGTTTAAGAAAAGGATCTGGAGCGGGAGAATGGGCAATGGAATCGCAGCCAACGAAGCTAGTGACACAACCATGATCTCGCTGACATTACAGGAAATTAGGTAAAGAGCGAATTTACGGATGTTTCCAAAGATAATTCGCCCCTGTTCAATAGCAAGCACAATCGTGGAAAAGGCATCATCCTTAAGGACCATATCTGCCGCTTCCCGGGCAACTTGGGTGCCCCGCTTACCCATGGCTATACCGATGTCTGCTTTTTTGAGGGCAGGAGCGTCGTTGACACCGTCGCCAGTCATTGCCACAATTGAGCCATGCTCCTGATGTATGGAAATAAGGTCGAGTTTTTGCTTTGGGTTCACCCGAGCGAATATGGACGCATTTAGAATACGCATTCGTTCCTCCTTCGATAAACTGTTAGGACTTTTAAAATCCTCCCCGCTTACTACTTGCTCATGGTCTGTATCGACCAAGCCCACCGCTAAAGCAACGTTACGGGCGGTGTTCGGGTGGTCGCCGGTTACCATCACAACCCTGATTCCCGCTCCCCGGCATCGCTCTATGGCGTAGCGTACATCTTCGCGCGGGGGGTCAATAAGACCAACTAACCCCAGAAATATGAGTTCGCCGTAAGGATGCGTCGAGATTGAGTTCACCTTCTTTGTAGCGAGAGCAATAACTCGAAACCCTCTCTCCGTTAATTCCTTGTTACAATCAATCCATCCTTCTCGAATCTCTTTAGACATCTCTGTATAACCATTTTGACCGACAACACTCGAGCAAACCTCCAGCACCGATTCAGGGGCCCCTTTCACCGCAACCCGGTATTGGCCGTTTTCTTCGTGAAACGTAGCCATCATATTAAGAGAAGGATCAAACGCTTCCTCATGCACTTCCGGCATAGTGCTCAGCAGGTCATCTCGATGAATTCCAGCCTTCGCCCCAACCAATAGAAGGGCAACTTCCATAGGATCCCCTACCGCTTTATCATCGCCATCTGCCCCATACTTCAAGGAGGCGTTATTGCAGAGTACGCCAGTTTTTAATATCTCTCGTATGAGCTGAACACTCGATGGATCGACGGTTTCCCCATCCATCGAAAATGTAGGTTTACCTCCTGACCCGTCTTCCTTTATTTCAACGTCTCCCGATGGGGTAGCAATCCAGTTAACGGTCATCTTATTCTCGGTCAAGGTTCCGGTCTTATCGGTGCAGATAACGTCTACCGCACCCAGGGTCTCGACTGCGGCAAGACGATTTATAAGGGCGTTTCGTCTAGCCATGCGCATCATACCCCGGGCCAGGGCAATGGTAGCGACAATCGGCAACCCCTCCGGTATTGCCGCCACTGAAAGAGCAATGGCCGTTTCCACCATGAGGAACAACTCCTTACCCCTTAAAATACCCATGACGGCGACAATAGCCGTGATTGTCAGCGTCATCCAGATGAGTCTATGACCTAACTGGTCCAGGCGTTTTTCTATAGGGGTGCTCTCCTCTTCGGCCTCCTCCACCAGAGTAGAAATTCGGCCCAACTCCGTATTCATACCCGTTGCCACAACCACCCCCTCACCGGACCCGCGTGTTACGGCGGTTCCCATAAAAAGCATATTCGACCGACCGGATATAGGGACGTCATCCGGTAGGGGCTCTAGTTGTTTGCTCACAGGAACCGACTCGCCGGTGAGAGAAGACTCATCCGCCTGGAGCTTAGAGGCCCGGATTAAGCGGATATCGGCAGGCACCAGGTCTCCTCCCTCTAGAACCACTATGTCTCCTGGTACTATTTCTTCCGCTAAGACCTCCTGCACCTGGTTGTCCCGTCTAACCTTTGCAGTTACACGCACTAAACGCTTAAGCGCCTCCATCGACCGGACCGCTCTCACCTCCATAAAAAAACCGATAGCCGAGTTTAAAGCAATCACCACCAGTATGGCCGCTCCCTCTATCCACTCTTTAAAGGCAAATGACAGAAGAGCAGCCACCCCTAGAAGGAGCATGATCAGGCTCTTGAGCTGAGCGATAAAGATAAGCCAGGCGCTCTTTTTTCTCGCCCCTCGAAGACGGTTGGGGCCATATTGGGAGAGCCTTACCTTGGCTTCCCTGCCACTTAGCCCTTTTTCCGGGGATACGTCAAGCCTCTCTAGAATCTGCTCCCATGGCTGGGTGAATGGTTTTGTATTATCTTCCGTATTTGTTTGTGGAGAATCCATCACTCTTTGTTCTTGAAATGTAAAGTAGGAAAGCTGCTTCCGAAGTCAAACTCTTCAAGATAAGTCATAACAGTTAGTGAGCGTCTCTAAACCGAAGTCAGCATTAACCCCTAGACAACTCCCAACTGATTTTACGAGAACGATTGTACTAGCCAAAATTCATCAAGGCTCTAGCCGTCCCTTCCTTGTAATCCCACTCTATTTTAAAACCGAGTTCCTTGCATAATCCGATCATTCTTTCATTTTCTGCCATTATGTCTCCCCAGAGAAACCCGCTCTTCTTTTCCTTGGCTATACTGATACACATTTGGAGAAGTTTTTTGCCCAATCCCTTTCCCTGCCACGGGTCGCCCACCACTACCGAAAACTCGGACGCCTCCAAATTCGGGTAGTAGGTTAACCTTCCCACGCCTAATATACGTTCTTTGTCCCCATCGCTTTCCACGGCCACAATGGCCATCTCCCGGTCGTAGTCTATCTGTGTGTATCGGACCAAGCGCTCATGGGGCATAGATTTGAGAATCTGAAAGAATCGATAAAGAATCGTCTTCTGAGAAAAGGTGTTAAAAAGCTCCTTCATCATCCCCTCGTCCTCCGGCCTTATGGGACGGAGTACTACGGAAGTACCATCATCCAAAGACCAGACGGTTTCGTAACGACTGGGGTATGGGCTTATCACCATGTGTTCTGGGGATCTCATGGTTGTAGGCCTGACCATTACCCGGGCATCCAGGGCAAAAATTAAATCCTCGTTAGCGAATAGAGGATTTATATCCACTTCCGCGACCTCCGGGAAATCGGATACCAGATGAGAGAGGCGTATTAAAATCTCTTCCAACGATTCCAGATTGACGGCCGGCCTATTACGAAAGCCTTTTAACAACTTATAAACCTTCGTTTGCTCCATGAGCCTCCTGGCTAGGGTGGTATTGAGTGGAGGAAGACCTATGGCTTTGTCCCCGATCAACTCGGTCATTATTCCGCCCATTCCGAAAAGTATTATCGGGCCGAATAACCGGTCGAATTTACTTCCCACTATCACCTCATAGCCCCTATCCTTTATCATGCGCTGCACGGTAACACCTATAATCCGTGCTCCCGGGTTATAGTTCCTGGCATTTTCCATTATTTTTTTATAAGCCGATTCCACCTCTTCCTTCGAGTTGATATCGAGGATGACCCCGCCTGCCTCGGTCTTGTGAGAGATGTTCGGTGAATGGATTTTTAACACCACCGGAAAACCGATTTTCTCTGCCAGTTTCACTGCCTCGTCCGGGGATGTGGAAACCTCCGTTTTGTTAACCGGTATCCCGTAGCTCTCCAGAAGCTCTTTAGACTCTACCTCCGAAAGGAGGTTGGAATTTTCTCCCAGCGACCCCCTTATTATCCTATCCGCCTTTTCCCGGTCCAGTTTAAGCTCGACATGAAGCTCCCTGGGGGTCTCTTGAAGTAACTTTAGGTTATAGCTGTAAGAATACATATACATGAAGATGTTAACAGCATCCTCGGGGGTGCTGTAGGTAGGGATGCCAGCATTGTTCAACAGGGAGATGCCCTCCTCAACTTCCTTACCGCCCATCCATACGGCGAAAATGGGTATATGCTGACTGCGGGCTAAGCTAGATATGCTTCCGGCGACATCGGTCGGGCTGGTCATTGCTTGTGGGGTCAACATCACGATCAACCCGTCGATGTCGTTTGACTGAAGAACGATGCGAACTGCTTCCTGATACCGTTCCGGAGTGGCATCGCCTATAATGTCTACCGGGTTCCTTTTGCTCCAGTGGGGCGGCAAGACACGGTTGAGATTTTCGATTGTCCCCTCGGACAAGGTGGCCGGTTTCTGTCCCCAGTCTTCTAACGCATCCACTGCAATCACCCCCAAGCCTCCGGCGTTTGTTACAATCCCCAGACGAGGACCGTGAGGCCTCGGTTGTTTGGCCAGGCTCTCGGCGCAATTGAACAACTGCCGCACAGTACGCACCCTTATTATTCCGGCGCGCTTAAAGGCGGCGTCATAGACATCATCTTCTCCGGCTAAAGCGCCGGTATGAGAGGCAGCGGCCTCTGCTCCAGACTGACTCCTGCCCGCTTTCACTGCAATTATGGGCTTTATTTGAGACACCGCCCGGGCCGCACTCATAAATTTTCTGGTGTTGGTAAGGGATTCGATATAGAGAATAATACTGGTTACCTCCTCACTGGCACCTAGATAGTCAATAAGGTCGCCGAAGTCCACATCAGCCATAGAACCTATACTAATAAAATGGCTGAAGCCGATATTTTCCATCAAAGACCGGTCCAGAATAGCCGTGCACAGCGCACCGCTTTGAGAGACGAAGGCTATCTTTCCAGGAAGTGCGATCCGGTGCGAGAAGCTGGCGTTAAGCCCGATGGAGGGTCTTATTATGCCCAGGCAATTGGGGCCTATTATTCTTATACCCGCTTCTTTTGCCTCTCTTAGTATCTCCTCTTCCAGTTTCTTTCCTTGCTCACCTACCTCTTTGCCCCCCGCCGAGATAACTATCGTTCCCAGAATTTTCTTACTGGCGCAATCCCTTACAACCTGGGGGACTGCGTCTATTCGTGTAACTACAACCGCAAGGTCCACCTCATCTTTGATATCGGTTACCGACTTATACGCCTTCCTGCCCTGAATGACCTTTACCCGGGGATTAACCGGATAAACTGGCCCCCTGAATCCACCCTGGATTAGGTTACGAAAAAGTATGTAGCCAAGCTTGCCGCTCTCCTCGCTGGCCCCGACCAGGGCAACGGACCGGGGATTAAAAATCTTATCCAGATTTCTAGTGCTCATGGGATTTACTCCTCAGAAAAATAAACTTCCTGGTTTAGTTATGGGATCGCTCCTTTATAGTGATTGGGGCTAGTCTTATCAGTATTCTTCAGGGTCGAGCTTAAGAGCCTCGTTAAAACGATTTATCATGTTATAAAGGGCTATCAAAGAGGTAATCTCTACAATTTGAGAATCACCAAAATATTTTTTAAGCTCGGTAAAAAGGGAATCGGGAATATTTCCAGGATTAACCGTCATGGCCTCGGCGTATTTTAGGGCCACTTTCTCCGCCTCCGAAATGTTCGCTCTATCAGGATTATCTACCTCTAGAATTTCATTTTCAGTAAAACCCATCTTCTTGCTAATCTGCTCGTGCGCGTGACAGCAATATGCAGAGCGGTTAATCTTTGAGACTCTTAGTATTATCCTCTCCTTGAGCTTGGGATCAAGCTCATCCGGTTCCTGCACCGCGGCAACAAAGGGTCCTATGGTTGATATTATGGAAGGTTTGTGTGCTAGCGCCTTATAAATGTTAGTCACCTTGCCCCTCTTCCTTTTCATCCTCTCATAAGCCTCTTTTATTCTTGGGTCTTTAACCTCTTCTTCCTCTATGTATTTAATGCGCGCCATGACCGTTCTCCTTTTTTACCTGATTAGATTTTTTAGTTTACTTATTATTAGCGATATTTAAACCGCGATTGTGTAAAGATTGTATTTAAGCGATTCACTCGATTTAATGCCTAACGAAAATAAGCGTTTACAACATACTGTTGTAACATCCTCTGCGTATTAAAGTAGGAGCCGTTAAGAGCAATGGCATGTCTCATCACATCGATGAAACGATCCCTATCCCTGTAGAATAAGGGAATAACCTCCTGCTCTAATTTATCATAGAGAAGCTCCGCATCCTTTTGATCGTTGTTGCTCCCATTTTCGGTCCTTGAGTCTTCCCCGATTGACCATCCTGTAACCCCTTCGATATGCCCCTCAATCCACCAACCATCCAGAACGCTCAGGCTCGGAACACCGTTTAGAGCAGCTTTCATTCCGCTTGTCCCAGATGCTTCGAGCGGCGGCTTGGGTGTATTTAGCCAAACATCAACACCAGAGACAATCATCTTTGCCAGCTCTATGTCGTAATTCTCAAGATAAGCTATTCTGATAACACCGTGTAGCACCCTCTTAGCATCAAAAATCCGTCTGATGATTTGTTTTCCACCATGATCTTGTGGGTGTGCTTTGCCAGCATAAATCACCTGAAATGTACCTGATTTCGATGAAATACCTTTAAGCCTTTCGACATCTGTGAAGAGGAGGTCCCCTCTCTTGTAAGCTGTAGCGCGCCTGGCAAAACCGACAGTAAAAACGTCGAGGTCCATTCCTGAGTTCGTTTGGCGATTTACATACTGAATTAGTCGTTTCTTAGCATTAACGTGGGCATCCCACACCTCCTGTTTTGGAATACCAAGGGCAGACCTCAGACTGGAATTGTCCTCTTTCCAACCGGGAATATTACGGTCAAAGAGCTCCCGAAAAGGTCTCGATACCCAGGTCAGAGCATGAACCCCGTTGGTAATAGCTTCGATCTCATAACGGGCAAACATCAGTTTCGAAATTTCTCCATGCCTTTTGGCTACTCCATTGATGTAGTGACTAAGATTAAAACCTAGGAATGTCATGTTGAGAAGGTTCTCACAGCAAAAGATGTCTTTCATACCATAAACCTCACTGCGTCCAAGAACACGACCGACCAAATCCAAAGGGAACTGGTCGTGACCGGCAGGAACCGGGGTATGAGTGGTGAACACACATTTACTCCTGACGACCTCAACATCGCTATACAAAATTGAGCTCCTGCCCTCTTTTCTTGCCTCTTCATCTAAGAGCTCCAATACAAGAAGACTGGCGTGTCCTTCGTTCATATGAAACTTCTTTATGCTTTCATAACCGAGTGCGCGGAGCATCCGCACGCCGCCCATTCCCAGAACCACTTCCTGACACAGTCTATAACGCTGATCCCCTCCGTAGAGATAATGAGTCAATGTTCTGTCCCACTCAGAGTTCTCCGGCAGGTCGGTATCCAGAAGATACACCGGAATCTCAAAACCGCCGATTCCAACGACTTCGTATTTCCAACAACGGAGAAATACCTGTCGACCTTCCAAAGTCACAGAGACTCTTTGCGGCATCTCCTCCAAGAAATCATCAACTGACCATTCAACCGGCTCCTCCGTCTGCCACCCGTTCGAACCGAGTCTTTGGTAAAAATATCCTTTCCGATGGAGTAGAGTGATAGCAACCATAGGGACCTTGAGATCGGCAGCAGAGCGAATAGTATCTCCGGCAAGGACACCAAGACCACCACTATAAGTCGGCATTCCCGCTTCCAGGGCTATTTCCATAGAAAAATAGGCTATCGATCTTTCGCTCACCGTGTCATTTAATTTTTCAACTTGATTCGTCATGCTTTATAGTCAAGTCTGATTAGCTAAGATTAATAAACTACTAATTATATGAATAAATTAACGACAAAGGTGAGAAAGAAAACCGTATCATCTTAGTCTTACCTCTTCCAGATACTCCGGTACCCGACAGCTCCAGCCAAGTTGCTCCTCAATTCGATGCCTGAGCGCATCTGCCGCAGCCGGTTCGCCGTGAGTAATAAAAGTTTGCTGAGGCGGTCTATCGAAATTGCCAAGCCAGCCAAGAATCTCCGCATAATCTGCATGAGCCGAAAGGTTGTCGATAACTCTGACTTCGGCACGAACGGGTATATATTTACCGTGAATCTTGACTGACTCAGCACCATTCACCATGGCTGCCCCCCTCGTACCACCAGCCTGAAACCCGACAAACAAAACCGTATTTCGGGGGGCTGGAGCGAATGCCTCAAGATGGTGCAACACCCGCCCTCCGGTGGCCATGCCGCTGGCCGCAATAACTATCATCGGACCCTTTCTTTCATTCAATGCCTTAGATTCTTCCACGCTGTTTACGATGCGAGCGACATTGCACATTTCATCGCATTGAGCAGGTGTCAAACGGTGTTCACCCAGATGGTCATGGAATACATGGTTAACATTGGCAGCCATAGGACTATTCAGAAAAACCGGGATATCCGGTATGGATTTTGACTTCTTCAACTGATGGACATAATAGAGCAGGCTCTGTGCCCGACCCACGGCGAAAGCCGGAACTACAATCACTCCTCCTCGTTTAGCCGTTCGGTTAATAATCTCGGCAAGTGCTACTTTAGGATCTGTAGGGTCGTGCCGTCTGTCTCCGTAGGTGGATTCGATTACCAGATAATCAACCTTTCTTATGATAGACGGGGATACCATTATCGGGTCGTTAGGGCGGCCAATATCTCCCGAAAACAGGATAGACTTCCGGGCATCCTTCAACAAAACAAATGCGGAGCCCAGAATATGGCCGGACGGACTAAGATTTGCAATCAGGTTATTACTCAAATTAAGATTTTGACCGAAATCTATCGTGGCGAATCGATCGAGCGACCGCAACGCATCCTTCTCCGTATAAAGCGGTAGTGCCGGTCTATGCTTGGAATAGCCGTGTTTATTCGCATACCTTGCCTCTTCTTCCTGCAGATGACCGCTGTCCGGCAGTAAAATTGCGCAGAGGTCGCGAGTGGCAGAAGTGCAATATATCTTCCCCAAGAAGCCGTTCTTAACCAGTAGAGGTATATAGCCGCTGTGGTCAATGTGGGCATGGGTAAGAATGACGGCATCGATCAACTTCGGATTCACCGGTAGCGGAGCCCAGTTCCTCAGGCGCAATTGCTTAAACCCCTGAAACAAGCCGCAGTCAACCAGAATGAATGTGGAGGTGGAATTGACCAGGTATTTAGACCCGGTGACAGTGCCAGTTGCTCCCAGAAAAGTTATCTTCATCTTTTATCTGTTATGTATAAACCAGTTCCGTTTTGATTCAATTATGCTACTCCTGTTCACTCGAAGAATCTTCTTTTTTCTCTTGTGTCGGCAGTTTTTTCATTATCTCTTCCTTGACCTTGGTTCTGCTTGCACCTTGCATCATTCCGCCGCCCATCATGGGCATCATCAGCCTTGCCTTTTTGAAGTTTTCTAAGCCGATTGCATTTCTCACCGCTGCCAGTGCATCTACAGACATATTGGCCATCTCCAGATTAATGTCATTAGATGCTTTGACCTCTGCCTTTACTTTGGAAGGGTCAAAATTCGGGTCCCGTAGCATGCTCATAATCTTCATGTGGGAAATTTTAAAATCTGCCTCTTTCTGAACCAAAGGATATAGATACTTCTCCTCGATATTTGCCAACTCTTTCTCCTGTGCATCTGTAAGATCAAGTGTATTCGCTTTCATGATAACGTGCTGCACCATCATGCTGTACATATGAGGCATCCCCCGCATCATATCGCCTTGCGTGCCCATCATACCCCTACCCATCATCATCCCCGTCTGCCCCTCTTTTTGCTGCATCATACCCTGGGAGAAGGAAAGACCCGCAGTCAGTAGCAGGATTAAAAGTGAGGTTATTAAATTTCTCATTTTTGTTACCTCCTTTCGGTAATCTTTTAATTATTTTTATTCCTTCTACAAACACCTTTGCAACACCTATACCAGTAAATTTACTCAGTTTTACAGAATTTTTAATAAGAAATTTACCTCGGTGTTGTCCGATTCTCGGACATCTTACAACTTTTTACTGAAGAAATGTCCAATAACCACTAAGTTTTCTTTACTGGCATAGGTATTGCCCCAGCATCCCCGTAAACATACAGGGAGGAATAATCATGAATCCGGCCCATGTCCATTTGATAATAAATCACATCCCACTAATCGGAATGGGGTTTACCTTATTACTACTCATAGTAGCCATATTACGAAAGAGCAATGAACTCATGAACGTAGCCCTCATTTTTACCATTTTAGTAGCGCTCTGGGCGATTCCAGTCTACTTAAGCGGAGAACCCGCCGAGGAAGTCGTAGAAGATTTACCGGGGATATCAGAGCAGATGATCGAAGAGCACGAAGAACAGGCGGAGATCGCTTTCATTTTTACCGAGGTCGCCGGGGTACTGGCACTTATATCCTTAATTGCGCGGCGCTTTTCAAACAATATAGGACAGAAACTCACTGTATTGACCCTTCTCGTTCTATTGGTTAGCGGAGGGCTTATGGCCTGGACTGCCAATCTCGGCGGGAAGATCAACCATCCGGAAATCCGCTCCGATGCGGGTCTATCCTCAGGTAAAGTTAATATCGAGGAAGAAAACGATTAAAAGTATTTGGGAA
>FWPU01010330.1_pt1 | contig 13963 bp, 17 predicted proteins | sample 2228361 | NCBI WGS metagenome assembly FWPU01 (sample SAMEA103939777, study PRJEB20133) | metagenome | reverse complement strand
GATTTCGCTTAAAAGTCCTTGTATAAAATTTTCAAAACGCTCTGGCTCATACTGAAATTCCAAATTCGCAACCATATTTTTCGCATCCAATATATACTCTACTTTCGATAAATAATTAATTAAATGTCTATAATTGTAATTATAACAATAAATTTTATCAATAAATAATTCTATATTATCTTTATTATCGTTTAACATTATCGCGAATCGATTTATTTTTCGCAACTCATTTATCAATTCGATTTTGTATAAATAAAAATAATTCGTTTCGATTGATAAATCGATTTCATAATCATAATTATTGTATCCATACAAAATTTTTATTTTAAAATGCTTATGATTCACGCTATTAATATTTTTATATTTCGCAAAAAATAAAAATTTTTTAATAAATCCATTAATTTCTGTATTTTGTAAAAATTCATAAATTTTTTGAGAATTTGATTGTATATTGAAAATGTGAAGACTACCAGCTCCAGAAATAAAATCAATATAATTAATTTCTTGATCTGCTGAATTATCGTTTGTATTAAAATAAATTTTACTTATATCATCGCAGTTATTGATTAAATCAAAATCGAAATTCGCATTTTTTATAATTTTATATCTTCCAATTTGAAATTTCATAATAGGTTTTAAGTTTATATTTTTTAAAGTAAATGATTCTTTTGGCTCTGCGAATTCATTTAAAATATTATTACCAATTATCGCGCAAGCATTATCATCAAACCATCCCGGAACCTGTAATTCATAAATTTTTTTACCATATTTCGCAACTGATGTTGAATTTAAACCAGAAAACGCGATAGTCCAGCCTGTCTCGCCTGTACCAATTTTTGCTTGTCTTTTTATAAAAACATTATTTCTAACATTTTTATAATCGCGTTTTATAGATAAATCAAATCGATTATTTAAAAATGTTTTTAAAATATTTTGTCTTTTAGGTAAACAAAAAAATTCTCCAGTCTCGTCAACTCCCCAATCAAAATTCAAAATTCGCGCAAGAGATTCTATTAATTTATATACATCGCTTTTTGAAGTTTCAAGCTCCGCACTTGTTTGCGTTTGATTTGTTTCTTTATCAATCTTATTTGCATTATATTTTATCATTGTCTCATTCGCGACATAGTTATGTACAATATCATCAATAATATCAATGATTTTTGAATTTGCTGGATAAGTTTTTTCAACGCGAACGCGTTTTAATTGCTCAATTAATCCTTTAAATTTTAAAATTATTTTATCATTTTTTTCTGTAATATTTTCATCCTCTAAATAATCCAAATATCCTGAAAAAAAATAATTCGAATTTATCACAATAGTTATTTTCGTAAATGGCTCAATATCAAAATCAAAATTTTTTAATAAAACCATTTCGCATTGCAAACATCCATTTTTAGAATTAGTAATTTTTATAGACTGTATAATGTTATTATACGCGCCAGATAAAAAAACAAATAAAGTAGAATTTTTTGATCCAGAAAACATTAAATAATCATTTACAATTATTTCGCGCGTTTGAATTGATTTAGCAAATTGTCTTCGTGATATTGCGACGCGATATATAGATCCAAATAAACCAGTTTTTCTTACAAAAATCATAATATATATCGATTTTTATATTTTATTTTTATGGATCCAGAAGATGCGATATTAAAAGCAAAACTTAAATCGTTGTTATTTTTATATAATAAAACAAATCCGCCGTCATAAACAGATCCAGATAAATCAATTTTCGAGTTTGTTTTTTCAATATAAACTTCTCCATTTTTAGAATCAATTATCAATTTATCATTCGCCGTGTAATTGTTTGTATTAATTCTTATAAATTCGCGCTCGCCTTGTATGAAAAAATCATTAATTGATTGATTTAATTGTATTTCATAAATTGGAAAAACGAAAATTGAATTTATATTAATATTTGTATTTACAATATTAGTATTATTTACATTTATAAAAACTTCTGTTTCGCTTATATCAAAAAACATTGCATCTAATAATGCAAAATCAATTTCGATAGTAGAAAAAATAAATTCTGTACCTTCGCGCATAATTTTTTTAATAGATAAAATATCAATTTCACATTCGCGATTATTATCTAAATCCTGCAAAATAAAAGGTTTATTATCTTTATAAAAAAATTCATAAATTTCATTTATCTTATTTAAAAATTGCGATTCTGTTTTATACGCAATATGAATTTTTAAATTACCTTTTCTGTTTTTTAATAATTCATTACCAATTACATAAAATTTTTCGCTTAAAAAGGTATCTTCTATCTTTTTATTAAACTCTATATCGTCATAATTAAATAAATATTTAAAATTAAAAACTTCAAATATCGAGTTTTTGTTTTTTATTTGTATTTTCATAATCTCAATTCCGTTTGGATTCGCGTTGTAATTCGATTTGATAATTGATTTATTAGAGATTCGTCAATTACTCCCGCGATATAAATAGAATTAGGAGAAAAATTAATATTTATATTTTTTTGTGATTCCTTCAATTCTTGTTTATCAATAAAATCAAAAAGTTTATTTGTACGTTCGCGATTTATAACTGCTTCGCCATCAGCAAGCATCGCGGGAATATAATCTCCTGTTTTTTTTACAGGACTATCAATAATCCCTCCAGATTGCAATCCTGCAGGTGGTGGTGGTGGTGGCATTGCGGATACCATACCTATAGCTTGTGTAAACATACCTCCTACCATTGCGGATAATCCTGAAGCTAACGCGATCGCAATAGGTATACCCAAACCAAATGGAATCGCGGCAAATCCAGATAATAAACCGCTCCAGATCTGGACAATAGATGTAATCATTTGAATTCGCAACTGTAAAATTTGCATTAGCTTTTGGATATTAAATGCATGTAATTGCGCGATATATTCAGTCATCATTTTTTCTTTTTCAATTTTTTTTCGCTCATCTTTATATTTTTTCTCTTCTTCAATTTGTTTGTTATTAATTTCTTGTTCTTTTTGTAATTCTAATTCTTTTAAATAATTTAAATACGCATTCATTTGTTCGCGTTCGCTCATTAAGGACCATTGTTGTTCATTAAAAACTCCTGCTTCTTGCAATAATTGCGCATTGTAATTTATAGTATCTTCTATTTCTTTTTGTTTAAATTCATCCTGTAGTGATTTTAAAGCTTCATTAAATTCGCGTTCTCTTTCTTCCTGTATTCGCGCAAAATCTTCTCTTAGTATTTGTAAATTTACATAATATTGTTCAGAATCAACAGAAGATTTTTGCAATAATTGTTTTCGTCTTTCAAACTCTTCTGCATCGCGTCGCTTTTGTTCTTCATATTGCAATTCCAGATTTTTTTTTGCATTCAGATATTGTTCATTATTCAGTAATTTCATTTCATTTATATGGTTTTCGTAAGCATTTCGCAAATTATCCAGATGCGATTTATAATCTTCTAATTCTTGCTTAAAACTTTCTTTTTGTTCTTCAAAAAAATTTTCAAGTATCTGTAATTGTTTATCATAAAGGAATGATACCCATTTTGCCATGTTCTGGAAAACCTGTTCAGTTATATTTTTTAAAGTTTGAAAAGCCTGAATGTAACTACCAATCGCATGTAAAGACCCATTTAAAAATTGGATAAAATTCGCAAATCCTTTTGTAAAATTCTCTACTTGCGAAGAATCAAATGCTGTATTCGCATTTTTTGAAAAAATATTAAATAAATTTAAAAAAGAAATAGAAAAATTTTTTAATCTTTCGTCTGTTGATTCTAAAAAAGCATTAATAATATTTATTAAATCATTAAATACATTCGCAATCGTATTTGTTATAATATCGCCTGCGCCAATAACATTTACATTTAATCTATTTAATTGCGCTTCTGCTTTTATTATCGCATTTTGCGTCATTTCAATATTTTCCTGCGATTTCTGCATTAATCCGTCTTGCTTTTCTTCAGTTTTCGCGAATATTTGCTCAATCGTCTCCGCAAATGTTGTTGAATAATCCTTAAAAATTCCCTGAAAATTTTCAACTTTTTCTGCTAAATTTTCTGCGAATTCTGAAAATTCATTTTTCAAACTCTCTCCAATATTTTTTAATTCAAGACGCGATATTTTATCGACTAAGACTTTTAGAGAGTTTATAATAAATGATATAGATTCAACGCCGACGCGTCCCATTTCAATTAAAACGCGAATTGATGTTATTGCATTTAAAACTATTATACTTAAGATCGACGCTATTGATCTTAAAGCAATTGTTAATAAATTTAAACTATTTGATGCTTCCTTTATCTCTTTATTTTTAGTAGAAAAAATACTTGTAAATTTATTAAACAAATCAATCGCGGTTTTTATAATTGCAGAATTCGCTAATTCGCTCCAAAGTCTTTTTATCAAATTTAAAACTGGCTCTATTACATTCTTCCAGTCCTGAAATTTTATTGTCATTAATGCGATAACAAAAACAATTCCGCTAATCGTAATACCTAATGGACCAAGTGTTGCAAAAAATGTTTTTATCGCAGGTACAATTACATTTGTTATCGTATAAGAAATTGAGATTAATGAAGGTATTAATAAGGTTTTTATAACAGGTAAAAATGTTAAAATTGTTGTTGTTAAAATTATTATCGCTCCTATAAATTTAAAAATATTTTTATCAGTTTCGCTTAATGAATCATAAAATTCTTTTGCAGTAGTTATAATTTTATCAAAATAACTTACTATATTTATTGCGATATTTATTAATGGAATAAATGCTTGACCAATTAAATATCCGATTTTTGAAATTAATGAATCAAATGTTCCTGTAAGTGTTGAGATTTTACCTCCTAAAGTTTCACTTTGCTTCATCATCATATTTGCGAAAATTCCTGATTCAGATGACATTTGCTTAAATGCATTCGCGACCATTTCACTTGTAATTTGCCCTGCAGTTATTAAATCTTTAACTTCGCTTTCAGAAATATTTAATTGATCTGCTAAAACTTTTAAAATAGGAACGCCGCGATTAACTAATTGCATTAATTCCTGCGCGGTTAATTTTCCAGCTAAATTAATTTGACCAAATATTACTGCGACATCCTGTAATCGCTGACCTGTACCAGACGCGACATCGCCTAATGATTTAAGAGAATTATTTATCTGCTCGACGCTAAAACCAAAAGACAATAAAGTCTTCGCGGTTTGAATGACCTCCTCATTTGAAAACGGAGTAAAATTCGCAAATGTATTTAATTCTTTTAAAAGATTTTTCGCTTTATCAGCAGATTTTAACATTACTTGAAAAGATAATTCAGTTTGTTCAAGATTCGCGCCCAGCTGGATTAATCCTTTTACTGATTCAAACGCGAACGCGCCAATAATTGCGCTTTTTAAAACACTAAATGAATTTTTTAAAGAATCTATTTCGCTTGATAATGATTTCGTTTCGCTTTCTACTTTTTTAAATGATTTCGAAGCCTCATTTGATAATGACTTTGAAGAAATTGCAATTTGATTTAAAGATTTATCAATATCTTTTAATTTCGCTTGCGCATCATTATTATTTATAACAAAATCTACATAAACACTGCCTGCTTTTAATCCTTCTTCAGCCATATACTAATTTAAATTCATTATTCGCTTTTTAAAATTTTCATACTCATCATTAACATTTTTTAAATACTCATTATAATTGTTTTCTAAATAGTTTTTATAATGCGATTCAATTATATCTATTTCTCTTTGTTTCATTGTTAGATATGATTCGATTTTTTCAGGTTTCGCCTGCGTAATTAGCAAATTTTCAATCATTTTAATTTGATTTTCTAATTCGATTGCTTGCAAAATTTTATAATACGCAAAGATTTTAAAATAATTAAAAGATTGAATTTCGTCTCCTGAAAAATATTTGCGTAGTTTCATTTTCATTTTTTCATATAAGATTTTTTCGTCTTTTTTTTTATAGTTTTCTCTTCGCTTTCAGATGAATTCATTTTTTCGATAATCTTACTTTGGAATTTTTCCATAAAATTTGCATCCGCAGGTAAATCATTTAACAAATCAATATTCTCATCATAGTTAGAAATTGTTAATTTTAAAAATTCATGGAAAAATTCATAAATCATTTTTAATTTTTTTATATCAGTTATCTCGACTTCATTATTTAACAAATCTTCGCGTTTTTCATAAATTTCTGAAAGTCTTAATGCGAGAGAAGGAGTCAATTCGCGTATGTATAACTTTCTTACTTGAATTTCATCGTTTTTTTTATATTCAATCAAAATTGCTTTATTCTCATCTCTATCTTTTCTTTCTACGCGAAAATCAATCATAAAAAACTCTCACTTTTTATATTATGTAAATGTCACGTCTCCAACCGCGAATATCGCAGGTGCTCCATTAATTTTTTTAGTATAATCAGCATATGCATTAAATGTTTGTTTTAATATTAACTGCGAAGATGCGTCATACTTCACCTCAGTATCTGTTACTGGTACAGCCTTAAAAATTCTTATGTGATCAAGTGGATCTATAGATTCTGCTCCATTTACAATGCGAATAAGATGTAATTCATTTGCAATTTCGCTATCAAATTGACCAATTGGTAAAACAAATGCGGCTCCTTTGTAATTCGCGTTCACATCAAATTGCGCGATAAAACCTTGTACGATTCTATCCAATCTTTCCAAAGTTGGATTTGTTAACCCCATTTCGACTGAGACTTCGTATCCTGTTGTTGCTCTATCTGCAGGACTATCGCCCATTTGCGAAGCTTTTAAATCAACCTTGTTGACTTTCCATTTCAGAGATGTTGCGTCTGTAAAACCTAAATTAATCAAATCAACTTTATAAAAATTTGATGCGGAAATATTTGGTAAATCTCTATCTACCAAAAGAGTCCCGTTATCTATAATAGATACAATTCGCCATGGAATACCTGCATAAGATAAATCGAAAACAATATAATCTCCAACTTTTAATTCGCTTGTAAATTGTGTTCCAGTACCATCTAATTCTTTTAGATTAACTGTATCGCGTGTAACTGTTCCAGTCAACGCGGCTGGATCTAACTTACCATAATAAACATTACATGGACCAAGCCTGAAGTAATCGCTTCCTAACGCGGATATTCCAAGTGATCCTGGTATATAACTTTTTACTGGCATTTTCTACCTCCTAACTAAAATAATTTGCAAATTAAAATTAAATAAGTACTTATTATTGTTTATAATATCGGCAAAGATTGGTTTATTAACCGTATTAATCTTTGCGATTTTATAAACATTATTTAATATATCTATAACATCAAAATCGAATTTAAATTTATTAAAAAGATTATAAATTTGATTTGATATTGTTTCGCTTTCTTTATAACTGTTGCTAATAACATTTATTTGTATTCTTATTATTTCGCTTTGCTCATTCTCATCAATCTCATGTAAATATTTATAAATATAAACAAATTTATCTTTATTCAACGCGTTGTTTTTGTTTGTAGAAATTGGAATGTTAGAAAAATTTGTTTTTATTACATCCTGTATGTAATATTCTATTAACATTTTACAATCCTAATTGCCTTCTAAAAAATTCGAGATAATTATTGCGAAATCTAATAAGTTTCGCTTCGAGATATTTCATACCAGAGTCTGGATCCAAATGCGGCTGAAAAGGATTTTCATGCCATCGCGCCGCATAAGCAGTATTATAAGATACGCGGACTAAAAAATTATCTTTATCGACTTCAATATTCATAGATCCGCGTAAAGTACCCTCGCGTACCGGTGGTTTAGGTGGAATCTCCTGCGAATCCTGGCCAATTTTAACTCCTGTTTTATATAAAGATTTTATAATTCGCGTTTTGATATTATTATTTAATTGATTCGCATTAAAATCTAATCTTACCTGCGCTTTCATATCAAACTTTTGTTGAAATTTGTATTGCGAGTTTAATTAAATTAAATAAGAAAATCGTAATAAACGCTGATGCGAAGCCTGAAAAAAATACATACAAATATATTTTAAAAGATGGCATTTCTTTTTTTATTTCTTCATTCTTGTTTTCTAATTCTAAATTTTTTTTATATAATTCTTTTATTATTTTATTAGAAACGTTTAATTGTTTTAATAATTTCTCTTCAAAATCATACTCATCATAGTTTCTAAACAATTCTTTTATCGCTTTTAAAACCGGTTTATTTTCATTTTGTTTTTTAATTTCACTTTCAAGATGCAAAATTAAATCATAATTCCTTTTTAAAATTACATCAATTTCATCGTTCGCGTATAGTTTTAAAAATATTATAAAAAATAAAATAAAAAATTTAAATAGATTTTTCATAATGTTACACCTCCGCGTTCTTTAAAAAAAATTTCTGGATTTATCGCTTGCCATTTCGCATTATAAATAGTTAAATGTAAATGAGAACCATAACTAAAACCGACATCTCCATATACTCCAATCAAATCGCCTGTTTTAATATTTTGATTTAAACTTACAAAATTTTTCTCTAAATGTATATATTTAAAATAAAATATTTCGCTTTCGATTTTTGACATAATAATTATATAATTGCCAGCTGAATGTTTCGCGTCGCGAAATCTTTTATCATGCTCATAATTATCAAAATCTAAAATCACAATCCCTTTTAAAACATTATATACATTTCGACTTGATTTTGAAATCAAATCAATTCCATTATGAAATTCTTTTTTATTATTTAACATTCGCGGACCAAACCGTGAAGTAATTTTATGATTATCTACTGGTATTCTTAAACTTAAATTTTTCATATATAAAATTTATAATTTTATTTAATCTTTTTAGATCAATTATATACATAAAATAAAAAAATATTACAAACATAAATAATGCGAAATCATAAGGTATAACAATACCATTAATTGAAAATTCATATACATTCGTATTTAAAATTATCGCTAAAATTCTTATTGTTATACTTGCCATTAATAATATTATAAAAAAGAATTTATAAAATACTTTCATATATCATGTTTCGTTTCAATTTTTAATATTCGCTCAGATAAATTTTGCAATTTTTCATTTATATCTTTCAATTCGCGATCATAATTCTCCAGTAATTTTTCGCTTTTCTCAATCGATTTTTTATAATACCCTATGTTTATTCCAATAAAAAGAATCGTAAAAATTTGAATCACAAAATTTAATGACAATAATATATTATCGCTCATAGGTAAACCTCGTAGTGATGTATTTGGTAATTTAATAAAACTGGATATTTTTCTTTAATTCTAAATTCTTTATTATCAACGATTACAAACATTTCGCTATCATCTTTCAAAAAATCATCTGGATATACAAAAATTTTCATTTCGTATTCAACTATATCGCCTGTTTTCGCGTTTATTTGATTTATGTTTGAAATATTTTCAATTCGCATTATATTTATTTCTTTTTTCATTTCGCTTATCACATTATTAAGATCATCATATTCTTTTTTAATAAATTCAAGTTTCATTTTTATCGCTCTGTATTAATCCTAAAAATTCAAATTTTATATAATCATTTAATAAATTTTTTATGTAATCTGGAATAATCGCTTTATTTTTAAATTTCGCAGAATAATCGCCAATTGATAATGATTCATAAATATTCGCGTTTTCAAAATCAATATTTTTCATTAAATAATTTGCATATAAATATTGAATCATTCTTAACTTATAATTTGCTTCTCGGTATTTTAAACTATACTCAGTAAGATTTACCAGAATTTCATAAGATCTTCTCAATAAATTTAAAAATTTAATCGCATCTTTAAAATTTAAAACTTTATAACATTTTCCATTTGTAGATATTCCAAACTCAAATGTGGTATCAACATACAATACATAATTGTCCTGTATTTGCAAAACTTTTCGTATTAAAAATTCTGCGAGTATATAATCATTTACTTGCAACTCTGTTGTAAAGTTAGTTGAGTTTCCATAAACGAAATTATTGCCTTCCGCGAAAATTACAGACCCTGATAAAAGATTTGCATCAATTCGCATATCAGAATTAAATTGATATGCGAATTGATTTATTTGATTTATATTTTCAAACCAACCTAAGCTAATCATTACGCGAAATTAGCAAGTAGAGTTTGTTTTACATCAGCTACCGCCGCAGCCATTCCAATTCGTGCTGTAAATACTTGAGAAAAAGAAATTATATCCTGCTGTGTAAAATTTTGTAATGGAATTTTCTCAGCATATACTACCCTTCTTTGCGGTAATACTGCAGCTACTCTCGTGACTGGTAAAGAATTATTATTCGCGTCAACTAATTCATATGTTGGAATAATTCTAATCGGACGCGAAGTGATTGCTACATCAATATTCCCTGCACTATAGGTAGTATAATTTATCGCGGCTCTTAATCGCGGCTCTAAATTCGGATGGCAATAGATTAGAATCTCTGACATCGCGTTTGATTTATATCTATTATCCTGACCAAGTGTAGACGCGATTAGATTTAATGTTAAAATATCGCGTTTCGCAATCGGATCTGTACCTGTACCTTGCCAGTTTATTGTTGTATTCGCTGTCCCGCCTGCTACAAGTAATTTATAGAGATAATTATATTTATCGCGATACGCGGCATTTCGCAATTCTGTTAATAAATCAACTATCTGCGAAAATTTCCTATTTTCAAATAGCCTGAATGGTATTTCGACTCCTCCGCCAAGATAAACCGCTTTTATATAGGTAGATTCAGCAGAAATTTTTGTTAAATCAACTTTTTCGCCTTCGCGAATCTGTTTAAAAGTTACTCCATTTCTTACATCAACTACTTCAACAGAATCTTGTCCTTCGTCAAAATTAACTTGCTTAAAAGCAAGAATGGAATTTGCATCAAACATAGCTAAATCGCTTTCAACATCAAATGTTTGTGTAATTACCTTTGCGATATCATTTTCAGAAATATATGAACGCACAAAATTGTTTTTATCTTTTACATTTTCTAATAAACTCGGCAAAAATATATAAGATCTTATAGTATTAATCGCTCGAAAAGAATCTTCCCGATTCTTTTCTTCTCTGTTAACAAAATAATTATATAATAAATTAAAAATTTCGTTTCGCTTTTGCTCATCATAAAAAGCTATACCATTTTTAATTAAATCATTCTTTGTAATTTGCATTTTATTGCCTCCTATTTTAAAAATTAAAGATATGTTCCATCAAATAAGATTTTTATTTTATTTGCATTTTGTTTCGTTTCATAAACAATTCCAACGCGCCTCCTTCCTGTACCAGAAGTTTTATTAACAATACCACTTGGTGCGGAATCGCTATCATAAACATATTCGCCAGCTAAATAATCTCCTAATTCACAGTCAACTTCTGCAATACCTTTTACACATAACAATATTTTTTCTCCAGCTTCAGCTTTTTTAGATGTAAACACGTAAACATTATTCCAAATCGCTGGATATCCCTCTGGTAATTCCATAGAAACCTCACTTATTATAAAATCAGTATTAGATAAATTTGATAATAACTTAAACATAAAACCTCCTAATTATAAAATATCTTGTAAACTTATTGTTTTTTTTATTTCTTCTTGCTTCGCTTCCCGCGAAGATTTGAAGAAATCTTTTTCATTCTTTTCGGACTTTTCGTTTTTTTTACCTTCTTGTTCGCCATTTTTCTCATTACCATCTAAAAAATCTTCATTATGCTTTTTCATATATCGACATTTTGTATTATTTATCATATTTGTCAAACAAAGTAGTAAATCTGACTTTATCGTATCCTATTACTTCATTGTAATTAATCTTTCAAATTTCTGCGAATTAATGATTTTTTTTAATACATAAACAAATTTTTCTTTTTATTTACTTCGCTATTTTCTTCAGATTTTTCTTTATTGTCTTGTTCGCTTATCAAATTAGTAATCTCTTTAAAAATTTCTAATTTTTCTTTTAAGAAAGAATTAATATCTTCATTATTAATTTCGAGTTTATTATAATCATTTATAATCTTATCGCTTGTTAAAAATTTAATAGCTTTGTCATCCAAATTATAATCTTTTGCTTTTTCATTTATCATATTTTTTAATTTTGTTCTTATTTCGCTTCGCTTTAGATTAAAATAATCCTCTTTAATTTTTTCATATTCAGTTTTAATGTTTAATAAATTCGTAAATTCATTTTTATCATTTATAATTTTATCTTTTAATTTTTTTTCGAGAATAGAAGTTATTGCTGTGTCTCCGCCTTCAAATTCAATAGATTCTCCTATTTTAATAAAACCGATAATTGAATTTGAATCGAATATTTGCGAAGGTTTAATATTGTTTCGCCTTATATATTCTTTAACATCTTCAAGTGTAATATTAATTTTATTACTTTCGGTCATATCAATCTCCTTTTTTTTATATGATGTGATATAATTAATGAGTCCTGCATCACTATACAATTGTTTAAATCCATTTTCTTCATTAAAAATCGCGAATGATAAAATGTTAATATAATCAATCGTTTGATTATCACCTGAATAAAATAATTCGCCTTCTAAAGAAGCATTAGGATATAAATCTAGATTAAAATTTTTTTCAAAAATCGCTACTGCGATAATATATAATTTATTATTAATTTTTTTTAAATAAAATCTATAAATTTCTCCTGCTGCTATGCGATTATCCTGATTTAAAATAATTTCATAATTTTCAAGATGCCTGTCAAAAACTTTTAAATTGCGATTAAACTTTATTTTTTCATAAGTCCGTTTTACTGAATCAGAATTAACAAATGTTTTTATTACATCGCCTTCGCTTGTCTGATAAGAATATTCTCCTTCGCCAAAAATTATATAAAATCCTATTTTTTTATTTTTATTGTTTCTAATAATATCGTTTAATTCATTAATTTCAAATAGATCCTGAATTTCGCGATGCAGTAAAGTATTTGATTGTATTAATATGTAATTCATATTATAACTCCTGTTCTGTAACTAATACTTTTTTAGTCATAATCATTTCTTTTTCGCGTTCAAAATCAAGTTTTTGTATTTCGTCAGTAGCATTATCAATAAAAGGATTTTTTTTCAAATAAGTTTCAAGTGATATCGTTTTCCTATCGCGCATGTTATTTAACAGATCGATCTGAGTTTTTAACATAGATAAAGAAACTTCTGGAATTTTAACAAAGATTTTATCATAATTTAATACATCATTATTATATTTGTTATGCAGTAATATAATTTTTTTTATAAATTCTTTTAAAAGATTTTCAATCAATGTGCGCGGTTGCGAAATCATTGTATTAATAGATTCCGCATATTCTTGTGCAGTAGCTCTACCACCTCCTATTAATTCTGGAAAACCTAAAAGAAAAATTGGAATACCAGTTGTTGCGGATATTTCTTGGTAAAGCTGCACTCTTTCTTTTAGTAATATCTCCGCATTATTTAAATTTGCAGATTCAAAAGTGAAATCCATATTATTTAATAAAAACAAAGATTGTCCGATTTTCCATTGCGATTCGCTTAATTTTTTATTTAACATATTTAGCATTTGAATATCTTCAGATTTAAATTTAGGTATAGGATGTGCAAATATATGATTAATTTTTCTTAAATCATTTTTATTTTCTTCAATTTTTTCGATTTCGTCTAAGCAATACGCTACTGGAGAATATGAAGAGATATAATCATCATCAATAATTTCTTCATTTCCATAAACAATAAAAATAAAAAAATCTTCGTCATTTATTTCTTCATAAAACTTTTTCAAATTTCCAATATCGCGTTTATACATTAATAAAACTTTTTTATCATTATCTTTTCTTAGAAAATACATTGTTTTAGTAAAAGATAATGGTTTAAGTATGAATTTAATTTGATTATCTTTTTTTTGTTTTATAATTCTTAAAACGGCATGTCCTTGTATTTCAATTAACTGCGATAAATAAATCAATAAATAATTTAAATTGTTATAATTTATAAAATCTTTTATAAAATTATTTGTATTTA
>FWPU01010329.1_pt1 | contig 13964 bp, 11 predicted proteins | sample 2228361 | NCBI WGS metagenome assembly FWPU01 (sample SAMEA103939777, study PRJEB20133) | metagenome | reverse complement strand
AGGTTGATCACCCCCGGCTCCACCACCGCGATGCGCTGCCGGGGATCCAGCTGCAGGATCCGGTTGAGCCGGTTCAGTGCGATGACGATGCCGTCGGCCAGGGGAAGGGAGCCCCCGGAGAGGCTGGTGCCGCTGCCCCGGGCCACGAAGGGCATCCCGTGTTCATGGCAGAGGCGAACCACGTCGATGACCTCTTGCCGGCTTTCCACCAGGACCACCGCAGCCGGACGGGCGCGGAAGGCTGTCAGGGCGTCCGATTCATACGGAGCCAGCTGTTCCGGGCGTTGCAGGAGGCGTTGCGGGGGGATGAGTCGGGCCAGGGCGGCAAAAAACGGAGCGGTTACCATCCGAGCATGTCCTTTGGGCACGGGTCGACCATTCACGGGTGGACCATTGACGCGACATTGCGGGTTGATTCGATTGTAGCGCATCCGCCACTGCCCGGTCAATTCACCTGGGCCATACATTTACACTAGGACTTTTGCCCCAGGGTATGTTCACCATGGGAAAAAAGTAGATCCGTCATTCGCCCAAGAGGGATTCGACATTGGCCCCATGCATTTTCCTCCCAGGCCCGTCATACTGGGCGTAGAGAGCGTGCGTACTTCAAGTGCGCCATCCCAAGAGGAGGAGAGCGCTGCAGAGGCGCAAAGCATGCAGAGAAGCTACCGAAACGAGTGACTTTTCTGCGGTTCTGCGGTGTTCTCACAGCGGAGTTCACCATGAATCGTCAAGGCGGCCCGATGTCCCATACCCCAAGAGTCGCGGTTGCAATTTTCTCATTGCTGTTTCTGCCCATGGTGTTGGCCCTCGCCCTTGTCACCGTCCTGCTGGACGGCCGTAGCGTGGTGGCCCAGGAGGAGATGGATGGCGAGGTGTGGGCGCTGGTGGACAGCGCGCCCCTGATCGTACGGGGCCAGGTGGCCACCAGCCAGGGCCGGTGGAACCAGGACCACACCGCCCTGGTGACCGACAACCAGATCCAGGTGCACTACCCGGTAGCCGGCGAGGCACCCTCTCCCCTCTGGGTGCAGACCCCGGGCGGCACGCTGCCGGAGGAAGATGTGGCATTGCTGGTGGCCCATGCGGCCCGCCTGGCGGTGGGGCAGGAGGTCCTGCTGCTCCTGGCCCCCCAGGGCGATGGGTGGACGGTGGTCGGCGGCGATGAAGGGGTATTCACAGTGGTCAACGGCCACGCCATCTCTGGGCATGGCCAGGCGTATCCCCTGGATGCTTTACTCCAGGCCATCGTAGACCGGTTGCACAGGCGGGGACGTCCTGTGAGCCTCCCTGCCGACTGGCCGGAGCGCGAGGCCCGGGTGCCGCCGTCGCCGGTGCAGGCGGCCGACTTTGTTTACCGGGAGCTCCGTTGGGAAGGCCCCAGCCCCAAGGTGTATTTTCGGGTCAACATCAACACCGACCAGGTGAACGGCGACAACGGCACAGCCGAGGATTTTCTACGGGCCATCCTGGCTGCTGCGGACGTCTGGAATCAGGTCGAAACGGCTGATTTCCTGCTGGTGTACGACGGCCCCACCGACTCCACCGCCATTGGCTACAATCAGGCGAATGAGATCCTCTTCATGCGTCAGGGGACGGATGGCGCCGCCGGGATGGCCCAGGTCTGGTACAGCTCCAGCACCGGTTACATCCGAGAGGCGGACATCTGGCTCAACGATGATCTGCGCTGGGATGCAGTGGGGTCGCCCGCCTACAACGAACTGGATCTGCAGAGCGTGGTCATCCACGAGATGGGCCATTGGCTGGCCCTGGGCCACGACAGCGAGCCCGATTCGGTGATGTATGCCTCCATCACCATGGGCCCGGCCAGCATTCGCCGTACCCTTCACCCAAACGATCGGGCCGGCATCAGCTTCATCTACCCCTGCAACGACGTTCCCTGTGGGCCAGCGGCGCCTACCCCCACCCCTACGCCGTCGTCTACGCCCACACCGGCGCCCACGGTGCCGACTCCCACCCCCACGCCCACGGCTCGCGTCACCCTGACGCCGACCCTGACCGTGGAGCCCACTACGCCCACACCGACGCCCACGTCGGGCTCGCCCACCCAGGTGCTGGTCAACCCGGACGCCCACGTGAAATTGCAGGTGAACCAGCCTGGGCCTGTATCCGTGGATGTGGAGGTGCCCAGCGGTGCGGTGGATCGGCCCACCCTGTTGCGTTATGCTCCCATTTCCCTGGTGGACGCCAGCGCCCGGGCCGGCCTCCAGTATGCCAACCACGCCTTCAGCCTGGAGGCGGAACAGGAGGGGGAAGTGGTGGTCGGGCTGCGCTTCTTCAAGCCCATCACCGTGACCCTGCACTACAGTGACCAGGCCGTGGCCAACCTGGATGAGACTTCCCTGTACCTGTATTACCGCCTGCGGCCCGAGGATGAGTGGACCGATGTGGCTGCCGATCCGGCCGCTTATCACCGCAATCCGGACGAAAATAGGCTCGCGGTGACCACAGACCATGCCGCCCAGTTCGCCCTCTTCAGCCTGACCGGGGCCTCCGACGGGCCCGGGCTCCAATACGTTTTCCTCCCCCTGGTGGAACGCTGACCGACTCCCCACCTGGAAATGTTTTCGACAGAAACGGCGCCGATTCGGCGCCGTTTCTGTCTTTCTGTTTGCTTCATGGCCATTTTGACAGCATTCTGACGGCTTTACAACGGCAAAATTGGGATATATTGGGAACAGCAAAAGCTGTTACCCCGCCGGGTGACAGCCACGGACAGACAGACACGCTCCGGTGTGGAGCAGAGCGGCCACAAGGCAGACGGGCCGAGGTGACACATGCAGAGCCGAAATCATCATCTCCCGCAGTTAACCCAGAGGACGAGAGAAGCCCGCAGGCGGAGCGCCCGTTTCCGCTGGCTGGCCTGGGTCGGTCTGGCACTTCTGTTGCTGGCCGTGGGACAGCCCGGCCACGTTCAGGCCGCTGAATCAGGAGCCCTGGTCCTGTCAGGCGTGGTCTGGGCCGATCTGAACCAGAATGGCAGGCTGGATGTGGGCGAACCGGTGGCCGCGGATACGCCGGTGTTTCTCGAGGCCTGGCCCCAGGAGACGGAAGATTGGCGGCCCATCATGGTGGAGGTGACTGACCAGGCCGGCCACTTTACTTTTAGCAACCTGGAACCCGGCAGCTATCGCATTTGGTCAGAACGGAACGGGGAAGCCAATGCCCAGGTCATCATCCTGGATGAGGTAACCATCGCTTCGGAATTCCTGCTGGATGTGAGCACCGCCGTCTTTCTGCCCCTGGTGGTGCGGTAGGCTCGGCATCGGTTATCTGGAGCGACGGGTGCTGGTGTGCCCGTCGGGCTGGCCCCTTCAAGGTCCCGGTTTGGCGCCGGGACCTTTTTTATTGGGGAGCTTTGCACGTTCCCGGCGCTCCTGCGGTTTCATCGGCGTTCCACCGCGTCGGAGGGATGGTCGGGGACGCCCTGTCAGGGGCCTGTGCCCAGGGCGCGCTGCCCCCGGGTGTTCAGCTGCTCCAGGAACTCCTGCGCGGTCAGGTCGCCGTCCATGGCGGCCTGCAGGTCGCTGTTGGCCAGGGGGATCAGCCCCCGGAGGGGGGACGGCAATTGCCAGAGCTGCGCGTAGTCAACCCCCTGGGCAAAAGCGTCCAGGTCAGGGTGGGCGGCCCGCCAGCTGGGCAGGAGGGTCCGGCGGCCGGGGAGGTGCAGGGTGTATTCTGTCCATTCGGCCAGATGCCCGGGCTGGCTCAGGAAATCGGCCAGGGCCACGGCCTCGTTCCGGTGGGGGCTGGACGCGGCCACCGCATAGCAGATGGCGAAGGCCACGGTGGCCCGTCCCGCTGGCCCGGCTGGCAGTTCAGCCACTCCATAGCGCAGCTCTGGGAATTCCGCGGCCAGGTAGGAGACGATCCAGTTCGCTTCAAGGGTCATGGCGGCCCGTCCCCGGCCAAAGCCTTCGCCGTTCCAGGTGCTGTTCAGTTGGTCGGGGGTCACTGCCAACCCTTCCTGGAAGAGGGATAGGAAAAACTCAGTGGCCGTCAGGGCCTCCGGGCTGTGGAGGGCCAGGGTCTGGCCGTCGGCGCTGAGCAGACGGCCTCCTGCCTGGTAGACAAAGGGCAGCCAACGGCTGATATCGGCAGCCAGCACCAGGCCGTACAGGCCGTTGTTGGCATCTGTCAGGGCGGCGGCCGCGTTGTAGAGCTCCTGCCAGCCCCAGCTACTGTCCGGGTAGGTCAACCCGGCGCTGTCAAAGCGCTCCCGGTTGTACACCAGGGCCAGGGTGGCAATGTCCCGGGGCAGGCAGGCCGTGGTGCCCTGTTGCAGCCAGGCCCCTTCCAGGCCCGGGTACAGGTCGGCGGCTGGAATCCAGTTGTTGGGGAGGATCACCAGGGCCTGGTCGGCCACCAGTTGGGGGAGCAGGTTGCCGGTGGCCAGGAAGACGTCGGGCTCTTTGCCCATGGCCAGGGCACCCTGCAGGGTCTCGACCAGGTTGTCCGTCCACTGGGCCTCCACAGTGATGCGCCCATCTGTGGCCTGAAACCGGGCCAGCTGTGCCTGGATCAGCTCCCGTTCTCCTGGAGAGGTGGCCCACCCTGACCAGCGCAGGTGAAGTGATTCCTCCTGGGCTGCTTCCTGGCGAGCCAGAAAGTCGGGCAGGGGGATCTCCAGGGGCAGGGCGCGGCAGCCGGCCGTGAGCCCGGCCAGGAGTGTCAGGAGGAGCAGGTATCGGCCAGGAAGATGGAACCAACGCCTCAATGGGACTCTTCTTCGACGAAGCGGCCGTATTCCTCGGGCGACATGAGCTGTGCCAGCTCATCCTCCAGCGCGGTCGTGGGCTCCAGTTTGAAGAACCAGGCCTGGTAGGGCTGCTCGTTGACCAGCTCCGGCTTGTCCTCCAGGGTGTGGTTGACCGCGACCACTCTGCCGCTGACCGGCGCGATCACATCCTCGGCGGCCTTGACCGATTCCACCACGGCCACCTCCTGGCCCGCTTCCACCTCGTCCCCTTCCTGGGGCAGCTCCACATAGACCACGTCGCTGAGCATGTCCTGGGCTGCGTCGGTGATGCCCACCACCGCGAGCCCATCTTCGATGCGAACCCATTCGTGGGTCCGGGCATATTTGGCGTTGTTGTCCAGTTGGTAGTCCGCCATGGTTTCGTCTCCTGTCATGGTGTATGCAATGGATTGTGACCTGAAAACGTTAGATTCGGTGCCGCCCTGGCAGGGCAGCTTCCTTGTGGCGTCCTTTACCCCTTGTAGCGGGGCTTGTAGAAGGGGCGTCTGACCACCCGGGCCCGGCGAGGGGTGCCCCGCACCAGGATCTCCAGCTCGGTGCCGATTTTGCTGTGCTGTCGGGGCACGTACCCCAGCCCCAGGAATTTGTCCAGGGTCGGGCTTTTCATGCCGGTGGTCACGTGGCCCACCACGTCCCCATCCATCGCGATGGGGTATCCCTGGCGGGGGACAGCCCGATCCAGCATTTCAAAGCCGATCAGCAGCCGTTGGGGCTCCTCCAGTCGGACTTTCAGAAGGGCCTCCCGGCCGATGAAGTCGTGGTCCCAGCCGATGACCCAGCCCAGACGGGCTTCCAGGGGATTGGTGGCCGCGTCGATTTCATGGCCGTAGAGGGGGAGGCAGGCCTCGAAGCGGAGGCTGTCCCGGGCGGCCAGGCCACAGGCCAGGAGGCCATCGTCGGCGCCGGTTTCCAGGATGCGCTGCCAGAGGTGTTCTGCCTGGGCCTCGGGCGCGTAGATCTCGAAGCCGTCCTCGCCCGTGTAGCCGGTGCGCCCCAGGAGCACCGGGACGTCGTCCAGGGTGGTTTCCAGGGCCGTGCGTGTGGGCATGGAGGCCAGGTCCGCAGGGGTCAGGCGTTGAAGGAGGGCTTCGGCTTTAGGCCCCTGCAGGGCCAGCATGTAGGTGGTGTCCGAGATGTCGTCCAGGGTGATCTGGAAGCCGTCCAGGTGGGCCTGGAGCCAGGCCAGGTCTTTGGCCCGGTTGGCCGCGTTGACCACCACCAGCCAGCGTTCCGGCAGGCGGTAGAGGAAGATGTCGTCCACGATGGTGCCGTCGGCATAGGTGAGCAGGCTGTAATGGGCGTCGTAGGGCTGCATGGTGGCCACGTTCCAGGTCTGGACCAGCTGGAGGAAGGCTTCGGCGTCGGGGCCCCGTAGTTCGAATTGGCCCATGTGGTCGATGTCGAAGAGGCCGGCTGCGTTGCGGACTGCGTGGTGTTCGGCTGTGGGTCCGGAAGGGTATTGAACCGGCAGTTCCCAGCCCGCGAAGTCCACCATACGGGCGCCCATGGCCACGTGGGTTGCGTAGAGGCGGGTTCGTTGCATGCCGTCGTCCTTTCTGTGGGTGGCCCTGTCCAGGTCGGACAGGCGCCGTTTCATCCAGGCGCCAATCAACACCAATCAAAAAGAGTGGATACCAGGAAGGCTACCCGGTGTCCACTCTGTCCTGGCGCCTGAGAGTTTCATCCCCGTCGGCGACTCGCCTGCAGCGAGCTCTCTCCAGAGTTCCGTCCGAACACGATCCTTTTGCCTGAGAGAGTCACGCCATCCCTCGGGTGGCGAATGGCGCTTGCACCTTCGGCGGCCTCCCGGGCAGGTGGCTTTGGGGAGGCGCTCTCTCGTGTTCTTCAAACGGCTGTCGATCCTGGTTTTGCAGGGCCAGTATACCCGGAGCGGCAGATGTTGGCAAGGTCAGGCCGCTGTGGGCAGGGGCGGTGCCCAGGGCAAAACCGCTGTTTTTTGACTTTCGCCGAGATGTTGGCTACAATCGCGCTGTCAGGTATTGTTCTGCCCCCTTAGCTCAGTGGATAGAGCAACAGACTTCTAATCTGTGGGTCCCAGGTTCGAATCCTGGAGGGGGTGCTGACTTGTGGCTCCCTGACACCGTCTTCAACGGTGTCCTGCTTCAACGGCGTCCTGGCAGGAACCAACTGACTGCCCTCCTACATCTTCCCCAGGTGGGTTTCTGCCTGTCGGTCAGGCTCTGGCTTCAGGCCCGATTCCATTCCCTCACATTGGTCGTATCTGGTGGTTGCATCTCGGTTGTCGGTGTTTTTCTTTTTTGATTCCCCTGCAAAAGGCGTTCTTTTACCGCAGAAACGCAGCGGGCGCAGAGGACTCCCAGCAAGAAATCTGGCGAAATCTGTCACCACCTTTGCAGATTGAATTCGATCACAGAGCCCACAGATGAACACAGATTTTTATCCAGCTCGATCTGTGTAATCCGTGTTTCTTATGGAATCTGTGGCTGAACCCAAGTGTAAAGAAAGTGGTGAAGTCCGTGGTTTCTGCAGTGGACTCAGGGGGGTGGAAAGGAAGAAACCTTGGAAGCGGTCGCACCCAAACCTCAAGTCCGACGGTTCCATTTCAAGCATGTGGTGGACAGCGAGCGGCTGTTGGGCATCCTGATGCTGGCGCCGGCCGTCCTCTTCGTGTTCCTCTTGACCGGCGTTCCCTTCTTCTATGCCATCTACCTCAGCCTCAACACCACCATTGCCGGGCGTTTTGACTACAGCTTTGTGGGTCTGCAGAACTACATCGACATCTTGCAGAGTTCCCTGTTTCGCCGCTCGCTGGCCAACACGTTTGTCTTCACCATCATTTCCCAGGTGCTGGTGCTGGTGCTGGCCAAGATCCTGGCCCTGGCCCTGGCCAATCAGTTCCGCGGGCGCAATCTGCTACGCTTCTTGATCCTGTTGCCCTGGGCCGCGCCCATTGCGCTCAGCACCATCGGCTGGAAGTGGATGTTTGACTCCCAGTACAGCGTGGTCAACTGGCTGTTGCGGGCCCTGCATATCATCGGACCCTACGACTTTCCCCAGTGGCTGGGCGAACCGCACCTGGCCATGGCCGCGGTGATCTTCGTCCACGTCTGGCGCATGCTGCCCTTTGCTACCGTGATCCTGTTGGCGGGGATGACCTCCATTCCCCAGGACGTGATGGACGCGGCGGCGGTGGACGGTGCCAATTTCTGGACCCGGCTGGTACATATCCTGATCCCCCTCATGTTGCCCATCATGAGTGTGGCCCTTCTCTTCGGCGTGGTCTTCACCTTCACGGACATGGGCGTGGTCTATGTCCTCACCCGGGGCGGGCCGCCGGTCAACGCCACCCATGTGCTGGCTTCCTGGGCCTTCCAGATCGGCATCATCTCCAACGATCTGGGCCAGGGTGCCGCTATCTCCCTGTTCCTGTTCCCGGTGCTTTTGATCGCCAGCATTTTCATGTTGCGGCTGGCCAGTCGGACCGACGTGGGGGTGTGATATGAGCCTCAACCGCAAGTTTGCCGCCCGCCTCCTGGTCTATGCCATTGCCCTGGGGTTTGCCCTGCTGTCGGCCTTCCCCTTCCTCTGGATGATCATCACCGCGTTCAAGGCCAACCGGGATCTTTACAACCCCACCAACAATCCCTTTCTGTTCAACGAGCCGCCGACCCTGGATCACATCCGGCTGCTCTTTTTCAACACGCCCTACGTGCGCTGGCTGGGAAACACCAGCCTGGTGGGGATCATCGTGGTGATCATCACCGTGGTGTTGGCGGTACCTGCAGGCTACAGCCTGGCCCGCCTCATCGGCCGCTGGGGGGAGCGCCTGGCCATCATGATCTTCCTGGCCTATCTGATTCCGCCCACCCTGCTCTTCATTCCCCTCTCCCGGGTCATCAGCCTGCTGGGGCTGCAGGATTCCCTCTGGTCGCTGGTTCTGGTCTATCCTTCCTTCACGGTGCCCTTCTGCACCTGGCTGATGATGGGCTTCTTCAAGTCCATTCCCCTGGAGTTGGAGGATGCCGCGCTGGTGGACGGCTGCAGCCGCCTGGGGGCGCTCCTGCGCATCATCTTTCCCATCTCCATCTCGGGCATCCTCACCACGGTGATCTTCGCCTTCACCCTCTCCACCCAGGAGTTCGTCTACGCCCTGACCTTCATCTCTTCCTCGGCCCACAAGACCATCAGCGTTGGGGTGCCCACGGACCTGATCCGGGGCGATGTGTTCTACTGGGGCTCGCTGATGGCCGCGGCCCTGTTGCCCAGCGTCTTCATCGCCCTGATCTACAATGCCTTTCTGGACCGTTTCATCGCCGGCATCACCGGCGGCGCGCTGAAGTAGGGGCGCGTCCCCCGGGGCAAGACCGGCTTGGTTCTCTGTCCATCGGTTTTCGTTTCTCCAGGAGCATTGGTTTTTCGATCATTTCGAAAGGAGAATATCCATGGACCGCCAACGCAGACGCATTTCGAGACGGGACTTTCTGAGGGGGGTAGGAGCAGGGCTGGCCGTCACCGGGCTGGCCGCCTGTGCGCCGGTGGCCACGCCCCCGGCCGGGGAAGCGGGCAGCGCGGCCGAATCTGCGCCGGCAGCCGCAGCGCCCACCACGCTGAAGATCATCCAGTGGAGCCACTTCGTGCCGGCCTATGACGAGTGGTTCGACGGCGAATTCACCAAGCAGTGGGGCGCGGAGAACAACACCGAGGTGATCGTGGATCACATCGCCTTCTCGGAGCTGCTGGCGCGCGCTTCGGCCGAGGTGGCCGCCCAGAGCGGGCACGACCTCTTCGGCTTCATCAGCCCGCCCTCCGCCTTCGAGCCAGAAGTGATCGACCACACCGATGTGATCGAGGAGGCGGAGAACCGCTTCGGCCAGATGCATCCCCTGGCCCGGGCCAGCACCTACAACCCCAAGACCAACAAATGGTTCGGCTTTTCGGACAACTGGGTCCCGGATCCCATCCACTGGCGCACCGACCTGTGGGAACAGGCCGAACCCGGCTCCACGCCGGACACCTGGGAGGATATCCTGCGGGTGGGCCGCAAGTTGAAGGAGATGGGCCACCCCCTGGGCATCGGCATTTCGCCGGACATCGACTCCAACATGGCCCTGCGCGCCCTGATGTATTCCTACGGCTCGTCGGTTCAGGATGAGGACGCCAACGTGGTCATCAACTCGCCGGAGACGGTGGAGGCGGTGAAGATGGGCGTGGCCCTCTTCCAGGAGGCCATGGAACCCGAGGTGCTGGCGTGGGATGCATCGTCCAACAACCGCTTCCTCCTCAGCGGCCGGGGCTCCCTCATCCTCAACGCCATCTCCGCCCTGCGCACCGCCGAAAAGGACGACCCGGAGTTGGCCCGCAACATCGGCCTCTGGTCGGCCCCTGCCGGTCCGGTGCGGCGCATCGGCCTGGAGCACGTGATGGGCGTCTACGCCATCTGGAACTTCAGCGAGAATGTGGAGGGCGCCAAGAAGTTCCTGCTGGACCTGACCGCCGACTATCGGACGGCCTTCCTTAAGAGCGAGTTCTACAACTTCCCCTCCTTCCCGGAAACTGTGCCCGACCTGGCCGACCTGGTGGCCGAAGATCCCAACGCAGACCCGCCGGACAAGTACGCCATCCTGGCCACCGCCCAGGACTGGGCCACCAACGTGGGCTATCCGGGGGTGGCCAGCCCGGCCATCGGCGAGGTCTTCGACACCTTCATCATCCCCAACATGTTCGCCCTGGCCGCCCGGGGGGAAATGACGCCCGAGGAGGCGGTGGCGTGGGCAGAAGGGGAGATCGTTCCCATCTTCGAAAAGTGGCGCCAGCAGGGCTTCATCTGAGCCGGGCGATGGACATAGCTACTCGATGGCCCGATCCGTTTCAGGATCGGGCCATTCTGTTCATTGCCCCCCCTCCACCGCCGTCCCTGGACCAACGGACGCAATCGGGCATGACCAACCAGCGAACCCTCCGCAGTCTGGTGATGATGTTTGGAGGACTGCTGTTCCTGCTGGCCTGGATGGGACTAAAAGCCGGCGCCCAGGCAGATGTTCAGGCCCCATCGTGGTGTGGGCCACGGTGGAACCCCGGGTGGTGGATTCGGCCACGTTCGGCGGGCCAGAGACCCGCCCTACGCACCTGTCGCCAGAGCCAACCGGCCCCTGGATTGACAGGGGACGGGGATCCACCGTACAATCCTGTCAGTACCCATGCTGGTCTTGCTGTGGCCATGAAGCGGTTGACCTGGCCCCCGAAGAAAGGCCTTGCGGGTCAGTAGACCGCGTTGCATTGGAGTCTGTCATGTCGCAAGAGATGATTCACATCGACGTCTGGTCCGACTTTGCGTGACCGTGGTGCTTTCTCGTGGCCTCCAGTTTGGAGCAGCTCGAAGCACGACATCCAGTCACCGTCCGCTGGCGCGCCTTTGAACTGCGTCCGGACGGTACCCCCATTTCTCCCGACTACCGACAACGGATCGAGGAAGCTCGACCCCGGCTCTACGCCATCGCCCAGGAGCAGTACGGCCTGGAGATGAACCCGGGGCCGTTCGGCTTTGACAGCCGGCCGGCCCTGGTCGGCCACAAATATGCCGAGTCCCAAGGAAAAGGGGCCGCCTATCACGACCGGGTCATGCGCGCCTACTGGCAGGAGGCCCGGGACATTGGTCAGCCGGATGTGTTGGCGGAGCTGGCTCGGGAGGTGGGGCTGGATCCTGCTGCCTTTCTCCAGGCGCTGACGGATCCCGCCTACCAGCGAGCGGTGGACGACGATATCGCCCAGGCCCGGGCCTACGGCCTGACCGCCGTGCCGGCCCTGGTCTTTGCGGAGAAATACCTGGTGTCCGGCGCCCAGCCCCTTCACCTGCTGGAAAAGGTGGTGCGGCATGTGGCCAAGGAGATGGCTGACGAGACAGCCACCGAAGAGTCTGGCCAATCCTGAATAGAAAAAGGCCGCCGGTGCCTACCGGCGGCCATGGTTTTTACAGACTGTCCAGGAGATGGGCTTTCCGTTCTCGTGGCCGGCCCCTCTCCCTCAGGGGGTGTCCTGGGCTGCCCGGGCGACCCGCTTGCCCAGGATGTCCAGCATCTCTTCGATGTGAACGAATTTGACCCGGGGCCGCCCCTGCTCCTTACCGGCCTGGATCTCCAGCTCGTTCAGCTTCCACCAGTCGTCGATGGTCACATAGGGCACGCCCCGCTCCTCCAGGAGCGCCACCACCTGATCCGGATCCGGATCGGGCGCCGGAGGCAGCTTGCCGGCCTGCAGATCCTCCAGCAGGCTGTTTACCGTCTCCACCGCGTCGGGTTTGTTGGTGCCGATCACGCCGGTGGGACCCCGCTTGGCCCAGCCCACCACATACTCCCCGGGCACAATCTTGTCCGTCTCCGGGTTCATGACCCGTCCCACATCGTTGGGGATTACGCCCGTGCGGGGGTCGTAGGGGACGCCGGGCAGGGGAATGCCCTTGTACCCCACGGCGCGAAGCACCAGGCCAGCCGGAATCTCCTCATATTCGCCTGTGCCATAGGCGTTGATGTAACCCGTCAGGGTAGGGCGAAGCTGGTTCTTTTCTGCCCGCACAGCCACGATCCGGCCATCCTCGCCGATGATTTCCACCGGTGAAAGGAGGAAGCGGAAGTAGACCCGCCGGGGCTTGCCTGTGGCGCCGATCTCGGCATAGGCACGCAGGTAGTCGATGTTCTTTTGGGCCGCGGTGTCATCCTTGATGGAGGCGCTGCTGGCCGGGTCCAGCTTCAGCTCCCGCTCAAAGACGATGGGATCCGCGTTTTCCAGGTGGCCGAATTCCCGAATTTCGGCATTGGTGAACTTCACCTGGGCCGGGCCACGCCGGGCCAGGATGTGAATCTCCTTGATCTGGCTTTCGGCCAGGGCAGCCAGGGCATGGTCGGCGATGTCCGTGTGGCGTAGCTCGTCGGCGGACTTGGCCAGGATGCGGGCCACGTCCATGGCCACGTTGCCGGCACCCACCACCACGGCACTCTCCACGCTCAGGTCCGGGGCCAGGTCGGCAAAGTAGGGGTGGCCGTTGTACCAGGCCACAAACTCGGTGGCCGACATGCTGTTGGGCAGATCTTCGCCGGGAATGTTCAGCCGCCGGTCGGTCTGGGCACCCACGGCGTAGATGATGGCGTCGTAGTGGCGGCGCAGCTCGTCATGGGTGATGTCCCGGCCGAACTCCACGTTGCCGAAGAAGCGAAAGCCCGGCTCCTTGGCCGTGCGGTCATACACCCTGGACACGGCCTTGATGTTCTGGTGATCCGGCGCCACGCCGTAGCGGACCAGGCCGTGGGGCGCGGGCAGCCGCTCGAACATATCCACGTGGACGACGATATCCTCTTTGAACAGGGCCCCGGCTGCATAGAAGCCCGAAGGCCCCGCACCGATGATGGCCACGTACAGGGGACGTTCGGGGGTACCAGGTCGAGTAGACACGGTGAATTACCTCTGGCTTTCTCTACGGCTCATCCACCCTGTGGGCATTCCAGGGAGATGGGCGACCGTTAAACTCGCTTGAGCATGCCACCAAACTGGCGGGCCAGGGTCAAAATGCTGATGCCTAGCTGGAAGTAGTCCGCCGGGCCCAGGTGGGCCAGGGGGCTTTCCTCTCCATTTTGGTCGACGTCGTCGCTGGCAACCCAGGCAAAGGCGGCACCCAGGAGCGCGCCGGCGACCATGCCGATCAGCAAAGCTCGGGTCTTATGGCTCATGGATTGTCTCCTTGGCAGAAGGCTCACGAGGGGACCGTGGCCAGAGGGCGCGGAGGGCCGTGGTGATCCGGGTCGCCTGGCAGCGAGCGCGGATCACGGGCGTCGCCACCTGTAGGCCGGCGCTCTCTGTCCGGGTTCGAACGGTATGGCTGATTTTCTGGGCCTGGTGAAGAAGGGGGGGCACTCGAGCGTGCAGGGCGTTGATGCCCTTGACCGCAAAGTAGGCGATCCCGAGGGGGATCACCAGGGCCACGAAACAGATCAACGACAACCAGATGAGCGAAATGTCACGCCAGAAGGCCAGGTCCACGTCTGCATCCCTGTTAACAGCTGCCGTTGCCACGGCAACGGTGGGCTACCCATGACAGGCCTATTGTAACAAAAGGGGGTGGCTGGACAAAATCACCTCCTCCTACTCGTGTATAGTTCACATTTGTCGGTGCAGGATGTAGGGACAGGGACAGGGGCCCAGAGGCGCGCCCAAA
>FWPU01010328.1_pt1 | contig 13965 bp, 10 predicted proteins | sample 2228361 | NCBI WGS metagenome assembly FWPU01 (sample SAMEA103939777, study PRJEB20133) | metagenome | reverse complement strand
TTTCGCAAGGCGGCGACCACCGGGCCGAAGTCCAGCGGCCCCCGGCCGGGCAACTGCAACAGCTCCTCCGACTTGGGCAACTTCTGGAAACACCCCTTGCCGAATTGCCAGGCGTAAAAATGGACCAGCTTGGGGCCCAGCTCCTCGATCAAAGCGGCCAGACGGCCGGCATCCTGGGGGAGATGATAGGGGGCCAGGGCAATGCCCAGATTCGGCCGGCGAGCCGCCTCGGCAAACCAGCGAATCGAGTCCTCGGTGCTCACCAGGGCGTGGCCGTGGTTCTCGATTCCGATGGTCACCCCGAAGCGTTCGGCGGCCGCGGCGTGCGGCTCCATCTGCCGCACAAAGGACTCGACCGCCTCTTTGAGCGCTTGCCCGGCAGGAACCTTGCCCCCTCGGCTGCCGGTAACCACCAGCCGGGCACCAAAACGGTGCAAAACCGGCCATTCATCCCGCAGGCCAAAGGGGCCGAGGTCGTAGCGGGTGGTCATGCCCAGGCGCACCCCGTGCTTTTCCAATAAAGCGGCGAACCGCGCAAGCCCCATGGCCTCCATCTGCTCGCGGTGGTTGGCGTGCACCTCGGGCCAGAGATCGATGTGCTCCGCCCCGGTCTTTCGGACCTGCGACAATACCTCGTCCAGCGGCAGGCGCCCGTACAAGCTCGAGGCCAGGATATACCGCAGCCGAAACGAGGACCTCGCCCCCGCGGCACCGCTCGGTGCATCGGCCAGCGCAACAGCGGCGGCCAAACCGGCTTCCAAAAAGCGGCGGCGGGGGATCGCCGTCTCCGCGGCATTTCGGCACGTGTGCGGCATGGTGGTACCAGATTCCCAAAAGCTCCTGGCAATCCCAACATCCACGAGGCCCAATCCGAAGCTCCCTACACGATGGGTACGAGATCGCGGCTGGCTTTGTGCCATCACGATCCTTGCGACTGCACGTACGCTTTCAACAACGCCACAAACGCCTTCAACAGCGGGGTGTTGTCATGCCAGGTCCGTGCGGTGACCAGGTTCCCATCGACCACCACCGGCTGGTCCACGTAATGCGCACCGCCCTGGAGGGCATCGAGCTTGCACTTCGCGACGGTGGTGACTGTCCGGCCGCGGATGCAATCGGCGGCGGTAACAATCTCGATGCCGTGGCAGACCACGGCCACGGGCTTGTTGGCCGCAAAGAAGTGCCGGGTAATCCGCAACAAGTCCTGGTCGTAGCGGAGATATTCCGGGGCGCGGCCGCCAGAGACGAACAGCCCTACGTACTTTTCCGGGTCCACGTCGCGGAAGGCCACCGTGGCCCGCAAATGGTAACCGGGCCGCTCCTGGGTGATGTCCCACGGAATGGCCGAGTCGGGTGGCACCTCGTGCAGCACCATGTGGTACAAGCGGGCCTGGGGACCCGCTACATCCACCTCGAAGCCGTCCTCCGGCAAGCGGAAGTAAGGGTACATGGTGTCGAGCACTTCGGTGGCATCGCCAATGGGCATCAAGACGCGGGGCATGATCGGAAGACCTCCGGAACCGCACGGGACGCCGCCATTGTAACGGGCCGGGCGCCGGCTGCCAGCCGCAGGCGGCCAGGGTTGTGGCAAGGCGCTGAAATCCCTGTGCCCTCGCGGAGAGCGGACGGTCCATGGCCGGGCTCCTCGCCGCTGCGCGGCGGCTGCGACGGCCCGGCAAGGGCGGAAGCACCCAGGCGGTGCCAACCGGGCGCATTGCAGCGCCGCCTTACGATGCTGCGGCAGGTTCGGTCTCGACCAGTATTACGTTCAGCTCGGGGTAGCGGGCCTGGTAGGCGGCCAGCAACTCGGCCAGGACTTCGCCCAGGGCCCATACCTGCCGGCCGCGCTCCACCTCCTGAGGGGTTTCCTGTTCGAGGCACACGGCTTCCTCGGGCATGGGGTGTACTCCTTTGAGAGGCTCTGCAATTGCTGCGGATTTGCCTCCATTCTAGCTGTATGTGTACGGATGTCAACTATAGGGTGTTCATATATTCACGTACTGGCCGGGCTTCGGGCCGCCGCTCCCCAGGCGGGACACCTCCCCTCGGCCGCTTGCGGCCCTGGCTCAGACGTAGCAGGGCCCCTCAGCGGGGCGACAGGGCCGCAGGAAGCCCGGTTGACGGTGCCAGGGTCGGGGCCAGAGCCGGGGGACCAGCGGCCGCCGAAAGGCCGAGCCAGGCTTGGATGGCCGTGAAACGTGGCCTGCCATCAGGGGGGACAGGTGCGCACGCCAGTAGGGAAGCACTTGGAAAAGGAAAGGCGCGGCGACGGACCACGCCGGCATTGCGAGATTCGCAGGCAACCATCCACCGCGTCCGGCCCTCCCAGGACGGGGGGGTATTCGAGGCGGAACAAAAAAACCCTACGGCCGAACCGGAAAATCCATCAATTCTGGATTTGGTCCGTGGCGAAATATTATGCAGGCCCTCACCGATGTCGCTTTAGCGATAGGGCTCTGGAAGCGCCCGGTTTGGATGCGGCACCGGTGGTGGGGCGGCGTCGCCCTTTTTTCGAGCCACGGAATGGTCTGGCGGCGCCCCTGTCGATCGCTACTCGCAAGGAGGTGGAGCCGTGCGCAGCACCAACGCTGGGGAAGTCCCGCGGCCGGTTCGTATTCTGGGATTGGCGATCGCGGGGTTGCTGTTGGCAGCCGTGGCCGCTTGCCAGTCATCTCACGCCCCCACGCGCCGCACCGAGGCGAGGATCGAGCCGGGCTGGCCGCGCGGCGATAATTTCTTCCATGAGGTCTCTTACCAGCCGGTGCGGGGACAGATCCCGACCATCGAGGGTGCGGAATACGTCAACGACGACGAGATTTGCGCCCAGTGCCACGAGACCTATGTGAAGTTGTTTGCTCAGAACGTGCATCGGGGCGACAACTGCGAGTCGTGTCACGGACCGGCCAGCCGCCATGTGGAAACCCGCGGCAAAGAGCCGGGGTTGATCATTAGTTTCAAGACTGCCGATGCGCTGGCCAAGGCGGAGGCCTGCCTGCGGTGCCACGAGGAGAACCAATGCACGGCGGGGGCCCGCTGGCGGACCTCGCGGCACGCGCAATGCGGCGTTTCCTGCACGGATTGTCACCGGGCCCATTACAACGTACCGCCGGGGACGCCGGCCACGACCGAGCCGGGCCAGACCGCGGGCTTTGGCACGCGCCCCCTGGTGGCCAGGACCTCTTACGCCGAGCCGGCCAAGCCTTACGCCAAGGACTCGACGCGCGGGGGAACCTTGCCGTCGCTTCGGGGCACCTCGAATAACCTGGGGGCCGTGGCCCCGGGCATTTGCTACCAGTGCCATGCCGATTTCCGCGAGTTCGAGGAGATCGCCGGACCGCACCAGATTGGCGGCCCTAACGGCTTCAACTGCACGACGTGCCATGATGCCCACGGGCAAACCCGCCAGGAAACGCGGGTGGACCTGTGCCTGGAGTGCCACGGCAACTCGGCCCCGGCCATGGCCTACCATTCTTCGATCCACGCCCGCAACGATGTGGCCTGTACCGACTGCCATAATCCGCACCCCCGGACCCAGGTCGCCCGGATCGTGGAGATCAGCCACACCGATATTCGCCGGCCCAAGCGCCTGCCGATGTCGGTCCAAGACCCCGAGGTGTGTTACAAGTGCCACCAGAAGATTTTCGGGCTGACCGGATTGCCCTCGCACCATCCGATCCGCGAGGGGAAGATGGTGTGCTCCGACTGCCACGACGGCCATGGCCAGCGGGAAAAGAACCTCAAGGCCGAGACTTTGAACCTGTTATGCTGGCGGTGCCATGCGGAAAAGCAGGGGCCTTTCGTGTATGAGCATCCGCCAGTGACCGAGAACTGTGCGATCTGCCACGAGCCACACGGCACGGTCGCCAACAACCTGCTCCGGCAGCCCACGGTGTTCCTGTGCCTGCGGTGCCACGACGGGCATCGGGGCAGCCACGGGGCGGGCAACCGGACGGGTATCGACACCAAGCCGTGGCTGCAGCGGGTGTTCTACACCGATTGCACGCAGTGCCACGACAACATCCACGGAACGGACCTCCGCGGGTCCAGCGTGACCCACGACTTCAACCGATTCTAGGTCTTGACGCCCAGGGAGAACCGGTCCTGGTGGCGGGGGACGTTTGGCGATGCAAACGGCCGATCGCCAGCCAGGGCCAGGGGGGAATCATGAACCGCAAATGTTCGCTTCTACTGGCCGCAGCCCTCGCGGTGGTGCCGGGGATAGCCCTCGGACAGACGGCCGCGACGGGCGGGACCGACAGCCTGCCGGCCTATCCGCTGGTGTTCCGGGGCGGGCCCCAAGGCACCGCCGAGCCTGCCGACACCGTGCGGGGGCAGTCTCCCGAGTTCCAGCCGGCCATTGTGCTGCGCGGCGGCTATTGGGCCCTGGATAACCAGGGCAGCCCGGTGAAGACGGGCGAGTTCCAGAGCCTCAGCTCGTCGGCCTTTTGGGATGCCGACGGCTTGTTGAGCGACGGCCTCCGCACGCTGGATTTCTTTGCCACCGGGACCGACGAGGACGGCAACAAGGGGGGCTTGACCTATTATGGGCCGGGGCTGTCGGCCAAGGTGGATTTCGACCGCTACTTGCGCCGCCTGGACCGCGACCAGTTCGAGGCTTTTGATCCGAACATGCCGCCGCCGCCGGCCCCTTCGGCCCAGCGGGTGCTCAACCGCACGGTGCTCAATGCGGGCGAGGATTACGCGTTCCGCGTCGAGGAGTTCGACGCCCGCTTCAAGGGGGACCTGGGCGACAACCTCCGCTGGCGCCTGAACGTGTGGGGGATCCGCCGCCACGGCGAACGCCAGGCCCAGAAACTGGCCCACTGCTTCAACGAAAGCCTGCTGGTGCCCGGCGCGCCGACGGGCAACCGCTGCCACATCCTGGCCCAGCGCCAGCAGATCGATTGGACCACCGTGGAGATCGAGCCGGTGATCGAGGCCCGGCTGGACTTCGTCACCGTCGAGTACTCGCGGACCATGCGGGCCCTGGACCAGGACGACCAGGTGGTCACGCGGCAATACACCAATTCCACCCATACGGGCTGGCCCGTGGCCTTCACCGATGTCCCCTATAACTTCACCACGGAAAACTACACGCAGATCGACCGCCTGAAGATCGGGGCCGACCTGACCGACTTCACCAGGTTTTACGGCCTGGCGTACATCGGCAACACGAAGAACGAGTTCCGCGGCACGCATCGCTATTTCAACGGTTTCGATCTGCGCGTCACGAACGATGCGGTGGACGGTCTGACGGTGACCGGTTACGGCAAGCGGACCAATGAGCATAACCGCCTGCCCACCACCTTCCCCGAAAACAGCCTCGTGCAGGGGGGCGACAGCATCGCCGACTACCACCACCCGGTCAATTACGAGCGCACGGCCGGCGGCATCAAGGCCCGCTGGAAACCTTGGGAATCGGGCTGGAATGCGCCCCGTGGCCTGTCGTTCAACGGCGGATACGAATACAACCTGCTGGACCGCGCCTTTGCGGAGTACGAGATCGAAGACAGTGACAACCGGACCTTCTTCCAGCCTTCGACAATCTTCCACGAGATCCAGGCCACGGCCGCCATGCGATGGTCGGTCGCGTGGGACACCTTCCTCCGCTACCGGGTGCGGTTCATCGAAGACCCCATTTTCGGCGTGCGAGCCACCAACGGCGACGTGAACACCAACCAGCCGGAGCAGGAGCACCGCATCGAACTCGGCGGCACCTGGATGCCGGAGGAGAACTTCCTGGTCAGCGCCACCTTCGGCATCGAGGATCGTACCCACGCCTCGCTGCACGAGAACGTCAGCAACGCCTATGGGGTGTTCGAGAGCGGGCCGCGCCTGACGGCCTTCGACGAAACCAGCTACCCGATCGTCGTTTCGGCGTGGTATGCCCCCACGCAGAAGCTTTCGCTGTCGGCCGGCTATGCGGTGTACACGAACTGGATCGATCAGCTCATCACCCTGGGCGACCAATATAACGACAACACGACCGGCGGTTTCAACTACGTCGAGCCGCAGCCGGCCCAGGGGTGGTGGAGCTACGGGGGGCGGGCCCAGGTGGTCAACGTGGGCGCGGTGTACGCCTGGACTCGCCGCACCAGCCTGCGCGGCGGCATCGAGTGGGGCCGCAGCAAGAACGCCTTTGCCCAGCCGCCGGCGCCGGCTACGGCCCTGGATGCTTCGGGCAACCCGGTTGTGCCCGACTGGAGCTTGCTGCCGTCGCTTTCGGACGTGATCGTGCAGACGACCCGCATTTCGGCCGGCGTGGATTATGCCCTGCGGGAGCGGATCGACCTGTATTTCCGCTACACGTATTTCGATTACCAGGACGAGGCGGGCACGGGCCTGAGCGGCACCACGCATGGCTTCCTGGGTGGGCTGAGCGCATTGTTCTAAAGCCCGCACTCCGGCCCGTCGTGGGGCGAAAGCCTGCGGCGAAGGAACTCCTCCACCGCCTGGCGGTCGGGAATGCCCGCCTGGCCGCCGGGCTGCGTGGCCTTCAGCGCCGCAGCGGCTGCGGCGTAGCGGATGCGGTCGTCCAGCGGCACGGCCCGGGCTAAGGCGGCCGCATAGGCCCCGTGGAAAACGTCCCCGCATCCCGTGGTATCGACCACCTCGACCGGAAACGCCGGGTAGGGCCGGACCCGCCCGGCCGGCCCACCCCCCGGACTATCGCCGCCCAAATACCACCCACCCGCAGCCCCGCAGGTGACGACCACCGCCTCCCGGCCCGGCGCCCAAAGGGCTTCTACCGCCGCGGCAGGGTCTGCGCACCCCGTCAGCCGCTGGGCAAATGCCTGCGACACGATCAGGTGATCGACCAGGGCCAGCAGTTCTCCGAACCGCGGGTGCCGATCATGCTCCAGATCGGCCACCACGGGAACCCCTGCCGCCCGGGCGATCCGCGCGGCACGAATCATCCCTTCCATCCCGAAATGATCGACAAAAAGCACCCGGCTGGCACGGATGACGGCCTCTTCGGGCCAGTCCGGCTCCGCCCCGTACGCACCTTGCAGGTCGTAAATGATCGTGCGCGTGTGCCGCGACTGATCGACGAGGATGATCGAATGGATGGGCCGGGCCTCAGGCCGGCGGCGGACCAGCGATAGATCGATCCCCTCCTCCTCGAACCGCCGCCGAACAAACTGCGAGAGTTCATCGGTGCCCAGCACTCCGGCAAAGGCGCAGCGCGCACCCTGCCGGGCGGCGGCCACCAACGCCGTGGCCGTCAGTCCCCCGCACTGCCGATCACGCCGTTGGACGGGCACCTTCGAGTCGGGCGGGGGATACTCGGGCAGGAACAGCAGGTCATCGATCGCCACGCATCCCAGCCCGAGCACATCATACCGGAAGCTCATCATGCCCTCAGGTTGCCAGCCCATTGGCAGCGTGTCAATCAAGCCAACCCTCAGAGCACGGCGGCCGGCGTAAGAAGGCGGCCGGCGTACGAAGGCGGCCGGCGCAAAAAGGCGGCCGGCGTACGAAGGCGGCCGGCGTACGAAGGCGGCCGGCGCAAGAAGGCGGCCGGCGCAAGGCGGTCTCCCCGAAAAACGGGTTATCCGGCGGCCTGTACGGCCAGTAGTCTGTTGCCGGGGCGCGCAGGTCCGGCTACGCTTTGGGCACCGCCGCGCAGGCGCCCCCTTTCCAGCGCTGCCGCGGGTGCGGGGTTCCGGGTGTTGCCATGAAACGTTCCTGGGGATGGGTGGCCGGCATCGTGGCAGCGGCGGCAGCGTTTGTAATAGCCCGCCTCGACCCGCGCGGCGCATCGCTCCTGTGGAATACGGGGCTGTTGGTGGGATACACGCTGGCAATCTGTTTGCCGGCGGGGATGCTGTTGGCCTGGCTGCTGGCCCGCACCGACCTCCCTGGCCGCCGCCTGGCCGTGGCGCTGCTGGTGGCGGGCTTGTTCGTACCTCTGTTCGTCCAGGCCGGCGCCTGGCAGGCCGGATTCGGCCTTTTGGGCTGGCACACCCAGTTTGGGCAAAGCCCGCCCTGGCTGCGGGGATTGGGCGGGGCCGCCTGGGTCCATGCCATGGCCGCCATCCCCTGGGTCGTGCTGGCCGTCGCTTTGGGCCTGCGCCTGGTCGAGCCCGAATTGGAAGAGCAGGCCCTGTTGGACGCCTCGGCCGTCAAAGTGTTCTTCCACGTGACCGCGCGGGCGGCCGCCAGTGCCGGTTTGCTGGTCGGGCTCTGGGTGGCGGTGTCTACCGCCGGCGAGATCACCGCGACCGACCTGTTCCAAGTCCGCACCTATGCCGAGGAGGTCTACACGGCATTGACGATCGGCTCGCTGGAAGAATCGGCGGCCTCGCTGGGGCCTGGCATCACGCTGGTCGCGTGCCTGACCTTGGGCGGATTGGTCCTGGCCGGGCGCCTGGTCGCGGCCGAGCGGCCCCTGACGGTGCGGCCCTGTCGGCTCTGGCGGCTGGGCGTGGCCGGCTGGCCCTTGGCGGCCGTCGCCGCTGGGCTCCTTCTTTTGTGGGCCGCCCTCCCGCTGGGAAATCTCTGCTATCAGGCTGGCGTCGAGGTTACTGTCACCGCCACCGGTCGCACCCGGAGCTGGTCGCTGGCCAAGGCAGCATGGATGGTGGCCCAAAGCCCGTGGCGCTTCCGCCGCGAGTTTGGCTGGTCGCTCCTCCTGGGAGTGCTGGCCGCCACGACCGCCGTGGCCGTCGCTGCCGGACTGGCCTGGTGGGGCCGAAGCCGCCCGCTCCGCCGGGGCCTTGTCCTCCTGGCGGTTGCCCTGGCACTGGTTCTTCCCGGTCCCCTGTTGGCGCTGGCCACGATGCGAATCCTCAATCGCCCAGGCCTGCCCCTGCTCAACTGGCTGTATGACCAGTCGGTGCTGGCCCCGTGGCTGGTGTTGAGCGTTCGGGCGATCGGGCCGGCCACGCTTGTCGTGTGGCACGCCCTGAGCACCGTGCCGCGCGGGCTAGTGGACGCCGCGGCCGTGGACGGCGCCGGCCCTTGGCAACGATTCTTCCGCGTGGTTCTGCCCATCCGCTGGCCGGCTTTGCTGCTAGCGTGGCTGGTCGCCCTGGCAATGGCCACCGCCGACCTGGCCGCCACCATCCTGGTCGTTCCTCCCGGTGTTACCCCCTTATCAATCCGCGTGTTCGGGCTGCTGCATTATGGGGTGTACGACCAAGTGGCCGGCATCTGCCTGGCCCTGGTGGGATGGTTCGCCCTTGTGGGGGGCGCGGCCGCCTGGGCCGCCGCAAAGCTACGGCTTCTCTCCTGAAAGCGAAAGGGCGCCAGTCCGCGCCGGATCCGGTCGCGGGGCCAGAGAGGCCTTGTGCTCGTTTTCTGCGACCAGTATTCTCGGGGATTGCCGAGCGAGAGGCTGGCCCCGATTCCTGGTGGGAGAAAGGTTCAGGTCGATGGTGCGCAATACCTGCGTGGGACGCCGCGAGTTTTTTCTCCGCACGGCAGCGGCCATGCTGGCCGGTGCCTGTCCGCTGCTGGCAGCCGAGCAGGCCCCGCCGCTTCGCGTGGCCACGTTCCGCTGCGATGTCACCCCGCCATTGGGCGGCCACCCGATCATCTGGGTCAAACCGCTGGCCACCATCGAGGACCCCTTGTGGGCCAAGGGAATCGTCCTGGAGCAAGACAACCAGCGCTACGTGATCTGTGCGGTGGACTGGTGCGGGCTGGCCAATTCCACGCATCGCCTGTTTCGCGAGAAGATCGCGGCGGCGGCGGGGGTGGATATCTCGCGCGTCGCGGTGCAGACGGTGCACCAGCATACGGCCCCCTATACGGATGGCGACGCCCAGCGCCTGCTGGACCAAACGCCCAATCCGCCGCGGTATGTGGACTTCGCGTTTCTGGAGGCGGTCACGGATCGGTTGGCCCAGGCGGTCCGCCAATCGCTGGGCCACTTCCAGACGGTCGATGCAGTGGGGTGGGGCGAGGCAAAAGTCGAGCGCGTGGCCTCCAGCCGGCGGATCATCACCCCGGACGGCAAGTTTCATGGGCGGATGAGCGCCACCAAGGACCCCGGCTTGCGGGCCCTGCCAGAGGGGTTCATCGACCCGATGGTTCGCACGGTGACCTTGGCGCGGGGCGGCAAGCCGATCGTGCGCCTGCACTACTATGCCACGCACCCCCAGAGCTTCTATCAGGACGCTCGGGCGTCGGCCGACGTGCCGGGGTTTGCCCGCCAGCGTCTGGAAAAGGAGGAAGGGGCGTTTCAGCTCTACTTTACCGGGTGCGCGGGGGACGTGGCGATGGGCAAGTACAACGATGGCACGCCGGCGGCGCGGGCCGAACTGGCCGATCGGCTGTATGCCGGGATGGCCGCCGCAGCCAGAGCCACCCAGTACATGCCCGCAGGGCGGATTCGCTGGCGAGCGTTGCCGGTGGTGTTGCCGTTGCCGGTTGATGTGGAGTCGCGGTCGGCTAAAGACCGGGCCTTGATCGCGGACCCCAAAGCCGACGCCGTCGCCCGGGTGCGTGCCGCCTGCCGTCTGGCCTTTGCGGCGCGGGTCCAGCAGCCGTTGGAAATCAGCGGCCTGCGTATCGGCGACGTGTTCATCCTCCACCTGCCCGGCGAGTGCATGGTGGAATACCAGCGGTTCGCCCGGGAAATCAAGCCGGGGGCGCACGTGGCCGTGGCCGCTTACGGCGACTTGGGACCCGGGTATATCTGCACCGAGCAGGCCTTCCGCGAAGGGGGCTACGAGCCGAGCGCCTCGCACGTGGCTCCCACGACGGAGCCCGTCCTCAAGGATGCCATCGTCCGCTTGCTGGAGGGCATCGCCTGCTGTTCGGACCGGGGAGACTGAGGCTTCCGCACCCCTCGGCTATTTGCCCAACTGGCGCCTCAAGTCCAGCACGGCATCGACCAGTTCGCCCGGGCCGTGGCGGAGGACGTCGCAGGCGGGGAGCCCCAGGCGGCGGCGGACCGACTGCCGCTCGGCCTCGACCTCGGCGTCGGAGTAACCATAGCCGTTGATGGCCACGCCAATCACGCGGCACGGGTGCATGATCCGGGCCGCCGCCTCGTAAAAGTCGCGCGTCTGTTCCAGGCTGGGCAAAGGGAGGTCCATTCCCCCGATTTTCGTGCGCCCCATCTGGTAGCACAAAACAAGCCCGTCGGGCAAGGAACCGTGCAAAAGCCCCAGCGTCACGCAGGAATAGCGCGGGTGGAAGAGGCTTCCTTGCCCCTCGATGACGAGCACCTCGTGATGCTGGTGGGCCAGTACCAGCTTCTCCGCCGCCCCGTTGACGAAGTCCGAGATCACGCGATCGATCGGGCATCCGTCCCCCTCGATGAGAATCCCGGTCTGCCCGGTGGCCACGAACTTGGCGTCCACCCCGCGGCGGCCCAGTTCCCGGGCGATCTCCAGGGCGGCCACCATCTTGCCCACGCTGCAGTCGTTGGCCACCGTCTGGATGCGCAGGCATGATTGGCGGATCCCCTGGCGGTGGGCCACGTCGCGCTCGTCGTTCTTGCGGACGTCGATCAGCCGCACCCCATGCTCCCGCGCCGCCTCCGCAAACTCGGGGTCGTCGCTCAAAAAGTCGTGCAAGCCGGAAACCACGTCCAGCCCCCGGCGGATGGCTTCCAGGATGATCGCCCGCCATGCCGACGGGATTTTGCCCCCGGGCGGAGCAATGCCGATCAACAGGGCCGTGGCTTCCGGGGCCTGGTCCAGCGAAGCCACCACCGGAATCGCCCCCCCGACACCCAGCCAGGCCTGGCACGTCTGTCCCGCCCCCACGCGGTCCAACACCGCTACCACCTCTTCCCGTTTGTAGCGGATTACATTGACCGCCGTCTTGGCCGTATGCGGATCGCGGTAACCGTCCGTCAGGATCACCAATCGTCGGCCCAACGCGCTCATACGCCATCGCGCCCAAAACGGGCAAAGGAAGCCCAACAGACTCATCCGGCGGGCCCCGCGCCTTCCGGCCGAACTGGCCCGGAACCTGAGGGGCCTTGAGCGAAGCGCGAGGCTGGCCCGCCGCCTGTTATACTTCCACCAGTCCCAGTTCCCGGCAAGCGGTCTCGACGGTTTGGGCGTCGATTCTGGCCAGCTTTTCGCCGGCGCCGGCTGCCAGGGCCAGGTCGGCCAGTTGGACGATCCGCCGCGGCACGCCGCCGGCCAACTCGTGCAGGCGGACCAGCGCCTCTTCCTCGAAGATCGCCTGCCCCGCCCCGGCTTGTTCCAGCGCCGCTTGGACGAAGGCGGCGGTTTCGGCCAGGTCCCACGGCTCCAAATCCATGCGCAGCCAGGCCAGATCCAAAAGGTCCCGCCCCAGCCGGTCGATTCGATCATAGCGGCCGGCCAGCACGATTGTCAGCCGGGCGGAGGGAGGCTCGAACTTTGCCAGGCGGAGCATGTGTTGCACCACGGCACGCTGCGCCCGGTCCGCGTCATCCATCAGAATCACCGTGGAAAGCTGCTGGTAGCGGTGCTCGATCAAGCGGTCGCAAAGCGCTCGCCAGCAAGCTGCCGCCGCGGGCTGCCGCAAGCAAGGGGCTGCCCCCAGCTCCACCACCAGCCGTTCCATAAACTCCCGGCACTCCAGCCCCAGCAGGCTCACCCGGGCCACGGGAATCCCTCTGCGCCGCAACTCGGCCGCAAGTACGCCCAAAAGCAACGACTTCCCCATGCCCGCTTCGCCCAACAGCAGCCCCACCCGATGCCCGTGCTCCACCAGGAAGTGCATTCGGGCCAGCCCCTCGCGATGCGTGACGCTGGGGTAAAACCATGCCGCGTCGATGCCGGTCCCAAACGGCGAGTGGCACAGGCCCCAATGGAACTCATACATCGCGGCGTTCTTTCCTGCCTGAATGCTTCCCACCGCCCGGCTGCTTGGGCTTTTGGCCGGGGGCTAACCCTCGGCCAGCCCGGCATTTGTGCTGGCGCGCAACCCGGCGCTTTCGTGGCCCGGTTTACCGGCCAGTACCTGCGGTACATCTTGTTTCTTCGGTAAAATCACAGGCCGACCTTTGGTGTCTTCCAGGGCGACCACACCGTAGTCCACAGCACACGCCTGCCCCGTTTGCGGCTATCGACACGCCGGTTGGGAGCCGCCCCCCATGTCCCGCATCGACAGGTACTATTCCACCCGTCCCATCAAGGGGGACGAGGCACGCCTCGAAGGGGCTGAAGCCCATCACCTCAGCCACGTCATGCGGGCCCGTCCCGGAACACGCGTGGTCCTGTTCGATGGTTCGGGCTCCGAGTGGCTGGCCGAGGTGAAAACCGTGGGCCGCGGCACCGTCCATTTGACTGTCCTCTCCCGGCACGAAGTCGATCGGGAACTGCCGACCGAAATCATCCTGGGCGTGGCCCTGCCCAAGGGGGAGCGGCAGAAGTGGCTGGTGGAAAAATCCGTGGAACTGGGCGTCTGGCGGATGATTCCGCTGGTGACAGCCAGAGCCGTGGCCCAGCCGACTCCCCAGGCACTCGACCGCCTGCGACGCCACGTCATCGAGGCGTCGAAGCAGTGTGGCCGAAACCGGCTTATGCAGATTGCGGAACCCGCTCGACTCGTCGAGTTTGTCGCGGCATCTCGTAACGCCCCAATTCGCTGGATTGCCCATCCGGAGCCGGCTGGAGCCTCCGGACTAGCGACTGGCGGAATAGAGGCTCCGGGCCCCATAGGCCGGGCGTGGCTGGCCGTGGGCCCCGAAGGGGGATTCACCGAGGAGGAGGTCGCAGCCGCCTGCGCTGCCGGCTGGACGCCCGTAACGCTGGGACCGCGGATCCTGCGGGTCGAGACGGCCGCGGTGCTCCTCGTAGCGCTCCTGCTTGCCCGCCAGGTGCATGGCCCCGCGCAGACCGCCGGCGCCGGATTGCCCGGACAACATGACGGGCCGGCCGAGCACCAACACCAAGCAAAATAGGTGGACCACGTTGACCCGGAAGTGGCGGTAGGGTGGGTGCTCTGCACCCACGCGAAAATGGCGTGGCTCGAGCCGCACGGCGTCAGCCCCCGGTGGCAGCACAGAAC